>ENA-OQAA01000124-OQAA01000124.1-human-gut-metagenome-genome-assembly--contig:-NODE-124-length-54951-cov-5.309080_pt1 | contig 54951 bp, 51 predicted proteins | sample MGYA00242489_ERZ504515 | MGnify/ENA primary metagenome ERZ504515 (study PRJEB26092, sample SAMD00036237) | human gut metagenome | host: Homo sapiens | study: EMG produced TPA metagenomics assembly of... | reverse complement strand
CCTTTTAATACCTCCTCGTAGCATTATGAGAACTACAGGATTACTAACTCGTATTAATATGTATATTATTACTGCCGCATAACGATTACAAAATTACACAAAAAAATATATCTAACAAAAGTGGGAGGATTTTTAACTTTTTACCATAGACATTTTATTAGGGAAGCGTAGGTTCAACTGGCAAGTACAAATAAGTAGAAATGTTTGAACAACACCGTTTTAGGAAGTTGAAAAATCAAGTTTCTCTCTCGGTATAGCGTTTATTTTGGCCAATATCTTCTTTAGTTTAGCATTTGTGTATTTCCCATTCGTGTTCTATTTAGCTCCTTATTATGAGTATGTAGCAAGTTACTTATCAAATTCAGCCTCTTTGAGGGTCAAATATGGTTTTGCAAATGGTGACTGACAAGACATAAACAAGGTCAGCAGGAATTTTTACATAAATGGACATGAATGTATATAACCTAAAATAAGAATAAATTTTAATAAGGGCTGCCCAAAAAGAAAAAAAATGCAGTTGCCATCCTATAGATACTTGCAGAAAGGATAAAATTTACTTTTAGACCTTTTGGGATAGCCCTTATTAATACTTCAGATAAAATTCCTTAGGTTATATTTTCAATCCTTTGGACCGGGTTTCCTCCTTGGCATACAGTCCCGGACGCCCGATTATGACATGGTTGGCAACGATACTATCCGCCGGACTGCGTATCTGCGGCGGTGCATTTTCGGGATATTGCGCCTGCCTGTTCCTCACATCTTCCGCTTCCGGCTTGAGCTGTTGCCCTTCATTCTCCTTTTCTGCGACTTCGGGCGTGGGTGGCGCAAGCTCCAGCTGAATTTTTCGGTCAAGGGCGGCAAGTTCGGACTTCAACTGCTTCAGCTCGTCCTCCTTCTTCCACACCTTACCCGCTATCTCCTGTAACTGCGGTATCTCCATCTCCAGCACCTCGTTCTTCGCCTTGTACTGGTCGATGATGGAGGGTATCCTCTCCATCGCGTTGAGGAAGTTGCGGGCGGCGGCCAACGGGTCAGCCATCGCCAGATGCCCGTTGTTGTAGGTGTACTTGTAGTTCCCCTCGACCACGAAGCGGTTGTCGGTGAACTCCAATCCCTCTTTGAGTATCCTTTCGCTCACCACCTTTATCGGAAAACCGTAAAGTTCACCGACCTGCGTGTACAACCCTCCGGTCGTGGCATTCTTGGCTATCTCCTGCAAACGCTTTCCGATGACCTTCTCATCGGCGGAATCCACTCCGTCCACCTTTATTATATTAAGGCGGTTGCCCTCCTTGTCGGTCTGCACCACCGACAGGAAGCGGTTCCAGTCCTCCGTCATGGCATCTATGAAAGCCGTGTTGTTGCGCAACTCGCCGGTCTTTGACTCCAGCTTGAACTCCGAATCACGCTTGCCCTTGTTGAACGACTTGCGTTCCCCTTCGAGCGATGCGATCCGCTTTTCCAGTTTCGCCTTGTCCAACAGGTCGGTATTGCCGGAGAGCAACGCCATGTATTCCGAGAAATTCATGCCCGATTTTTCGTCCATTGCCCCCTCGTCGATGGTACGCGCACCCATCGCACCGCTTTTGAGCTGGCTTATGAAAGTCTGCTTGCAGTGCAGGAGGTTGAACTTGTAGCTGTCCAGTGACTTCTCCACCGCGTAGATGATTACATCCACGTTGTTCCCGGCGAAATGTTTGGCAATCTCATTACCTGCCCTAACTCCGCGTCCGTCACGCTGTTGCAAGTCGGACGGTCGCCACGGCGTATCGAGATGATGGATAGCCACACACCGTTTCTGGGCGTTCACACCCGTTCCGAGCATAGAGGTAGAGCCGAACAGCACACGCACCGTCCCGGCGTTCATGGCGTCTATCACCGCCTTCCGCGCCTTGTCGGTCTTGCACTCCTGAATGAAGCGCACCTCGCTTGGCGGTATACCGTAGTCCTCCGTCAGTTTGCGCTTGATTTCCGAATAGACGTTCCACCCGTCGCCCGGCTGGTATGTCCCCAAATCAGAGAAAACGAACTGCGTGCCTTTCTGGGCGTCGTATTTTTGATAATACTCCGCGATCATCTTGGCACAGTGACTCGCTTTGTTGTCGGGATGATCTTCGTAATTCGGGTCTATCATGCGCATGTCGAGTGCCATTTTCCGGGCATAGTCCGTGGCGATGAGCATCTTCGCCTTTTCTTCCGTTTCCGAAAGCGGCAGCCTGCCCAACAAGGTGGCATCGCCCGTCTTGGCGAACTGCATCAGTTTCTGTATGAAGTCCTCCTGTTCCGGCGTGGGCGGTATATGGTGCAGTATCTCGTTCTTGGCAGGACGGTCAACGCCCACATCCTCCGCCGTGCGGTAGTCCGTGATTTCATTATAGAAGGCGGCAAGCTCCGGCACTTTGATGAAGTAGCGGAAACGCTCCTTCTGGACCACATTGTTCGTCACGTTAAATTCAAAATCCGTCGTCTTCTTGGCAAATATCGCCGCCCAAGCGTCGAAACACCTTATGTCCTGCCGTTCCAGCTCCTTCGGGCGCAGGTACTTGAACAGCAGGTACAATTCAGTCAGTGAGTTGCTGATAGTCGTGCCGGAGAGGAAGGTCGCACCCAAGTCTTTTCCTGTGCGCTCCTGTATGGTGCGTATGGCAAAGAGCATGTTAAGTGCCTTCTGGCTTCCCTCGCTGTTTCCCAATCCCGCCACACGGTCGTGGCGCGTGTTGAAAGTCAGATTCTTGAACTGGTGGCTCTCATCTATGAAGATGTGGTCGATGCCCATCTGCTTGAAATCCACCACGTCGTCCGTGCGTGACTTTATGGCGTGTTCCACCTTCTCCAGCTTCGCTTCAAGGTTGTGCTTGCGCTTCTCCAATCCTTTCAGCATCGCCCGCGACACGTTCTTTCCCTGCTGCCGTAGCACTTCGAGGTTTTCCTCCACCGTGTCAAGCTCTGCTTGCAGGATGCGCTGCTGCAATTCCGGCGACTGCGGTATCTTGCCGAACTGGTCGTGCGACATGATGACGCAATCGTAGTCGTTGTTCTTTATATTATTGAAGAAGCGCACACGGTTGGCGGTCGAAAAGTCCTTCTCCGAAGCGTACAGAATACGTGCGTTGGGATATGCCGCCTGATAGGTGGCTGCAATCTCCGCAACGTTGGCTTTCAGCCCGATAATCATCGGCTTGTGTGCCAAATTCAGACGCTTCATCTCATGCGCGGCGATGCACATTATCAGCGTCTTACCGGTTCCCACCTCGTGGTCGCAAATTCCGCCGCCGTTCTGTTTCAACATCCAGACGCAATCCATCTGTGAGGGATAGACGCTCTTGATACCCCGGCTTGCCAGCTTTCAGGTTGAGGTCGGGAAAGGTCTGATGGGAGCCGTCGTAGCGCGGGCGCACGAAACAGTTGAACTTGCGGTTATACATCGTCACAAGCCGCTCCTTGAACTGCGGCGACTGCTCTTCGAGCCATTCGGAGAAGCCGTTTCGTATCTCGTCAATCTTGGCGTTGGCGAGTTGTATTCCCTCGCTGTCGCGCATCTTGATGTCGTTGCCATGCTCGTCCTTGCCGATGGACTTCATCATGTCAGGGCAGGTGTTGTGCAGGGCGTGTTTTAGGAGGTGCATACCGTCATAGTTCCGGTAATACCCCTTCACCAGAAACTCGTCCGTGATTTTCATGGTGCGGTAGCCGCACACCACCGAAAACTCGTCCATGCTTGCGGAATAGGCGATTTTCACCTCCGTGTCGAACAGCCGGCTCATGTAGGCGGCATAGACACCCGTCGGAATCCAGCGTTCCCCGAAATTGAAGTCCAGATCCTCGAAGGCGATGCGCTGCGGCTCGGCATCTTTCAGAGCCTCCAACGCCTGCTTCACCTCCGGCATACGCTCATTTTCGGGATTGTCACCCATCCATGCCTCTATGCGTTCCGCTTTCTCTATGACATTTCCGGCGATGAAACGGTCTTTGATTTCGTAACCGGTCACGAGCGGATTGTAGTAGATGCGCCCTTGCAGGGCAGTGAGCAAATCCTCCGCCGTGCTGTCGGTTATCTCCCGCATATAGTCGAGATTGACCGTACCATATTTGTTGAGCGACGCAGACAGGGCTTCTTCGGGAGAGCCTACGTTGGCATGGCTCTCCACCGCGAAGGAAACAGGATGCTCGAAGATGTCCGCCTTGACGAACTTTCCGTTTTCCATCCGTTCCAGCGAAAGGATGTCGCGCCCGCCCGCATCCATCATCACTAACTTCACGTTCTGCTTGGCGTTGAGGTTGCCGTAGCGCATGACAAACTCATCGTAACAGGTATTCAGATGCTCTCGCCACGGAACATTTGCCTCGCGCCGGAGCGATTCATAACGGTACAGACGCTCGTAGGCGTCACGCAGCGACACATACAACAACGCCTTTTCCTTCTGGTATCCTTTCAGGTCGAGCGGCTGGAATGTCGCCCCGTATGGCGTGATGTCTTTCAGGTAGCCGATGTTATGACGCCCCCGGTCAGCCACCAGCGACCCTTCGCGCAGGTGCATCTCCGGCGTGCGGTGGTAGGCACGCGGAGAAAGGTCCACGACTTCCTCCTTCGGCTTTTCCGCTTCGATGTCGGGGAAAAGGAAGTCCCCACCGCTTCCGATGGGGTATCTGTAACGGCAGGTGCGGCGACTGCCTCCGGCTGTGTTTCCTCCTGTCGTGGCTGCTCACGGGAAGTTTCCGGCACGGCTTTCACTTCCGTCTTTTCCGCCACTTGTTTCTCGTTATGCTGCCTTGCCAGTTCCCGAAGTTCTTTCCTACGCTCCGGCGTCAAACCCATCATCATTTCATAGAAACCGTTGATGGAGGATTGGTATCCCAGTCCAGTGTGGCATAGATGTCGTCCGGGTCGGCAGGCTTGGCGGTGTTCTCCGCTTTCACCTCCTTATTCTCCATTGCGGGTTTTGCAGTTGGAGCTGTCGGTGTAACCGTGACTTTCGGTTTGGGCGGAGTGGACTTTGCCGTAACTGCCTTTTTCACCGTCTTTTTCTTTTTGGAGGTTTTCGGTTGGCTGACCTCTTCCGTCATCCCCCAGAGGTCAAGCAGGGTGAGCTGCACGCCTGCGGAATATTGCGGGCGCGGTTCTATCTCCGGCTTTTCATCTGCGGGTTGCGGCTTTTCTGTCGGAGTTTCCACCGTCTGCGCCGAGGATACTGTTTCCAATTTTATGGCAGGACGCTCTACTTTATTTTGAACGGCAACTTTTTCTTCCGTTCCTGCCTGCCGGATTGAACCCGAATACAAGCGCATGGCAAGCCTGTAATGGAAATCCTCGTCGAGCATACGGCGCAAATCCCCGGCGATGCCTGCTGCCTTGCCCTCGTGCAGATAAACCATAGCGGGCTTCCCGTAGGGGTCTGTGTCAAGTTTCGCCATCGTATGCACGATGCGTTCCGGGTGGTGGATGAAATAGGCGTTGTCGGTCAGGGCGGTTTTCGTGTCCGTCTGTATCACGGTCATCAGCCGCTCGTCCTGCGACATTTCCTTCTTGCTGAGGTTCTTTTGCAGGACAATCAGGTCACTGCCCACCTCCGTGCCCGCGTTGTCCGTGAACAGGTTGTTGGGCAGGCGTATCGCGGATACCAGATTGGCCTGACTGAACAGCTCGTTACGCACGGAGGTCTTGGTGCTATTCAATACCCCTTGCGAGGTGATGAACGCCACGATACCGCCGTCACGCACGGCATCCAGTCCTTTGAGAAAGAAATAGTTGTGGATGGTTTTCTGGGCGGAGCGTCTGCCGAAAGAGTCGCTCCGCTGAAACTCCGCGTCGAACACGGCAATGTCACCGAACGGAATGTTGGACACCGCCAAGTCGAAATAATTGTTGAACGGTCTTTCGATTTTCTCAAAACCGCAGGTGCGCATTTTCTGGTCGGGATAGAGATGCCTCAAGATTGTACCGTGAGCAGATCCTTCTCGAAAGCCATCACATCCGCATTGGGGCTGTGCCGCAGCATGGAATCCACGAACACGCCGACACCTGCCGACGGTTCGAGCATACGGGCGGGGCGGACGCTGTAATCTGCCAGCACGTCCGCGATGGTGTCGGTTATCTCTTTGGGGGTGTAGAAAGCGGTCAGCACGGACGCTTTCAGCGAATCCACAAACCGCTTGTACTCTGTTTCGTCCTTGCTGTTCTCACGGATAAGCCTGTGCAGCTCCACCGTCGGGGCGAACAGTTCGAGGTCGGATTTCGCCCACCGGACGGCATCCGTCAGTTCCTTTGCAGGGTTGAGGATACATTTCAGACCGCCGAAACCGCAGTACCTTTGAAGTATGGCACGCTCTTCGGTTGTCGCTGTCCTATTTTCCCTGTCAAGGATGAATGCCGTCCGTATCGCCTCGATGTTGTCCCGCAGTTTCTGTTTGCGGTTAAACGCCATATTCGTCTAAGTAAAGGACGGTTGCTCCCGTCAGCTCCGTGTAGAGCAGGTCGTAATCGGAAGACAGGGCGAAATTGTCATCCGAGAGGTCATAGACGGAGAACACGTTGCCGACAAGCGGCAGCAGTTTCAGGACAAAGGCTTCACGCTTCTCTTCCGGCACTTCATCGGCAAACTCGTTTTCCACGACTTCGCGGAGGATGGCGTAACGGGAATAATGCAGCCCGCGCAGCAGCGTGTCCATCGCCAGTTCCTGCGCACCATCGGCGGGATAGCCTTCAAGCCGTGCCCTCTCATACGTTTCGGCGGCACGGTCGGCCCGTTCCCGTATGAAAGCGGTGTCGTCAGCCTGTTCAAACTTGTTCGTGCGGAGATAGTCCAGCAGGTACAGACCGTAATAGGAAAAGTCGGTCTGACCCTCGTTTTTCTTCTTGTTGTTCATTACTTTGATTTAGCGGATTGATAATTAACGGGATAATCGGTTGGAAAAAGGAAGAAAAGGCACTCGGTATCCCTCCGAGTGCCACCACTAAATCCAAAGTATGAGTGTAATCCGGTATCGAAGAACAATTCATTACTCTGAACAAGTGGCAAAGTTAATACTATTTCTTCCGTCCTGAAAATTTCTTGTCCTTTTTAGCCTCCGGGAACACAAAAGTCGTGTTATATTCCCCGTCAAAGGCGACAACAGCATCGAAACTCTTGCCCTGTTTGCTCTTGAACCTTTGAGCAGCTTGGTATGCCCTTCGGTGAGCAGGTCTTTGATTTCATCGTCGGACAGGGTGCGTCCCGCTTTCAGCCGGAACACGGGCAGTCCGCACTCCGTGTTGTCGCAGCGTACCACCTTGCCGTAGAACCGCATCCTGCCCGTGCCACACTTGGGACACGCGCAGCCGGAGTCACGGCTGCCGAAGAGCTTGTCGCACGAGATCAGTTCGGAGGTTATCTCACGTGTGTACGCCTCTATCTCCTTGCGGAAGGTGTCGTCGGACAGTTCCCCGCGCTCGATACGCGCCAGCTCCTTTTCCCATTCGCCCGTCATGGCAACATCGGCGATGCGCATCGTCTTGACGACGGAATTGAGGGCAAGTCCTTTTTCGGTGGGAACAAGCGACTTCTTGCAGCGTTCCATGTAACCGCGCTTGAAAAGCGTTTCGATGATGGAGGCGCGTGTGGCGGGAGTACCGATGCCACAGTCCTTCATCGCCTGCCGCAGTGCGTCGTCCTCAATTTCCTTGCCCGCCGTTTCCATTGCCGAGAGCAGGGTGGCTTCGGTATGCAGCGGCTTGGGTTTGGTCTTTCCTTCGGTAATGGACGAGCCTTTCGGTGTCAGCGTGTCGCCTTCCTGCCAGCCGGGGATGGTAATTTCCTCTTTTTCCTCGCCATAGACGGCACGCCATCCGGTTTGCTTCACGACGCTGCCTTTTACGGTAAACTCCACTCCGGCACATTCCGCCGTGACAGTGGTCACATCCTTGACGCATTTCTCAGAGAATGCCTCGACCATGCGCCCGGCAATCATCTGATAGATGGTATTGTCCTCTTTGGAGAGGAAGAGCGGTTTCTCACCCGTGACGAGCAGGGCATGGTGGTCTGTCACCTTGCCGTCGTCCACGCTGCGGCGTGTCGGGGCGGCTTTTGCCCGCACCTTGTCTTTCCATTCGGGCTGTGTGCCGATGAAAGCGAGCAGTTTGGGAATTTCGGCAAACACGTCTTCGGGGATGTAGCGGCTTCCCGTTCTCGGATAGGTTATCAACTTCTTTTCGTAGAGTTTCTGCGCGATTTCAAGCGTCTGTTCCGCCGTGAAGCCGTGCTTGGCGTTGGCTTCTTTCTGGAGCGTGGTCAGGTCGTAGAGCAAGGGAGTTTCCTCCGTCTTCTCCTTGCGCTCGGCTTTCGTGACAGTGGCGCAACCTGCCGCCTTTACCTTATTATATAGTTCCATCGCCGGTTCTTTCTCTTTCCATTTCTCGGAGGATGAGAATTTCACGACTTCGCCGTCGCAACCGTCCGTTGCGATATGGAGCTGCCAGAATGCTTCGGACGTAAAGCGGCGGTTCTCCCAGTAGCGTTCACATACCATAGCCAACGTTGGTGTCTGCACCCGCCCCACGGAATACGTGCCGTGTCCGGCGGCGATGGATAACGCCTGTGTGCCGTTGATGCCCACGAGCCAGTCGGATTCGCTCCGCGCTTTGGCGGCGAGGTAGAGGTTGTCGTATTTGCTGCCGTCTTCGAGTTTCCGCAGTCCCTCGCGGATAGCTTTGTCGGTGAGAGAGCTGATCCACAGGCGCACGAAAGGAGTGGTGCAACCCGTATAGTGGTAGAGGTAGCGGAAGATAAGCTCTCCCTCGCGTCCGGCATCGGTCGCCACGATGATATGTTCGCTTGTGTCGAACAGTCTTTTGATGACTTTTATCTGCGACACCACGCCGCTGTCGGGCTTGTAACCTTTCTCCGTCCTGACCTGACGGGGGACGAGCGTGAATGTGTCGGGAATAATCGGGAGGTTGTCACGGACAAATCCGCGCACGCCGTAGCCGTCGGGCATGGCAAGCTGAACGAGGTGTCCGAATGCCCATGTCACGGCATAACCGCCTCCCTCGAAATATCCTTCCTCTCTCTTTGTCGCGCCCACGATGCGGGCGATTTCACGTGCCACGGAGGGCTTTTCTGCAATGATTGTCTTCATGTCTTCTTCTTTTTTGTTGATACTTTGGATTTTATTTTGGATTCAGTGGCGGACACGGGATTACATTTTCATGCCCTTGCCCGTTTTCTTCTGCGGCTTCTCCTGCTGCTGTTGCTGGCGGGCGTCCTTCGGGTTGGTCTGACCTTTCTGCAACGGCTCTCTCAGATTCTTTGTAGCCTCGTTGGTCTTGCCATCGTTGTTCACCGCCACCTGCGTGCGGCTCTCGTTGGACGGAGCAACCTGCTGTGCATTGTCAGGGTTCGTGTCGTAGCGGTACGGGCGTCCCTTCTCCGGGTTGAACTTGATATACATCGTGGCATGGAAGCCCTGCTTGTCGGTCACGTTCTCCAGCTTCACGGCTTTACCCGCCACATAGTCGCTTTCTGCTGGTCGGTGAAGCTCACGCCGCTCCATTTGCTGATGGGGCGGATGCTGCCGTCCTCGTTCGTCACGTGTTGCGGCGTTGCTCCTTCTTGTCTGTGCGGCATTTTCCCCGCCCTGCGCCTGACTTTTCGATGTGTCGCCTTTGGTTTCCTGTGTCTGTGCGGTACGGGGCGACTTGCCGGTTCCCGGCACGAACTCCACGCCGCGCTGCTCCACGTTCACTTGCAGGGTGGTGACGAACTTTCTGCCGTCGTTGCGCTCGATGAGCTTGTCGCGTACGGGCAGTCCGGCGCGGAGCATGTCCCGCTCCTGCGTGGTGATTTCCGTCTTGCCGATGCGCTCCGGGATGCGCACCCTGCTTGCCGGAATGTCCGTGATTTCATTCGTCTTGCGGTCGATGCTGATGTAGGAGGGGATGATCTCGCCCGTTTCCCTGTCCACAATGTCCACGACCCTACCGAGATTGCCCGTTTCGCGGAGGTTCTTCCGGTCATTGTCGGAGAATTTGTGTTCCTTGTACTCATCCAGCTTCTGCTCCTTGCGGATGAAGTGCGGCACGAGGCTGATGTTTCCCTCACCGTCCTTCTTGAAGGAGAGGCGGGCGTCCAGCTCGAATGATTCGCCGCCGAAGGTCGGTTTGACCTTTACCAAGTCGGACTTGCCATAGTTGAGCATCTTCGTAAGGTCGCCGGACTTTTCAAGGTTGTCCCGCTTTACGCCCCATCTGTCCTCCAGCTCCTGCCAGTTGATTTTACTCTCGTCGATGGGCTGGTAGCCACGTTTGCCCTGCATCTGTTCGGATTTGTCCTGTTGCTGTTCTTTCCGTTGTTCCATGTTCTCCTGTTTTTGAGGTTCTTGTTTCTCTGTCTGTTGTGCTGCCATCTCTTCCTGCACCTTCTTCTCATAGTCGGAGGTGTCCACCTTGTGAGGGGCGAGCAGCTCCTTGTTCGCTTCGGGGTCTTTCAGCAGTTGCTTCATCACCTCTAAGAGATTTTCAGCTTGGTCTGCCGCAATGCGGTAGAAACCGAAGCGGCTGGGTTCCTTGCACTGCCGGAAGAAGTTCTTGAAGAAGTTGTCCAGCACGTCGCCATGTCGGTCGAATTGCAGGAAACTCTGCGCGTTCTCCGCTTTTGCGGGGGTGCGCTTGGGTGTGCCGTCCGCGTTCAGCCCGGCTACCACGCTGATCTCGCCTGTCTTCTCGTCACGGACTACCAGCACGTCCTTTTCGTCTTTTTTCTTTGCCATCTGAAAAATGTTTTAATGGGTTATTTATGAAAGAAATTATGGATACGAGCCTTGTAGAAGGCTATATCTTCCTTTTTGAAGTCCTTGATATGGTTGGAAAGGAATGTCAGCACGTCCTCCTCGCTGTAATAGGTCTTCTTGCCCAGCGTCTTGTAGGGCAATGCGCCTACGCTGCGGTAGCGTTGGAGGGTGCGTTTGCTTATCTGGAGCAACATGCACAAATCCTGATTGTCGAAAAGGCGGATGCTTTCCGTGATAGTGGGCTGTTTCCCCTCAGCCTTCATCGCCAGCAGCAGTTCGTCCTGACGGTCGAGCCGTTCCATCAGCTTCTGCATCCAGCCCTCGAAGTTGTTTCGTGTGAGCAGTTCCATGACCTATGTCCTCCTTCCTTTTGGTTTGCCGCCCGTGCGCAGCGTGTGGTTGTGGAACAGGGTGTCTATTGTCCCTTCCTCGTTCCTTACTGTGTTGTCCTCCAATAGCCGCAGTATCTCGGAAAGGCGGTAGCGGCAGCTTCCGCGTACCACCACATACTCGATACGGTGGTCGGTGCGCATACGCTGCATGGTGCGCTTGCTCACGTTGAGCATCTTCGCCGCCTGTGCCGTGTCAAGCAGCTTGTCTTCGGTTTCCCGCTTCCGTTTCTTCTCGTCCCTTGCCTCGCGGATGTACCCTGCGATGTTCGCAATCTGCGCCATCATCTCCTTGTAGGCGGAACTTTCCATTGTTATCACTTTCATGTTCAGTCCTTTCTTTTTGTTTCTGCGACAAAATTCGGCAATAAACAAAAGGGGCTTTAACAACTCACTACGTGACTCACGTAAGATTTTTGCGGAAGATGGCTCCGTAACCCGGTCAAACGGCGCAACAGGCAGCCTTTCAGCGGAAAACGATACGTCTTGTATGCCGTTTCGTTACCTTTGCGGCAAACTCTAAATGACATGAATATGGAAATAGTATCTATCGAGAAAAAGACTTTCGAGATGATGGTGGCGGCATTCGGCGCACTCTCGGAGAAGGTCGCCGCCCTGAGGCGCAAAAGCGACACGGGGCGCATGGAAAGATGGCTCACGGGCGAGGAGGTCTGCGGGCAGTTGAGAATAAGCCCGCGCACGTTGCAGACGCTGCGTGACAGGCGGCTTATCGGCTACTCGCAGATAAACCGCAGGTTCTATTACAAGCCAGAGGAGGTGAAGCGGCTGATACCGCTTGTCGGCACGCTCTATCCGCACGGCAGATGATTTGATTTATTCACCCACTGAATCCGAAGTTATGATGAACGAGAACAACGATGTTTTTACGATGGAAGACGAGCCGATAGCCTCTGTGGTGCAGGATATGCGCAAAGGCTCGAAATGGCTGTCCGCATTTCTGGAAAGCTACCGTCCTCCGCTGGACGGGGAACGTTACCTGACGGACGGCGAGGTGTCGGAACTGCTCCGTGTGAGCCGGCGCACCTTGCAGGAATACCGCAACAACCGCGTGTTGCCCTTCATACTTTTGGGAGGGAAGGTGCTTTACCCGGAAACGGGGCTGCGCGGGGTACTGGAAGCGAACTACCGCAAGCCGCTGGAGTGAGGCGGTTTCATGAAAAAGTAAACGGGTGACACCTTTTGTGGTGCTACCCGTTTACTTGTCTTATGGGGTATGTGCAATCAGCAATACCCGGCTTTTCCGTTCTGTATGAACATCACGTATGTCTGCCGTTTCTCTTGTGAGAGTGCCTTTCCCACCAGCCATGTGCGGAACAGGTGGGTGTTGTAGGTATTCACCCTGAAAGCGACCGGGATGATGATTTCAAGGGCGTACACGTCCGCGTGCAGCCCGTTTTCAAGCTGCATGTAGCGGCACACCTCGTAGTCGTTCAGCACGTCCGACTTGCGGACGGCTCTGATGGCGGCGTTCACTGCCGGGACGGTCGTATGGAACAATCCGGCTATTTCGGTGGCGGTCATCCACACGTCGTTACCGGTTACGCTGACTGCCTTGTCCTCGATGATGATTGTGTCACGTTTCATGGCTTTTCTTTTTAGATGGTGCAACCTGCAAATTCCTCGACGCCGTTCAATCTTGCGGCAAGGTTCTCCATGTCCTGATTGAGCTTCTCTTTGGTTATCTTTGCGTAAATCTGCGTCGTCTTTATGCTCTTGTGTCCGAGCATGGAGCTGACCGTTTCGATGGGAACACCGTTGGAGAGGAATATCGTCGTGGCTGCCGTGTGGCGGCTCTGATGCCACGTGATATGCTTGGTGATGCCGCAACGCTTGGCGACGGCACGGATACCGGCAAGGCACGTGTTATAATGCGGAACGGGAAATATCCTGCCGTCCCCGCACAGTCCCCGGTATTTGCCGATTATGCGGTTGGCGATGTCGAGCAGGCGGATGTTGGACACCACGCCCGTTTTCTGGCGGTTGATGTTTATCCACTCGTGTTCGTCGAAGTAGGTGCGGATATTCTCTTCCGTAAGGTTGCGCATATCCGCGAACGACAGCCCCGTGAAGGCGCAGAACAGGTAGAGGTCGCGGTACAATTCCTGTTTGGCGTTTTTCAGTTTCCCCTCCATCAGCAGGCGGATCTCATCTTTGGTCAGGAAACTGCGTGTTGTTTCCTCCTTCTTGATTTCATACTCGCGGAACGGGTCGCGCGTCAGCCACTCGTTGTTGATGGCGATGAATACCATCGTCCGTAACGGGCAGACGTACAGCCACACGGTATTGGTGCAGCAGTGCTTGTCCGTGCGCAGGAACATCTCGAAGTCGGAGATGAAAGCCGGGGTAAGCTCTTTTAGGGCGATGTCCTTCACATGGTAGCGGATGTCGAGGAACTCTTGCATGTGCTTGTAAACGGTGCGGTACTTCAGCAGCGTGCCTTTGGCTTTCATGCCTGCCTCCACCTGCTTCTCGTAGTCCTCGTTGTGCTGGCGGAACACCTGCATCAGCGTGTGGTAGCGGTGTTCCAGTCCGAGAAAGGCGTTCTTCACCTTCTCCGCCGTGACGAAGTTGTCACGCTCCATGATTTCCTGATAATGCCTGTTGATGCGTACCCGCATCTTGTCAAGCATACGGTTCGTTTCGAGTGCCGCCGTGCTTCTGCCCGTGACACGTCCACCTTTGGTGTCCCACAGTTTCGGATCGACAGTCAGTTTGCAGCTGAACTGTGTCTGGCTGCCGTCCACCGTGATGCGTCCCATGACGGGAACTGTCCCGTCCTTTTTCACTACCTGACGCTTGAGGTAGTAGATTACTGAAAATGTACTCTTCATTGTCCTTAATTTTTGGGTTTCAAAATTAGTTGGTGAAGAGTCCGGTGTTGGTACGCAAAACGGGGAGGAACGGCGCAATCTTTTTCCGTAACCTGATTTTTCGCATGAGTTATGGATAACTCACTATTCCTTAGAGCCTTGTTTCGCTATTCGTACCCGTTTGTCGCATTTTCGGGCATGGTTACGAACAAGTAACGTAGCGGCGTCAGGATTTGGCTTCGGCAGGGATTGTAATGGCTTCACGGATTATCGCCACTTCAACCAAAACCCTTGTAACTCAATTCTATCACTATATCTTTCCGCATTTCACTTTTTTGTAGTAACTTTGCAAATCATAGTTACAGATAACAAACGTATGGCTGCTATTACCACCCAAGAATTTGAACATCATTTCAAGAGTTATATAAGCCCTTGTGTTTGTTTGCGCTTCGTTATACCGATCAGGTAGACGATGCCGAGGATATCGTGCAACAGGCCTTCGCGGATGTATGGGATAAGAACCGGGCTGGTAATGTGATCGGGAATCTCAAGGCTTATTTATATCAAGCGGTGAGGAACCGTTCTCTTTCATTTACCTCACAACCCGTAAACGCTGAGGCCACCGAGCAGTTACCCGACGTAGAAGATACCTCGGAAGAGGAAGACATCCTGCGATCGGAGCGTGACGCCCGCCTGTGGGATGCTATCGATCGGTTACCTCCCGAACGGAAGAAGATTTTCTTGTTATCCAAACGGGATGGCTTGAAATACCAAGAGATCGCGGAGGAATTGAATTTATCGGTAAAAACGGTTGAGAACCAGATGAGCAAGGCATTGAAAGCTTTGCGAGAGACCGCTATCCGTGTTTATATGTTCTTTTTCGGATAAATTTTATAGAAAGGAATGGGGGTTTTTCATATTTCTCTGTCTTAGAGATAAAGGTTACTTGTTTATTTCATTAAAGCATGGAGAGTATATGAGGAAGTTGGTGGTATTTGTGATGTTGATGACGTGCGTGATCTCGGCCCAAGCGCAATGGAAAGTGACGCCGGAAGCCGGTATGAACGTGACAAAGTATAAGGGAGATGCCGCTAAGGTAGGCTTTAAGGCTGGGGCCGCAGTCTCTTATACATTCGGATCGGGCTGGTTCTCGCTTCAATCCGGTTTGTATTATGTGCGACGGGGGAAGGGGCTGTCTTCTTATAGTGAGATTTATGGAACTAGTGAGAGTCCATATGGGGGACGGGAAGGTACGAGTATATTTCTCTATCCCGTTTCCAGTGATTATTTGAATCTGTGGGGATACGGTTATGGTAATGGTTACGGCTTTACGGGCTTCTATTATGATACCTATGGAATTAAGGATTTTGATGTAGAAGGTATAAGGCATCGCAGTCAGAAGGAGCATCGTGAATATATCCAATTACCGATCTTGGCTCGTTTCGATTGGCAGGTAAGTAAGGATGTTCGGTTACATTTGGCGGTCGGTCCCTATTTGGCGGTTGGCTTGGGAGGAAAAGTGACGTATGAGGAAAGTGATTATTCTTTAAAAGGAAAGCTGCCTATAATAAGGAAATATCATATAACCCGTTTAATCCCGGCCAAGGATATGCGGTAGCGCCTCGTTTTGACTGGGGAGCTACCATAGAGGCTGGTATAGAGGTGAAACGGGTCGCTTTTAAGGTTGGCTATGATCTGGGTATAGATAAGCAATACAAGGGATATGCTTATAACATAGGTCTGAACTATCATACGGCTAGTTTTACCTTGGGATACACATTTTAAAGAGAAAATAGGATGAAAGCGATGGTTTGTATAAAGTGGGTATTTATATTTGCGGTGTCGATGATGATTTTCTCATCTTGCGTATCGTCTAGGATCTCGCCGAGTATGAGCGTGGGAGTTCCATTGAAGAAGGGGCAGGCCCCAAATGTCGGATTCCAATGGTATGAGACTGGAAGGACTTATTAAATAGAAGGAATAGTTATGAATAATAACGAGCATGACAATAAATTGGAACAACGCATCCGTTTCGTAGCGAAACGCTATCGGGAAGGAAGCCTTGACCCGGATAAGGCATGGCAGAAGTTCGCTTCTGAGCATGTGATTAGCCGGAAGGTCTCGTTTCGCCGGTATTGGATCGGGGCGGCCGCTGTCGTGTTAGTGCTCGTAGGTCTGGGGACATGGTTTACGGTAGAGAGAAACGCCCCGGATTGGGTTGCGATTACTACCGCCCCCGGACAAATGAAAGATGTTTACCTTCCGGATAGTACCTTGGTCGCTTTGGCCGGCGATTCATGGATCCGGTATGACGCGAAGAGATATGATAAAGAGAGGCGTGCCGTGGAGATGAATGGAAAGGCCTTTTTCCAAGTGACGAGGAACGAGGCACGCCCTTTCTCAGTGAAAACGAGCCAAACGGAAGTTACGGTGCTGGGAACAAGTTTCCAGATAGATGAGAAGCCTACCGTTACGGAAGTCAATGTAGTTACCGGCAAGGTATGTTTTACCGCCGGGGAGGAAAAGGAGAATGTGATACTTACCGCTGGAATGTCGGCTCAGTATTCTATGGAGAACAAGGAGATAACGGTAGTGACGGAAGAAGACGTGAACAAGTTAGCTTGGAGGACAGGGCAACTTCGTTTTATGGAGACACCGCTGGATAAGGTGATTGAGGACTTGAGTGATTATTATCAAGTCAAGATTGCGAACCAGACAAAGAATGAGGGAGCGAGATTGACCGCTACTTTTAATAATCTGCCTTTGGAGGATGTCTTGCAGGTTGTTAACCAGACATTGGACGCACGTTTGGTTTCCACTTCGAAGAAATAAAATCAGATCATTTATGAGATCTATTGTTGTATGGCTGATAGGGATTCTTTTGCTTCCCGGTTGGATGGGACATCTATATGCGCAGATGCCCGAACCTACGCCGACGGTTACGTTGGATATGCGGCAGGTTCCCCTGTTGGATATATTGATGGAGCTTGAGAAACAAACCGGATTGTTCTTCTCGTACGAGTCTTCTCTGCTGAAAGAGCTGCCAGAGGTTTCCCTGTCGGTCCGATGAATCCTTGTCGTACTGCTTGAAGCGCTTATTTTCCCCATTACCGATTATCTATCGGGTTACGGGGCAATATATCATCTTAAAGCGAAAGCCCCGTCAATATACGATCAGTGGATTCGTCAGGGATTCAGCCTCGTATGAGAGTTTGTTGGGGGCTTCGGTTCTGGTGAAAAGTTCGAGGGGAGGGACGATGTCTAATAATTACGGCTTTTACAGCTTGATACTTCCACCCGGTAAGGTTCGCCTTAGGGCCTCGTATGTGGGCTTTAAGGCGATGGAGATAGAGATCGATTTGCAAAGGGATACGATGATCGACTTCCCGTTGAGGTCATTGGCCTCGTTAGGCGAGGTCGTTATTCGGGGGACCCGGCCTCGCTACGAGATATTGAGTAGCCGTGCGGGGTGAGTCGACGTACCTGCCGAGCGGGTGAAGTCGATACCCGCTTTGCTGGGGGAGGGCGGATCTGGTGAGACCTTACAGCAGTTGCCGGGCGTGGCGGTAGGCACCGAGGGAATGACCGGCTTGTATGTGCGTGGGGGCGGGGCCGATGAGAATTTGTATCTGCTGGATGGAAATCCGGTCTATCATGTGAACCATTTGTTGGGGTTTTTCTCGGCGTTCAACCCGGACGCGATAAAGAATACCCGGTTTTATAAAGGGAGCTTTCCGGCGGAATACGGCGGAAGGCTCTCGTCGGTTGTAGATGTCCGTATGAATGACGGTAACCGGCAGGAGTATCACGGGAATATCTCCGTGGGTTTGCTTTCCGCACGGGCGAATCTGGAGGGGCCGATTGTTAAGGATCGCTCCTCGTTTAATGTCTCGGTACGTCGTACGTGGTTGGATTTGATAACAGGGACGGCTTTGGCGATCATTAATAAGAACAGTGATACCAAGGAGAGTTTCGGTTATCACTTTTTTGATATAAACGCGAAGGTGAACCATTCTTTCTCGGAACGTAGCCGGGCCTATTTGAGCTTTTATATGGGGCAAGATGCTTTTCGGCAGGGAAGCAAGGAGAAGCATGAGGATTCGGATGATATGTTTCTCTGGCGTTGGGGAAACTTGATCGGCTCCGCAGGGTGGAACTACGTGTTCGGGCAAAAGCTGTTTGGTAATCTAATGGTGGGCTACAGCCGTTTTCGCTCGCATATCCGGCAAGAGGCGAAGGGGTATGAAATCGAAGGAAATAGGGCAGAGCGGCAATCAATTAAGCGGGATAGCCGTTATAAATCGGAGATGGAGGATCTGAGCGTACGGCTGTCAGTGGATTACAGTCCTTCAATGAATCACCGGATACGAATGGGCACGGATTACCTGTATCATAATTTTCGCCCGGAGAATAGCCAGCAACGGTCTTGGGTGAACGATTCGTTAGTAAATCCCGTATATGAGCTTTTGTATGATTATTCCTTGATAAAAGGGCATGAGTTCTCTTTGTTTGCCGAGGATGAGATGCGGGTCACGGATCGCTTGCGGGTGAATGCCGGATTGCGGTATACCTTGTTTCATGTAGAGAATGAGATCTATCATTCTTTTCAGCCTCGTTTGTCGGCACGTTATTTACTTCGTCCGGATCTATCGGCGAAGATATCCTACAGTAAGATGAACCAATATGTCCACTTATTATCGAATACCTATGTGAACCAGCCTACGGATATTTGGGTCCCGGTGACGGAGCAAGTCCCTCCGATGAGTTCTCACCAGATTACCGCCGGGCTTTATTATAATCTGAAACGGATGTATGATTTCTCGATCGAGGGGTATTATAAACGGTTGAATAACTTGATTGATTATAAGGATCATTGGCCGGTTGAGACACATTTCTCCGGTTGGGAAGACCGGGTCGGTTTGGGAAAGGGTAAGACCTATGGTGTGGAGTTTATGGCGCAAAAGACAAATGGGAAGACAACCGGATGGATCGGGTATACGCTCTCTTGGTCGGATCGGTGGTTTCCGGATGGTTCCGTGAATAAGGGGCGTCATTTCCCGTTTCGCTTCGACAACCGGCATAAGGTGAATGTGGTCGTTTCTCGTAAGTTATCCCGGAAGGTGGAGTTAACGGGAGCTTGGGTGTTCGCCTCAGGAAACCATATTAGCTTGCCGGAGTATAAATATCTGTCTCCGATTTATCAGAAAGAGAACGGGTATGCCGGAGTAGATTCATACAGACCGATGAATTCAGGTTTGAGCGCTCGTAATAATTATCAATTGTCTCCTTATCACCGTTTGGATCTGGGCGTGTAATTTTTATCGATATAAAAAGAAGGGTCGGATGGGGATTTGGAACATAAGTATATACAATACGTATTTGAAACCGAATCCTTCATGACGGAGGTTATGGTAAACCAGGATATAAATCAGCGATATCATGTAGTGCTACAGGAGACGATTTTGTTCTATTGCATGCCCTCGGTTTCTTATACTTATAAATTCTAGCTTATGAGAAGATATTTACCTTACCTGTTCGTGTTAGGATTATTGATGGTCTCTTGCGTTCGGGATGTGGAGATTGATTTGGAGGATCTGCCGGATCGGATTGTACTGAACGCATCGGTATGTCCCGGAAAGGAGGTGTGTGCTCATCTCTCGAAAACATGGTTTATCATGGATAGCGTTCCCGATTTTGAGTTATCCGACGCGAAAGTCCGTGTCTATGTCAATGATGAGTTTCAAGGTCTTATGCGCAATGATGACCTGCCGGAAGATTCTATACATTCACGGGGGCAATATGTTCTGCGGTTGTTTCGTGAGACAGGGGGATTGTTTGCGTATAGAGCCGAGGCCGATGGGTATGAGCCGGTATCCGGGGAAACTCGTATCCCCGGTCGGGCACGGATTTATGAGGTGGATACCTTATCCTATCGATCTTCTGCCTACTATGCCGAATATCTGCGTTTCTCTGTTAAAATCGGGGTTGAGGCGGATTCCTATTATCGTTTAATCGTGGAGCAGATCTTGGACTTCCGGAAGGGGGATAGTACCCGTACCGTAACCTCTTTCCGTAGCTTAGGAGGATATAGTTGGTATTATTCTGGTTTTAGCGTGGATTATGAGGATCCTGTTTTCCAGTCTTTTGGAGGTAGTCCTATCACGAGCCAGATGGATGGGCGTTACTGTATGGGTGTATTTAGAGGGGAGGATCTGGTTAATACGAATGCTATTAAGGTTTCTGTTTTTCCTGTTGAATACTCGTATGAGAGTGATACCCTTTCTATGGACGTTCATTACGATGTGCGCCTGTTGTCTATCTCCGAGGATTATTATCGATATATGAAGATTATGAGGGGGTACTCTATCACGATCGGCGACGCGAATTTCGGGGCGTTGATAGAGCCTGCCGATACGTATTCGAATGTGGAGAACGGCTTTGGGATTGTCGCCGGATATCAAGAGGATAAATTGCGTATCACGATGCCGAGAGACACGGTGCCTCCTTATTGGAATCCTTGGGATGGATAAGCCCATCCCGCGTTGACGACCTGTGCTTGCCGGTTCATACATCATGAAGCGGTAAGTTCACGAGGTATGAAAAAAAGGCTTTTCCTTGATAGGGGTATTTCCGGGAGATCCTGTCTTATCAATGAACTCAATAAAGTAGAATGATGACAGAGTGGATGAATAAATGGCTTATAGCCATTTTTTGCTGGATGATTTTTATGCCTGTTCCAGACCTCTTGGCCCAATCAGCCAAGACGAAGGATGATCCCCGGATTACGTTACGTATGAAGGAGGTTTCGTTGCCGGAGGTCTTGTCAGAGATCGAAAGGCAGGCGGGCGTGACCTTCTCGTATGAGTCTTCTTTGTTGAAAGAGCTTCCGAAGATCAGTTTCCAAGTGAAAGATGAGGCATTGACGGATTGTTTGACCCGCTTGTTCGAGTCGTATCCGATCGTGTATAAGGTGAGTGGAAAGATCGTGATTCTGAAGCGTAGACAGAGACAGGTAACGATCAGCGGCTTCGTGAGGGACCAAGCGTCCTCGGAGTCTCTGATCGGAGCCTCTGTTTATGAGGTCGCCAGCCGGAAAGGCTCGGCTACGAATAGCTATGGTTTTTTCAGTTTGACGCTTCCGCCGGGGAATATCCGCTTGCATGCTTCTTACATTGGCTATGAGAGCTGTTCCTTTAATTTCACGGAATTGGATAGGGATACCATATTAAATATTGAGTTGCGTCCGAACGCTCGTCTGGAGGAAGTGGTAGTTACCGCTTCGGAGCGGGATCGTTTGTCTGTAAATAACACCTTGATGGGAACGATGGGGTTTAGCCAGAAGACGATCAAGGCGACACCGACCCTGTTTGGTGAGTCCGATATTGTGAAGACCTTGCAACTGACTCCGGGTGTAGCCAGTGGGACAGAGGGACTGGCCGGTTTATATGTTCGTGGCGGCGACCAAGATGGAAATCTGTTTTTGATAGACGGTAATCCGGTTTACCAGATCAATCATGTCGGCGGGCTATTCTCCGCTTTCAATCCGGAGGCGATCCGTAATCTGGACTTTTTCAAGGCGGGTTTCCCTGCGAGATATGGCGGGCGACTCTCGTCTGTGGTAGATGTCCATACCAAAGAGGGCAATATGAAAGAGTACCATGGTAGCGTTACGATCGGGCTGATCTCCGGTAATCTGAGCTTGGAAGGCCCTATCATCAAGGATCGCACGGCTTTTCAGATAGCGCTTAGACGCTCGTGGCTGGATGTACTCTCTGCCCCAGCGATAGCGATAGCAAATAAGGTTCGAAAAGACGGTCATAAAATAAATCTTCGTTACGCTTTTCACGATTTGAATTTAAAGCTTAATCATCGTTTCAGCGATCGTAGCCGGATGTTTTTCAGCTTATATAACGGGAATGATGTATTAAAAGGAGGGGGAACGGATTTCTCAACAGAAGAAGAGCAAGTCCCTTATACGGATGGTACCCATTCATCGCTGCGTTGGGGTAATTTGATGGGAACCTTGGGCTGGACTTATGTCTTCAATAACCGTTTGTTCGGACGGGTTTCCGGGGTCTTTTCACGGTATCGCTCGAATGTACGGAGTTCAAAAGAATATAATTATGGTGTGGAAGGAGAAGATAATTATCTCTCTTCTTCATCGGAAACGAGTAGTTCTACCTCTATCTTGGATATGGGCGTCCGTTCCTCTTTTGATTACACGCCTTCTACGTCGCATGTGATTCGTTTTGGAGGGGATTTCTTGATGCACCGTTTCCGCCCGGAGTATAATGAGGTGAAAGCAGCCGGTTCCGGTATGCTGGAGTTTTCGAATATAGGGAAAATATATACAAATGATCTGCTATGGGCCCGTGAGGCGGCTGTCTTCGGAGAGGATGATTGGAATGTCTTACCTAGCTTGCGTTTGAATGCGGGGCTTCGGTTTAGCCTGTTCAATGTGGAGCGGAAGGCTTATACCTTATTGGAGCCTCGCGCTTCCTTGAGATGGTTGCTACGTGACGATCTTAGCTTCAAAGCCTCATACGCCCGTATGGGGCAATATATCCATTTATTGGGCAACAGTTATATAAATTTGCGACGGATGCGTGGATGCCTATTACCCGTAAGTTGAAACCTTTAATCAGTGATCAAGTCTCCGCTGGTTTCTATTATAATCTGATGCGTTCTTATAGTTTCTCGGTAGAGGGGTATTATAAATGGATGAAGAACCTGTTGGATTATAAAGACGGCTATTCCTTCTTGCCCGGTACGGCGGCTTGGGAGGAAAAAATGGCGGTCGGTAAGGGGCGTTCGTATGGCGTGGAGTTCTTGGCTCGCAAGGAAAGCGGACGTACGACCGGTTGGATAGGATATACGCTTTCATGGTCGGATCGGCGTTTCGATGAGATCGATAACGGGCGACGCTTTCCGGCACGTTACGATAACCGGCATAAGCTGAATATCGTGGTATCGCATAAACTATCGGAAAAGGTGGAGCTGACAGCTGCTTGGACGTATACTTCCGGCAATCGCATGACCTTGTCGTTGGAGAGTTATGAGCAAGCTGGTACGCTTACTATTCCAACCAATACAAGATGAATAACTGGTGGGAACCATCCGGGGAAGTGGTGGATTTGTATACACGTCGTAATAATTACCAGATGCCGGCTTATCATCGTCTGGATTTGGGACTTAATATTTACCGTCCGAAGAAGAAGGGACGAATGGGCATCTGGAATATCAGTATTTATAATGTATATAGCCGGATGAATCCGTTTATGGTCTATAAAAGTGATAACTGGGAACGAACGAATAACTTAGTCCCGGGTTCTTCTTCTCCCTATAGCGGTAAAACAAAACCTTGTTTTAAGTTGATAGGTATTATGCCTATCATACCTTCCATATCATATACTTATAAATTCTAGGAAGATGAAACAGATAAAGAGTATCCTAATAAATACGATTTGTATAGTAAGCCTGTTTGGTTTGATGTCTTGCATCAAGGAGATCGATCTTGAATCCTTACGGCCGGATCCTACCTTGGTAGTGAACTGTGTCGCTATAACCGGCGAACCCTTAACCGTAAGTGTCTCCCGTACTTGGTTTTTCACGATGATCATCGAACGTGACTTTGGATAAAGCCGAGGTGAATTTATTCGTGAATGGCGTTTTTAAAGAGCGTATGAGCTTTCAGGAGGGGGATGAGGCATTTAACACGAAAGGTTATTTCAAGTCTGATTTTATACCGGTGAAAGGGGATCGTATCCGTGTGGAAGCTTCTTATCCGGAATATGGGGTGGCAAGCGCTGAGACGGTCATGCCAGCGCCTGCTCAGGTCTTGAAAGCGGGGGTAACCTATGCTACGGTAGCTGGCTCTTTTGGTTCTGCTCGCCAGAATGCGATTTATCAGGTAACGCTCAAAGATAACCCTGCCGAGGAGAATTATTATTTACTCCGTATGGAAGAGGGCATTCCTGTTTTTGATGGAATAGCTAAGGAATATACAGGAGAATATAAATGGTTCTCGGTGAGTCCAAACTATGCGACTGAACCTGTTTTTGGCCAATCGTTGACGGCTTGGATCAAATCTTTGGCAATGACTGGATGTATGGGTATGATGGGAAGGTCTTTTCTGATGAGTTAATAAACGGGCAAGAATATACCTTGCACTTAACGGATGAGTATTATTATGAACCTTATTATGGATCATATCCGCTAAAAGTAGTCCCGGATTCGATAGGGATAGAAGATCTAAATGAGGAAGATTTTCTTCCGATTCCTCCCAAGCACCTACGGGTACACCTATATGCTATCTCAGCGGAATACTATCGATATCTGAAAGTTTTGCAAGATAAAGACACGGATTCAGTTTCGAACCTTTTGATCGATGGCGGTCTGGCCGAACCGATCCGTGTATTTAGCAATATAGACGGTGGTGTCGGTATCCTAGGCAGTTGCCATGTAGAATGTTTGAGACGGAAATAGCGTCTTCCTCACATTCCAATCTTGAAGCGGCCCGATTTGAAGACGGGATAGACTAGGAACTGTGGTTCCATTTTCCGTCGTACCGGGTTGTATTCATAGTTAACACCGGCTCCCATCCAGAAATTATCAGTGATCTTGAACTCCATTGAGCCGCCCACTTGGGTATGGTAGAGAAAAGGGTTGCTGAGCATATGGGGGTTGTTGTACTCGTCGGCGTAATAAGCGTATTGTCCCCAGCCTTTCAGTTTCAACCAGTCAGTAGGTTGATATTCCACTTGTACGTTTGCGCCCGCTGTTATTCCGGGACTAGGGTTGAAGGGACTAAAGAAACGACCCCCGAATCCTCCGCCATAAAGACTCCAATTGCCGCTGTGCCAAGAAATACCCCCGTTCATGATCGTCATGCCTCCGACTCCCGGCCATGTATATTGAACACCGTTAGCGATAAGATCGAACTTCGTTTAGCCGTTTCATATAAGTCTCATTGAAATCCAACGCCATTGGCGATACCTCCCGAAGCATCGGGGTATATACGTTAAAGAACGGCTGATAGGCGGCGGAAGATATCTGCATATCCATCGGACGCTCTTGTAGGGACGTATGGGGAATATCGGGCGTGAACTCCCGCAATTTAATATCGATATCCCGTGTCCCCGCAGGGTAAATGTCTTATAAGAGGCTTTCGGGATGTTCAACTCATACGTCTTGTTTTTAGGCAGGACGATGATTTTACCTTCTTTATTTAAAATAAACGAAAAGTCAGACTGTGCCTGGATTCCAACGACACATATCCATGCCATGAATATAAATAATCCTCGTCTCATACACTCTCCTCCTATTTTTGATGTGAAGGTAACTTTTTTTTGAATAAGATGCAACTTTTAGGATACCTATTTCATCCATATAATAGAGAGCATAAGTACTTATGGATGAACAACTGTTAATCGATGGATGTATGCGAGGCGAATCATGGGCTCGTAAGGAATTGTACGAGCAATATGCTCCTGCTATGATGAGTGTTTGCATGCGTTACGTGGGTGACAGGGAGACGGCCCGTGATCTTCTGCAGGACGGTTCGTGAAGATATTTACGAAGATCCGGTCGTATTCCGGCTCCGGGGCTTTCGGGGGATGGATACGGCGGATCTTTGTCACTACGGCTCTTGAATATCTCCGGTCTTCAGAGAACACGAGGCTAAGTGTAGGTCTGGACGGCTATGACGACAGTTTGGAAGATATCAACTATTCCGTATTGGACCGTTTATCGGCGGACGACTTGTTGGCTTGCGTGGCCCAATTGCCGTCGGGATATCGTACGGTCTTCAACTTATATGCGATAGAGGGATATACGCATAGCGAGATCGCCGAGATGCTGCATGTACAGGAGGCGACTTCCCGCTCCCAGTTTATCCGGGCGAGGAACGCTTTGCAAAAGAGTGTACAATCTTTAATAAGGCATGAAAATGCGGGACGATAAGGATCATAACGAACGGCTGGATGATTTCAGCGGCTATATGCGGCAGCGCTTGGAAGAGCACCGGTTACCGGTAGATACCGGCTGCTGGGATGAGGTGGAGGCCCGGATGAACCGGAGAGCGAGACCACGGGGTTGGTTGTGGACGGGAGGCTTGGTCGTCGCCGCAGTGCTGGCCTTGGTTATTTGGCTGCTACCTTCCCCGGAGAAGATGCCATTGGAGGAATTGAGCCCCTTTCAGAAAGAGATATCGGAGAAAGCGGAGGAAATGAATATTCTTTCGGAGCATCCCGTTTTACCTGTAGAGCCTGTAAAGAAACGTATGGCGAAAGTGCTGAAATGGGAAAAAAAGGCTAAGCTTTCCGCTATTGTCGGGGAAAGGAAACGATTCGGGAGGATGAGAAGTGTGAGACTATCGAGATTATTGAGAAGGATGCGATTGCGGCTATCGTAGAAGAACCGTCTGTGAAGGAGGATGCGTCCGAGGATTCGACGGACATAGTCGTTAAGCGAGGTGAATCTACGGTTCCTCTACCGGAAGGCGAACGGAGTCCCCGACGAAAAGCCTCTTTGAAAAAGAAAGCCAAGAAGAGTAAACGGAACAAGTGGTTATTGGCCGCCGCCGTTGGCTCTAGTGGTTATGTAGATAGCTTTTTAAATACGGATATGAGTTATGGCGATGCTTCTTCTCCGGGAGATATGAATAATTCGGCAGGAAGCCCGATCCGGATAAGCCGGATAAAGACGATGATGAAAAGGAGAGTGGTAATACGCTCCTCAAACGGTCTCATTCCGTAATGCCCCGGTATTACGGAGTTCTAAGGTGGATGAGAACTTCTTGGATAATCGTTCGTTCGAATCTTATCCGGACGTTAGCTACTCCCTTCCGATATCATTCGGTTTTACGGTACGGAAGGATTTGAGCCGGCGTATAGCGTGGAAAGTGGATTGATGTATACGTATTTATCCACTACATTCAAGAGGGGAGGGGATTGCCCGTCAGAGGTGAAATCGTCTTTGCATTATCTGGGTATTCCCTTGAATCTGGTGGTTTATGTATGGAAGAATCAGCGATGGAATGTCTATCTCTCCGGAGGCTTTATGATGGAGAAGGGTTTGCAGGCCGTGTATAGCGGTTATATCGCCGGAAACGGAACGACTATCTCTAAGAGCAAAAAGGAGGGCATCCACGGTATGCAATGGTCCGTGAATGCCTCGGTCGGTGCCGCTTATCGTTTCTATGGGGATTGGAGTCTCTATTTCGAGCCTCGCTTCTCCCATTATTTCGACTGTGATCAACCGGCTAGTATTCGTACAGACAAGCCGTTGGGATTTGGGTTGAGCGCAGGTATACGATATGCTTTTTAATGATTAAATCTATTATAATTATGCGGAAACTTTTTTATTGGGCGTTTGCTTTAGCCTTTGCGTCTTAATGGGATGCAAGGATGATGGAGTGAGAGTGGAGGTCGTGCGGTATGCTATCAACGAACCGGTATTCATGTCGATCTCCGAGTTTCGGAATTCAGTGAAGGTGACGGATGAGGTGGTGCCAATCACCAAGCGGGGAAAGATCTGTTTCTATAAGGATTACCTGTATATTTCTTCCCCGGATAAGGGCATCCATATCGTGGATAACAGGAATCCGGCATCTCCCGGATAGCGGGCTTTGTAGAGTTGATCGGTAACGAGGATCTCTCGATCAAGGATGATAAATTGTATGCGGATTCGTATGTGGATCTGGTCTGGTTCGATATCTCCGATCCGGAGAGACCTGAATTGGAAGGTCGTGTGGAGAACGCTTTCCGTTATGCGCTTCCGACCATAGAGAATGGCTATGGGTTCGATTATAATATGTGTTATTCGGAGGAAGCGAGAGCGAAAGGTGTCGTGGTCGGTTGGGAACCGAAGGAACGGGAGGAAACTATTTACCATTATCCGAGTTATGGCGGTGATCTGATGGCGAACGATGCGGCGCCGGGTACTTCCACGCAGGGAGTGAACGGATCTATGGCTCGTTTTTCTATTTATGGTAAGTACTTATATACGGTAGAACAGAATGTCATGTGCGTTTTCGACCTTTCTGGGGACAAGCCTGTCTTGACGACAAACGACATTTGGTTGCAACGTGATGTCGAGACTCTTTTCAACTATAAAGATAAGATGTTCATGGGAACTCCGACCGGCATGTTGATCTATTCGCTGGAAGATCCGCTAGCGCCTAAGTATCGTTCTTCCGTAAGTCATGTCTTTGGTTGTGATCCGGTTGTCGTGGAGGATGACTTAGCGTATGTGACCGTGCATTCCGGAAATACTTGTGGGCAAAATACCAATGAACTGATGCTCATAGACGTGAGTGATGTAGACCAACCGAACTTGCTGGTTACTTATGGCATGAAATGTCCGAAAGGATTAGGTATCGATAACGGTACTTTATTCCTCTGTGACGAAGGGTTAAAGGTCTTCAACGCGAAAGATCCTATGACTTGATGGTAATCAGCTTGTTCATTATGCCGGAATGGAGGGTTACGACGTAATCCCTTTCAAGAATACCTTGATGATGATCGCCGATGATGGCCTTTACCAATACGATTATTCCAATTTACAGGCGATATCTCAGTTAAGTAAATTGCCAATGGGCGAATAGAATTTAATATTCCTCTTCGCTATTCGCTTCGCAAGGTGTTTACCGGATTGCGGGATGCCGCCTTATAACTATGCCTGCTTACGGTCAGTAGCGTAACCATCAATACGATACCGCCGGACAGCAGGCATGTTCCTATGGATATGTCCACCCGATATACGAAATTCTCCAGCCAACAACTCAGCGAATACCACGTGATAGGAACGGCAATTGCGAAAGCGATCCCTACCCAGCCGATAAACCGACGATTTAATAGATACAAGATCTCCCCGGCCGTAGCCCCGTTTACCTTACGGATACCGATTTCTTTCGTACGCTGCTGGATGGCATAGAGAGCCATGCCGAATAATCCGAAGGCGGTTAGCAGGAGCTGATGATCGAGTACATGATGAGCAAATGTGCCAGTTCGATCGTTTTTCGGTTAGATAACATAAATTCCTCGTATATATCTTGATATTCGAAAGGTACGTTGGGGTTGATCTTTTCCCATGTTTGTTGCAGTAAAGCTAGAGCCTCGGCTCTGTGCTCCTTTTTCAGTCGGACTTGGACGAGGTTATAGGGGGGAGTATGCGTTAGGTAGGTCAAGCTAGGGTAAACCTCTTGTCGTAAGGTTCCTGTATATAGATTCTCCACGATCCCTGCTATAATCGCTATCGGTTCTCCCTCCTTTTCCATCTTCCCGAATTCAGTGTCGTAAAGGCGGACAGGCTTACCCACGGGATTCTCGCCTTTGGGCACGAGCAAACGTGCGTATTGTTCGTTAATATAGACGGGTGTGCTGTATTGTTTTAGAGCCTCTCGCTCTGAGAGTCCTTGAAGAATGTTTATCTTCATAACCTTTAGGAAAGTACTATCACCTTCGTATTGGCCTAGCGTATAATTTAGTTCGTTTCCGTTTTCGTCTTTCAAGACCATTGTCCGCAAGTTGAACTGTATGATCCCGCTTTTCGAAAGGCACATCTCTTCTATGGAAGGATAACGCCGGATCTCTTCAGAGAAGGTCTGTATATGGTTCCCACTCCAGTCGGCTATTTCGATGAGATCCCGGTAACGTTCACCGCTTGTCTGAGTGAGCGTTAGTTGCTGCCGTACGATCAGCGTGGCGAATACCAGAGCTATTGAGATGGCGAATTGTAAGATGGAGAGCCGCCTATGATTGTCCGCTTCCGGGTACCGGTGGTGAATGATTTATACTCGGAATGGGAAAGGGAGTTGATCTTATGGCTCATATATAATGAGGGGATAATGGATAGAGCTAGGATGAGTGCCACGATCACAGGTAAGACCTGTCCACTGAAGAAAAATCCCAAGGAGATACGTCCGGAAACGATCCGGTTGAAAGCCGGCAGGAAATCCAGTGTAAGTAATAAGGATAAAAAGAAAGCGATCAGCACGGTAAGGAAAGTATCCAAGAATAGCTGGCGATGGATTTGCCCAGCCGATGCTCCCATCACTTTCTGGGTGTAGATCATCTTTACCTGTTGCAAAATGCGGGAGAAACTTAGGTTGGCATAATTGAAACAGGCGATCACGAGGATTAGGATGGCCGAGAACAAACCAACGTACAGTAAGTCTTTCTGGTTTCGGTGGATATAGGGGATGTATTCTTGTGTATAGGTTTGCTCTTGGAAATAACTCTCTTGGAGGGTATAGAAATAATACTGTCCGGTTCCGTTGAAAGTAGGTACCTTATCATCCTTTAGTTTTTGAGTGAACGTATCGATGTTGAAGAGATCGTTTACCAGTAATAAGGTAGGGCCGCCATTGAATTGGGAGGTAGTGCCTGCCAATGCGTTGAACTTCAAGAATGATTGAGGGTACTCTTTGATAACGGCGGCGACCTCGTAGGTAATCGTCTCGTTCTCATAAGCGTACTTTGCCAAGAAGGTTTTACCGATAGGATCCTCGTTCCCGAAGAATATCTTCGCTTGGTATTCGGTCAACGCAATTGCGTTTGGTTGGGTTAATGCCTTGTTTATATCTCCTGCCATTACCTTGTAAGGGAAAAAGCGAGGAAAGGAGGGATCAGTCTGACGATCGAGATTGGGTCGAAGCGCTTTTCTCCTATCGTGATGGAGGCGGCATTCTCTATGTTCAGTCGTAAATAATCCTCAACTTCCGGGTATTGGTCTTTTAGCTGCACAGGGATCGGCCCTTTAATAAAAGATACTTTCTCTCCGGAGGTCAAGGGAGAGTCTTGTGCCATATAGATGATATGCGACTTATTGGGATTATGGGCTTCTATCCTAGATTCATAAATGACGTATGAGATCAGTAGGTTGGTACAAGTGATGCCTGCCGCCAGGCTCAATAAGGAAATGACGGCGAACGTCTTGTTTCGCCACCAGCTACGGAATATAAGTTTTAGAGATATGGATTCCATGGTTTTATCTGTTTGTTGGTTCAAAGCTATCCGGTTGCGTGGAATATGGCAAATAAAATCGGAGGAAACGATCGTAAAGAACTGGATTTGTCTAAATATTGGACACTGAGACCCGGGAAAAGATCGTATCTTTGCGTACGAAAAAAAGAGGAGGCTTAATGCGTGACGCGAAGATTATAGTCGTAGATGACAATGAGGCGATATTGAGAAGTCTGCGGACGGTCTTGTCCATGAGTTTAAGACGATCGTTACCGTATCATCTCCCGTATTATTGCCTGCCCTTTTGCGGAATGGAGATGTGGATTTGGTTTTACTGGATATGAACTTCGGCACTGGAAAGCAAGGCGGAGGGGAAGGACTTTTCTGGTTGGATCGTATCTTGGAGCTTAAGAATCCTCCGGCCGTTATCTTGATAACCGCTTTTGGGGATATCGAGTTGGCTGTATCTTCTTAAAAGGGAGCCACGGACTTTATCGTGAAACCTTGGGATAACGAGAATTTGATTCAAGCACTTACCCACGTCTTGGAACGTCGTGCGGAATCAGATGAGAGAGAGATTTCCTCTGTGGCAGAATCTCTAGTCTCCCATCCTTGTACGTTGGAGGATATGGAGCGGCAGTTTATCGCCGAGGTATTGAAAGAAAAGAAAGGGAACCTGACGCTTGTGGCTCAACAATTGGATATTAGCCGCCAGACCCTTTATAATAAGATGCGGAAATACGGGTTGTAGATTATAAGGAGAGTAACCATGGTTAACCGGAATTTATACCTGAAGATTATAGGGAGCGTTTCCTTAATCGTACTTTTTGCGTTACTTGGATCTGTATTGTTGATAACCGGTATTTCTTATTTTTTATCCTTTGTATGTCTGTGTGTTATCCTGTTGATAACTCTGTTGCTAATCCAGTGGATAAACGGTACAAATCGTAAGATCGCTATTTTCTTCGAGTCGGTTCGTAATGGGAATACAACTTTGCGATACCCGGATAAAACGAATGATCCCTTTGTAAAGGACTTATATGCGGAAATGAATCGGATTATCCTCCTATTCAGTCAAAACCAGAATGAGATGGAAGAGAAGCGCTTGTATTACGAGAGCATCTTGCGGGTACTGACGCATGAGATTCGTAATTCGATTACGCCAATCCGTTCCTTATCTGCTGATCTGTTGAAATATTCCGATACATATACTCCGGAGCAATTACGGGAAGGTTTGGAGGTTATTCATGGGCAAGCGAAAAATCTATCCGCTTTCTTGGATTCCTACCATCGTCTGACGCATCTTCCGGAGCCGGAAAGAACCGAGGTGCCTATAACCTCTTTATTTCGGAAGATGGAACGGTTGTTGTGTGCCGAGGCGGGTAGCGACCGTATTCGTTTCTCCTCTGCGGAAGCTTTAACGGTACATGCGGACCAAAACTTGATTGTGCTGGCTCTGATTAACTTGATCCGTAACGCATTACAGGCGATAGAGGGGCAAGCGGATGCCATCGTCTCCGTAGAAGCCTTGGAGGCTGATGGTAGGTATATATAACTATAACAGACAATGGCCCCGGCATTTCTCCGGAACTATTGTCTGCTATTTTTACGCCTTTTTTCTCTACGAAGTCCGGTGGTAGCGGCATCGGTCTCAGTATCTCCCACGCATAATGCGATTGCATGGCGGCGATTTAACCGTTGATTCCTTGCCTGGTGTCCGTACCGAGTTTCGTATGACGTTCTAGAATATGACTTTCTTGATTTTTCAACAATCAAGTTGAAAGGCTCGGCTTTTACATGGCTGCATATTCTCACAACGTCTCGTTTTGTGTAACCTCCTATTAATTGGCAAATAACGAAGCTTTTCTTTGTTAAGTTTTTTGTTAGCATAGAGTCTTCTAAAGGAAATGTATATTGTGGATTATAGTTTTTGGAAGATATCATAGCTAGGTAAAAGAAATCTTCAGCTGCTTGCAAATCATCGTTTGAGATGACGATAGCCATGTGAGGTTTGGTTATTCCATTAGGAAATAGATAATTGACTTCTACAACATCTCGTTGATGTATTTTCATTCGATGAGATATTTGGATATATATGCTGCCATGGATTGTCTGGAATGGGCTAGAAATAAATCTTTCTCATTCATAGGACTGAAAGGTTGGCTATCGCTTTTCCTTTGGTTGGAAATGTTGTGTTTAGCCATCTTGGGCGACGAAACATTTCTAGTTGGTCTGGTTTTTGTCGTTCTCATATCTTTTGTTTTTATGTTATTGGCAAATATACGTATTTATTTCAAAAGATCTCCTGTTTAAATGGAAAAAGAGATTATGGCTAAAGCTTATGGTATAACTATCGCTTTGGCATAATCTCTTATAAGATTGTCTGATCAATACCCCAACTCAAATGGTTGCTCTACGGCAGGTACGCTTCGGACATCCATTTAGGCATTTTATCGTTCTTTAGGTAATGGTTGAAGAATTGGAACATGCGGCGTTGGAAATCGATGCGGTTTGCCATATGCATCGGCCAATGCGGTTCGCCTGTATAATTCAGTAACCAGCAAGGTTTACCTAACCGTTTCATGGCAACGAAATACTCGATACCTTGGTACCAAGGCACATGGCCGTCGGCATCGTTGTGCATGATCAATATTGGGGTCTGCACCTTATCCATCGTGAACAACGGCGAGTTTTCCAGATAACGAAGTGGAGAACTCCATGGCGTAGCTCCTAAACGGCTTTGTGTATGCTCGTATTGGAAAGAGCGGGCCATGCCGGAACCCCAACGGATACCGCCATAAGCGCTAAACATATTTACGACAGGCGCCCCAGACTCGATAGCGGAGAATAAATTCGTGCGAGTCGCTAAATAAGCTACTTGGTAACCTCCCCAGCTATGTCCTTGCGCACCGATCCCTTTTTCGTCGATATATCCTTTGGCGATCATCATGGTGATACCCGGCATCAAGCAGTTATAGCAGCTTTCTCCCGGATAACCATCTACATAGCGAATGTCCGGGTTGAAGATGACATATTCGTTGCTATTGTATAAGTGATAATCGATCGTAGAACGATGCGGTTCCGGCATACGGTAATTATATAAAGTCTCCGAATTCCGCTCGTAGAAGTTTACCATCATCGGGTACTTCTTGTTCGGATCAAAATTCGCCGGCTTATAAACGACACCTTCCAGTGGACGGCCGTCCAAGGAAATCCATGATACCAACTCGGCGGTACCCCAGATAAAACCTTCCTGCTGTTTGTCTCCATGCGTCAATTGCACGGATTTCTTGAACGCCAAGGTCGAATAGTGGATATCCGGGTATTGCTGGAAGGTTTCCATCGTATAGATCACGTCATCCGTATTCTTCGCCTTGTTGATAGATCGCAGCATATAATTACCCGCCAGCAAAGTCTTCGGGGCGGCAGGAGCAGAGAGGCGTGCGTTGTAGAATCCGTATCCTTTTGTGGCCTCGTTGAATCCTTTTAATAATTGCGGTTTGCCGAGGTCGATAAAGCGAGCCTCTTTATCCAGTTGTTCCAAGCGGTAGGAAAGTTTCTCCTTCCTTCCGTTCACGGTCAGGTTGATCGGTGGGGTGGCTGCGGTCGGATCGAATTTCCAGATGTCGTAACGATCATAGATCAAGAGATTTTGATCGTTCGCGGTCCAGCCGGCGGCTCCATGCGCATAAGGATAATCGGGAACGTCGTTCTCCTCGTCCCAAGCCGGAAGCTTCGGAGTGGTTAGGCGATATTGCTTACCTTCCGCCAAGGCGATCGTGTACCAGCAGCTATCCGTCTCGCCATACCAATATGCATATTTACCTTGTGGGGAGAGGCGGAAACGGCCATAATCCGCTTGGGCGATTTGCTTGCGCTCCCCGTTATCCAACGATACGGTATAATAGTCGCTGCGTGTGCGGGCCTCCCACATGGAAGACAAAGAATAGGGACGGGAAGTGGAAAGGAGCGCCAAGGGTGCGTCACCCTCATTACCCAATTGGATATTCGGTAATTCCTCATTCGCCAATTGGAAGATAGAGCCGTTGCCCAGATTATAAACCGCTTGATAGCTTTTCCTTAAGTCTTTTTCCTTGTTATAATTCTGTACGGTATATTGTACGGGCTCATCCCAACTCCAAACCTGTACGTTCGGACGATTCTCGGCTAGTTGGGTCGTGTCTTTTTGCCTCGGCTCCGGTGAGGTACCGAAGAACAGACGGGAAGCGGATTTCGAGAATTGAAGCATCCCGTTCTCATTGATTACCCATTCAGCGGGGAAAGCCCTGTTTCCACGGGTGGCGATTTCTTTCGCGGGAGCGTTATGTTCGGATAGCCATAAGCTTAACGCTTTGTAAGAAGAATCTTTGTCGGCGCAATATAAGAAAGCAGCCGTTCTCCTTTCTCGTCGAACGTGGTTTGTTTGAATACGCCTTTTCCCTCTTTGATGAGCGCCGGACTTCCTTTCTCCGGATTCAAGGTGAATATACCTGCTTCTCCTTCCGCCGCGCTCGTGTAATATAGCATACCGCTTTTCTTGGCGAATTGGAAATCCGTTACGGTCGGGAACTGGAAGGTCTTGCTTCCATCCAGCGAACGGACGTACAAAGTGGAGTCCTTCCGGCCCCTTTGATAAGCGATCCAATCTGCCTCGTCCGCTAATTTGAAGGTTTTGAGGGAGTCTATCGTCTCCTTTTTACCGGCGACGGAATAGATTACCAAGGTGTTCATCGGCATCTTGTCCTCTTTCGTCTTCAATACTTTCAGGGAATCTACCGTAGACTTTCCGGGTGTTTGCGTGACAACCAGATAACCCGAGGAAGCGGAGAACGCGAACTTATCGGCCGGAGAAAAAGTGGCGGTCTCTTGCCCTTGGGCCGCATACAAATAAACGGTAGCGTCACCTTCCCAAGGTTCCATCTTGCAAGCTACCCATTTTCCGTTGTCCGAGATCTCCCGGTCCGTGATTCGTTGCCAAGTGACTAGGTCATCGATTGTCAAGCTTTTAGAGGCGTTTTGTGCGAAGGCCGGGGAAAGACTTCCCAGACATGCTACAAAAGCCAAGTACTTTAAGTGTCTCATCGTGGTTGTATATTGATTTTGAAGCAAAGATAATGGCTTTATCAGAATCTTTATTGCTTTTGACCGGAATTTGCTTCTGGAAAACACGTACGTGTTTCCGAGAAAACATGTACGTGTTTTTTGTAAAAGTCGTACGTGTTTTCTGGATAAGGTAATGGCGTTTTTAATGTATTGATTATCAGTGTCCTTTTTGAGCGTTCTAATGATCGCAGTTATAAGCGGCTTACAATGGGCATTATAAAGGTGTTACAATGCCTATTGTAAAGACCTTATAATGGGCATTGTGGTGATAGGAAATTCCTTTGGTCAACGGTAGGAAAAAAGGTTTGTAAGTGGTTAGTTATTCACTTCCCAAGCCGTAAGTTATTCACTAGGTATAGCCGTAAGTTATTCACTCGACAAGCGTTAGTTATTCACTTGGGAGACCCAAAACAGGGCAGTTTATATTGAATATGTTATTTATTGTAGGAAGATTTTTAGTAAGCCTTTATTCAATGTACGCACGTACATTATATTATATACATGAAAATGAACGGTGAAAACGATCGTTTAGATTAGTCTTTTGCAAAGGTACGCGTTTCTTTGACACTTGCAACCCTTCCTTGCTATTTTTTTTGCCCCTTATCGGCTTTCTTATCAATAGAATAGAAACAACCGATTCGGCAGACGAACCTCTCTTTTTCCTCCTTTAAAAACGCAAGATCTAAACGATCGTTTAGATCTTGCGTTTTTCGAGAGGTACAAAGGGAAGTTTGTGGAAGGAAGAGCTTGTTTCGTAAAGGATAGGCTATCCTATTGATAAGAAAGCGAATAAGGGATGAAAAAAATAGCCCGGAAGGTTGCAGAAGTCAAAGAAACGCGTACCTTTGCAAATGACTAATTAAAACGATCGTTTAAATCAATCATTTTTTCTCTTTTATTATTTTAATGTACATGCGTACATTAGTAAATACACCATCCAATAATCAACAAAAGTAAGATCACCTTTTGCGATAGATCGGAATATTAGTTTCCTTTGTTCTAGCAAAATGACATTTTGTAAACAGAACTCCCTGAGATTCGCTTTTTCCAAGCATAAGTACAGTATAAAACGGCTTTTCACACAGAAAAAACGCCATTCATAACTATCTTCCATCCGCTAGTTCGAGCACCTCACGAAAACCTCCTGTCACGATATACGGCTTATATCAAGCAAAATATCAATACAACATCTGTTTATATAACATATAGATTCTATAGAATCACACATATTATAACCTCATTATATCCTTCAGAAAACACGTACGTCTTTTTCCAAAAACATGTACGTGTTTCCGAAAAAAGACGTACGTGTTTTTTTAAAAGCAAAACAACCTCTCTCGTACTAAAAAATATTTCCTACCTTTATGCACTCATTTCAATATGCACCAGACTATACATTAATATATATGGAACCGTTTATTCATTTACACGTACATACCCAGTATTCCTTGCTGGACGGACAGGCATCCATCGACGCGTTGATCGACAAAGCGTACAAAGACGGAATGCGTGCGATCGCCGTAACAGACCATGGCGTTATGTTCGGTATCAAGGAGTTTTTCAATAAGGTTAGCAAAAAGAACAGTAAACCTCTCGGGATCATCAAGGACTCCGAGAAAGAACTAAAACCGCTGCTGACCAAGGATGCTCCAACCGATGAGGAACAACAAAGGATAACGGAACTACAAAAACAAATCGCCGAAGCGAAAGCTTCCATCTTCAAGCCGATCATCGGGTGCGAATGTTATTGCGCTCGCAACGGAAGGCATAGCAAGCTGGCCTCGCAAGACGACCGTAGCGGCTGGCACTTGATCGTTCTGGCCAAAAATAAGAACGGATACAAGAACCTGATCAAGATGGTATCCCTCTCATGGACGGAAGGATTCTACGGACGTCCGCGTATTGACAAGGAATTGTTGGAGAAATATCATAAGGATCTGATCATCTGCTCCGCCTGTTTAGGTGGAGAGATCCCACAGCATATCATGCACGGACGAATTGATAAGGCCGAGGAGTCTATCAAATGGTTCAAAAACTTATTCGGAGAAGACTATTACCTTGAGATGCAACGGCACGAGACACACGACCCCAACGCCGATTGCACGATTTCCCGCATCAACAAGAGGTGAACAAGGTACTGATCGAACTTGCTCACAAACATAATATCAAGCTAATCGCCACCAACGACGTCCATTTCGTCAATGCCGACGACGCTGAGGCTCACGACCGCCTGATCTGCCTTAGTACCGGCAAAGACTTGGACGACCCCAAGCGTATGCGCTACTCCAAGCAAGAATGGATGAAGACAACCGCCGAGATGAACACCATCTTCGCCGATATCCCCGAGCTTTGAGTAATACGCTCGAGATAGCCGACAAAATAGAATTCTACTCCATCGACAGCGGTCCTATCATGCCGACTTTCGCCATTCCCGAGGAGTTCGGTACCGAGGAGTCCTACCGTCAGAAATTAACAGAGCATGATTTATTTGAGGAATTCACCCGAGACGAGAACGGTAATGTCGTATTAAGCGAGGAAGAGGCGCACTCCAAAATCAAGAAATTAGGTGGATACGACAAACTATACCGCATCAAGCTGGAAGCCGACTATTTGGCGAAATTGACATACGATGGAGCCAAGGAGCTTTACGGAGACCCCTTGAACGATGAAGTAAAGGAGCGTCTGAACTTCGAGTTACATATCATGAAGACCATGGGTTTCCCCGGCTACTTCTTGATCGTGCAAGATTTCATCCGTGCCGCTCGTGAGGAACTCGGCGTATCCGTAGGACCGGGACGTGGTTCGGCCGCCGGATCTGCCGTAGCTTATTGCTTAGGGATCACCAAGATCGATCCGATCAAATATGACCTCCTGTTCGAGCGTTTCTTGAATCCGGACCGTATCTCCCTCCCCGATATCGATACCGACTTCGATGATGATGGCCGTGGCGAGGTCTTACGCTGGGTAACGGAGAAATACGGTGCCGAGCGTGTGGCTCATATCATTACTTATGGTACGATGCTACCAAGTCCGCTATCAAGGATGTCGCCCGGGTACAGAAATTACCGTTATCCGAATCGAACCGGTTAGCCAAATTGGTTCCGGATAAGATCCCTGACATGAAGAAGTTCAAATTGGGCGACGCCATCAAGTATGTGCCGGAACTAAAAGAGGCGGCTAACGGAAATGATCCGCTGGCACGGGATACCTTGAAATACGCCCAGATGCTGGAAGGCAACGTCCGTAACACGGGTGTACACGCCTGCGGTGTCATTATCGGACGTTATGATATATCGGATGTCGTACCTGTCAGTACGGCGAAAGACAAGGATACCGGCGAGGAGATGCTGGTTACCCAATACGAGGGTTCCGTGATCGAGGAAACCGGATTGATCAAGATGGACTTCTTGGGCTTGAAGACCTTGTCCATCATCAAGGAAGCGATCGAGAACGTGAAACTGACTACCGGACATGATCTGGATATCGACCATATCAGTCTGGAGGACCCCAAGACTTATAAATTGTATTGCGACGGAAAGACAACCGGTACATTCCAGTTCGAGTCCGCCGGTATGCAAAAGTATTTGAAGGAGTTGCAACCTTCTAAATTCGAGGACTTGATCGCCATGAACGCCCTGTATCGCCCGGGTCCAATGGATTACATCCCTTCTTTTATCGCCCGTAAACAGGGTAAGGAAGAGATCAAGTACGACATTCCCGTCATGGAACGCTACCTAAAAGATACGTACGGTATTACGGTCTATCAGGAGCAGGTCATGCTTCTATCCCGTTTGCTCGCTAACTTCACGCGTGGTGAGAGTGATGCCTTACGTAAGGCGATGGGTAAGAAGTTGATCGAGAAGATGAACCATTTGAAGTCTAAATTTATGGCTGGTGGTCAAGCCAACGGCTATAAAGAGGAAACTTTAAACAAGATCTGGTCCGACTGGGAGAAGTTCGCCTCATACGCATTCAATAAGAGTCACGCTACTTGTTACTCATGGGTGGCTTATCAGACCGCTTACTTGAAAGCGAACTTCCCGTCCGAGTATATGGCCGCCGTCTTGAGCCGAAGCTTATCCAATATCACGGATATCACGAAGTTCATGGATGAATGTAAAGCGATGGGTATTCAAGTATTGGGACCGGACGTGAACGAGTCTATCTTGAAGTTCAGCGTAGATAAGAACAAGAACATCCGCTTCGGGCTAGGCGCCGTGAAAGGCGTAGGTGAGTCAGCCGTACAAAATATCATAGAGGAACGCAAGAAGAACGGCCCGTACAAGAGTATCTTCGATTTCGTAGAACGGGTGAACTTGACCGCTTGCAATAAGAAAAACATAGAGTCCATGCTTTGGCCGGAGCGTTCGATAACTTCGGTATCCTGCGTGAGCAGTTCTTCACCGACAGTGGAAAAGGGGAATTGTTCTTGGATACCTTGGTTCGCTATGGTAACAAATACCAGATGGATAAGAGCACGGCAGTCAACTCTTTATTCGGTGGAGACGCTTGATCGCCATCGCTAAACCGGAGATCCCGCAATGCGAGCGTTGGAGCGATCTCGAACGCCTAAATAAAGAGAAGGAGTTGGTCGGTATTTACCTATCCGCCCACCCGTTGGATGAATACCGTATCATATTAAAGTATGTATGTAATACCGGCATGGTAGAACTTAACGAGCGGGAAACCTTACAAGGCCGGGAGGTTTTATTAGGTGGTATCGTCACCGGTTTCCGGGAAGGAATGACCAAGAACGGAAAGCCTTACGGAATCTTGAAGATCGAGGATTTCACGGGTAGTGGCGAGATCCCTCTTTTCGGACAGGATTATATCGAATACAGCAAGTATGGTAAAATAGGGATGTATCTCTTGATCACAGCCCGTGTAGAGCCTAGCCGCTGGGACCCCAATAAACTGGACTTCAAGATTGGTACCGTCAACCTTTTGCAAGACGAGAAAGACAAGCTGATCGAGAAAATCAGTATCACGGTCCCGATCCATGATTTGGACGAGCCGACTATCAATGAGCTTTCGGTATTGATCAAGAACAATCCGGGCCATAGCCTGTTATATTTTAAGGTTGTCGATGGGGAACATAATATTTCCCTAAATCTCTTCTCCCAAAATATCCGCTTAAACGTGACCCGTGAGCTGGTAGACTTTTTACAGGAGAACGAGAATATCGATTTTAAAATTAATGGTTAAAGTTGTACGACGCTGAAAGAATTTGTACTTTTGGCGTCATAACAATCATTAGATTATAATTCATAATTAAATAATACGTAATTCAAAATGGCACTACAAATTACAGACGCTAATTTCGAGGAGTTGGTTAACTCCGGAAAGCCCATGGTTCTTGACTTTTGGGCAGAATGGTGTGGCCCTTGCCGCATGGTATCTCCTATCATTGATGAGTTGGCAACCGAATACGAAGGTCGTGTGACGATCGGTAAATGAACGTTGAGAGAATGACGATGTAGTCGGACAATTCGGTATCCGCAACATCCCTACCGTTCTTTTCTTCAAAGACGGTAAGATGGTTGATAAAGTAGTAGGCGCTACGGCTAAGGATAAGTTCGTAGAAAAGATCGAGGCAATGCTTAAATAATTGAAAGTTGAGAATTGAGAATTGAAAATACCGAGGAATACGCTCTGTAACTTTCAATTCTCAATTTTTAATACCCCTAAGTATATGTCGCTTGCCCGGAGGACCGGGAAGACGGCTCATCTCAAAACCAGCCGCTTGCATACCTCTGCGTACCTCTCCTTTTGCGCAATAGGTTACGATCACTCCGCCCGGTGCGGTATGAGCATACAAACGATTATAGATTTCCTGATTCCACATCTCCGGTTGTTTCTCGGGCGCAAATGCGTCGAAATAGATCAAATCGATATCATCCGGTAGTTCACAGGCGTTACTATTTCCTTCTATTTTATGAAGTGTAAAGCGCTCTGAGATTGAAACGGGAGTATTCCACTCCGCCTCATGCAAGGCTAAGAATAACTCTTTTCTCTCCGGCCAGATCAGCTCCCCATAATTCAAGGCACGAATCGTATCTAAAGGAAGCGGGTATAACTCCACGGTATGATAATCAATATGATGTGCTTGAGATAGCTCGACATCCTTCAATGTCAAGAAGCGTTCAGCCTGTACCGAAGCCAACTTCCACGATTCGGATAAAGTCTTTCTCCTGCGCATGCAATCCCGCCTCAATAAATATATGTCTCGATTCCTGCAACGCCCCGTTCACGGAATGATAATGTTCATCCATCGCCGGAATATATAGCGTATGCTTCCATCCGCCGTTATCTGTAATTCTTTCTCCATATGTATGCAAAGATAATACATACGAATCAGAATAATACTTATCTTTACCGCTATAAATATGATATAAGATATGGATAGACGCCATCTTTACTTCTTACTATTCTTATTATGTACCATACAAGCCGCTATCGGTCAACAGCGCTCCTTCTCTATCAAGGGAGTTGTAAAAGACGCATCGAGCGGACAGCCGATACCTTTCGCTAACGTAGTGGTATGGAACACGACGCAAGGGGCGGTCACCGATTCCACCGGATTATTCGAGATATCCGGCATATCACCCGGAAGCTATCGTCTCCAATCCTCCTTTCTGGGATATAAGCCATTCGTTACCGCCGAATTCAGACTAGCGAATAAAGATATATTCTTCCCGATCGAGCTAGAGGAAGCCAGCCAGAATCTGCAAGAGGTTAGCGTAGTAGCCTCTCCGTTCCGTAAAACCGCCGAAAGTCCGCTAGGACTCCGTGTAATCGGTTTCAAGGAGATAGAGAAAAGCGCGGGAGGAAACCGGGATATCTCCCGGGTAGTACAAACCTTTCCCGGAGTAGCGTCCACGGCAGCGTTTCGTAACGACTTGATGGTAAGAGGAGGAGGTCCCTCGGAAAACCGTTTCTTTTTGGATGGCGTAGAGATACCGAATATCAACCATTTCTCTACCCAAGGAGCCTCCGGAGGTCCGGTCGGTATTATCAATCCCGATTTTATCCGGGAGGTCAACTTTTATTCGGCCGCATTCCCCGCATCCAAGGGGAACGCTTTAAGTTCGATATTGGATTTTAAACTACAAGATGGAAATAAGGAAAAATTCTCATTGCGAGGAGTCCTAGGAGCCTCAGATATCGGTGTGTCCGCTAATGGACCGCTAGGAAAAAAGACCACTTACCAAGTGTCTGTTCGTCGTTCTTACCTTCAATTCCTTTTCGATATGATCGGCTTGCCGTTCTTACCTACTTTCACGGATGCCCAATTCAAGATTAAGCACTCCTTCAACCCAAGAATGAGCTTACAGTTCTCGGATTAGGGGCGATCGATGATATGAAGCTGAATACAGGAATGGAAGACATGAGCGAGAAAAACCAATATATCCTCTCTTACTTGCCGGTCGTAAAACAAAAAACGTATACCCTTGGAGCGGTTTATAAACACTACGCCCGTAAAAATCTCTACTCGGTCATTATCAGCCGTAGCCAGACCAACAATAAGAATATTAAATACAAAGACAATGACGAAAGCAAGGAAGAGAATCTCTCCTTAAATTACCGTTCGGATGAGATCGAGAATAAGTTCCGAACGGAAAACACGTTCCGCTTACCATTCATTCAATTGAATGTCGGAGGAAACATCGAATACGCCCAATACACGAATGACACCTATCAAAAGCAATTTACCTCTATCCCCCGTACCATCGTATATCAAACAGACCTTGCATATGGAAGTGGGGTATCTATGCCACGGCTATTTATGAGAGTTATAACGAGCGGTTTACCGCCTCTTTAGGTGTTCGTGCGGACGCAAACAATTATTCCTCGGATATGAATAATTTGTTAGATCAGTTATCTCCTCGCCTATCCTTATCCTACCGCTTGTCCGATCCGCTTTATATAAACGCGAATATCGGACGCTACGACGAGCTTCCTCCTTATACGACATTGGGATTCAAGGATAATGAAGGTAATTATGTAAACCGGACAAATCATTTAAGCTATATCCGAAGCGACCAAGCCGGATTAGGCTTGGAATACCGTCCTACCTCATACTTGAAATTCACGGCCGAAGGATTCTATAAACATTATGATCGTTATCCGATGTCCATACTCGACAGTATCCCACTCGCGTCGAAAGGTACGGACTATGGTGTCTTGGGAAATGAGGCCGTATCGTCTACCGCTACAGGGCGAGCTTATGGGCTTGAGATCATGGGACGTTGGTATAATTATAAAGGGCTTACTTTCATCGCGTCCTACACTTTGGTAAGAAGCGAATTCAAGGATGGGAGAAATATGGACACTTATCTTCCCTCGGCTTGGGACAATAAGCATCTGTTCACGTTTAGCGGGACTTATTCTTTACCCAAGAACTGGGACGTAGGCGCCAAGTTCCGGGTAGTAGGAGGCGCTCCCTATACGCCTTACGATGTAGAAAAGAGTAGTTATGTAGAAGCTTGGGACGCTAATAACGGGCTATACTATGATTACAGCCGGTTTAACAGCGAACGGCTCAAGCCATTCACGCAGTTAGATATCCGTATCGATAAAACATTTTACTTCAAAAAGATCATGCTTGGAGCCTATATCGACATCCAAAACATATTGAATTCCAAATACAAAGAGCAAGACGTATATATCAAAACGGGTAAAATTATCAACCCGGAAGCTCCCATATATGAACAACGGTACGAATTAAGACCGATAGAACGTCTTACAGGAACGCTTCTCCCAAGTATCGGAGTGATGATCGAGTTATAGATTTTAGGCGTAATAGATTCTTTTTATTTTGAATTTCAGCAATTAATCATAAATCTTTTCTATTTTTGTGGACTGTATGAACAAAAAATAGTACTTTAATCGCAAATAAGCACATGAATAGGTAGGTAAAGAATGACATTATTAAAATACTACATACGATTCGTACTCTTTATCGTGTTAAGTCTGGTCTTTTCTTTCCACTTATACGCTACAGATAATGCAGGCCCTATTTTAATCATTAGCTCCTACAATCCCGATACACGTAATACGACCGCCAATATTTCCGAGTTTATGGAGGAATATAAGCGGGGAGGTGGTATCTCGCCGGTGGTTATCGAGAACATGAACTGTAAGAGCCTCCCGGAAGCCCCCTTATGGGACGGTAAGATGAGAGGTATATTGGATAAATATAAGGAAAATAACACTCCTCAGCTTATCATAATCTTAGGTCAAGAGGCATGGGCTTCTTATATCTCCCAAGAATACAAGCCTGATATACCGGTTTTATGCGGTATGATCAGTAAGAATGCGATCTTATTACCCGACTCGGATTTAAATGTCGCCGAATGGGAGCCGAAATACATCGATATCCAAGAGTACGTAGATAAAGGTTTACACCTTGGCGGATTCTTGTATTCTTATGATGTAAAAGAAAACATCCGGTTAATACATAACCTATATCCTAAAACTCAAAATATAGCATTAATCACCGATAATACCTACGGTGGTTTAGCTATGCAGACCTTGGTAAAAAAGGAAATGGAAAATATCAAGGATCTGAACTTGATATTACTGGATGGAAGAAAGAATAATATCTACACCATTGTTGAGCAAATCAAGAACCTGCCGGATCAGACCGTGATATTGATTGGTACATGGCGTGTAGACGTGAACGACGGGTATTATGTTGGAAATGCCACGTATACCATGATGACCGCCAATCCCAGAATCCCGACATTCACATTGGCATCCGTCGGCATAGGGCACTGGGCCATCGGAGGTTTCAGTCCCAAATACAGGCCTATAGGTTCCGATTTGGCGAAAGAGGCTTTAAGTATATTGGAGAAGAAAATCGCCCCTAAAGATATCCATCCACAAATCATTCCCAATGGATATATGTTCGACGCTTCAAAGATCAAGGCTTTTGATATCAGCAGATTGTCATTGCCCCACGACGCTACTATTATCAACGAGGACCCGAGCCTATTCTCCAAATACAGGTTCGAGATCTTGCTAAGCGTAATCACCGTATTATTTATTTTCCTGATTATGATATTAATCTTCTTTATCCGGACCAATAAACTGAAAGATAAGTTATTGGATCTACAGAAGGATAATATACTAATCATGAATAATATCCAAGCTTCCATCTATTTCATCAAGCCGGATTATACCGTAAAATGGAGAAATGAGGTAGAGTTCCATGACTGTATCCCTGAATTCGGTCCGGCTAATTGCTTCTTGGTCAAGAACGGAGTAAAGCCTTATTGTACCCGTTGCACGGTCGCAAAGGCCATGGAAACCAAAAAGCAGGTCGATATCACGAATGAGTTCGGCGATGGAAGTATCTTCATATTTTGGCGAACCCTGTATTAGACGAGCACGACAACCTTATCGGGGTTATTTTCAAGAAAGAAGATGTGACAAAACAAAAACAGGCGGAGAACGAACTGAGGAAAGCGAAAGAGAAAGCGGAAGAGTCCGATCGTTTGAAATCTGCGTTCTTGGCGAATATGAGTCATGAGATTCGAACGCCATTGAATGCGATCGTCGGTTTCTCCGGATTATTGGCCGTAACCGAGAATATGGAGGATAAAGAGGAATATATCAATATCATTAATAGCAACAACGACCTGCTATTGCAATTGATCAATGATATTCTCGATCTAGCCAAGATAGAGGCGGGTACGCTAGAATTCGTGGATTCAGACGTAGATGTCAATCAACTATTCTCCGATATCGAGCAGTCTTCCCGTTTGAAGGCGCAAGATGGTGTGCAGGTATGCTTTGTCGAGAAGATCCCGAATTGTATCTTACGCACCGACCGTAACCGGGTCTCCCAAGTCATTACGAACTTTATCAACAATGCCATCAAGTTCACGACTCAAGGTAGCATCCTGTTTGCTACCGCCATAGAGATGATGAGTTGTATTTCTATGTAAAAGATACGGGATGCGGTATCGCCAAGGATAAGATCGGTCAAGTTTTCACCCGTTTCGTTAAGTTAAATAGCTTTGTGCAAGGAACGGGGCTGGGATTATCGATTTGCCAGATGATTATCAAGCGTCTGGGTGGAGATATAGGGGTGGAATCAGAGCAAGGGAAAGGTTCTACATTCTGGTTTACGTTGCCCTATTCGATACTAGAAATGCAGGAAGTCCCGCATGAGAAACCAAAAACCGAGAATGTACAGAAGAGCCAGTCATCCAAATCGGCAACCCTATTAATAGCGGAAGATAACGAAAGCAACTATACTTTATTCCAAGCCATGTTGAAAGATTATAACCTTATACACGCATGGAACGGGGAACAAGCGATCGATTTATTCAATAAATATCAACCGGACTTAATCCTAATGGACCTAAAAATGCCGATCGTAGACGGCTATGAGGCTACACGGGTAATTCGGGAAAAGAGCCAGTCCATCCCTATCATCGCCGTAACGGCTTTCGCTTTCGCAGAGGATGAGGAACGGGTAAAACAAAGTGGATTCTCCTCTTACATCGCTAAACCGATCAAGCCGGATAAGCTAATCGCATGTATTAATACTTATTTATAGAATCCGTTTGGTAACAATCGGAAAACGCAAGACGAAAGAGGAACCCTTCTCTACTTGAGAGTCGAGACTAATACTTCCTCCATGACGGTTCATGATCTGCCGGCAAAGACTTAATCCGATGCCGGAACCTTTAGATTTAGTCGTGAAGAAAGGTACGAAGACCTTGTCGATCGCCTCGGGAACAATTCCGCTACCATTATCAATCACCGAAATAATAACCATGCCGGCTTTTTGGACAGCCTCCACGACTATTTGAGGAGATAAGGACTCTTCACAAGCCTCTATCGCATTTTTCAATAGATTAATTAATACTTGTTCCACCATGATCCGATCCGCATATAAATTTAAATCTTCCGGTTTTACACGAAAGAAGAGGATGTCGGACTTCTCCGGAAATAGAAGCCGGATATCGTCAAAGAGAGCCGAAACCGAGAAGTTTCGTAAAGTAGGTAAAGGCAGACGGGTTAATTGCCGATAATTCTCGACAAAATCCAATAGCCCCTTACTTCTCCGGTGGATCGTTTGCATGGCTTGTACCATGATAGCGTAGTCTCTCTCATTCATGCCATTTATCGTCGCACGCTCGGCTACCGTCTCTGATAAAGAGATTACCGGAGCGATCGAGTTCATGATCTCATGCGTCAATACCCGGATAAGTTTCTGCCATGCCTCGGTTTCCGCCTCAGCGACCACCGAATTATACAATCGACTCCGTAAAGCTTCCAAGGCAGCGTTCATAGAAGAGGCCAAAGCCTTTTCGTCTTCCGTCATTGAATCGGAAGGATAAAACAGGCTCAGATCCCCGTAATGAATACTCTCTATCAGGTATTCCATCCGCTTAACAGTCTTTTGCTGATCCTTATATAAGAAAACCGAAAGCGCAAGAATACAAAATCCGAACAGCACGGGAATAAACAAAAACCCTTTCAGTATTAAGAATGAGGCAGTAAAAGACAAGACCACGATCCCCAAAATACGAGCGAACAACAAGTAACGTATCATAAGCCAAATTTCTCCAATTTACGATACAAGGTAAAGCGGGTAATCCCTAGAAGCTCGGCGGCACGAGTGATATTCCCCTCGGCACGACGTAAGGCACGTTCGATCGCTTCTTTCTCCAATACCGTCAAATTTAACTCATCGGATGGTTCCTTATCCCTAAGCGGGACAGAACGCAGAATAAAGTCTTCCGGCCTTAGCCAATTACTTTCAGACAAGATAACCGCCCGTTCAATCGCATGTTGCAGTTCACGTACATTACCGGGCCAAGCATAATTATGTAGCTTATTCTTCCCATCCCTGTTAATGCCCTTCAAGTCTTTCTTATATTTACGGGCATACTTCGACAAGAAATGTTCAGCCAATAAGATCACGTCATTTCCTCGTTCCCTCAAGGAGGAATATGTAACTCGATCGTATTAATACGATATAAAGATCTTGCCGGAAAGTACCTTCTGCCACGAGATGATGGATATTCGCGTTCGTTGCGCAGATCAACCGGATATCAATCGGTATGGGTTGCGTTGCTCCCAAGCGGGTTATCTGTCGTTTTTCCAAAGCGGTCAACAGTTTCGCTTGCATGGAAAGGCTTAAGTTCCCGATCTCATCCAAGAACAAGGTACCACCGGAAGCTACCTCCATTCGTCCCGGCTTTTCCTTACGGGCATCCGTAAAAGCCCCTTTCTCATAGCCGAATAATTCACTCTCGAAAAGTTGTTCCGGAATAGAGCCCACATCGATCCCGACGAAAAGATTCCCCGAACGCGGAGATTGATGATATAAGGCGCGGGCAACTAAATCTTTACCGGTTCCATTCTCCCCCAAGATTAATATATTGGCATCCGTATTCTTTAATTTATCGACCGTAGCGAAAATAGCCTGCATCGGTTCGCTTTCACCGATGATCTCGAAGCCAGCATCCTCGGGTGAACTAAGAATCTCAACTTGTTTCTTTAAATTTCGCACTTCCGCCCTACTCTCCCGAAGTTCCAATGCCGAAGAGAGTGTAGCGAGTAATTTCTCCTTTTCCCAAGGTTTCGGGATAAAGTCGGTAGCTCCTGCCTTAATCGCCCGCACGGCCTTATCCGTATCCGAATAGGCAGTCATAAAAAGAACCACCACGTCCGGGTCTATCTTCTTTATCTTCTCCAGCCAATAGAAACCCTCCTGACCACTAATAGCATCCCGTTTGAAGTTCATATCCAACAAGATAATATCCGGGATAAAAGTCCGCATGAAATGATCGATGCGCTCCGGTTGCGTAGCCACTCTTATTTGTTCCATATAGGGCTCCAGTAATAAATTAAGGGCAAAAAGGATGTCCTCATTATCATCTATAATTAATAGTTTTCCCTTTTTCATAAGCGCTGAACTAGTTTGTGATGCCTCAAAGGTAGGTATTAAATCAATGGAAGAAGCGTGCGTAATCGAACGATTATCGTGCACAGATGAACTGTTAAATTAATAGTCTGCAAAGAGGGTTAAGATTAAGTAAACGGTAAGACTATTTAAGCGAAAAGAAAAAACGAGGAGAAAGAAGGAAGACTATCTTTGAACACAATTAACAATTCAGGCATTCATGAGACCACTATTGATTGGATTTTTCGTCTGTATAAATATACACTTAGGCTATGCGCAATGGACTGAGCAAGATTCGATCTGGCTAAAGGATGTATTAGCAGGCAAAGATTCCATCAAATTGAACCCTGAATTCCAAAAAGCAATCCAAAGCGGTTCTTTCCTCAACCCGGAACCAAGAAAACCGATGGGGAAACCTCAACTGGCCGCTCCCAGCAATATCCCTATCACCAAAGATTTCTCAGAATATATCCAACAAGACGATACGACACACCGAAAAGTAGCATTGAAGGATTTACCGCCATCGGTATTCTGGCGACATAATCCACCGTATAAAAAGATACTGCCTGTCTATCAATCTATCTTAGATGAATTGAAAAGGACTCCGTCCAGTGGTCGTACCTCACTAGCTACCTTCGATCTAGGAAGGATGACCAGCCGGAAAACATATGTCCATAAACGCAACGCAAAACGCAACGGAACTTGGCAAAACTACGGTAACCTCCCTACCCAGATGTCATCTCTAAAAGGAAGAAATTCGAAAGACAACAGGCAGAGGCCGCAAAAAAGGACTCCTCATTGATGATCCAACCACCAATCGATTAGCTTACGGGCCAAGCTCAACTTACGGGGGATCTCCGGTAAGTTATCTTTGGTATAGAAGGCACCAGAACTTAGTTCCTCATCCTGCAACTTAATTTCCCCACTTACATAATCCGCTACAAAGCCTACCATCAAGCCACTCGGATAAGGCCAGGTTGGTTTCCGAAATAAGTGATATTATCGACCTCTAAACCCGTTTCCTCACGGACCTCCCGACGCACACACTCTTCCAAGGTCTCGCCAACTTCTAAGAATCCGGCCACTAATCCATGGAAAGTTCCCCGGAAATTACGGGCATGTACCAAAAGAATCGAATCCTCCTTACGGATCAAGACGATCATCGCTGCTGAGATTGTCGGATAAATCTCATGTTTGCAAGAAGGACATTGCTTCATGATCGACGTAGTCTGTACGGTAGGAGTACCACATACCGGGCAGAAACGGCTATGGCTATCCCAATAAAGCAATTGAAAAGCCTTACCCGCCTTCTCGTAACACGCTCTCGAGATATAATCCCAAGAGGCACGCAACCCCATATGTACGTAACGGTCATTCCCCTCCACCGGAGTATCCAATTCTGCCGTACGTGCGGGAAGTCCATCCCGGTAATCAACCTCTAGCGTATGAGAAACCGGAACTGGGGGATTCTCGCCATAAGGGATGGTATACGTATCATTCTCTTTCTGAAGCAACAGTTGGTCTTTATAAAAAAGGAACCAATAACAGAGTCTATTTGAAGTTTCCATGCTGATATTTCCGAATATCTTTCTGTATTTAAAACATCCGCGAACTTACGAATTAAAATCAAATAACGTGCGAAAGCGAACGTGCACCGTGCGAAGGCACACACAATCGTTTCTAAGCATTTTTCTATTATCTTATGATTAGCAGAACGTTACATCGATGGCACATTATTTGCATCTTTTCTAAAAAATGAATATATTTAAAACCTGTTACAATGAAACTAATGATTCGAAACTTACTTTATCTATTCAAGCGGTTTAAGACCGCCGTCGTGTTAAACCTCTTCGGCTTGACAATCGCTTTCGCCGCCTTCCTCCTGATAGTAATGCAGGTGGATTACGAGATGAATTACGATGCCATGCACAGTAAATCGGCCGAACCTTCCGGCTAGAGGCAAATCACGGAGAATTCGAGCATAACGCCATCCATTGCCTAATGTTTAGCGATGCTTTTGTTAACTCATCCGCTCATATCACGGATTACTCCTACCGTTATCCATTCTACGGAGGAGAACGGTATTGCCAAATCGACGAGGTAGACGATCAAGGAGAAGCGAAAGTCTTTAAGGAAAACTTCCAGCTTTGTCTACCAATATCTCAGATGTCTTTGATTTCCACATGAAAGAAGGTTCCGTCGAATGCTATCCATTCCCGCTCCGTACTCATTCCGGAGAGTGTCGCCAAAAAGGCTGTTCGACAAACAATCCGCTATCGGTAAACGTATCCGGATGTCCGGCAGTAGTGGCTGGCAACCTGTAAGTACCACGATACTTACTATTGGGGGTGTCTATAAGGATTTCCCGGGAAATACTACAGTACAAAACCGTATTTACGTCCCGATGGACCAACTGGATCTATTAAAAAGTTCTTGGCAAATGTATGCCAACGAAATATACGTCACGCTAGACGATCCCCTAAATAAAGAGGAGGTATTGGATCATTTCAACAAGACTTTCGATTTCGCTAAAAGCCAAATGGGTTCAGCGCAAGAGATCGCATTACGTCTAACCCCCTTAAAGGATGTTTATTACACACATGATACAACTTTCGACTTTAATCCGAAAGGTCACCGGGAGACAAATTATGTGTTACTGGGTATCGCTTTCCTCATCTTATTCATCGCCGGAATCAATTTTACCAATCTCACAACCTCGTTGATTCCCTTACGATTGAAAACGATCAATACGCACCGGGTATTAGGATGCTCCATCTATAAGTTACGAGCCATCTCACTTATCGAATCGATCGTGATCTGCTTGATATCCTACATTCTCGCCTTATTCATCGTAAACGATTTGTCTTACACACCGATCGCTAATTGGGTAGATGCGGATATACGTCTTAGTCAATACAAAGCCCTGATCCTTCTCACAGCACTGATCGCTATCTTGACAGGTTGCTTGGCGGGACTTTATCCAGCTATACGAAGTACCTCCTATGCGCCAGCCTTGGTACTAAAGGCTCTTTCGGTCTTAGTCCCAAAGGGAAAAAGTACGTGTCGCCTGATCGGTTTCCAATACACGGTATCGATCGCCTTGATTATTGTCACCTTATTCATGGGACTTCAGAACCATTTCATGACCTCTAGCGAGCAACTAGGATTCAATAAAGACCAAGTAGCCATCGTGAACCTGACACCGGAGATCTACGCCAAGCATAAGCCCAATATATCCAGAAACTTAAAGATTATCCGGGAATAGAGGATGTGGCCTTCTCCGTCTACGAATTATCGAAAGAAGATGACATGATCGATCTCGAATATGCCCGTCATGAAGATAAGGATGTATTCTTCAAGGTATTCTATGCCTCCGAGAATTTCCTTTCCGTCATGGATATCCAAGTAGAGGAAGGAAGGGATTTTACACGGGAGGATTTAAACAAGGCACAAAGTGATATATCATCAATCCGGCGGCAGAGCGGGATTTCCACTTACATCCCGGAGATCGTTTCAATGATCGTACGGTTCTAGGAGTCAGCAAGGATTTTCGGTTTAACTCTTGCCGGATCGCAAGCTCGCCTTTCGTATTCGCATTGAATAACGATATACCCAATCCTAAATTGGTATCCTATATCCGCTTCAATTCGAAAACGAATTTACAGGAAGCTGTCGCCCACGTCCGGGAAACATTGAAAGAGATCGATCCGACTTTCCCTTTCGAGATCTCTTTCTACAACACCATCTTAAACAATTTATATCAGAAAGAACAAACACTGGGTAAACTCATCTCCCTATTCGGAATAATGGCGATCTTGATCTCTATCGTAGGTGTATTCGGACTCGTGCTATTTGAGACGCAATACCGCCGGAAAGAGATCGGCATCCGCAAGATCAACGGAGCGACTACCGGACAGATTCTTTTGATGTTCAACAAGACTTATATCCAGATCGTCTCCGTTTGCTTCATCATCTCGATCCCAATAGCATGGATAGGAACACAACAGTGGCTAGAGAATTTCGCTTATAAAACACCACTCCATCTTTGGGTCTTCATCGTAGCTTTCCTAATCATTCTCTCGGTTACGATCGGTACCGTTACTTTCCGGAACTGGCAAGCGGCGAATGAGAATCCTGTGAACTCGGTGAAGTCTGAATAAACTCACTCGGAGTGATCCCGTAAATTTCTTTAAAGCAACGGGTAAAATAGTTCGGATCGGAGAAGCCGACCTGAGCAGCTACCTCCCGATCGAATAAGCGTGCTGCCCCAATAACTCGGCGGCACGCTTTATACGTATATTACGGGTGAATGAGGAAGCGGAGCAACCGGTAGTAGACTTTAATTTCCGAAATAAGCTGGCACGGCTCATCGCCATCTCGGAACAGAAAAGCTCTACATCAAACTCCGGGTCCTGCAAATGAGCCAGAACGACCTTTGTCACTTTCGAAAGAAATTCCTTATCCGGATCGGCGATGGTTTGCTCCGGAGTACGCAAGTCGAACCGATCCCTGAAATATAACTTTAGTTGCTCACTACGTTTGAGCAGATTCTTGATCTTCGCTTTTAGGACAGCAAGACTGAACGGTTTAGGCAGATAATCATCCGCTCCGGCTCCATACCCTTCCAATTGTTGACGTTCTTCCGCTAAAGCAGTCAATAGGATAACCGGTATATGGGCCGTCCGTTCATCCATTTTCAAAGCCTCACAACATTCAATCCCATTCATGACCGGCATCATTACATCCGAGACAATCACGTCCGGTAGGATCTCCATGGCTTTCTCCAAGCCGACCTTTCCGTTTTTCGCTATCACGACCCGGTAATCCGTTTGAAAAGCATTCATCAAATAACGACATAGATCCTCATTATCCTCTACAAACAAAAGCGTTTGTCGTAGATTCTCCGGGACCGGGTTTGTTCCTTCCAATGGACTGATTCCCGCAAAGATGCCTCTTCCATTTTAGGTTCCGAATAC
>ENA-OQAA01000123-OQAA01000123.1-human-gut-metagenome-genome-assembly--contig:-NODE-123-length-55130-cov-4.508772_pt1 | contig 55130 bp, 75 predicted proteins | sample MGYA00242489_ERZ504515 | MGnify/ENA primary metagenome ERZ504515 (study PRJEB26092, sample SAMD00036237) | human gut metagenome | host: Homo sapiens | study: EMG produced TPA metagenomics assembly of... | reverse complement strand
TAAATAAGAAATCACAAATCAAAAAACTTATCAAATAATAGAAAGAAACGAGGTAAAACAATATGGAAATGAAATATGTCGTGCCAGATATGGCACAGTCTTTTGGAACTCTTGAATTTGCAGGCGAAAGTGAGCAGTCTTGAAAGAGATAAAAATAACCGCAGGGTCTTAGCCAGACGAAGCTATAACCTTTATTCTGACGTACAGAAAGGCGAAAATGTTGTCGTAGAAATTCCCGTGCAGGCAGGCGAAAAGAAGTTCAAGTATGAGCAGAAAGTAAAACTTGTCAATCCGAAGTTATACGGCAGAGGTTACGCAATCGGGGATATGGACATACCGATTATGTGTTAGTTGCTGATGATATTATAGCAGTTGAAGAAAAGTAAAGGAGTGAAGAATTTATGAGATTATCAAACGGTTTTGTTATTGACAAAGAGAAAACATTTGGAGAATTAAAATTTACAGCGGTGCGTGATGTGTTCTTGCAGAATGAGGACGGAACACCGAGTACCCAGCTTAAAAAGCGTATCTATGATTTGAAGTGCAGTCTGCATGGTGGAATTATCCCCGTGTCTGTACCGCCAGAAGTACCGTTAAGGGAATTTCCGTACAATGCAGTCGTGGAGCTTGTCAATCCAGTAGCCGATACGGTATCACGAAAAACCTATACGGGTGCAGATGTGGACTGGTATGTAAAGGCAGAGGATATTATCTTGAAGAATAAGCCGAGCCAGAACGCAGGCAATCCACAGCCCCCTACACCGCAGGGACAACCGAAAAAATAGGCTTGCTGAATAGATTTTCATTGTAGCGGATATGTGGAACTGTTATAATATGGGTATGAAGAAACGGACAAATAAGAATTTTTGAAAGAACAGTATTATTCATATTAAGGGGAGGCGAAATGATGAATGGACAAATGTTTCAAATTGCATCTATTGTAGCGACGAGCAAAAAAGCGTTGCAATTATCAGAACCAATTAGATTTTCACAATTAGAATATGAGAATAAAATTGAATTTGTCTTTTTACCTCAAAAGAAATTTTTAAGGACAGAAAAATATACTGCTTCTAATGTTTCATTGTGGTTTGAACAAATAAAGAAAAATGGGATACAGGATATAAAGTTGCTATGTCCATATTCAGTAAAGGATAGACAATTTTTAGGATTTTCAAATACAACAGAAAGTTCCATTTTGTGTTTTTACAAAAGCGGAAAAGTAACATACTTTACTGCTGATTGGCAATTTGACTCTATGCAAAAAAAATGGAATATTCTATATTCAGAGTATGAGTGGACTAACCCACCATCAAAAAAACCATATTTTGAGAATAACATTAACTCATTTCGAGATGTATTATTATCGATTAAAGAATTGGCTAAAAAAATTGAGTGTGAAAATTTTGCTAATATTTTTACTTCTGCTATAAACCTTTTAGATGGCTGTAGCGAATATCCAGATGAAAAGTATGGTTTGAGTTTACCACCAATTCCACAGCAAAATCTTCAAATGTTCGAAGCTGCAAGTATTTCGGATGTTTTTGGAGCAATGGGTTCGTGGAATGATAGCCCAGCATATATGGCTCACAAAAAAGGGTTATCTGAAGAATACGAAACTCTATCTTCTGAGTTGTTAAAAAATGTAAGACTTGCTATTTTGTATGCCATAAATGAATGGTAAGATTATAATCCTATATTTCATACATGCAAATAAGAATTTGAAATACTCAAAAATATAAAATTGGAGGAGCAAAAGCATGGGTTTATTCGGACTGTTTGGAAGAAAAAAAGAAGTTGAATTAAATAAAGTAAAAGATGATAATAAAGAAAAGTTCTTAAGAGAACCTAATGATAATGAAGAAGGAATCTTGCAGTTTGAAAATCTGAATTTTAAACTTGCAGTAATTCAAGTTTTGATGTATGACTTGAATTTGTTAAAACCCTGTTTTGATATTTATGATTTTGCTGATGAACATAAAGAACTAGAGATAAATACAGATAGCTATACTGTAATTGAACCTGCACTAAATTTTTTTATAAAATTGTCTATTCCAAGGGAATTTGCACAGTATGTAGAAAAAATCGACATGGATGGTGGGAATGAAGTGTATATGAATATAATTCCACAATGGGATGGAGAAGATGAATGCTTTGATTTAAATAACATAACTTCCTCAGAAATAAGACAATTTCCAAATCTTAAGGAAGCAACAATAATGAGCAGTAATTTTGATAAAGTAAAAGAAATTTTTGAGGCTGAAAATATTGATGTAGAATTGCTTTAAATTAGTTCTTCTATCAAACCTCCAGTTTGTTTAACTAGAAAGAAATAGAAAAATTCCAGTTTGTGTAACAGGAAAATTAGAATTTTAGAGGAAAATAAATATGGAATTATTTGGTAAATTAAAGAATAAAAATGAACCTTTAAAAGAAAAAATGTTTGAGGATTATTTTACAGAGATACAGTCAGATATGGTCTCTATTTGTTTAGAATATGTTGAAAATAAAGCAGATGAAATATATATCTATACATCATTTGAATCTAATGTTGCGACATCTAATTATTTCTATAATATCGGTGGAAATATACTAAAAAAGCATAATTTAAACAATGCCAATAATGGCTTTAACTATGATGTTTCACTAGAACGCCAAAGGGATTGCTTGCAAATTTTAATTGATGATATAAAGCAGTTGGTTGAAGTGTGTAAAAAGTACGGTAGACCAATGCCAACAGAAATAAAAATGGTGTATGATGTTAAGACAAAACAATTTAACGCAGACTATAAGTATAATCTAGTGCATAGTAATCACAAAACTAAGACAGCAGACGATATCGTAAATGACTGGTATTACGAAGTAAAGAACAAACGAAATTCCAGTTTGTAGAACTGTGTTAAATCATAAAATCACATAGAGGTGGCGATTATGCGATATAAAAAATTTTTATTAGGTGTTATAGCAAGCATGCTTTGTTTAGGGCTATTGAATGGCTGTGGACATGAGGATGAGATTTCAATAAAAATTGAAACCTACTTACAAGAAGAATATGGAGAAGAATTTGAAGTATTGTCTTGGAATCAACCAAAACTTTTGCCATCAGACAATGGTGCAATCTATGCAACTTGTATTTCAAAAAATGACCCAAATCATCCATTTGAGGGTAGCTATTTTAATCCAGAAGAACCAAACTCAAAAATAGAAATTATTTATGATGGTTATGCGGAACGACTTTTGGCAAAACAAATGGAGTCTATAACGGAAGGAGCTGTTTCACAGGTAGCCGAAAACTATTATATTAAAGGACGTATCTGGTCACAAGAAGAAGAATGGGAAAAATGGCAAAGCATGCCAGTAAAAGAAGTTTCTAATTGGAATAAGTTTGTTAATCTTCGTAATCTTGCAGATGATCCAGATAAAAGAACATTGGGAGCTGTTAGGGTTTATATTGACACTTCTACAATGACTGGAAAAACTGATGAAGAAGAATATCAAATGTATGAAGAAGTCTTTCGTGATAAATTAGGTGGCGAAGCATTGCTTTATGTTCATTATTTAGACCATAAGAGTTTTGAAAAAGCAGAGGCAATATTAGAAAGAACAGCCCCAAGAAATAGCGGAAGCGATTTAGATGAAATAGAAGAAGGTCAGCCATACTTCGGAACAATCATGCGATATGGTTCAGATAAATTTGATGATAGCTTAGAGATATTCAAGGCTGCAAAACAAGGTCAAGAACAAGAAAAATATCAGTAAGTGAAACAAATTCTGATTGATGTGGCAATAAAGGAGTGAAATAAAATGATTTACGAACCCGAAAATCTAAAAAATAAAAGAGCAATATATGAAAAAAGAGATAAATGGCTTATCCGATTAGCATTTCTATTTTGGGCGGTACTACTATTTATTTATGTGACATAGTAATTCCCTATGTAAAATCAACAATTGGCTTTTTAGGCATTATTGTTGGTGGTATTGCTGTTATTACTATTGTTTATTTCTTTACTGTATTCTTTGTTTTAATGCGGAGAGGACGTCAGTTTAGAAAAATGAACAATGATATTGTAAGAGAATATCACGAAAATAAAAATGGAGAACTCTTTTTAGAAAAACTTCTTGCAATAGATACGAAACCTAAAGATATGAAAGATGAAATGACATGGTATCTCAATATTGCAACTGCATTTAATGTATTAGGTAAACGAAATGAATGTATTGCTTTGTTTAAACAATTAGAAGAAGTTGCAACAGAAAAAGACAAAGAATATATTCAAAATAGCATTAAATTTGTGCAAGAACAGTTAGAAAAATAATATTGACTAAGTGGTTTGGTAAAATCAAAGGAGCGATTAGGAATGACAATTCTTATTTATTTTTTAACAATAGTATTTGGTATAGTATGTTTTGTAATTATGAAAAAGAAACGCTATAAAGTCATGCCACTTATCTGTTTGATTATGTTTATTTGTTTCATTGGCTGTGGAATCGTTTCTATCTTATCTTTAACTTTGCCATATGGTGAGATTTTGGTTTATCCATTGGGAGCAATTATATTTGGTTTGGTATTTATTTTGGTTGGGGTAAATGATTTATATTCGTTATTGCGTTGTAGAGAAAAAGTGGACGGCGTGTATTGTGGCTACAATACATATTATGGTGGCAATGGCATTTCTACACAATCTCCAATATTTGAATATACATATAACGGAACTTATTATCGTGAGCAAACAGCACAAAATATATCTCATAAACGATTAAATAGGAGTATGACACAAGGAAATGTATATAGCATATATATTGACCCAAAGCACCCAGCAGTATTTATTCTGGCTAAAAAAATTAAAATAGGAACAATAGTTTCGATAATATTAGGGTTATTCATATTTACGTATGGAATTGATTTATTATTAAAATTTTTGCCTATGTTATTGAGTCGATAGTATATACTTTGTTGGTAAATTGTCTGATAACCTTATATCACATATAAAGCAGTTAGTCTTAGGATTGACTGCTTTTTTCATACTCAGAAAGGAGTGAACGATTTATGCGTAAGATTTTGAACAAAGGACACCGTATCAGAGCCAGCGATAAACACCTTGTTTACCACTTTTCCATAGGGACGCTTCTGTTTGTGTTCGTGGCGGTTCTTCTGCTATTGAATATCAAACAGCTCATGCGTACCGATTGGGAGCATTTCAGATTGTTAGAAAACGGCTTGACGCTTTCCCCTTACAACTTCATAACCATACTGATAGCGACTGGTGTTTGTGCATTGGTCGCTTTTCTGTATTACCGCTTCTGTTACGACAGTTTCAAGAAGCTCCTGCACCGTCAAAAGCTGGCAAGAATGATACTGGAAAATAAGTGGTATGAAGCTGATACCGTACAAGACAGCGGTTTTTTTACTGACCTGCAAAGCAGATCAAGGGAAAAAATCGTCTGGTTTCCAAAGATTTACTATCAAATGGAAAAAGGATTGCTTCATATCCGCTGTGAAATTACATTAGGAAAATATCAAGACCAGCTTTTGCGGTTAGAAGATAAACTGGAAAGTGGCTTGTATTGTGAGCTGACCGACAAGACCCTGCATGACGGCTATATCGAATACACCATGCTTTATGACATGATAGCAAACCGCATTACCATTGACGAAGTAAAAGCAGAAAACGGCTGTCTTAGACTGATGAAAAATCTTGTATGGGAATATGACGCACTTCCTCACGCTCTGATTGCTGGTGGAACTGGTGGCGGTAAAACCTATTTTCTTCTGACGCTCATTGAAGCCCTACTGCATACCAACGCTGTCCTTTACATCTTAGACCCGAAGAACGCTGACCTTGCAGACTTAGGGACAGTTATGGGAAATGTGTATCACACCAAAGAAGAAATGATTGATTGTGTCAATGCCTTTTATGAGGGTATGGTACAAAGAAGCGAAGAAATGAAGCGACACCCAGACTATAAAACGGGCGAAAACTACGCCTATCTTGGTTTACCGCCCTTCTTTCTTATCTTTGATGAATATGTGGCATTTTTTGAAATGCTGGGGACAAAAGAAAATGTGGCTTTACTTAGCCAGCTAAAGAAAATCGTCATGTTGGGTAGACAAGCAGGATATTTTCTGATTGTTGCCTGCCAGCGACCAGACGCAAAATATTTCTCGGACGGTATCAGAGATAATTTTAACTTCCGTGTGGGATTGGGGCGTATCAGCGAATTGGGTTACGGTATGCTGTTCGGCTCTGATGTGAAAAAGCAGTTTTTTCAGAAACGTATCAAAGGACGTGGTTATTGTGATGTGGGAACAAGCGTCATTAGTGAATTTTACACACCCTTAGTTCCCAAAGGACATGATTTTTTGCAGACTATCGGCAGGCTTGCTCAAGATAGACAATCCATGCCAGAACAACATGAAAAGGAGTGTGAAAATATATGAGATAGTTTCGGTTTTGTATATAGATATGGGTGTATTTGGATAAGCAATCGAAACGGCAGGAACGGTCAGCGAAGCGAACAGACCGTGTATGCCGTTGCTGGTGTGGCGTTAGCCACGCCAGCAGATACAAGCCCCTCATTATCTAACAGAGGGGCACAAATACATTGGAAACTGGCATAAAAAGTCTTGGAAGTCCGCATGGAATAAGGCTTTTTACAAGTTTCATCCGTTTGTGATATGGGCTTGAAAATATCACAATTTCAAAGATTGGGGGTATCGTAACTGAAAGATAATGATTTTTTAACCGCCTTGAAAGAGAAACGCAAGAGTTACGGCGTATCGCAGACAAGGCTTGCACTCATGGCTGGTATCAGCGTGAACACTTAAACCGTATCGAAGCTGGAACGGTAGCACTTACCGAGGATATGAAAACAAAGCTGTTAGAAGCTGTGGAAAAATTCAATCCCGACGAACCGCTGTTCCTGCTGTTCGATTATGTGCGTATCCGTTTTCCCACAATGGATATAAAGCACGTTATCAAGGATATTCTGAAGCTGAACATTGATTATATGCTCCATGAAGATTATGGACACTACAAATACACCGAGCATTACTATATCGGGGACGTATTCGTATTCACTTCACAAGATGAAGAAAAAGGCGTTCTGCTGGAACTCAAAGGCAAAGGCTGTCGTCAATTTGAAAGCTATCTGCTGGCACAAGAGCGAAGCTGGTATGACTTCTTCATGGACGCACTCATTGAGGGCGGTGTAATGAAGCGTCTTGACCTTGCTATCAATGACAAAGCGGGCATACTGGATATTCCAGAACTGACCTTGAAATGTACAAATGAAGAATGTGTTTCTGTGTTCCGTTCCTTTAAGTCTTACGCTTCTGGCGAGCTTGTAAAGCACAAGGAAGCTGACAAGGCAGGTATGGGACATACGCTGTATATCGGTTCTTTGAAATCGGAAGTTTACTTCTGTGTGTATGAAAAGAATTATGAACAGTGCGCAAAGCTGGGAATACCGATTGAGGAAGTCCCGATAAAGAACCGATTTGAAATCCGCTTGAAAGATGAACGTGCTTATTATGCCGTCCGAGATTTGCTGACTTATTACGACGCAGAAAGGACGGCATTTTCTATTATCAACCGTTATATCCGTTTTGCAGATAAAGAGCCAGATAAACGAAAAAGTGAATGGAAAACCAATGACCGCTGGGCGTGGTTCATTGGCGAGGGACGACCACCATTAAGATTGACAACAAAACCAGAGCCTTACACGCTGGAGCGTACATTACGGTGGGTGGAAAGGCAGGTTGACCCAACATTAAAAATGCTGGAAGAGATCACAAAGAAAACGGGTGTTGATTATCTGAAAGAGATACGCAAGCATACAAAGCTGACAGAGAAACACGAACAGATAATTGCACAACAGACCGCTTCCCCAGAGGAAGTGATAGTAAAGTAAAGGAGCATGGAAACATGGAACGAATACTATTTGATTTTCTTTTCCTTACACTTGGCATGGGGCTGGGCGTAATACTGATGTGTTTAATGCAGGCAGGAAAAGAAGCAGACAAAGAAATGGAACGATTAAAAGAAAGTGAGGACAAATAAATGAATTTCGGACAAAATTTATATACTTGGTTTTTGAGCAATGCACAGTCATTAGTGCTTATGGCAATCGTGGTAATTGGTATCTACTTAGGATTTAAGCGTGAGTTTTCAAAGCTCATTGGCTTCTTGGTAGTTGCCTTATCGCTGTTGGTCTGGTATTTAATGCTGGCGGTGTCAAAGACGTGTTGTTAGAGCTGTTCAATAAGATTATCGGTGCATAATGATTTTTATTGTTATAGTAATTTAGTAATGATACAATGTGGGTATAAATTAAAAGTTATAGGAGTGATATTTTGAAAAAAGCTATACTGTATATTCATGGTAAAGGTGGAAGCTATTTAGAAGCTGAACAATATAAAGAAATCTGTATCGGGTATGATGTCATAGGAATTGATTACAACGAATACCTGCCGTGGATAGTAGAAAATCAGATTAAATCTGTGTATGAAAACCTTAAAAATGATTATGAGCATATTTCCATTATAGCAAATAGTATTGGAGCGTATTTTTCAATGTACGCATTACAAAACTATGATATTGAGAAAGCATTTTTTATATCTCCTATTCTGGATATGGAAAAGCTCATTCTCGATATGATGGTATGGGCGAATGTAACAGAAAAAGAACTTTTGGAAAAGAAAGAAATCTCTACTGATTTTGGAGAAACTTTATCATGGAATTATTTAGAATTTACTAGGAAAAATCCTATTACATGGAATGTTCCGACTGAAATTCTCTATGCTGGAAATGATAACCTTACTTCTCGCAATACAGTAAATTCTTTTGTTGAAAATCATAATGCTAATCTTACCATAATGGAGAATGGAGAACATTGGTTTCACACAGAACAACAAGTTGATTTTCTGCACAAATGGATAAAAAATGTACTATAACAATTTCATACCCACATAAAAAGCAGTCATTCTGAAAAGATCGACTGCTTTTTTCATACCTAAAATTAGATTGGAGTGATTGCTTGAATGATATTTTTAAGGATATGCAGGCAAGGATTGGCTGTCAATATATATCAGATTTACCCTTTAAACGAAGTGCTGTCTGGTTTGAATTGAAACACTTGAATCCTGCTGACTATCCTATGAAACAGTTAGAAGATTTTTCACGCTATGTCTTTGGTGTCCCGTACACCGTCATAGCGGAGGTTTTAAAAAGAAAGGACGTGATAACCTATGCAGGAATTACGAGTGTTGCTGGAAACGACACAACCGATAAATGATGAAATCCGTTCTGCTTGGTTTGCCCTGCCGATTGACAAGGAAGAACTGCAAGAACGATTAGGTGTAGATATTGAAAGTGAGGACTATCGTATTCTGGAAAAAGAATTACCTTTTGCTGATGATGTGGGCGAAGATACGACCATTGAGCGATTGAATGATATGTACCGCACCTTTGAAAGTCTGCCAGCAGATTTTAGAGAAGATTATGAGGACTTGATGTGCCACTTCTCTAGTCTGGACGAACTGCACCAGCATAGAAACGACATCATTCATTATTCATGGTGTAAGAACATGACCGACGTTGCTCATCGTGTACTTGATAATGACCCTGCCTTTTCTTCCGTTGAAGAACGCACTACCCGTTACTTTGATTTTGAAGCCTACGGACAGTATCTTGACGATAACGGACGCTTTCTGGAAACGGAACACGGTATCTATGAAATACCGTAAAAGCGAGGTGGTATTTTATGGTTGAAGATATGGTGGTGTATATCGCTAATCTTGGAAAATACAATGAGGGGTATCTGGTGGGCGATTGGTTCCGTTTTCCCTTGAATGAGGAAGAAATCGCAGAGCGTATCGGTTTAAATGCCGAGTATGAAGAATACGCCGTCCATGATACCGACAACTTTCCTATGGAAGTATCAGAATACATTTCCATTGAGGAATTAAACAATATCTATGATATGCTAGAGGAACTTCCCGACTATATCGTAGACAGTCTGGACGAGTTTATTTCTCATTATGGAAGTCTGGAAGAATTAGCAGAACACACCGACGAGATTTATCATTATCCCGATTGTGAAACTATGACGGACGTAGCTTATTATTTCATTGATGAATTGCAGATGTTGGGGGAAATCCCACCGCAGTTGCAAAACTATATCGACTATGAAGCTACGGACGTGATTTATCCTTTGAGGGAACATTTATTGAAACAAACAGCGGTATGTGCGAAATACCATATTAGAGCTGGAAGATCAGCGACAAGTATTGTTGCTTCTGACAGTTCATTTACATTTAAGGACAGTCTGAAATATGGCTGTCCTTTTCCAATTCAAAGAAAGGAGTTTTTCTGAACATATGAAGAAAATTAAAAGCTACACGGGTATCTGGAACGTGGAAAAAGTCTTATATGCAATCAATGACTTTAATCTGCCCTTTCCCGTTACCTTTACCCAGATTACATGGTTTGTCATGACTGAATTTATCATCATTCTTCTTGGCGACCTGCCACCGCTTTCCATGATTGAGGGAGCGTTTTTAAAATACTTCGGTATTCCCGTTGCTCTCACATGGTTTATGAGCCAGAAAACCTTTGACGGCAAGAAGCCTTACAGCTCCTAAAATCCATGCTGACTTATGCCGTCCGACCTAAAATCACTTATGCAGGAAAAGCCGTGAAACTGCATGAACAGCAAGTAAACGAAACTATCACGGCAGTTAGGAGTATAAATTATGTTCCCGATTAAATATATCGACAATAACCTTGTCTGGAACAAGGACAATGAGGTGTTCGCCTATTATGAGCTGATACCCTATAATTACAGCTTCTTGTCGGCAGAACAGAAATATATCGTGCATGACAGCTTCCGACAGTTAATCGCACAGTCCCGTGAGTAAAATCCATGCGTTACAGATTGCAACGGAAAGCTCCGTAAGGAGTATTCAAGAACAGTCCAAAAAGCTGGTGTCTGGCAGGCTTCGTGATGTGGCGATACAAAAGATTGATGAACAGACAGAAGCCCTTGTATCTATGATTGGCGATAATCAAGTGGACTATCGCTTCTTCTTGGGCTTTAAGCTCATGGTAACGGAGCAGGAAGTCAATTTAAAGAACATGAAGAAATCACTGTTTATGACGGTCAAAGAGTTCCTCAATGAAGTCAATCATACGCTGATGAATGACTTTGTTTCCATGACAAATGATGAAATCAACCGCTACATGAAAATGGAAAAATTGTTAGAAAACAAGATAAGCCGACGCTTTAAGGTGCGACGTTTGGATAAAAACGACTTCGGGTATCTCATGGAACACCTTTACGGCAGGGACGGCGTAGCTTATGAAGATTATGAGTATTCCTTACCAGAGAAGAAACTGAAAAAGGAAACGCTTATCAAGCATTACGACCTTATCCGACCTACCCGTTGTCTGATTGAAGAAAGCCAGCGATACTTGCGTCTGGAGCATGAGGACAGCGAAAGTTATGTATCGTACTTTACCGTCAATGCGATTGTCGGGGAGCTGGATTTTCCGTCCTCTGAAATCTTCTATTCCCAGCAACAGCAGTTTATCTTTCCCGTCGATACGTCCATGAATGTAGAAATTGTAGAAAACCGCAAGGCACTTTCCGTTGTCCGTAACAAGAAAAAGGAGCTGAAAGATTTAGACAATCACGCTTTTCAGTCTGGAAGTGAAACAAGCTCTAATGTGGTGGACGCATTAGACAGCGTGGATGAGCTGGAAACAGATTTAGACCAAAGTAAAGAAAGTATGTACAAGCTCTCTTATGTTATCCGTGTATCTGCTCCCGACTTGGACGAGCTGAAACGCCGTTGTGATGAAGTCAAGGACTTTTACGACGATTTGAACGTCAAGCTGGTACGGCCTGCTGGCGATATGTTAGGGCTTCATTCTGAATTTTTACCTGCCAGCAAGCGATACATCAATGACTATGTGCAGTATGTAAAATCCGACTTCTTGGCTGGTCTTGGCTTTGGAGCGACACAGCAGTTAGGCGAAAACACAGGTATCTATATCGGTTATTCCGTTGATACGGGAAGAAATGTGTACTTACAGCCGTCGATTGCTTCGCAGGGTATCAAGGGAACAGTTACCAATGCTTTAGCTTCTGCCTTTGTGGGAAGTCTTGGCGGTGGCAAGTCATTCTGTAACAACCTGCTTGTGTACTATTCCGTTCTCTTTGGCGGTCAAGCGGTTATCTTAGACCCTAAAAATGAGCGTGGGAATTGGAAAGAAACACTCCCAGAGATTGCACATGAAATCAATATCGTAAACCTTACCAGCGAAAAGGAAAATGCAGGACTTCTTGACCCGTTTGTGATTATGCGTGATGTGAAAGACGCTGAAAGTCTGGCAATCGACATACTCACTTTTCTTACGGGTATTTCCTCTAGGGACGGCGAAAAATTCCCCGTACTTCGTAAGGCGGTTCGCTCCGTCGTGCAAAGCTCATCAAGGGGCTTGCTCCATGTGATAGACGAGCTACGCAGAGAAGATACGCCAATCGCCCGTAACATTGCTGACCATATCGACAGCTTCACAGACTACGATTTTGCACATCTACTCTTTTCTGACGGTACGGTGGAAAATGCTATCAGTCTGGAAAACCAGCTCAACATCATTCAAGTAGCCGACCTTGTTCTGCCAGATAAGGACACGACCTTTGAGGAATACACAACGATTGAATTGTTGTCTGTATCTATGCTTATCGTTATCAGTACCTTTGCCCTTGACTTTATCCATTCCGACAGAAGCATTTTTAAGATTGTCGATTTAGATGAAGCGTGGGCGTTCTTAAATGTAGCACAAGGCGAAACGCTCTCTAATAAGCTGGTTCGTGCTGGGCGTGCTATGAACGCTGGCGTTTACTTCGTTACCCAGAGTGCGACGGACGTATCAAAGGAAAGTCTGAAAAACAATATCGGTCTGAAATTTGCATTTCGCAGTACCGCTATTGAAGAAATCAAGCAGACGTTGGAATTTTTCGGGCTGGATAAAGAGGACGAGAACAACCAGAAGCGACTTCGTGATTTGGAAAACGGGCAATGCCTATTTCAAGATTTGCGTGGGCGTGTAGGTGTCATTCAAGTACACCCCGTCTTTGAGGAATTGCTGACCGCCTTTGATACCAGACCGCCCGTACAGAGAAATGAGGTGGAGTGATGAAAGAAAGGATAAAAGGTGCGTTCACAAGAAAAAAGATACTTCACTTTCTCGAAATGGCTCTGTTCGTCGTGGGACTTACCATTATCCTGCTTTTACTCTTGGGGACGGTAGCTCATGCGACGGGGCTTGTGGACGACACTATCAATACCGAGAACATTTATTCCAAATATCCGCTATCCAACTATCAGCTAGACTTTTATGTAGATAATAGCTGGTCGTGGCTTCCGTGGAACTGGCTGGACGGTATCGGAAAATCGGTTCAATACGGGCTTTACTGCATTACCAATTTTGTCTGGACTATCAGCCTTTATCTTTCCAATGCAACGGGTTATGTAGTGCAGGAAGCGTACAAGCTAAACTTCATCAATGACATGGCAGACAGTATCGGAAAAAGCATACAGACATTAGCTGGTGTAACCCAAAACGGTTTTTCCACTTCTGGATTTTATGTAGGCTTTCTGCTTCTTATTATCTTAGTTGTCGGTATGTATGTGGCTTATGTGGGACTGATAAAAAGAGAAACCAGCAAGGCATTACACGCCGTTATCAACTTTGTTGTGGTGTTCATCTTGTCGGCTTCCTTTATTGCTTACGCTCCCGACTACATTAAGAAAGTGAATGATTTTTCATCAGACATCAGTACCGCTTCTTTGGACTTGGGAACAAAAATCATGCTCCCCGACAGCGACAGTCAAGGCAAGGACAGCGTGGACTTGATAAGGGACAGCCTATTTTCTATTCAAGTGAAACAGCCGTGGCTATTACTTCAATTCGGTAATTCAGATGTGGAAGAAATCGGGGCTGACCGTGTGGAAGCTCTGGTATCGGCAAGCCCAGATGATGAGGACGGCGAAACAAGAGAAGATGTGGTAAAAGCAGAGATTGAGGATAACAACAACAACAATCTGACGATACCGCAGGTCGTGAACCGTTAGGTATGGTATTCTTCCTGCTGTTCTTCAACTTAGGGATAACCATATTTGTATTCCTGCTTACGGGCATGATGATATTTTCGCAGATACTCTTTATCATCTTTGCTATGTTCCTGCCTATTAGCTTCCTGCTCTCTATGATACCGAGCTATGAAAGTATGGGAAAGCAGGCAATCGTAAGAGTATTTAATACCATTATGACAAGGGCTGGAATTACGCTCATTGTAACGGTGGCGTTCAGTATTTCAAGTATGTTTTACAATATCTCGACGGACTACCCTTTCTTTATGGTGGCGTTCTTGCAGATAGTATGTTTTGCAGGCATTTACATGAAGCTGGGCGACTTAATGAGTATGTTTAGTTTGAACGCTGGCGACAGTCAAAGCATGGGACGCAGGATATTCCGCAGACCGTATTTATATATGCGACACAGAGCCAGAAGATTTGAGCGTCGTGTCGCTGGTGCGGTGGCTGGTAATGCCGTATCGGGTAGCAAACAGAAATCACATACACAATCTCGCAGTAATACAACTTTCAGCATGGGACAAAAGGCTGGAAATGCTGTTGGTGCTGTCTTAGATACGAAAAATAAGGTTAAGGATAAGGCAAATGCTGTCCGTGAAAATATCAAGGACGTACCAACCAGACCGCATATGCGGTTCATTCCGCAAAGGAAAAAGCGAAGTCAAGTGTATCTGATTTTAAGCGTGGCGTAGTGCAGGAACAGACAGACCGTCAAGCTGGACGTTACGAGAAACAGCAACAGCATAGACAGAATATCGCTGATAAGCGTATGGAATTACAGAAAGCACAAGAAGCGAAGTCTGGAAGAAAAACGGACGGATCAGCGACAGCAGAAGCTACCTGTCCACATGAAAGACCAGCGACTTCTTCTGCTTCAGAAGCTAGGAAACAAAGTGCTGGAAAACCGCAGGAAGTCAAACGCCCTGCCACTTCCTCTAAAACTGATGATGTGAAAATGGTTAAAGAGCGTCCGTTAGCTTCTGGAAAATCCGTTGAGTCAACCACTAAAGTAAACCGCCAGAATTTACATACGGAGCGTATCACAAAGACACAACAGACGACGGTTCAAAAGAACCAGCAGACCACAGAGAAAAATCGTAAACTGATTACGAAGAAAGGACAAAAGAAAAAATGAAATTGAAACACATGGCTATCATTGGCTGTCTGTTTCCTATTCTCTTTTCTATCGTCTTATTCTTTGGGGTGCTGATTAGTGCAGAGGGTGACGACAGCGGTGGAAATTATTCATCTTCTATTGGTGGTATGAACCTATCCGCAGAAGTCTTGAAACATCAGCCAATGGTGGAAAAATACGCAAAGGAAAACGGTATTTCTGAGTATGTGAATGTGCTTCTTGCAATCATTCAAGTAGAAAGTGGTGGTACAGCCGAGGACGTTATGCAAAGTTCAGAAAGTTTAGGGCTACCACCTAACTCATTAGATACAGAAAGTTCCATTAAGCAGGGGTGTAAATATTTTGCGTCCCTGCTTTCTTCCTGTGAAGCACAAGGGATAAAGGACTTGAATGTAGCGATACAGTCCTATAACTATGGTGGTGGCTATGTTGGGTATGTGGCAGGAAAAGGAAAGAAACACACCTTTACCCTTGCGAGAATTTCGCCAGAGAAAAGTCTGGTGGTATTAAAGTAACTTACACCAACCCGATAGCCGTTGTGAAAAATGGAGGCTGGCGATATGGCTATGGAAATATGTTCTATGTGGAGCTTGTTAATCAATATCTGACCGTTACCCACTTTGACAATGCAACGGTACAAAAGATTATGAATGAAGCCCTAAAGTATCAAGGCTGGAAATATGTTTACGGTGGAAGCAATCCTAACACAAGTTTTGATTGTAGCGGACTGACGCAATGGTGCTTTGGCAAGGCTGGTATCTCTATTCCGAGAACCGCACAAGCACAGTATGACGCTACACAGCATTTACCATTGTCGCAGGCACAAGCTGGCGATTTGGTATTTTTCCATTCCACTTACAATGCAGGAAGTTATGTAACACACGTCGGTATCTATGTAGGAAATAACCAAATGTATCATGCTGGCGACCCTATCGGATATGCCGACCTTAACAGCAGTTATTGGCAGGCACACTTAATCGGTGCTGGCAGAATAAAACAATAGAAAGTGAGGACTTTTAATTTATGTTTAAGAAGAAAGAGAAACAGACAAAACCCGTGAAAGAAAAAAAGATGCGTACTATGAAAGTAGGCACACATAAGAAATCGGTAATCGCCCTTTGGGTCGTGCTTATCGCAAGCGTGAGCTTTGGAGTGTATAAGAATTTTACCGCTATTGATATGCACACGGTACATGAAAAGGAAACCATACAGCTACGACTTGATGATACCAACGGCATAGAAAACTTTGTAAAGAATTTTGCGAAGTCATATTATACTTGGAACAACAGCAAGGAAGCAATCGAAGCCCGTACTGCTTCTATCAATGGGTATCTGACAAAGGAGTTGCAGGCACTAAATGTCGATACCATAAGAACGGATATACCGACCAGCTCTAGTGTTCTTGATGTGCTAATCTGGGACGTGGCACAGTCTGGAACGGACGAATTTATCGCTACCTACGAAGTAGATCAGCAGATAAAAGAGGGAGAACAGACAAGTAATGTCAAAGCAACCTATACAGTCAAAGTCCATGTAGATAAGGACGGAGATTTGGTTATTATTCAGAACCCGACCCTTGCACCAGAGGTAAAAACATCAGTCTATGAACCTAAAGCACTAGAAGCTGACAACAGCGTGGACGCTGACACTATAAACGACGCTACCGCATTTCTGGAAACATTCTTTAAACTGTACCCTACGGCAACGGATAAAGAGCTTGCTTATTATGTATCTGGCAATGTCCTTGAACCAATCGGCAGGGACTACCTCTACTCTGATTGGTAAACCCATTCTTTACAGCTGACGGGGACAATGTAAAGTCAAGGTTGCGGTAAGTTCATTGACAATCAGACAAAGGCGACGCAGGTATCACAGTTTGAATTGACGCTCCATAAGGATAGCAACTGGAAGATTGTAGGATAACATGGAAATGGGCTTGTATCATAATTATAGTGTGCAAGCCCTTTTCATATTGAAGTATCAATAATCAATAATTATAATTAGGTACATGAATGGAGGGATAAAATGTTCAAAATTGGTGAGTTTTCAAAATTGACACAAGTTTCTACTCGTATGTTGCGTTATTATGATGAAATGGGGTTGCTAAAACCTGCGAAAATCGATTCATTGACTGGTTATCGTATGTATTCAGCAGAACAAATCTCAACTTTAAATAGAATTATATATTTACGTGATAGTGGCTTCAACGTCGCTGAAATTGCATTATCTCTCGATTACAGTAATAATGACATTATAGAACAGCTTGATAAAAAGTCTGTTGAAATTATGGATAATATACAAAAAGAACAAGAAAAATTGAAGAAAATTGAGATTGCAAAAAAAGAATTGTTACATGGTAAAAGTGAATTGTATTTTAACATAACCATAAAAGAGATACCGAGTTATTGCGTTTTATCTTTGAGAAAAGAAATACCAAATTATTATTATGAGGGCGAACTCTGGAAAGAACTTTCTGCTTTTGCTAAAGAAAATAAAATAAATATTTCTGATGAAACATTCTCAATATATCACAATGAGGAATATAAAGAAAAAGACGTTGATGTAGAATTATGTGCCATTGTAAATGAAATAGGAAAAGGAGCTGGTAATTTTAAGTTTCGTTTTACTGAACCAGTTTCTATGATGGCTTGTACTATGGTATATGGAGATTTTTCTAATATTTCTTATGCTTATCGTTCATTTGCAAAATGGCTTCAAGAAAACAGTCAATATAAGATGAAAGGTTCAAGCCGTCAAATAGTTCATCGCGGACCATGGAATGAGAAAAATCCAAAGAACTATCTAACTGAACTCCAAATCCCTTTAGAAAATCTCTTGTAAAAAATGATATTCTGCCTTGACTTTAACACGGTGTTAAGGTTTATCGTTTATTTATCAAGAAGAAAAAGGAGGAAAATATAATGACAACTTATAAAGTGAATTCAATAGGTACTATCTACAACAATGAAAAAGGTGCTTTCATTCAACTAGAAGCACCATATATTCCAGCATTAAGGGCATTAGACGGATTCAGTCATATCAATGTTTTATGGTGGTTTAGTGATTTTGACAATGCGGATTTCAGAAGTGTATTGGAAACAGACCAGCCTTATAAAAAAGCTCCAGAGAAAATGGGAATTTTCGCAACAAGGTCGCCAGTACGCCCAAATCCGATTGCTTTATCAGCAGTAGAAATTATCAATATTAATTATATGAGTGGGCTGATACAAATTGCTTATATTGACGCTAATGACAAAACTTCTATCTTGGATATTAAACCATACACGCCGAGTTTGGATAGAGTAGAAAATCCGCAAGTTCCAGATTGGTGTAGTCATTGGCCTCACAGCTTAGAAGAATCTGCTTCTTTTGCATGGGAAAACGAATTCAATTTTTAAGGAGTGATGAACCATGAGTTTGCAGGATTACATTTTTGAAAAACCAGTAATTGATACAGAACACCTTATTTTAAGAACAATGGATAAAAATGACATAGATGATTTGAAAGAATGGATTAGTGATATTTCTTTATACGAGTATTGGGGGAAACGTCCTTCAAAAAGCGAAAAAAATCCAGAAGTACTCTTTAGTAAGCCAGAAAAAGCTACTAAAAGTTTTCATTGGGGAATTGTCCATAAACAAGATAGCAAAGTGATTGGTGAAATATGGATATACCTTATTGAAAATAATAGAATGGCAAAAGTGGCTTTCAGACTTTCTAAGCAATATCAAGGTAATGGACTAATGAGTGAAGCGTTAAAAAGCGTAATTGAATTTTGTTTTTCAAAAACAGAATTACAAAAAATATGGACAGATGTGCATATTTTAAATCATGCTTCTTACAAGACATTGGAGAAAGTCGGTTTTCAAAGGGAAGGACATATTCGAGGGGGAAAAATGGTAAATACCTATTGCGACTACTACCTATATGGAATTTTAAAATCTGATTATATCACAAGCTGATGTTATGGCTAATATTGAAGCGACGATTGGCAAAGCAATGAACAATACAGTTCCAAATGTCTATGATACGAAAAGCATTAAAAGATATGTGATGAATTTATTAGATATGGCTCATTAAAAAGTACCAAAGAAATAAAAGTTACCATATAGACAAAATTGGTTTTTTATATCTTTTGATTTCTTATAAGATAATGGCATTGTGCGACAAGCTATACAAAAAATTTTCATGTATACTTTGATTATAAATTATACAAGGAGGTACTGATATGTACGCATATGAAAATATTGAAATGTCATTAAACTATATTGAACAACATTTAAGTGAGAAAATCGAAACAGAGAAACTGGCGGAAATTGCCTGTCTTTCTACATTTTATTACCAACGCTTGTTTAAAAAGTTAGTTAAGAAATCAGTTCAAGAGTATATCAAACTTCGCCGTTTAGCAATGGTAATAGCAGAATTGAATAATTCAGAGGAAAGAATATTAGACATAGCTTTAAAATATGGATTTTCAGACCATGCTAACTTCACAAGAGCATTTAAAGAAGTTTACCATATTACTCCCGATGAATACAGAAAGAATGTTCCTATGTTAAATACATTTGACAAGCCAGAACTTTCTTCACGTTATATCATGATTGATGAAAATGTCCCATTGATTGTAGGAAATATTGTTTTGGAAATTCAAAGAAGAACATTAAGAACAAAGGAAACATATTTTGGTTTTGAAAAAACAGTAAATATTGCTGAACAAATTCCTGCTGGAGAAAGTACAGGAATTGATGTTCCAGGTCAGCTATGGCGCGAATTCCATGCAAAGAAACTGCAAACCGAAAATGGCATTTTTAACAATGATATTGAACTTGGTGTATCTCACTTAGCAAGTCCAGATAAAGGAACATTCCTTTACTTTGCAGGAGGTATGGTTTCATCAACAGATGTATGTCCTAAAAATATGGTACAACATACATTACCAGCAGGTGAGTATATTGTATGTAAAATTGAGGCAGAATCTTTTGAAGAACTTGTTACTACTGCTTTAAATCAAGCAAATAAGTATCTGTTTGAAACTTGGCTTCCAAATCATAATTTGGTTACAAACCATTCATGGCAGAAAAATATTACAAAGGAAATGCAGAGATTAGTTATATGGAAATATGGGTAATTCCTGTGGAAACAGTAAATGCTAAATAGGAATTATCCGACACGAATGAAAATGAAATAAAAAGTCTATAAAGGAGGGCATAGACCGTTGTGATAGACATAAAAGATATAAATTATGTACCTAGTATTAGTGAAATAAGCGGTTATATTGAAAACTCTGCATTTGATGAGTTGTATCAGCATATGAACAATGAATATAAAGCAGTTTGCAAAATCGAATACAGTAAAGATGTCTGGGACGACTATGAAACAGACTATACAATTTTCAATGTATGCGGTAATGATATTTGTGTCTATGATGATGAATTGGCAGAAGCCTTAAAACAGTTGTCCGAGCGTAACCGTGAAACTTTGCTAATGTATTATTTTTTGGAAATGAACAATAGTAATTGGAAGATAATTGGATAAATCAAAAGAAGTAGTTTGTATTTCATAGAAATATGATTTGCAAACTACATTTTCATTGAATTATATTCACAAATAGTTCTGAATAAGTTAAAATAATAATTCATGTAAAAACCGCAATATATATTAAAACTTGAAGAAAACAAAGTATTATAATCTAAGCTGAAAGGAGGGTGCTGTAATGGTCAATAAGGTTGAAAACATTATAACTGTTATCAATTACATAGAAGACAATCTCACAGAAAAACTAAACTTATCTTCTATTGCGATGGGCGTTGGGTATTCAAAGTATCATTTGCATAGAATGTTTGTCGAAACTGTGGGGTTGTCTATACATGACTATGTACAACGCAGACAATTAACAGAATCTGCAAAACTTTTAGTGTTTTCTGATAAATCTATTCTTGAAATCTCACTTATTGCTGGGTATGAAAGTCAGCAAGCATTTACAAATATTTTTAAGCAGATGTATAAGAAAACACCTAATGAATATCGAGTGAACGAAGAGTTTTATCCGTTACAGCTTAGATTTGATTTGATACAAACAATTAAACAAAAATTATCACAAAAAGAAATAAAAGAAAATATTAGGTTTGCCACAACAACTGATATACCTGCCTGCCTAGAACTAGCTTATTTAGTAATAGACGGCTTTCCAAATTTGAATGATAATGAATACTTATCAGAATTAGAAAGAGGTATTTTAGAGCAAAGAGTATTGATTTTAAGTGATAATGATATTGCCATTGCTTTGATGTCTATTAACTATCATACGGGAAGTATTGATTTCTTTGGAGTACACCCTTTATATCGTAAATGTGGTATTACAAAATTGTTTTTAGATAAGGTTATGAATGAACTTTTAATAGATAAAGACATTTCTGTAACAACATTCCGTGAGGGCGACAAAGCTGATACAGGGTATCGTAAGGCTTACAAAGAATTAGGCTTTGCAGAAGCAGAATTATTATTTGAATTTGGTTATCCCACACAAAAATTAGTATTATTTTCAAAAAATGGGGGAAGCACAAATGAATAGTAATCCTCTTGCAAAAGATTTTAGTACTGGTTCTTTATTAAAATTTGCTTTCCCGACAATATCCATGATGTTATTTATGGGGCTTTACACTATTGTAGATACCATATTTATATCACGCTTTGTCAATACAGATGCTTTATCAGCAATCAACATTGTTTGTCCTATTATCAATTTAATCGTAGGCTTAGGAACAATGATAGCTACGGGTGGTAGTGCCATAGTTGCAAGAAAAATGGGGGCAGGAGAACCCAAACGAGCAAAACAGGATTTTACACTCCTTATTTTATTTGGGTTTATTTTGGGAGCAGTATTTTCCATTCTGGGAATTATCTTTATTGATGAAATTATATATGCTCTTGGAGCTGATAATGTTTTATTTCCATATTGTAAAGATTATTTAACTATTATTTTACTATTTACACCTGCAAGTATGTTGCAGGTACTATTTCAAAATTTATTTGTAACAGCAGGAAAACCAACTTTGGGACTGGTTCTTTCTGTATGTGCTGGTGTAATGAATATCGTATTTGATTATCTCTTTATGGTTATATTTGACATGGGGATTGCTGGTGCAGGATTTGGAACTGGAATTGGTTATTTGATACCAGCTATTACGGGGTTAATTGTCTTTAGTAAAAAATCGGGGACATTGTCTTTTATAAAACCTCTTATAGATTTTAAAGTACTTGGAGAAAGTTGTATAAATGGTTCATCAGAAATGGTTAGCCAGCTTTCAACAGCAATTACTACATTCTTTTTCAATCGTACAATGATGAATTTATTGGGTGTAAATGGTGTGGCTTCTATTACTATAATTATATATACACAATTTTTACTTACAACATTATTTATTGGTTTTTCAATGGGCATTGCCCCCATAATTAGCTATAATTTTGGGGCAAACAATTATTATAGATTAAAGAAAATATATAAAATCTGTATTTCTTTCATTTTTGTAGGTTCAATATTTATTTTTGCGTTGTCCTTTATAAATGGAAATAGTTTGGTGCATTTATTTACTGGGACGAATGAAGCGGTATATAAAATTGCAATAAACGGTTTTATGATATTTGCATTTAGTTTTCTTTTTTTGGGTTTCAATATATTTTCATCAGCAATTTTTACTGCATTATCTAATGGTAAGCTATCTGCTTTAATTTCTTTTCTAAGGACATTCGGCTTTATAATGATAGGCTTGTTGATAATGCCACAGTTCATTGGGATAACAGGTGTATGGTTGGCTGTTCCCGTTGCAGAAATATTAACACTATGTGTTTCAGTATATTTGAATTTTCGTCTTTTGCGTTCGTGGAATAATCAGAATAATAGTTATGAAAAAAGTACAGAAAGGTTATTATGATAGGACTAAAAAAACGAGATATAAAAAAAGCATTGAAAGCAGGTGCAAAAGCTGGCAGTGTTTCATTGGCTGATGTACGGCTGATATTGAGGCAACGATTGATGAAGCTATGAACAGCACCGATCCAGGGGTGCAGGCAAATTTCAAAAAATATTTTGGAAATAAACGCCCTACGCCAGAGGAATATATTTACACAATTACAAAGAAAGCAGTTAAAGGGCTGAAAGTATGAAAATAGAACGTCTGATAGGAATAATCTTTTATTTAATAAATAGAGAGTGTGTAACAACAAATGAATTAGCACAAAAGTTTGAAGTATCTCGCAGAACGATTTTACGAGATATTGACACACTAACTCTTGCCGGTATTCCGATTTATTCTGAATTAGGTGTAAATGGTGGCTATATAATAAATAAAGATTTTAAGGTTGATGAAAAAATTATTGACAGCAACAATAAAGAATATATTTTGCTTGCCTTAAATAGTCTAAGAACTGTTTACGGAAATAAAAAGGTTATTGAAACTTACGAAAAAATGAAACATCTCTATAATGATGTAAATATCAATGCACTTCCAGATGTTGATTTCTCTGTTGTAACGGAAAGTCCGCAAATTATGAAGTGCGTAGACTTAATCAATAAAGCAACAAAAGAACAAAGAACTATAAAATTTATATATACTAATTCAGCAGGACATACAAAAAAAGTTTTTCTAAACCCATTACACACATATTATAGGTGGTACTCATGGTATGTTTTTGGATATGACACCTCTAAAAATGACTATCATATGTTCAAAATGGTAAGAATGAAAAATATTTCTTTAACAAAAGAACTTTTTGAAACCAAAGATAATATAGCTAACCTTTTATCTGATTTTGAAAAAAGACGCAATCAGACAAATATTACTGTTACTCTATCTTATAAACAAGAAATAGATGCTTTAGTTAATGAATATTTTAAAGGGGAAATTGTTGAAACTGTTAATGAATGTTTTATAAGAGAAATTGAGATTAAAGAAAATGATTTTATAACATTCTCAATCCTTTTGGGACTTTGCGATAAAGTAAAAATATTATCCCCTCAAAAATACAAAGAAAAGGTGTTAGCTCATATCAGCAAAATAAAGAAAAATCTCACTTAATAGTGACATACATTTGTCACTATTTCTATTATATAATTTTCTCATATCGAAAATATGAGGAGATGTGAAAATGAAAAAAGTATATGTATATTTGTTAGACGACATGGCGGAATGCGAAATTGGTTATATTTTACAAGCGTTCAGTATGGAAAAATTATTAAAAAATGGAACTAAGGAATTTGAAGTAAAGACAGTCGGTTTTGATAAAGAACCCGTCTTAACTATAGGTGGATTAACAATTATTCCAGATTATACTATATCAGAAGTTGATTTCAACGCTAGTACAGCTCTGCTTTTACCGGGTTCTTCTACTTGGGGAAATAAAGAAAATCAAGAAATATTGGAAAAAGCACAAGAATGTTTGAACAAAAACATTTTAGTAGGTGCTATTTGTGGAGCAACACTCGCACTTGCTGATTATGGTATATTAGATAAATTTAAACACACGAGTAATTCTCTGGAATATCTAAGATTCTTTTCAAGAAACTATGCAGGACAGAGCTTGTATGTTTGTTCTAATTCCGTTTTAGACAGAAACTTAGTAACAGCAAGTTCGGCAGGTTCATTAGAATGGACGAAAAATATCCTAAAGAGCCTTAATGTATATTCTGACAAGAAAGTTACTGCTTTTTATAATTATTACTCGACTGGAAACGTAAAATACTATGATGAACTCTTAAAATGAAGGTGGTATTTCTGTAATGAAACAATCATGGGTTTTATGCCCCATTTGCAATAACAAGACACGCACAAAGATACGAGAAGATACGGAACTGATAAATTTTCCTTTGTTCTGTCCAAAATGCAAAACAGAAACTTTAATCAATATAAAGCATGGAAAAGTAACTATTATCAAAGAGCCAGACGCAAAGACGCAGAGCCGATAATTTATAGGTTATTATAACTTATAGATTGTCGGCTCTTATTTGTTATCTGGTAAGCGGTAAAGCTATACAAAAAGAGAACAAGAAGCTGATTACTTCTTGCTCTCTCTGTTGTTTACGATACCGTCAATCGTACCTTGAATGATTTTTAATTCGTTATCACTCAATAAATCAAGTGATATTTCTATCTGTCGGCGAGCTGTACTTTTTGAAACTTTCTCCGCCGGATAGAAATATTCATCAAGGTTTATTAAAATTTGTTATGCTGTAAAATAATGTTTTTAAATACTTAAGAAAGTGCTTTAAGGGGGCTAACGTTATGGAAGGCTTTAAGTGCAATCAAACACAATCTAATAAAACTTTATTAAAAATTGAATGCAATACAGCTTTAAAGGCTCGTACAAACTATATGTTTTGTGCGGGCTTTTTTAATGCAAATAACATAACTTGCCATAAGATGTCAGGTTCAATATACTATAATATTGAGAAGAGGTGAAGAAAATGAGTGAAAGCAGATTGTTTAAAATGGTTTACTATCTTTTAGAAAAGGGGAAATCTACTGCGCCAGAGCTTTCTGAAAAATTTGAGGTATCTATTAGAACGGTATATCGTGATATTGACGTAATAAGTAGTGCTGGTATTCCCATTTATGCAACTCAAGGCAAAAATGGAGGAATATTCGTTGCGGATGATTTTACGATGGATAAGTCATTTTTTACAGAAACAGAGAGAGAACATATTTTAAATGCTTTACAAGGTATTATAGCAACAGGTGATAAAAATTCAGATGAATTGCTAACGAAGTTAGGAGCTTTGTTTCAAATAAAATCTACAAACTGGATAGAAGTTGATTTTTCTGATTGGATTCAAAATAAACCAAAGCAGGATATATTTAATTTAATCAAAAATGCTATCTTTGCAAAAAAACTTATATCAATTAAATATTTTGGAAGTAATGGTAAAATAACAGAGCGAAGTGTCCAGCCATTAAAATTAATATTTAAAAGTAAAGATTGGTATTTATATGGGTTTTGTTTAATGAAGAATAATTATCGGTATTTTAAGCTAACTAGAATTAAAACATTAGAGTTATTAACAGAAACCTTTTCACCAATCGCCATATCTCCTAATTTAGAAAAACAAATACAACATAAAAAAACAATAAATACAAAATTGAAATTTGATAAAAGTGTGGCTTTTCGAGTATATGATGAATTTACGGATGAAGTGACAGAGGATGAACAAGGTAATCTATATGTGCAAGTTGATTTGCCAGATAATGACTTTCTGTATAGCTACATTTTCTCTTTTGCCGAGTATGTGGAAATATTAGAACCGCAAATTTTAAGAGAACAAATAAATACTAAATTGAAAGTAATGCAAAAAAAATATAGAACCTGACTTAGGATGGCAGGTTATGTAGCGTATAATGGGATATATAAGGAGGTGTTCATATGAAACACGAATGGAAAAAACAAGAGAAAGAATTATATGGAGTTAAAGCAAACCCTGTAATGATCGATGTTCCTTTGCAAAAATTTATTATGATAAGCGGTAAGGGAAATCCAAATGATACTGATTTTTCAGATAAAGTAGGAGCATTATATTCACTGGCATATGCTATCAAAATGGGGTACAAGGCAGCTCCCACATTAAATGAGATAACTGACTTTTCGGTGTATCCATTGGAAGGAATCTGGAAGCAGATAGAAGATTCGGAACTTGTAAAAGACAATTTAGAATATACTATTATGATTCGTCAACCAGATTTCATAAATAGAGAAATGGTGGATAATGCTTTGGATAAGGTAAGAATAAAAAAGCCCAATCCACTATATGAAGAAATTAGTTTTGATACTATGAATGATGGAAAAAGTGTTCAGATATTACATATTGGGGCATTTGATGATGAACCTGTTTCTTTTGATAAGATGGATGAATTTTTAAAAACACATCAGTAGAAAGAATCGAAAGTTATCATAGAGAAATCTATTTGAATAATGCTAATCGAACAGAAAAAAGTAAGCTTAAAACGATACTACGTTATAAGATAAGGTAATACGTGAGGATAATACTATGCATTTTGTTCATGCAAAAGGAATTTTGTCAGCGAAAAATGGAATGAATTTATATCGTGGATGTTCTCATGGATGTATATATTGTGATTCAAGAAGTAGTTGTTATCATATTGAGCATGATTTTGAAGATATTGAAGTTAAAGAAAATGCTATCGAATTATTAGAAAACGCCCTCTTGAGAAAGCGTTCTAAATGTATGTTAGGCACAGGCTCTATGACAGACCCCTATATTCCTTTGGAAACAGAACTTCAAAATGTGAGAAAAGCATTATTATTAGCAGAACAATATGGCTTCGGGTTCACTTTAATAACAAAATCTAGTCGTGTATTAAGAGATATTGACTTATTAAAAAGAATAAATGAAAAGACAAAATGTGTAATACAAATGACTTTAACTACATTTGATGAAAACCTATGCCAAAAATTAGAGCCCAATGTAAGTACAACCAAAGAAAGATTTGAAACATTAAAACAGCTAAACGAAGCTGGAATACCGACAGTTGTTTGGTTATGCCCTATTCTTCCATTTATAAATGATACGGAAGAAAATATTCGTGGAATTTTGCAATATTGCATAGAGGCTAAAGTTTTTGGCATTATTTGTTTTGGAATGGGACTTACTCTTCGAGAGGGTAGCCGTGAATATTTCTATTCACAACTAGATGAGTTATTTCCTAAAATGAAAGAAAAATATATTAGGCATTATGGTTCTCAATATGTAATAAATAGCCCAAATAATATTAGATTGATGAAATTATTTCATCAGTTATGCGAAGAAAATGGCATGATACATGATAACAAACAGATATTTGAGTATCTAAATCTTTTTGAACAAAAACAGAATTCTATACAATTAAGTTTATTCGATTGATGAAAATTATGATGTTTGAAATAATTTTGGGGGTGTAAATATGCGGAAATGTTAATAGTATAATTTGCTGATAACAACTATTTCAACAAACTGTTGAATGGTTATCTTCTAGGCTCTCTAGTTCTCCTACCTAAATTAAGCAAACTGAAAATGGTTTTCAAATTTACCCATTTACAAGAATCTTTATCAACGAAAAAGGGAAACCGTATATCTGACAGCAAAAGAATTTGACTTACTCTATTTTCTCTTTTGCCATAAAGGGCAGGTATTTACAAAAGACCAACTATATGAAAATGTCTGGGGCTTGGGCTATGCAACAAGATACCATAGACAAAACTATGGAAAGTACAGACCCAGACGTGCAGGCAAATTTTAAACGATACTTTGGAAATAAGCGGCCAACACCAGAGGAATATATTTATATGATTACCAAAAAGACAAAGGTTAAGGTTTAAATGTTGTAAAGGGGGCTTGCCGTATGAAACGCTTTAAGTACAATTCAGTATATTCAAGCCCGATTTAACAGCATACTATTTACAATTAAATACGCTATATCAGTAGCTCGTACAAAATTTATATTTTGTGCGGGCTTTTTTAATACCCGAAAAGTTTTTTTAATTATTTTCATTTTTTTGGAAGCAAATCACACCTTGCTGTACAGATATGGTGCGGAAAGAGGGATAAACACTTTTCAATTCATAGCTGGAAAGGAGGTGAGATTATGAAACCGTCTGACTTCCAAAAAACAATTCAGTGTCAGTTTGAATGTAAGCTGAAACAAGTTGTCAAAGGTATTATCTGGAACTACCGCAAAGAATTAAAACGAAGAAAAAACAAGGAAATATCTTTTAGCGAATTACCAGACATTACGGTAGAAAGTCTGTCAACATGGGACGACTACGAAACAAACTACACGATTTTTAATGTGTGTGGCATAGATATTAAAGTCTTTGATGATGAACTTGCAGAAGCACTCAAACAGCTACCCGAAAAGAAGCGTAACAATGTATTGATGTATTACTTCTTGGAAATGAGTGATACAGAGATTGCAGATATTATGAATTATACCAGAGGGGCTGTGTTCAAACACAGACACCGTGCACTAGAAACTATGAAAGAGATACTAAAGGAGAAGAAATAGAAATGAAGAAAAAGTACAAGCACCCGTCTTATTATTTGATTTCATCAGCTATGGACGGAGACGAAACTGCGATTGAGAAATTGCTGGCGTTCTATGACCCGTACATATCAAAATGCTGTTTACGTCCTTTATATGATGAATACGGCAATGTCTATATCGTTGTCGATATGGAATTAAAGGGACGTATTCGAGAAGCCTTAATCAAAATGATTTTGGACTTTGAGATTGATATAGAAATCGAAGAAGAATAAGCAGATACCGGCAGGGCGTGATTTGTTAAATCCCCCTCTTTTCTGCCCTGCTCCTGCTTTCATACATGAAAGCCTATGCTTTCGCCAACTGCTCTTTGAAAATTGAATAAAGCAGACAGATACGTTTGTGATACAGCGAGCCACGGGGACTGTACGCCATGACCTTTCCAACAAGAAAGCGAGCGACCCACGCAGTGATCCGAGAGCGACTTGTGGAATGGTCGTTTTGCCATGACCTGCTATCACAGAATAATGATACGTCCGCATGGTGCGGTTCTGCCCACAAGAATGGGAATAGTTGAGATACTAACGGAGCTTTCCAAAGCCGTCTGTCTGCTTATGATAAGACACACAGAAAGGAGTGTTGCAACATGAACAATACTGATGTGCCGATTTGGGAAAAATACACCCTTAGTATAGAAGAAGCGTCCAGATATTTTCGTATCGGGGAAAAGAAGTTGCGTAGACTTGCCGAGGAAAATCTGGACTCTGGCTGGGTTATCGTCAATGGAAATCGTATTCAGATAAAGCGAAAACAGTTTGAAAAAATTATTGATACACTGGACGAAATCTGATGTCTTAGAGCCGTAGATATGGTATAATATTACTAGCGTATCACGGCTCATTCCATGACGGAAAGGAGCTTTACACGATGTCAAAAATGAAAAGACAAGACAGTAGAGGACGCAATTTGCGTCTTGGAGAGAGCCAGAGAAAAGACGGAAGATACGTTTATAAATATACCGATATATTCGGGAAGCCACAGTTTGTATATGCTTGGAAACTTGTACCCACAGACAAGACACCTGCTGGAAAACGTGATGATATATCGTTGAGGGAAAAAGAAAAGCAGATAAAAAAAAGACCTTGACGACGGTATCGACACGGTGGGCGGTAAAATGACAGTCTGCCAGCTTTACGAAAAGAAGAACAATCAAAGAAAGAACATCAAAAGAAACACGGAATTAGGACGACAGTATCTTATGAACGTACTGGAAAATGACCCATTGGGTATGAGGGCGATTGATACGGTCAAGCAGTCCGACGCTAAAGAATGGGCTATCAGAATGAATGGCAAAGGTTATTCCTACAAGACGATAGATAACTATAAGCGTTCCTTAAAGGCTTCATTCTATATGGCGATACAAGACGACTGTATCAGAAAAAATCCTTTTCATTTCAAGCTAAGTGATGTTCTGGAAGATGATACGGAAGCAAAGGTTATCCTAACGCCAGAGCAGGAAGAAAAACTTCTTGCCTTTATGGAAACGGATAATGTTTACAGCAAGTATCGTGATGAAGTTATTCTTCTGCTGGAAACGGGACTTCGTATTTCTGAACTATGCGGATTGACAACACACATTGATATGCCTAACCATGTGATTAACATAGACCACCAGCTATTGCGTGATACAGAGGTGGGTTACTATATTTCCACACCTAAGACAAAAAATGGGAAGCGTGAGCTTCCATTGACAGAAAGAGCATATCAGGCACTTAAACGAATTTTAAAGAACCGAGGAAAAGCACAACCGCTTGTTGTTGACGGTTACAGCAATTTCTTGTTCTTGAACCGTGAGGGATTGCCAAAGGTGGCAGGAAATTATGAAAGTATGGTGCGTGGGCTGATTAAGAAGTACAACAAGACCCATAAGGACAAGTTGCCAAACATCACGCCCCATTCATTCAGACATACTTACTGTACGAACATGGCAAATAAAGGAATGAACCCTAACACCCTGCAATACATCATGGGACACGCAAACATAACCATGACATTAGGGTATTATGCTCACGGTACTTTCCAGTCTGCAAAGGCTGAATTAGAAAGGCTGGCTTCTTAATATCGAAAATGTATCTTACTACTTATTTACTACTTTTGGTTGCATTTTCATGCTGGTAAATGCCATCTTATGCGAGGTATCTTCCAAAAGGAAAATGCCAATAAAACCCGAAAATACGGGATATATCGGCATTTACCAACTTATGAAAAGATAATCAGAAATTTAGTAAGTTTTTAAATAAAAAATTCTGCTTTTTAAATTTAGTTTCTACTTTAGCATAAATATCATCTTGAATTTCCCCATATTTCACTACAGGCTCTGTTAAAATATTGATGATATAAACTCCGATTTTAGACACTAATGCCATATCCACACATACTCTTCTATTTGCTACCTCATCAATATATATTGGATATCCTAAATATAACTCACCTTCAACATTCTCATATTTTTTCAAAAATTTCTGAACAAATTGCTCTGCTACATCGGTTTTAATTCCAGATTCAAACGCACCAAGAATTTTCAAATTACTATTCACAAAATCAGCTCCTATCCCTCTCCACTCTATATTAATAATTTGCACACACAACTTCTTTTAACATTATATCCACTTAGTACATAATATAAGATTTCTCTGAATCTTTCACTTTAATTGAAGATGCTCCAAAATTTTAATCCTTAATAAATCATGTTATCATTATCTTATAAAAAAAGTGGATTTTCAATATCTTTTAGTTTAAAACAAACAAATTATTTTTCTATGCATTAAACCAATCTTAAATCTTCCATATGAATATAAATTCCATAAATTAGCTCTAAATGGGAAATCTTTTCTATAAATAAATTTAGTCTTTAAATGAAATAATAGCTGGAAATAGCACCATTCCTTTATTCTGTTTCATTCTCATACCTTCTGCTGATGCCACCCAGCTTACTAAACATTGTTTCTTAAAATCGTCTATCCCTATCTCAAAAAACAAATAAAATAATACATTGTAGTATCTAATCAATACAATTTCTTTTGTTATTTTTTCCTTTGACCTCATACACACTTTCCACCTCTCACTGTATATCCAGTTCTATTTGTCCACACATTTTTACCCTATACACCTTATACTCACCCCATAATAGGTAGTTAATATTCCGACCAGGATCAAGATCACTTCTACCACCCCAATCCCCCGGTCGTCTTTTAATACCTGTAATGCATATCGAATTCTCCACATACTGTATTCCCCTTTCTTCTTTTTCTTTTATTTTTCATCTATATCTGCAATGTCAGAAATGCCGGTACTATCACAATGACCAGTACCACCGCCAGCATAAGAAACATTGGAAGCAGCAGCTTTGTCCCGGCTTCTTCCCCAAGCCTTTTTGCCTGTGCTTTCCGCTCTTCAAATGCCTGTATGGATTCCAGTTTTAACAGTTCTGTCAATCCTTTTGTTCCTTTCCGCAGATTCTGTGACAACAAAGCCCCCAGTCTTATATACACCTGAACGTCACACCGTCTGCCGAAATTCTCATAGCTCTCCGATTCTGTCACACCACTGTCCATCTCATGACAGGTCTGTATCATTTCTTCATATGCGTACCTCTTTTCCCTTCTTCTTTTTCTCTCGCATAGCCCTCGGTTACCTTTCTCCAGGCACGCTTTACCGTCATGCCTGCTCCCAGATACAATGTCAGTTTATTGATAATATCCGGATAGTCCTTAAGCATCTGTTTTTTTCTGTCTTCCAGTGCCTTTTTTTTCATTCTGTTTCTGTAATGCACAGAGCAGTATTCCGATCATTATGCTCATTGTGAGCACAATCATTCCCCGGTTATGAAACGGATGATAATAACGAAGTTCATTTTTCCCCAGACGTTCCGGCAGGATCAGCGTTTCCTGTTCCCGCTGCTTTTCATCTGCCTTTTTCATATTTTCCGTTACTATTTTCTTTATCTTTTCCTCTCCGCTTAACTTCTTAGGATATACACAGACCACGCACTGATAAGCTGCCTGTTCTTTTTCATTTTCCGTATAAGTAAGTACCGCATTCAGTTTTACAAGCGTTCCCTTTTCTGCAATATTCTTCTCCTGTATCTCGCCCTTAACATTCATCACATCATACCTGTCCAGTTCCCAGGAGACCGTCACCGGTTCTCCCGGAATCTCTGTGATCAGGTTCAGGTCTGTCTCCACATGATCCGGCGTCTGGTTTTCATTTAGTATCAGCCTGTCCATCCTCCGGATGATCCTTCCGAATAGTTCCTGTATCTCTTCTGTCGTGTACCGGCGTTCCGATACTTCTATATCCGTTCTTATTTTTTTCTTTGTATCCCCGACTTTTACATCTAAGACTTCCGTCTTTGACCCTTTTCCGTAATCATTCCTCTCAATGGCCGGTTGTAGCTGCTTTACAGAACGAACGGCATCTGCTCCGGTCAGTAATATTCCGGATATGAACAGTACACAAGTCACCCGCACTATACGTCGATTCTCAATATCCTTATTCCCAGATAATAAGCGCCTGCGTAGATTCCAAGACATAATGTCATCACCCCGATTCCTGCCATATTCCCATATAATTCATTCATGAATTCCGGAAAACTAAGTGACATATAACCGATAATTCCATACGGCACTACCGACATGATCTGAAATTCATATTTCTTTGCAGCGAGCATGGTATCGATCTCTCTTTTCACTTCTATCTTGTCTCCGATCTGATTCGCTGTATTACGGATAATACCGATCATGTCCCCACCGCTTTTCTTTGCCGTTACGAATACGGTTACAAAACTCTTTACATCCTCCGACAGAACCTGTTCTGCAAATTCCTCCAGCACCTGTTCAACCGGAATATGTATCCGCAATTTTCTCGTAATAACCAATAATTCCTTAGAAATCCGGGCCTCCGGAGGATAAAGGATTTTTAATTCTTTCTGCGTTTCATAGAATGCATTTTCTACCGAATAGCCCGTGTTCAGTGCTGCCGACAGAGACTGTATCATCTCGCGGAACTGCTTCTGGAATTCCTGTTCCTTTTTCTTTTTCTCTTCTTTCAGAAATTCTCTGTACAGCCATATCCCCAGCGGATCAGTGCCGGCACAGCCCATATCTTCCGGTAATAAAGCCATGCCGTAATCCCAATGAGTGTGGCAGCCTTTCCCCCGGCTGCCCCACGTTCTTTAAATGTGATATCCTGCTGCCATAAGCTTCTCGCGGTGACAAAGTTCTGCAATTTTTTTCCAGTCTCCGCTGACTTTTCTTTCCATCCTGATTTCTCTTTTTTCTTCATCTTCTGTTACATTCACCGCCTCCTTATATGCTTCTTCAAAGCAATACAGCGTCTGCAGGTGGATTTCTTCCTCCCAGTATCCCAGGACTTCTGTTACTTCCAGGACTTTTCTGGTCTTATCTCTTAGACGGCCGAGATGTACAATGATATCCAGACCGGAGGCGATCTGTCTCTGAATTGCAGGAAGGGGAAGATCCATTCCCATCAGTACCATCGTTTCCAGACGGCTTAGCATGTCCTTCGGACTGTTTGCATGGCCGGTGCTGAGACTTCCGTCATGCCCCGTATTAAGTGCCTGAAGCATATCAATTGCTTCCGCCGAGCGCACTTCCCCCACGATGATCCTGTCCGGTCTCATACGAAGTGCCGACTTGATCAGATCCCTGATGGTAACTTCTCCTGTTCCTTCTACATTTGCATTTCTTGCTTCCAGTCTTACCAGATTCTTTACATTTTGAATCTGAAGTTCTGCGTTGTCTTCGATCGTTATGATGCGTTCATTTTTTGGTATATATTGCGATAGTGCATTCAAGAAAGTGGTTTTCCCGGATCCGGTTCCACCACTGATGAATATATTGTATCCGGCGGCTACTAATAAAGCCAGAAAACCCGATACTTCTGAATTGATTGACTGCCATTCCATCAGTTTTTTCATTGTAATTGCTTCTTTTGCAAATTTTCGAATTGTAACGATCGGCCCATTTAATGCGACCGGCGGAAGTACGACATTGACTCTCGATCCGTCTGCCAGTCTGGCATCTGCAATCGGCGATGCCTCATTTACCAGTCTGTTGGATCCTGCCACGATCTGCTGGATCACATCCTCAAGTTTGTCTCTGGATAAGAATCTTTTGTCTGACTGGATTATCCTTCCTGCTTTTTCAATAAATATATTCTGCGTCCCGTTGATCATGATCTCTGTGATCTGTTCGTCTTCCAGAAATTCCTGCAGCAGATCCAGTTTCCGGAATGCATTGAAAAGTTCCTTTCCAAGCATTGTTTTCTGATCCAAAGGCAGATATTCTTCCTGCGAAGCTTCCTGAAGTACTTCATAGATCAACTCTGTCAGTTCTTCGTCCTCCATGTCCCTTGTCATATCCAGTCTGGATAATATCCTTGCATGGAGCTGCTCTGCTTCTATCATTTTTCTCATCCTTCCAGCTCTTTCTTTACCATCTTCTGCTTTACATCGTCATAACCCATCAGATGTAATTCTTCTTCAAACTGGAATAATTTTGCCTGCGCCACCTCCTCTTTTATGACTGCCACATGTATCTCCGTACACATCCTCAAGAGCTCATATACTCCACGGATCCCTTCATCGATATCCAGTATCAGGACTTCATATATGCTCTGTTCTGCAATCTGTTCCACAAACCCTGTCCACTCTTCGATCTCCACTGCCTTCAGATCTTCCGACATCCGCATAGGCAGAAGATAGTCAAGCGGTCCCATATGTTTTACCATATCTGCCAGAGCTGCTCTTAAGTGTTTCTTCTCCTGTCTGGAATAATAAAGTGCATCCGCTACCGTCTGTCCGGCATCCGGAAAATGTCCCCCGATCCCTCCATATACTTCAAGATTCAGGTACAATACATTGTACGTCCTTGCCAGTTCTTTTCCCAGCTTTAATGCATATCCGGTCTTCTTACTTCGGTGCACCGGGGAAAAGATTCCGATGATCCTGACATTCTGCTTTTTCGCTGTCCTAAGGAAAATCTTTCCGGTTCCCCGGACTGCGCACACTGTTCGATCACCGCTCCCATAATGGCCTCTCCGGACTGATACTTATTGATAAGTTTCTCATTTGTCTCATGTACTGCATTTTCCGACTGTGCCAGAACGAACACATTCCCGGCCTTTATCTTCTTCCTGTCTTCTACCGGATAACTGCTTCCGATCAACAGGATATCAACCGGTGATTCCTCCTGCAGTTTTACGGTCTGCTCAACACTGTTACATACCTGTACGCCAAGTGCCAGCTCCTTCGCTTTCATAAAGACTTCCGCAAGGGCTGCGGCGTATCTCACTTCCTGGTCACAAATCACCAGATTTCTGCTTACCACATACTATCCCTCCTTCAACACGTTTACACAAAATCTGAAACGTTTGCCGATACGGCATTGAATACTTCTTGAATTTTTTGAATCTAACAATTAGAACTACAAATCAGATGCAAGCTACTTCGTAACTTGTAGGCTGATTATATACTGGATGATTTGTATTTGTCTATGCCCTTTTTAAAAGTTTTCAATCTTTGTGCAATGTTTACATAATTTGATAAAAAGTTATACCGTAAAGTAGAGCAACCCCAGGAAATCCAAAGGATCCGGATGTCAAAAAAGTGATTGGATTCATCCCGACACAGGCAGAAATTCCCTGTCCGTCAAGAAATTCGTTTACAAAAAATATGATCGCGAACCCAATAATTCCACGAATCAGAAAATTTACAATGATTTTTGTTCCCTTTTTTTTCATATTTTTCTCTTTTTTATTACTCTGTTTTTTTATTATATGATGATCTGTATCTGTCTTATACCTTTCATAATTATCAAAAAGGATCTAAAAAAACAGGCTTGAAAACTTTTTCTTTTTTCAAACCTGTCTCATGATCTCTGATCTGCTTTTTATTTTATAACGAAATCTTGATTTCCCGTTCTGTCCGATGGTATTTATGATAATTCACGCCGGCAGAATCGAACATCTTCATGGAAGCCATTACAGCTGCTGTACCTTCATACTTGTTGCTGTCATAGATAACCTCTTTGATCCCGCTTTGTATGATCGCTTTCGCACATTCGTTACACGGGAACAGAGAGACATACAATTTTGCCCCTTCCAGACTTCCTCCACGGTAATTCAGAATCGCATTCAGCTCACTGTGAACCGTGTATACATATTTTGTCTCTAAAGGATCTTCTCCTTCCCGCGCCCATGGAAATACATCATCCGAGCATCCTGTCGGAAGTCCGTTATATCCCATTGACAGGATCTTGTTATCCTGACTGACGATACAGCATCCTACCTGTGTATTCGGATCTTTGGAACGCATTCCGGAAAGCTTTGCAACGCCCATAAAATACTCATCCCAGCTGATATAATCTGTTCTTTTATCTCCCATATACGTCACCTCGCCACTATTTTGTCCCAAAAATACGGTCTCCTGCATCTCCCAGTCCCGGAACAATATATTTATGCTCATTCAGATGATCATCGAGTGCACCGATATAGATATCTACATCCGGATGTGCTTCCTGCAGACGTTTTACACCTTCCGGAGCTGCAATGATACACATAAAACGCATATGTTTTACACCTTTATCTTTCAGCATCTGAAGTGCTGCCACACAGGACCCGCCTGTTGCAAGCATCGGATCTACGACAAATACTTCTCTTTCGTCACAGTCTGACGGAAGTTTGCAGTAGTATTCTACCGGTTCATATGTCTCCGGATCTCTGTAAAGACCGATATGTCCGACCTTGGCAGACGGGATCATATTCAGCATTCCGTCAACCATTCCAAGTCCGGCTCTTAAGATCGGCACTACTGCTAACTTTTTACCGCTTAATTGTTTTCCCACCATCTCGCAGATTGGTGTCTTTATCCTGACATCCTCCAGTTTCAGATCTCTTGTTGCTTCATAACACATTAATGATGCGATCTCCCCAACGATCTCTCTGAATTCTTTTGACCCTACCTCTTCGCTTCTGATGTAGCTGATCTTGTGCTGAATCAACGGGTGATCCATAACCTGTACTTTTGACATGTTTCTCCTCCTTGTTGTGAAATGATTCTATACCAATTTTTCTATATGATGTCCTGCAGCTTTCAGAAGACGGTTCATAATTGCGCTTCCGATTCCTGCAGTATCAAACGACTCACTGTAGATATAATCTACCTGATCGTCATCAAACTCTCTTAAGATCCCGAACAGATTTGCGGCGATGGTTGATTCATCCGCTCTGGTTCCGATGCATTTTACGTCACCGGCCTTATATTCTGCCACAGTCTCTTCCGTTCCGATAATGCCGACTTTATAGCCTGCACGGGACTTTTCTTTTGCACGCTTATTGATCTCTGCCGTTACCTTCTCCAGTGGACCTTCTATAATGGTCAGATCCGCTTTCGGTGCATAATGACGATACTTCATTCCCGGTGCTTTCGGAACCTGCCTGCTGTCCGGTCTGATCAGCGTCCTGTCGATCGTGACTTCTCCAATCACTTCCTCGAACATCTCTTTTGTAATGGCTCCCGGTCTTAAGATCATCGGTGGTTCTACCGTCATATCCAGTATTGTAGATTCTACCCCGATCTCTACTGCCCCGCCGTCTACGATCATGTCTACCCTTCCTGTAAGATCCTCTGCTACATGCTGTGCGGTTGTCGGACTCGGCCGTCCGGAAGTATTCGCGCTCGGTGCCGCAATGTATCCGCCGCCCGCATCGATTACTTCTCTTGCGATCTCATCTACCGGCATCCGGACAGCTACCGTATCCAGCCCTCCGGTGGTTCCGTACGGCACAATATCACTTTTGTTAAATATCATTGTAAGCGGCCCCGGCCAGTATTTTTCAGCAACCTTTACAGCCTTTTCCGGGACTTCGGAAACAATTTTTTCCAGTGCTTTCATATTCGTGATATGAATGATCAAAGGGTTGTCAGACGGTCTTCCTTTTGCGGCATATATCTTCTTGGCCGCATCTTCATTCAATGCATCTGCTCCCAGACCATATACGGTCTCTGTGGGAAATGCAACCAGACCTCCTTCTTTTAAGATCCGTCCTGCTTCTCTTATAATATCTGTATTATTTTGATTTTTATCAATTTTTTCTAATATTGTTTTCATGATTGTTATTATACTACACTCTAGTTTTCCATACAAGCAAGGATTCCTTCTGCAATCGCTTCCGCAAGCTTCTCCTGATACTTTGGACTGACCAGCTTTGCGGCTTCTTCCGGGTTACTTAAGAATCCGCACTCCACAATGATCGTCGGTACTTCCGTCCGTTTCAGAAGATAATAGGTATCATTCGCTTTTGCCTGTCTGGTATTCTCTTCATCTGCCTTCAGCAGTGCTTTCTGCATCACTTCGGCCATTCGCTTTCCCTCTTCCGAATGTGAATAATAGAAGACCTGCGCCCCGTGGATCTGCGCATCCTGATAGCTGTTCTGGTGGATACTGACCGCAGCCTGCGGCATCGTCTTATTGATCCGTTCCACTCTCGCTTTCATATCATGGATTTTTTTATTTCCTGCAGCCGGATCTCCAAGCATTACATCCTTTTCTCTTGTCATGACGACCTTCCATCCCTTTTTCTCCAGTCTCTCTTTTGTCTTTTTTGCAATTTTCAGATTTACATCCTTTTCTTTTGCCTGATTCACACCGATCTTTCCCGGATCCTCTCCGCCGTGTCCGCTGTCCAGGACAATACATGGATTCCTTCCTGTAACCCTTCCGCTTGATACCATTTCCTCCAGATGATTACTCATCATGATAAGTACCGCCAGCAACAGCAATACTATTGCAAATTCTATTTTTTTCCACAAATAAAAATACCTCCTGCAATTCATATATTCTACTATATGACTGCAAGAGATATTTTATCTGTTATTCTGTTTGATTAATTGACATATTTCTGGATCAGATTCCAGATATCCGAACTCTCCTGTCCAAGAGACCACTCAGCTGTACCTGCAAGCTTATATTTCTTCATGAGTTTGAGCTTTGCTTCGATTGATTTGCTGTCTTCCATCCAGATCTCATATTTGGATCCGTCTGCTTCCCATGTGGCATAGTTCTGTCCGGCCTTCTTATCCCAGGTCGTATCGACTCCGGCCTGTTTGACGATGGCCTGTGCATTATCCATGCCATATGCATCACTCTCTACGGTTGTAGAATACTGTTCCGCATCCGTTCCTTTATCACTCTTCAATTCTTCTTCCGTCTTCGGAGTCTCTTTCCACAGACGTGTAAAGAACGGAATGCCACTGATAACCTTCTCCGCCGGAACCTCTTTTAACGTCTCTGTGATTCCTTCTTTTACATAATTGTAAGAAGATACCGGACCTGCTTCAGGCGAACCTGCATAATACTCATCATATCCCATGATCACTACATAATCTGCTACAATTCCCTGCTCTTTACGGTCATACTGTGTGTTAAAGCTCTTTGGAACATAGTTGTCCACCGACAACACCAGTCCGTTCTGTCTGCATTTTACCGATAATTCACGGATAAATTCAATATAATGTTCTCCGCACTTATCGGAAATCTTTTCGAAGTCTACATTGATACCATCAACGCCGACACGGAGTGCCTCTGCGATCAGCTGCGTGATCAAAGTCTCACGTCTGGATGTATAGCTGAGCAGTTCGTAAGATTCCTGCTCCGACTGATGCCTCCGTCAAAATCCCTGACGGTCATCCACACTTCCACATTCTGCTTATGTGCGTAACTTACATAATCTGCCGATGCGATAGAGCTGATGTTACCGTTCGTATCTGCCACATGGATCCATGTCGGAGCCAGTGTCGTAAGCCCTTTCGTCTGGGCGATCCTCTGCGCCACCGCATTGTTCGCATCCTGGTTCGTCACATTATGCCATGCCATATTGATCGTGTAATCTTTGCTGATATTAGAATAATCCTGCTCTTCAAACTTTCTGGTAATATTCTTCTTTTCTTCGTTCTTCAGAGTCTTGTTCTTTACATATCCGATCACACCATCTGCTGTGCGTACCTTTTTCCAGTTCTGTTCACTCTCAACGACTGTTACTTCATCTTTTTTCTTAAGTTCTGCCAGCACAGGGCTCTTTACTCCGCCCTGATAACGCACCTGTGTATTCTTTTTCACAGTTGCAACATCCGTTTTTCCCCATTTTGTCCTGATCATAACATGATCCGGATTATTTGACACTTCATAATCAATATTCGTGTACTGCTGGACAAAATCCAATGCAATATATGCTGTGTTTCCTTCTGTTTTTAAAATAACGTAATCTTCGCTTTTCTTTTTTTTGGATATAGAGTAATCCTTACTGCCGACATCTACCGATATCATATCTTCCGGGAGCATATACAACAGAACATTTTCATTCGGATCCCAGTAGAACCGGCTGTTGATATAATCTCTTACAATATTATATGCAACATATACTTTTCCACCTGCCAGTTTTCCTTCTGCCTCCACGACTTTATTATCCACCGTGATACCAACCTGTCCATCCTTTTCTATCCCATAATATTTCTTCATATCATATTGTTCTTTTGATGGGCTGTAACGTTTCCACAAAATGATTCCTGCAATTGCTGCAATGATTAATATGATCAACAGGACAAATCGTATCATGCGTTGTCTTTTTCTTCTCCGCCGCATACGCGCACGCTCCGCCGGAGTTCTCTGTCTTCTTGGCGGATGATTATCTGACGGTCTTCTTTCCTGTGATTTTCCATATGTTCTTCGGTTTTCATATGTGCGGCTACTTCTTCCTCTGTCTTCCATGCTGCACCTCCTACAGGTCACATTATAACAAAACGTAAGATACACGTCATTATATTTCGACATTTTCCTTAAAACTTTCGTCTTAATCTGCGGGGTATTTACATATTTTTCCTGATTAAATTGCTATATTCTGAAACCACAACTCTTTTACATCACCTTTGTCATTGAGCACATAATCTCTCATATATGCCTGATTTTCACACATCGTATGTGCCTGTACAATCTGCATGGGGCTGGCTGGTATTCCATTGATCCTGAGGCTTATATTTTTCTTTTCATAGCCTGTCAGTTCCTGGAACATATTCTTCCATTCGTCATTGTCCCCCATGTTCCTTCCTCCTTTTTACCGGATGATAACTATGGATGTTGCGCATATCTGCAGCGAAGGAGATGCCCGTGATACAATGCTGTTTTTACGCAGCAACAAATTATGTTTCAACTGGAAATAGTCCCCGGCAATTAAATATTTTTCATATTATGTCAAAATTATACTGTGAAATGTCTGCCTGAAACGGCTGTGTAATCTGATTTGCTTTTGATAGATCTATCCCACCCGGAACGTGGAATTGAAATATAAATGCCTGGTACGGCGTTCTGTTCCGTCCCCAAAATTAAAATTCAAAAAATTCTCCCTTATTGGTTCTAACAACATAGTTATCAGGGAAAACTATCTTCCAGTAGCGTCATTATATCTGATAAAATTTGAAGAATCAAGTCTTTTTTTATTTTATTATTCCGTTTTGTTTATACTAAATTTATTGAACATCAAACATTTTCTATGATATACTATTTTAGAAGGAAGTGATGATTATGAAGATTGAAAAAATCAGTGACAACCAGATCCGTTGTACTTTGACACGCGCCGATCTGGCTGACCGTCAGTTACAGCTCAGTGAACTGGCATACGGAACCGAAAAAGCAAAATCACTTTTCCGCGATATGATGCAACAGGCAGCCTTCGAATTCGGATTCGAAGCAGAAGACATTCCTCTCATGATAGAGGCAATCCCTTCCGCCGATTCGATCGTGCTGATAATTACAAAAGTCGAGGATCCTGAGGAACTCGATACCAGATTTTCAAAATTTGCACCTTCTTCCATTGCTGATGCCAGGAAAAAGAATACTCCGGGCAAGCTGGAAGGAGCAGAAGGTTTACTCGATCTGCTCGGAAAGGTTCAGGAATCATTTGAAGCACAGGCAGCGAAGTCTGCCCCGGATACCACATCCGCTTCCGGTGATGATACAGAAAAAAAGGATTCCGGTAACAATATCCGGCTCTTTTCTTTCCCTGTGATGGAGAATGTACTGAAAGCTGCCAGACTTCTGGCTCCGATGTACCACGGTTCCAATACTTTATACAAAGACGAACAGGAGGAGATGTATCTGCTGGCACTTGCCCGGTCCGATCACTCCGCCGCAGATTTCAATCGGATCTGCAATATGTTGTCTGAATACGGTGCTTTAGAAAGAGCGTCCGGCGCAACTTTCGCGTTCCTGGAAGAACACTGCAAGACATTTCTTTCCGGAGATGCGGTTCAGCAGCTCGCCAATATTTAGCCGGAATTATGATCCGGAATTGTCATAAAGATCTGCTATCGGCAGTTCTTTACAAATAACTGCAAAAAACTCTACAGGAATCCTGTAGAGTTTTTTGTAGTTATTTTTATATTATGCCTGGCTTGCTTCCAGTGTTGCATTCAGTTTTGCAACTAAGAGGTCTGGATCAATTCCGTGTCCCATAGCGCCTTCTTCGATAGATTCCATCTGAGAATGTGGGCATCCGATGCATCCCATTCCTGCTTCCATCAGATCGTCAACAAGCTTTGGACATGTAGAATAATATTTGGAAAGCAGTTCACCAAATGTCATGTCTTTTGTAATCTGTGCCATCTTATCGCCTCCTTTTTATTTCAGTGTTTCCATTATAGTAGCTTTTTACCATTGTGTAAACATTTTCCGCAAATTTATTCTTAATATTTGACTACTCAAATGTCAATATGGATAACTCTTTTTTTCGACATTTCTTCATTTTTATAACAACTCTACAAAACGTGCGTTCTTTTTCTATCCCCGAATAATCCCCCGTTTTTCCCGATTTGGGTGTGGATAACGTGGATAACTTTGTGAAAATCCCCATTTTTCTACATTTTTTGCATTTTTTGATGTGGATAACTTTTTTCATGAATTTTTTTGTATTTTTTGTTTTTTGCAGAAATATATCGATTTTTGTGGATTTTGTATATTGTGGATAACTTTCAATTCATGTGGATAATGTGGATAAAAAAAGAACCGGGGAATTTTTCATAAATTCCTCCGGTCTCTTTTCTTATATCAGCTCTTATATCAACCGTCTTACGGTCACAATATTCGTATAGGTTGCCGGCAGGATCCCGATTCCTTTTGCACTGTTGATCGCATTTACGATCTGCCCATTTCCCATATAGATTCCTACATGGCCATTATATAAGATAATGTCTCCCGCAACTGCCTGATCGTAACTTACCGCCGTTCCCGCATTCTCCATATCCCATGTCGTACGCGGAAGTGCGATTCCAAAATGTGCAAATACCGACTGTACGAATCCGGAACAATCCGCCCCGTTTGTGAGGCTCGTACCTCCCCATACATACGGATTTCCGATAAACTGACACGCATAATCTACAATTGCCTGCCCGTTTCCCGCAGCCTGCGCCTTCTGCTCCTCCTGCTCCTTTTGAAGTCTTGCCGCCTCTTCTTCTCTCGATTCGGCATACGTAAATGCATCTTCTGCATTTCCCGTGTCATTGTTCTGCACTAACTCTTCTGCTTTCTTCTGTGCCTCATTTCCTACCGTTATATATCTGGAATACACATACCCGGTCACATTTCCCGACTCAACCTTCGTCCATTCTCCCACAGGACCGGTGATCTTTGCCGCATAATCCGGATATAGTTTTCCAACCCATTCGCTGTCTGTTGTTGGTTCACTTCTTATATAAAGAAACGATTGTACATTTGCGAATGCCATATCTGAATACTCACCCTTTTGTTCCGGTACAAGATGATCTTTTACCGATATTGTCTTATCTGATGTGTAACAATCTTCCAGTATCTGTGTGCTTTCCGCCGCTGGTATATTCTGCGTATCATCTATGTCTGCAGCATGCACCACCATTGGAAATGCTGTCATGATCCCGGTCACACTAACCAGGAGCACTCCTTTTTTAAGAATCGAATCCATAAACTCCCTCCTTTATGTTTTCTCGTCTTTTGTAATTGTTACAGAATTGTTACATATATTACGTTTGTTATTATATCATCCGAATACATTTTGTCAAGTATTTCTTTTATTTTCAAGCGTATCATCTGATATTCCTCTATCTTCCATTCGTTTCATTTTTTATTTTATTACATTTTGTTACATTTATTTCTCCTTATTGACAAATGATATAAACAACACTATACTAAAGATATCAATTATAGTAATTATTATCGTTATTGGAAGGAGGATGTTATGGCTGCTTTAAAATACAGTAAACAGCGAGCCTCTATCAAAGAGTATTTATTACACACAACCGCACATCCTACGGCTGATACCGTATATCTTCATATAAAAGAAGAATTTCCGAATATCAGCCTCGGAACCGTCTACCGCAACCTGAATCTGCTTGCCGACATCGGTGAAGCACTCCGGATTCCGACACCTGCCGGCGGTGACCGTTTTGATGGACGCTGTGAACCTCATTACCATGTAGTATGCACGAATTGCGGAAAAGTATTCGATCTGGAAATGGATGATTCTTATATCCAGAAGATCAACGAAGATGCCAACGCATGTTTTGATGGAATTATCGAATCTCACAACACACTTTTCCATGGTCTTTGTGCCGACTGTATAAAGAAAAAGAACGAGAATAAATAATAAAATTTATCAAAAACTAATTGACAAAATAATAATATCGTGCTAAATTAATATCAGTAACAATTACTAATATTAATTTTAATAAATCAAAAAATTATTTCAAAGAAAAGGAGAACAACATTATGAAAAAATTTGTATGTACAGTATGCGGATATGTTTACGAAGGAGAGGCTGCACCGGCTGAATGTCCAATCTGCCACGCACCGGCTGATAAGTTCAAAGAGCAGACAGGTGAAAGAGAATGGGCTGCAGAGCACGTTGTAGGTGTTGCAAAAGGTGTCAGCGAAGATATCTTAGCTGATTTAAGAGCGAACTTCGAAGGAGAATGTTCAGAAGTTGGTATGTATCTTGCAATGGCAAGAGTTGCCCACAGAGAAGGTTATCCTGAAGTAGGATTATACTACGAAAAAGCTGCCTGGGAAGAAGCTGAGCATGCTGCTAAATTCGCAGAACTTCTTGGCGAAGTTGTTACAGACAGCACAAAGAAGAACCTTGAGATGCGTGTAGATGCCGAGAACGGAGCTACAGCCGGTAAGTTCGATCTTGCAAAACGTGCAAAAGCTGCTGATCTGGATGCGATCCATGACACTGTTCATGAGATGGCTAAAGATGAGGCCCGTCACGGAAGAGCTTTCGAAGGACTTCTCAAGAGATATTTCGGATAAGAATAACGGATTCTGATATCAGAAGAAGAGCGGATACACCACTTAAGGAGTATCCGCTCTTTTTGTTCAATTCATTATTTTTTTCCACTATCCTGCTCTATGCCATGCGCACATAGATCTTTTTCACCGGCTGGTACAGAACCGCAATTGCGATCACCATAAAGACTGCATTGATCACCGTAGCCGGAAGAGATGTAAATGCTCCCACCGCAGCCGCTGCGAATCCACTTCCCATGATCATCATAGATATGGTTCCCATAATAAATTCCATGATCACGTTGATGCATCCGTAAACCACGGCACAGATCATCGCTGCTCCGTATTCTTTCTTTTTATCACCGGCTGTCTTTTTCTTCAGCATCACAAAGAGTGCTCCGACGATCAGACACTTCAGCGCCGTCTCAACAAACGTCTTTGGCGCATCCTGCATATATCCATTTAACATATCAAAGATGGTAAGTCCCAGCGTTCCGGATACGGCTCCTCTTTTTCCTCCCTGAAGTAACAATCCCATTACGACAAATATATGTCCGAAATGAAGAAATGGTGTTCCGACTGCTGCCGGAAGCGGAATCCTGAAAGACTGGATTCCAAGAAATATAATCGCTGTAAAGAATGCCGTGATCACCAGATTCTTCACCTTATCATTATGAATGGTCTTTCCTGCTGCTGTATTTGTACTCATTGTACTCTTCCTTCCTGTTGTAATATGTAATGAAAAATAAATTCTGCTGAATATATTAGCACGATAGTGGATTCGTCCAAACAGCCAGTTGTAACATTTTCATACAGGCCAGTTTATTTTTCACACCAAAGGAAGTCGTACCCTCTTAATCTTATATCTTTTAATTCCATCTTTTCACTCGTCAGCAGATTACGATATACTCCATCTTCCTGCATCCACGCTGTCTTCTCCTGATCACTGAAGTTGAATATTCCAAAAAATCTTCTTTCCTTATATTCACGTAATATGCAAAGGACACTGTCATCATGCACATCGTATGTATACACATCTGCATCTTTATCAAATGTTATTTCCTGTCCGCGGATCTTTTCCAGCCGGTCAAGAGTCTGGAAGATACTTCCCTGAACAGTTGTGGGATCATTCTTATTCTCTGCAAGCTCCCACTGCAGCTTACCACGATGGATGTATCTTGAATCTGCACACTTAGCAGGATCTTCTTTATAACTATAGTCGTTCACCTGCCCCAGTTCATCGCCACTGTATAACATCGGAATACCCGACTGTGTCAACATATATGCATGCAGCATAAGATCTTCCCTGACCGCAGTTTCCATTGCTTCTTTGTTTTGTTCAAATCCGGCTTTTTCAATTCCACACATCGATGCTGTTGTCCCACAGAAACGTGCATCCTGCGTTACCGGATCATCATTATACAATTCTCCGCGGCTTATACTTCCCGCTATTTTCCCTGTAAAATAATCATTCAGGTAACGCTTATGTGGGATCTCTTCCATTCCCCACTGTTTCAGGGTCTCATAATCCAGTCCCCATCCGATATCATCATGACAGCGCAGATAGTTTAAAAATACATACTGTTTCGGCAGATGATTCAGAATATCCATCTGTTTTTTCAACAATCGGATATCTCGTGCCGCTATGCTGTTCCAGGTCGTTGCCATGGTAGTCACATTATAAAGCATGTGACATTCCGGTTTTTCTATCGTCCCAAAATACGGCACTACTTTTTCCGGTTCCATTACAACTTCACCAAGAAGTAATACGCTCGGACATACAATTTCTGCAATCATACGCATCATACGGACGATTGTGTGTACCTGTTTGAGATTTCTGCAGGTAGTTCCTAGTTCTTTCCAGATATATGGCACCGCATCAATTCTCACAATATCTATTCCCTGATTTGTCAGATACAGGAAGTTATACATCATCTCATTAAACACTCTCGGATTGCGGTAATTCAAATCCCACTGATACGGATAAAATGTTGTCATTACATAATGGCCATTCTCCGGAAGATACGTAAAGTTTCCAGGAGCTGTTGTCGGAAATACCTGCGGTACTGTCTCCTCGTATTTCTTCGGTATCTCATCATTATCATAGAAGAAATACCGGCTCATATACTCTCCTTCGCCAGCTCTTGCCCGTTTCGCCCATTCATGATCTTCTGACGTATGATTCATAACAAAATCCATACACACATTGATATCTTCCTCATGACACTTTTCTGTCAGTTCTGCAAGATCTTTCATCGTACCGAGATCCGGACGTACCTTACGGAAATCTGCCACCGCATAACCGCCGTCAGATCTGCCTTCCGGCGTATCCAGGAAAGGCATAAGATGAAGACAATTAATGTTGCATTCTTTCAGATACGGAATCTTTTCTTTTACACCTTGCATATTTCCCGCAAAATTATCTATATAAAGCATCATGCCAAGCATATCTTTCCTGTGATACCAGCCGGCTTCCTGCTCTCTTTTTGCATCTCTTTCTTTCAGTTTGCTACTCCGTTGTCTGTAATACTCATACATCTTGGAACACAATTCCGCGAACATATCATCGTTCTGATAAAGTTCCATGTAAAGCCACCTGAGCTCATCATGATGTTTCTCTAACCTATATTGAAAAATACTGTTATTTTTTTCTACTCTTTTTCCCATTTTTATACTCTACTCTTCTGCTGTCAGATGCATCTGGTATGCCTTGAATTCTCCCATTTCCACAGGCATCGGAATTCCTGCTTCCATAAGTGCTGCACCATTATAGCTCTTTCCTGTTTCCGTGTCACGATAGATCGCACTACATTTCAATCCTTGAAGCTTTACATAATTCACAGTCATATTTCCATGAATTTCCTGCAGTACGACATTCAGAAGAACTTCTTTCTGATCTTCGGATACAAATGCCCATGCTGCATATTCCTCCCTCGCAGGATCAGACAACCGATAGTACAATCCCGTCTGGATCAGTGGTGCGAACTTCCGGTATTCTTCCACCTGTAACCGGATCTCCTGCTTCTCTTCTTCGGAAAGTTTTCCAAGATTCAATTCATATCCGAATGTTCCGGCCATTGCCACTACACCTCTGGTATGCAGAGATGTGATCCTTCCTGTCTGATGATTCGGCACTGCTGATACGTGTGACCCTACAGCGGATACCGGATAACCGAATGAAGTACCATATTGGATCTGCAATCTGTCCAATGCATCTGTATTATCACTGCACCAGATCTGCGGTGTATAATACATCATTCCGGCATCAAATCTTCCACCGCCGCCGCTGCATCCTTCGATCAGCAGATCCGGATATCTTGTCACGATCCTTTCCAGAAAATCATATAATCCAAGAACGTAATCATACATGACCCTTCCCTGATCTTCGGTTCCTCTAGAGAACACATCCATAAGGCTCCGGTTCATATCCCATTTCACATACTCAATATTTCCCTGATCCAGGACTTTACAGATCTGATCAAATATATGATCTACAACCTCTTTTCTCGAGAAATCCAACACCAGTTGATTTCTTGCATGAACCGGATTCCTTCCCGGAATAGTAAGTGCCCAGTCCGGATGTTCTCTGTACAGATCACTGTCTTCCGAGATCATCTCCGGCTCCACCCAGATTCCGAATTTTACACCCAGATCATTAATCTTCTTTATCAGATCTCCCAGTGTCCCCCCAAGCTTTTTCTCATTGACAAACCAGTCCCCGAGACCGCTGTTATCATCATCACGTTTTCCAAACCAGCCGTCATCCAGCACCAGCATGTCAATGCCTGCATGCTTTGCCTCTTTTGCCAGTTCGTATAAGGTATCACCATCAAAATCAAAGTAAGATGCTTCCCAACTGTTCACCAGAACCGGACGGACACTTTCTTTGTACTTTCCTCTGCAGATATGCTGTCTGATACATCTGTGCAGATTCTGTGAAAGAAGGTTCATTCCACTTCCGGAAAAAGTAAGAAGTACCTCCGGTGTATAGAATGTTTCTCCTTCTGCCAGCGGATACGAGAACATCTCATCCTGCAGCCCCATAAGCGCACGTGTCTGTCCAAACTGATCTTTCAGTGTCTCACCTTTAAAATTTCCACTATATACGAAAGACATTGCATAACAATTTCCATATTGATCCGTCGTATTCTCATCCGCAAGAATCATCATCGGATTATACTGATGGCTCGAATTTCCTCTCACACTTCCGATCACATGACTTCCATGTGTGACCGGCTCTCTCTGCATCGTTCTCTCCATTGCATGTCTTCCGTAAAATGTCAGAAGATCATATTTTCCCTGAACAAAATCCAGACATGCAGACTGCGCTTTCCTGATACATATCTTTCCTTCGCCACGATAGACGATCTTCTCGCTTCTTGTGATCACATCATAATCAGGAAGCACACCATACTGCAATGTAACTTCTACGCCTGTAACCGCATCTTCCATTACGATCTCCAGTGTCTGGCTCTCCGTCTCATCCGCATAGACTGCCGGAAGACCCGGAATCTTATATTTTCCATTGAAAATGTGATGCGAACGGTAACGCAGATCACACGCTGTACTTCCATCTGCATTTTCAACGATCAGTGCCGTGCTTCTGTAATCTCCGGTTCCATAGGAAGGATACTCCTGCGGAAGTGCATCCATGGAATATGTTCTGTCATCCCCTGCATCAAACGGATTTCCAGAGAATCCCCTGTCATAATACGTCAGCAGATAATCCATGCAGCTTCCATCTGTTTTCTTTCCATAATACAGGTGCAGGAGGAACCCATAAGGGTCCACCTGCATCTGATACGTTGTATTCTTTGTCTGTATTGTAAATGTCCTGTCTGATTTACTGTAAACAATTCCCATTTTCCAGTCTCCTTTTTTGTGTCTTTTGTCCGGTTTGTATGTTCTTTATTTTACAGCTCCATTTACCACACCGTTCAGGATATGCTTCTGACAGATCAGATAGAAAATCAGTATCGGCAGAAGTGCCAACAGGTAAGAGGCAAATGCCAGGTTATAGTTCGTTCCAAACTGTGTCTGGAAATTAAGCTGTGCCAGCGGCAGTGTGTTCTTTCCTGTGCCTGACATAATAACCAACGGTGTCATAACGTCATTCCATGTTCCAAGTGCTGTCAGAACCGCAACCGTTGCATGCATTGGTTTCATGATCGGAAAGATGATCTTCCAATAAGTTGTCCATGTACTTGCTCCATCCACGCATGCTGCCTCTTCCAGTGCTCTCGGAATGTTTGTCAGATATCCGGAATACAGCAGCACATTCATCGGCATATAAAATACCAGATATAAGATGATCACTCCGGCTCTGTTCGCAAGTCCCATCTGCGCCGTCTGTTTCACGACCGGCATCATCAGGATTGCGAAAGGTACGAACATACCACTGACAACATAAAAATAAATAAACTTATAAAATTTACTATGTGCCTTATTTCTTGCAATTGCATATCCAAGCAGTGAATGGATCAGAATTGCAAGCACTACCGTCACAACTGTGATCAGCAGACTGTTCCCCAATGAGTTCCAGAAATCTGTCACTTTCATCGCCTCTGTAAAATTACTCAGACTGAAATGCTTTGGAAGTGATAAGATTCCTGCGACATCATTCGTCATTTCCGAAGGTTTCTTCAGCGCAATGACAACAGTCATATACAATGGAAATACTACAGTGATCAGCCCTGCGATCAAAAGAATCGTTACAGGCCAGTTTATTCTTTCTTTCCCAACTTTTTTCATTACAACTGTTCCTCCTTCTTACCGGTGATAGTCAACTGCATTACCGAAATCACTACAATCACAATAAAGAAAATAACTGCATTTGCGCTTTGGAATCCAAACTGTCCGCCGCTCATTCCGTTATTATAGATCAGGTATGAGATGGATTCTGTACTCTGGGCAGGGCTCCTTTTGTCAATGCCATGATCTGATCAAATACCATCAGGAAGTTTTTCACACTCAGAACCATATTAATAGAGAAAAATGGAATGATCAGTGGAAATGTCAGGTTCCTGAACTTCTTCCATCCTGTAGCACCATCAATAGCACCTGCTTCATATACATCCTCCGGAACTGTCTGAAGTCCCGAAATATAAATGATCGTGTTCATTGCTATCGACTGCCATGCACACACGATCACAATCGCGATCCACGCAAGATTTGTATTAGAAAGCATACTGGAACTAAATGTCTTACTTCCGATCATTTTTCCAAATACAGGGAGGATATACGTAAAGAAATAGTTGAAAATATATCCTACCACCAGTGCTCCCAGTACATTCGGGATAAAATATGCACCTCTGAGTGCGCTTTTGAACTTAATCTTGCTATTTAGTCCGAGTGCCAGCAAAAGACTCAATACATTTGTCAAAATTGTCGCCGCAATTGCTAACTTAAATGTAAAGATATATGAGCCTCCGACCCTGGAATCGGTAAACAGATCTTTATAATTGCGAAGCCCTACCCAGTCGTAACTTCCATATCCTTTAAAATTGGTAAAACTATAGATTACACCTTTGATCAGCGGCAGCGTATTGAAGCAGAAAAATAATGCAACAATCGGAATCGTGATCAGAAGAAATGTCCGCTTTCTATCATTTAATTTATTCTTTTTCATCGTACTAACTCCTTGAACTTCCGTATTACCGGTAACTTATCTCTCTTAGTCATTATGCGATTTCTCGTAATCTTCCACTTTACGGATAATATCGCGATTATATCTTACCCAGTCTGTATCAAATTTCTTAAGAAATGCCTTGCTGTCTTTTTTCATCAGGAATGTCTGGATCTGGGCATCTACTGCCATTTCCGATGGATAATAATGATCCTGGTAGTCAGACATTTTTCCTTCTTTTATATATTCTTTCATTCCTTCAAGGGTTGGTGGCAGTTCAAAATCTCCCTCTTTACAAGCAACCGCCTTCTGAGCATCCAGATATGCCTGTATATTCTCATCTTCCAGGAGAAAATCTAATACTTCATATGCTGCCTCTTTATTTTTGCAGTCTTGCATTACGCAGAACTGAAGATCTATTCCCGAGTTCAACTTATTATCTTCCTTATTATTACTTGCCGGCATTACAAATGAATCAATCTCCATATCCGGATTCACCGTCTGGATCTGTGGAATTGCATAACTTCCGATCGTATACATTGCGGATTCACCTTTTGCAAATGCCGTACATGCCCCGTTGTAATCATATGCAAACGGGTCATCTGGTCCATATGGAAGCAGCTCCAGCATACGTTCTGCCACTTCTTTATATTCTTTCGAAAATGTTGTCTTTCCGCGGTTCACCTGCGCACACACATCTGCGGGTGCAAGATCTACCGCAACCGCATTCCACGGTGCAAGACAAGTCCATGTATCTTTAAATCCAAAATAAAATGGCTTGATTCCTGCATTCTGTATTTCCTGACACAGCTCATGAGTTCATCCCATGTAGTTGGTATTTCCCACCCATGTTCTTCGAACATTTCCTTGTTGTAAAGAATTCCTGCTGCATTTGCAACGTATGGCACCGCATAAGTTCCTTTTTGCGGAACAAATTCCAGATTTTTATCAATTTCTTTGTATGCCTCTTTAATATCTTCCAGACCTTTATAGTCAGAAATATCCATCAACATGTCAGAATCGATAAAGTTTGAATAGTTCACGTCTCCTCCGATTCCAATAATATCCGGATTATCCTCCCGGATAAATCTCGTCTTCAAAACAGTCATTGCATCATTCGGAGATTCAATTGTAAGATGAATATCATCATGTGTACGGTTAAATTCTTCTTCTATTTTCTCAAATGTTTTTACTGCTTCCGGCTTATACTGCACAAGTTCTATTTCTGTCTTTCCTTCCTTTTCCTTCTGTCCGCATCCCTGCAGCGTCATAGCCCCAGCCATCGTAAGAACCAATCCGGCACTTACCAGTTTCCTGTACTTCCTATGCATGTTTTCAACCTCCTTTTGCTCCGTTCCTTCCTGATTTTGAACCTTTCCCGGGATATTCTCTTGTTTTCATCGTCAGGTTTTTTTCATTTCTTATTTACAATTAAATTGTAACATACCATTATGCGTCTATAAATATCCTCATATTATATATTTTATTGCAAAATGCGATTTTTCCCATTATATATTGAAGTCATCTAGCATTTTGGTATATACTGTTTTAAAAAGGAGGATTCCTATGAGTATCTTTTATTTTCCGTTTTTCCAAATGAAAATTTTGTCGATATCGGACTTTATCAGTATGGCTGGGAACAATGTGAACCTTCCCATTCTTTTGGACCTGCCGCCAGAAACCATTATATCTTTCACTATGTGATATCCGGAACCGGAACTTAATGGCCGACGATTCTTCCGGCAATACAATAAATATCAGGTGAAAAGCGGACAGGGTTTATGACTATTTCCTAATTCA
>ENA-OQAA01000122-OQAA01000122.1-human-gut-metagenome-genome-assembly--contig:-NODE-122-length-55298-cov-2.511990_pt1 | contig 55298 bp, 58 predicted proteins | sample MGYA00242489_ERZ504515 | MGnify/ENA primary metagenome ERZ504515 (study PRJEB26092, sample SAMD00036237) | human gut metagenome | host: Homo sapiens | study: EMG produced TPA metagenomics assembly of... | reverse complement strand
ACATTATTAATGACTTTATTTGTACGATGAAATCGTAAATAGTGTAATTTGCAGTAAAATGTATTATTTTTATAGTGATAGATGAACGTATGAAAGAGAAATTATTTACCTTATTTTGGGTACTGTTCCTTGCGCTTCCTCTGTATGCGCAGGCTGATAAACCGGTTCCTATTCAATTAAGGGACAGGTGTTAGATTCGCTGAGTAACGAGTCCGTACCCTATGCGACGTTGAGAATTGCTTTTGCGAAGACCCCCGAGAAACCGGTCAAGCTTTTAGCGTGTGATGTGGATGGTAAGTTTCAGGCACCATTGAGTAGCGCCGGCAAATATATCATCTCTATGCAATCTATAGGAAAAGCTCCTGCCGAGAAAATATTTACGATCTCGGATAAACAGAGGAACTTGGATTTGGGTAAGTTATATATGCAGGAGGATAACCAGCGGCTGGGGGAAGTGACGGTTACGGCGCAGAAACCTTTGGTGAAGGCTGAGATTGATAAACTTACCTATAGCTTGGAAGATGACCCCGAGGCACAGACCAACAATACGTTGGATATGTTGCGCAAAGTGCCGATGGTAACCGTGGATGGAGATGACCAAATCCAATTGAAAGGTTCCACGAACTTCAAGATCTACATGAATGGTAAACCTTCTAACCTGTTGAGTAATAATCCTGCTGAGGTATTAAAGAGTATGCCGGCCAATTCCGTGAAAAACATAGAGGTGATCACAGACCCGGGCGCTAAGTATGACGCCGAGGGTATCGGTGGTATTATTAATATCATTACAACGAAAAATGCTCTACAAGGATATACTGGTACGGTTCGTGTGAACGGTAGTTCGTTGGGGCGTGTAGGCGGTGGTGGTTATGTATCTCTAAAAGCCGGAAAATTAGGACTTACCGCCAACTATAACTATAATCGGGAGCGGGACCCATGGAATGACGCTAACTCCGTACGGGAAGATTTGCAAAAATGACGGGGAACACTTCTTGACACAAAATGGACGTAGAAAGAGCCGTGGACCGTTCCAATTCGGTTATTTGGAGGGAAGTTATGAGATCGACTCTTTGAATCTATTGACCGTTGGCGCGAACTTATTCCGTGGCGAGATGAAAAGTTTCTCGGAGTATAACGTGAATATGCAGGATATCAATCATAATCCGGTCTACAGTTATAACCGTAACTCGGAAACGACAGAGACATTTGGTTCTACGGACGTGAACGTGGATTACCAGCACTCTACCCATAAGAAAGATGAGTTGCTGACGGTCTCTTACCGTTTCAGCCATTCTCCGAATGATAGTAAGGATTATACGGAATTAGAGAATGTCGTGAATTACAATCCTTGGCTCGGCTATCCGCAAAATAATATCAATAAGGCTTCTACGAATGAGCACACCGGACAGGTGGATTATACGACTCCTACATGGAAGGACCAGACCTTGGAGGTTGGCGCGAAATACATATTCCGCCAGAGCCGGAGTAATACAGATCGTACCGCTTTCAACGATTCGCTGAATATATGGGAAGATGTTACTTCCAAGGATAGCCATTTCCGTCATACCCAACATATCTATTCCGCTTATCTGGGCTATTCGATGAAGTTTGATAAGTTTGGCGTGAAAGCGGGTGTCCGTGCGGAAGGAACTTCTTTGGATGTGAAATACGAGATGGCTCCCGATATGAATTTTGACACCCATTATTTCGACGTGGTGCCAAACGCTACGATCTCTTATCAACTGAGCATGGCGCAACAGCTTCGCTTGGGATATAATATGCGTATCCAGCGTCCGGGTATCTGGTATTTGAATCCTTATGTAAACAATGCGGATCCGCAGAATATATCCTTCGGTAACCCGAATCTGGACTCTGAGAAAAGTAATAATATTAACTTGAACTATAGTATGTTCGCCCAGAAATTCAGCATTAACGCGAGCGCTACTTATACGTTCGTGAATAATTCGATCGAGCAATATACCTTTATCGATCCGAAGAACCCGGGTATTTTCCAGACTACTTATGGTAATATAGGAAAGAAACAATCTACGGGCTTGTTCGTATACGCAAATTGGAACCCGGTTCCTTTGTTCCGTATTTATATGAATGGAGGTGTGGATTATACGGATTTGAAGAGCGATATGAATGATATGGCGAACAGTGGTTTCAGCGGACGTATATTCGCCGGTACGCAGTTTAATTTCCCGATGGATTTTCGCTTGAACTTGCATGGAGGATATTTCTCTCCTTGGATTCAGTTGCAGGGTAAACGTTCTCCATTCTATTTTACGGGAATCTCCGTAAATAAGGATTTCTTGAAGAAAAAGCTCTCGGTTCAGTTGTCTTTCCAGAACCCGTTCTGGAAACGAATGAAGATGGAAAACACTTCTTCAGACGATACGTTCTTCCGCCGTGAGACCAATTACCGAACGATGCGCATGTTACAAGTTAGCGTATCCTATCGTTTCGGTACCTTGAAAGATGCTATCAAGAAAGTAAAACGCGGTATCAATAACGATGATGTGAAGAGCGGCGGCTCTGGCGGCGGCGAGCAGCAGATGTAAGTACAGGATTGAACACGGAACACACGGAACACACAGCGATACACTGAGGTCTATAGTATCAGTCCGTGTGTTTCGTGTATTCCGTGTTCAATATAATAATTAAACTTTTTCTTTTGCCGTCTTCTATATACTTCTATCTTTACGATCCGAAAAACAGTTGGAGAATGAAGAATAGACTATTTGTTAACAATAATACCATTATACTATTCCTTTTTATTATAGGTAGTTTCCTATTCATAGAGTTGAATTTTCGGTATTGGTATCGTTTTCTGGAGCAGTATATGATGTTTCAGACTACCGGTAGTTATTTCCAAGACCGATTGGCCGAACCGGGTGGATTGAATGAATATGTGACTGAGTTCTTATCGCTTGCGTTTATCCATCCTTATGGGGCTTCGGTAGTGATCGCTTTATTATTAGGACTGATCTCCGGCTGTTTTTTCCTTTACTTAAAAGCTTGTGGGGTGCGTGCCTCTATGTTGGCGGCTATTCTTCCCTCTTTTTTAATTTGGATCTATCCGCAGGAGTCAATCGCCTTGTTGACGATGCTCGCTTTCGTGCAGGTTCTTGCGTATTTGTATACTTCAATCAAGATTGATTGGCTTCGTTATCTCTTTGGCTTCTTGTTTTTGGGGGGCTCTTATTTTTTTGCGGCACCCGCTAATTTATTGTTGGCCTTATTGATCGCGGTTTATGAGTGTTGTGCTAAAGAGGATAAGGCTCGTTTTGGAGTAGCCATTATCGCTATCGCTTGGGGAGGTTTGCTACCGTTGATCGCCATGCGTACGGTTTATATTCTTCCGATGCGGGAAGCTTTTTTCAGCAAACATCTATGCCATCCCGAATATCCGATACCTAATTCTTTAGGATATATCATGCTTGCGTATCCTTTGATCGCTTTCATTCTTTATTATGTAAGGAGCCGGGTTTTCATCCGTAAGGAATCTTGGAAACGAATCGTTTCTTACGTTTTTCTTTTGATAGCGATGGTCGCCGGGATTCTCTATAAGAAAGATCCGATGGAGCAGGCCTATCGGTATGATTACTATGCACGGCTGGGAGAATGGCAGAAGATTGTCTCGCACGCTCGTGCGCATTCTGTGCGGGATATGGATGCCTTGATTTATCTGAATTTGGCTTTGTCGAAAACCGGACGTTTTACTTCCGATTTGATGCGTTTCCCCCAGATCGGTGAGGGTGGTTTTATTCCGCACGATCCGAAAAGCCGGATGGGATTGATCGAGGCGAGTGAGGTGGCTTGGCAAGTCGGGCAAGTGAACGCCGCCCAACGTTTCGCCTTTGTGGGGGTATTAAGTTCACAACGTTGCGTGCAACCTCGTTTGATGAAGCGTTTGGTGGAGACTTATCTGGTAACCGGCGAATATCGTGCGGCGGAGAAATATATCAAGATACTGGAATCGAACCCGCATTACCGGGATTGGGCAACCGCTCAACGTCCATTATTGGACTCCGTGGCTTGTGCGTCGGAAGATTGGATAGCGGCAAAACGGGCGATGCTTCCGATTACCGATAATCCTTTGGACCTGACCTTGATCTTTCCGAACGCATTGGCTTTTTTGATCGACGATCATGCCGATAACCGTCCGGCTTTCGAATATGGGATGGGATATCTTTTGGTTTATAAGGATTTGATGACTTTTATGCATTATATGGAATTGATGAAAGAACGGGGTGAGGCATTCCCGGTGCTTTATCAAGAAGCTATTTGCTTGTTCTTCGCGGCCGTACAGAAAGATCCGGAGGCGTTCCGGAGCTTCCCGATCAGTCAGGAGGTGCAGAATCGCTTCCTGCAATTCATGAAAGTGGCACGCTCTATGCCGCCGGCAGCCTTGAAGCAACAGTTTGGTGATACCTATTATTATTACGCTCAATTTATCCTGACTCCTAAACGACAATAATACATGGATAATACAAAGAAAAGAAAGATCGTCCGAAATTTTGTGATCGGATATCTAATAATACAAGTTCTCACTATAGTCGTATATTTAGGCTTTTGGTCCTTGCATCCGGAAGGCATTACGAATGTCACGAACGAACGTATGTCCCCGCCTCCTATTTTTCCGGATTATAAAGGGACGACTATACCTTATAATATAGCTCCGTTGAATTTCCGGATAAATGTACCAGCGGATGAATGCTATGCGAAAATAGAAGGTAGTGAGTCGGAAGTGTTTGAATATCATGGGACAAATACGATCCGTTTTAAGATGAAGGATTGGATTCGCTTGACACGTGCGAACCGTGGAAAAGCCTTTTTTGTTACGATCGCCACGAAGATAGGTGATGAGTGGACTAAATGGGCACCATTCTCTGTCTATATCAGTGATCAAGCGATCGACTCTCATTTAGTATACTGTTTGATAGAGCCGGGATACGAGAAATGGCATATTGTGGGTATTTATCAGCGGAATTTGGAGTCGTTTGACGAACAGCCGATTATCCGTAACGATATGACCGGCTATAATTGTATGAACTGCCATTCGTTCTGTATGGGAGATCCGGGGCAGATGATGTTCCATATGCGTGCGGCGAATGGGGGAACTTATATTGTCCAAGACAAGAAAATCAGTAAATTGAATACGAAAACGAATGGGACGATCAGTAATATGACGTATCCTTTCTGGCATCCTTCCGGGCGCTATATCACCACATCGGTAAATGATATCAAACAGTTTTTTCCATTCCGTGAAAGAGAAAAAGATGGAAGTGTTCGACTTGGAGTCCGATGTGGTGGTGTATGACGTGAAAAACAAAGAAATCCTTTCGAAAGCCTCATTGATCACAAAAGATGCATTCGAGACTTTCCCCGCGTTCTCTCCGGATGGTAAATGGCTTTATTTCTGTACGGCCCCGGCCCAGAAGATGCCGGAGAATTATGATAAGGTACGTTATAATCTCTGCCGTGTCGCGTTCGATCCGGATCGTGGCGAGATCAGCTTCCCGATCGATACGTTGGTACATGCGGATAGCTTGAGCTATACATTTCCCCGTATCTCTCCCGATGGGCGTTTCCTGATGTACACGGAAACCGCTTATGGGCAGTTCCCTATTTGGCACCCGGATGCGGAGATCCGGATGATGGATTTGGAGAATCGGACAGCGATGGATATGTCTGCGTTGAATAGCCCGGATACGGATAGCTATCATTCTTGGAGTAGTAATAGTGATTGGGTCGTATTTAGTAGCCGCCGGGATAACGGTTTATATACTTTACCTTATATTTGTTATATAGGGAAAGACGGTAAGCCTTCGAAACCGTTCTTATTGCCTCAAGAAGATCCGGATAAGTATGACTATCAGTTGTATTCCTACAATATTCCGGAATTGACGAAAGGCGCCGTAGAGGTCAGCCCCTATGAGATCCAGCAAGTAGCCGAGAAAAATAAACCGGAGCAGGTTCGGTTTAAATGACCGGATCTATTTATATTCGCGTATAAATAAGAGATAAGATGACAAAAGATATTATAGCCGAATCTGTACAAAATGATTTACGGTATTTGCAATTGTTGGCACGGAGTTTCCCGACGATCGCGGATGCCAGTACGGAGATCATTAATCTGGAAGCGATCTTGAACCTACCGAAGGGTACGGAGCACTTCTTGAGTGATTTACATGGCGAGGATCAAGCTTTAGCCATGTGCTGAGAAACGCTTCCGGTGCCGTAAAGCGCAAGGTGAACGAGATTTTCAGTAATACGCTCCGGGAATCCGAGAAGAAGGAGCTTTGTTCCTTGATTTATTATCCAGAGGATAAGCTGGAACTGATCAAGAGTCAAGAGCAAGATCTGGAAGATTGGTACCAAGTGACCTTGAATCAATTGGTACGTGTTTGCCGGAACGTGTCCTCCAAATACACCCGTTCGAAGTACGTAAGGCTTTACCCAAGGAGTTCTCCTATATTATTCAGGAGTTATTGCACGAGTCTTCCGTAGAGCCGAATAAATCCGCTTATGTGGATCAGATTATTTGTACGATCATCTCCACGGGACGTGCGGACGATTTCATTATCGCTATGTGTAACTTGATCCAACGGTTGACAATCGACCTGTTACATATCATCGGCGATATTTACGATCGGGGTCCGGGCGCTCATCTGATCATGGATATCCTTTGCGATTACCATAATTTCGATGTTCAATGGGGTAATCATGATATCTTATGGATGGGAGCCGCTTCCGGTAATTTGGTAAGTATCGCCAACGTGATTCGTATGTGTTTACGCTTTGGTAATATGGCTACCTTAGAAGATGGATATGGCATCAATCTTTTGCCGTTGGCCACTTTCGCGATGGAGGCGTACGGGATGATCCTTGTGCGTTATTCATGCCGAAAACAAAGTTCGCCGATAATGCAATGGATGAGAAGACCACCCGTTTGATCGCCCAGATGCACAAGGCGATCACCATCATCCAGTTCAAGCTGGAGGGTGAGATCATCCGCCGTCGTCCGGAGTTTGAGATGGATGACCGGATGTTGTTGCACCATATCGATCTGAAGCGGGGAGTGGTTCATATCGATGGAAAGGATTATATGCTTAAAGATACTAACTGGCCTACTTTAGACCCGAAAGATCCGTATCGTCTTTCTATTGAGGAGGAGGATTTGATCCGAAAGATCTTGCATTCTTTTGAGAGCAGCGAGAAGATGAAAAAGCATATGCGTTGTTTCTTCCGGCATGGGGGAATGTATCAGGTTTGTAATTCCAATTTACTGTTTCATGCCTCTATCCCGATGAATCCGGATGGGACGTTTAAGTCAGTACGTATCTTGGGGCAGGATTATAAGGGCCGTGCTTTGTTGGACCGTGTAGACCAACTGATCCGTACGGCTTATTTCAAGACCGGGGAGCAGGAAGAAGTGGAATATGCGCATGATTATATCTGGTATCTTTGGGGCGGCAAGGACTCTCCGTTATTCGATAAAAGCAAGATGGCTACTTTCGAGCGTGCCTTTATCGAAGAGGCCGAGACTCATAAGGAGGAAAAAGGCGCTTATTATACGTTACGAGAGCAAGAGGAAATTTGTGATAGGATATTGGATGAGTTTGGGGTGACCGGTATGCATCGGCATATCATCAACGGACATGTCCCTGTCCGTTCCAATCAAGGTGAGAATCCCATCAAGGCGAATGGCAAGATGTTAGTAATCGATGGCGGTTTCTCCCGTCCGTATCATTTGGAAACCGGTATTGCGGGCTATACATTAGTATATCACTCCCGTGGTTTCCAGCTTGTGCAACACGAACCCTTCGAATCCCGGGCGAAAGCGATCGAGGAAGCTTGGATATCAAATCCACCACGATCGTGGTAGAATTAAGCTCCCATCGCCAGATGGTGAAAGATACGGATAAGGGTGCGGATCTTCAAAGCCAGATCAAGGACTTGGAGAAACTGCTTTATGCGTATCGGAATGGGTTGATAAAGGAGAAGGAGAGGATGGAGCGGTAGTTCCTGACAGATAGGGTATCGGACATACTGTAACGCTCCCCTAATGCCCATAAGCATTTGGGCACACGTTCATTCTTTCAAACGCCTAGTAGGTAAGAGCGCAATATTCAAGATCGGGGGACAAGAAGAGGCAAAGAATCTACTACATTGATCCTCATATAAAAAAGGTCTATGGTATTGACAAATATCCAATAGAATAATAGAAGATACAAAACAAGCAACGCCCCGTCACAGACTTACGAATAAGTTGGTGACGGGGCATTACTTTCTAAGAATGTCTTCACTTTCAACATCAATAGAATCCGAAAACCTTTGTCACCTGTTGACCGGTAGACGCAAGAGGACCTGATAGAGTAACCGTACAGCCACGTGATCCTCCTGTCTTGAAGAATATTTCACATAAATGGCTATCAGAGATATAAGATGATATACCATTACCGGAGACAGACCAATTATAGGAAGATAATACGGGATTACTTACGACAATTGTAAGCCTTGTGGGTGTATTGTATCCGGGAATCTGGTTTGCGGTCATCAATCAATCTGCCCGGAGAAAGTATCACCTGTAAAATATCCTTCTAGCATCAGAGGGTCAGAAGCTCTATACGCTTCTTGGGAGGCTTCCACATAATTAGCGGGCTTTTCCGCATAGTTCGCAACGGCGACGAGTAACATCGCAAGTAAAATCAAATACTTCTTCATGTTCGTATTATTTTAAGATTATACAAAAAGGGCTAGACGAAACCTAAAAAGTCTCATCTAGCCCATAGAATATTTTAGAATGCGGGATAACCCGGGTTCTGTTTTAAGTTCTGGTTCGTTTGCCATGCGTCTTGAGAGATCGGGAAGATATTCATGTAGTCTTTCCCTTTCGTTTCAGATTTCAGCCAACGAGCGTTTTTGGAAAGTTCCAAAGCGAATATTGTCTTGACGTGCGTGGCATTCCCATGCCAACTCGAACTTACGTTCTAAGGCGATCTTTTCTAGATCTACGGATGCGTAATTGTGGTTAGAGTTACCGTAAGCACGTTCGCGGACCGCATTGACCAAACGTGTAGCCTCCGCATTGTTGCCTCCTGTGCGTATCAAACACTCTGCTTTCATCAAATATACATCAGCCAGACGGAAAATATGGAAATCATTCTCCATCGCATTAGTTAAGTACTTATCGAAAGTCCATTTGTTACAACGAGCGCCGTCTTCTTGGTTCACGTCACCCCAAATCGTACCATCACGTTCCGTTCCGGGGATAACTGTAACTTCCGGAGTGTGTATCAAAGGACGGTCGTGTGCCGTGATCAACACTTTCCCAGTAGCAGGGTCGATACTTGGACCTACTAAGAAAGAGCCTTCATAGCGAGGATCTTCCTTGTCGAATAGCAATACATAATCCGGCTGTGCGCAAATACCGTTCCATGCGCTGAAAGTAGCTCCAAGAGGTATATTATCTTATAGTGCAAAGTACGGTAATGTAATTGATTTTGCCATTCCGTATCGTTCGCACTAAAGCAGCAAGCCAAGATAGCTTCTCTTGATTGTTGGTTATTTACTTGGAAATTTGTTTTCCAGTTAGCCTCTAATATATAAGGAAGCCCCATCACGACATCACAAGCGTCAGCGGCCTCTTTATATCGAGGAGAGTCTACGCCCCAAGCCTCTGCGTTTAGGTACAACTTTGCCAATAAGGTATAAGCGGCACCTTTCGTGAATTTTCCATAACTAGCGTCAGAAACATCTTCACGAAGCAAGTCCTTGATCTCGTTTACCTCTTTAACCAACCAATCATAAACTTCCTTCCTTGTTTTGCAAGTGGGCAGTTCTGTGTCATTGTAATCTATACTCAATGGAACATTTCCCCAATTATCCATCAGGTAATAAATCCAGAACGCACGTACACCGCGGATTTCCGCTAACGCTCTAGCTTTTGCGGATTCTTCCAATGCGGAAGTACTAATAGTCTCGTAAATTAAGTTACAAGCAGAGATCGCTTCCGTAGATCTTGACCATGCGTTTTTCACGGCTGAGGTATTCGCAGTCCATGCGTGCATGTGTAACTCACGATACTGACCACCATCATACCAGTCACCACCTTTACGGTAGGTACGACCGCCATATCTCCTGAGCATTCCGATAAAGCAATACATGCGTCAGAGAAATATCTTTTAAATGTATTGTATGCAGGGCCAATGATCGAATTGATTTCACCATCGGTTTTACCGAAGTTTTCTGCTGGAATCTTATCATACACCGTTTCATCCAAATCCGTACAGGAGGGCATGGAAAACATTAGTGCAGCACCAGTAAATAATGATATAATTGATTTTTTATTCATAATTAATAACGATTTAATTTAGAAAGTTAAATTAACACCCAATGTGAAGGTACGTGCCTTCGGGAAGAATTGACGAGGCTCAATACCCGGAGACAAACCAGCATCCGTATCGGAAGATTCACCACGGAACAATTCAACCTCTGGGTCTAAACCTTTGTATCCAGTAATTACGAATAAGTTCTGAGCGGCGAAATAAAGACGAGCTTTATCCAACCAATTAATCTTCTTCGTATCGAAGGTGTAACCTAAGGCCAAGTTATCCAAACGGATGAACGAACCATTCTCCAAATAATAAGAACATACGCGAGAAGATTCTTTCATCGTATAAGTCAATTCATCATCTAATGCGTTTGTACCGATCAAGTACGTATTATTCGCATAAGCCGCACGCGGGTTGTTCAATACCTTGTTGCCGATCGTTCCACGGAAGAAGAAGCTGAAATCCCAGTTCTTCCAAGTGAAATTATTTTGCCATCCAAATGTCAAGTCTGGTTGTGCGTCTCCTACGTATGTGCGGTCATCGTCCGAGATCTCACCATCACCGTTCAAATCCGTAATGATATATTTTCCGTCCTTGATACCCGTACATTCCAGCATGAAGAATTGTCCTACGGGACGGCCTTCCTCTACTACGTGAGAAGTTACGCCGGAAGCACCACGGATCCATGGATCGCCTGTATAAATACGGTCTGTCGTATAAAGATCGCTTGACAACTTCGTGATTTCATTCTTATTGTGGGACAAGTTCAATGACATATTCCAGTTGAATGTCTTGTTACGGATCACATCTAAGTTTAACAAAACCTCGATACCTGTATTTTTCATATCACCTACATTGGCTTGCATACGGTCGTAAACATACGGAGGAGTCGGAACCTTGTAAGTATAAAGCATGTCTGATGTACGTTTGTCATACCATTCGATTGTACCACCTAAACGGCCATTGAACAAAGAGAAATCTAAACCGATGTTTAACATAGCCGTAGACTCCCATTTCAAATCCGGGTTGGCATTCTGGGAATCTTATAAGATGTAGCCCAATTACCATTGTCATAATAGATACCGGACATGCCATAAAGCTCCATGCTCTTATACGGCTGTAAACCATCTTGGTTACCGGTAACACCGTAGCCCGCACGTAACTTCAAGTCATTGATCCAGTTTACGTCTTGCATGAATGCCTCTTGTGAGATACCCCAAGCTGCGGAAACAGAGGGAACGTACCCCATTTATGATTCGCACCGAACTTAGAGGAACCATCTCGACGGACGGTAGCCGTAATCATATAACGCTCGTCATAGCTATAGTGAGCGCGGGCGAACATAGAGATCAATTTGTAGTAGTTCTTACCAGACTCAACGTCGCCTGTCTTTAATCCGGCTCCGGATTGCAAAGCGTTATATGACAAATCGTTGATCAAAAAGTTGCGGTTTTGAGCGAAGAAATAAGAATATGTGTTATCCTCCCAAGAGTAACCGAGAATCGCATTCAATTTATGTTTTTCGTCCGCACCAAAAGACTTATTGTAGTCCAAAGTCCACTCCATCAAGTTACGATCCCATGCCCGATTACGTTTTTGCGCAAAGCCATTATTACCCTGTCCGACCGTCGTACGAGAGTCGTCATAGCGGCTATACTCATTAGAGAAACGGCTCTTATATAAATTTGCCTTGATGTTCAATCCGTTGATAATCTCAAATTGGATATCACCGGCACCATAAAAATAAACGTTGCTGTTTTTTCGCTCGTTCAGATTTTGGTTTTGAACAGGATTACCTTGGTCATACTCCGCATTAACTTTCGTGAAGTAAGAACCATCAGCGTTATAAACTGGGTAAACAGGCAACATGCTGTATGCCAACACGAAGTTGTCACCATTCGGAACATGTGAGTCTGTCAAGGTAGCAGATCCAGCCAAACCAATACGCAAACGGTCATTGATCGCACGCTGCTGGAACTGGAAGCGGAAGCTATGGCGTTGCATATCGTTATCGCGCATGATACCATTTCGATCCAAATAGGTATAGGACGCACGATAGTTGTTCTTAGAACCACCACCAGACAAAGAGATTGAATGGTTCTGAGAAACTCCGGTACGAGTCAGTTCATCAAACCAATCTGTGTCGGCACCATATTGGTCGTATACGCTATAGTCTAGACCTTTGCTATTTGCGTAACCTCTCCATTCGTCCGCATTCATTAAATCGGGCTTATTGGCCATCAGATCAAAGGCAACATAACCATCATAGCTGATTTGTGTCTTGGAGCCAGAACCTCTCTTGGTCGTAATCAATACTACACCACCAGCGGCACGAGAGCCGTAGATAGCGGCGGAGGAGGCATCTTTCAAGACGGAGATAGACTCGATATCGGAAGGAGCTACCGTCGACATATCACCACCGGGAATACCATCGATAACGATTAACGGACCTTGGTCGTTCTGCAACGTGGATGTACCACGCAAACGCATCGTAGATCCACGCGTCACATCACCGGAGCCGGAAGTGATCGTCAAACCAGCTACCTTGCCTTGCAACAAGTCGGAAGCGTCACGTGTGATACCTTTGTTAAAACTTTCTTCGGATACGTTCGCCACGGATCCTGTGATCTCCCTACGGGTCTGCGTACCGTAACCGATCGCCACGACCTCTCCTAAGTTTACTACGGATGGAGATAACTTAATCTCTACCGTGCTACGTCCTTTAACACTCTCTTCGATCGTGTTATAACCAATAAAGGATGCTTGAAGAACAGCCTTTTTTAAATCATTTACGGTAAGGCTGTAGTTACCGTCCATGTCAGTGATAGTACCATTGGTAGTTCCCTTTTCTACGATGTTCGCACCGATGATGGGTTCACCAAGTTCATCTAGTACCATGGTTTAGAATCATGCTACGTATACTTTGTTAATATCAAACATATTCAATATTTTTCCGTAATAAAAAATCAAGCATGGTAGCATCTAGGTATATCAGGTACCATATGAGTATTACACAATAGAGTGAAATAAATCAATCATCAAAACAAAGTATGGATGGTTTTATGTAATGTTTTTTTACATTATCATGGTTTAATTTTAAAAAAGTTATTATATTTGCCTCGAAAATTCTCAATTGTGTTTGTGAATTCAATGATTGTTAACCTAAAAATTAAGTAATTATGCAACGAAAGAAAACATTTGATTCTTTCAGACGCTGTAAGGTAGTGATACTTTCAGTGTTGATGTCTTTTTGCATGACAGCGGCTTTTGCCCAATCTGGCGCTGTTAAAGGAAAAGTTCTAGATGAACAAGGTGAGCCCATCATCGGTGCGAACATTGTAGAAAAGGGAACTACCAATGGTACGATTACCGATATTGACGGTAATTACACTCTAACGCTTAACGACTTGAAAAAAGCCGTTTCTTCAATTTTCTTTTATTGGTTATAACACTTTGGAAGAAGGTGTTAAAGGACGTAACAAAGTGGACGTTAAATTAGCTCCATCCGTAGTAAATTTGGGTGAGGTTGTTGCGATCGGTTATGGTACGCAGACTCGTAAGGAGATTACCGGATCTGTAGCCAATGTCTCCGAGGAAAACTTCAACAAGGGTGTTAATCGTGATGCTTCAGATTTGCTACAAGGTAAAGTGGCTGGTTTGCAGATTACTTCTGGCTCTGGTGATGTGACTCGTAGCTCTCAGATTCGTTTGCGTGGTACTTCTACCTTGCAAAACGATCAAGGTCCTATGATCGTTATCGATGGTGTTCCCGGTGGTGATATGTCTACGGTTTCTCCTTCAGATATCGAGTCTATTTCCGTATTGAAGGATGCCTCCTCCGCCGCTATCTATGGTTCTCGTGCCGCAGGTGGTGTTATCTTGATTACGACCAAGAGAGGTTCGGGAGCTAAGACTCAGATTAATTATGATGGTTATGTGACAATGGATAAGGTTGCTAACAAACCGGATATGCTGAATGCTTCCGAATGGCGTGATGTGAACAAACAATTGGGTAGTGACATCTCGCAATATGACAAATATAACGCTGATACTGATTGGTTCGGTGCTTTATTACGTACGGGTATTTCTCAGAATCATGCCTTGTCATTGTCTGGAGGTTCTTCCAAAAGTAACTATCGTGCGTCTTATACTTACTTAGACCGTAAGGGTATCGCTCGCGATAACTGGATGAAGCGTCACAGTTTCCGCTTCCAATTCCAGCAACGAGCTATCAATGATCGTTTGCGTATTGGTTTGACGGGAGCTGCTACCTTGACAGATATGCAAGCTACGTTTGCCGACTATTTCATCGCTGCTTACAATAATGTTCCGGTCGTTCCGATTTACAATGAGGATGGCTCTTATTTTACGGGTAACGACAACGCTTATAACCAAGGTAACATGGTGAAAGCCCAAGATGAAAACTACAAATTATTCAAAAATAATTATTTCTATGGACAAGGCGATGTGCAGTTTGAAGTAATTGAGGGCCTGAACGTAAAGGCGAACTTATATAAGAGTCGTTATACTAGCGATTATAGCCAATGGGAAAGCCCCGACAATGCGTTAGGTGGTGGTGCTGGAAACTCTTTGGGTGATAGCTCGAATGGCTATGCCAAGAGACGCAACTTCGTATGGGATCGTGAGTTGATGGAATGGACGGCCGACTATAACAAGTCTTTCGGTGCGGAGGAAAAACATAAACTGAACGCTTTGCTGGGTTATTCTTGGGAAACCAACGGTTATCAGTCGCAAGAATCTTTGGCAACACAGTTCTCTGTAGCATCTATGGGTGCCAACTCTATCCAAGCTGGTAACGATTTGAAGATCGGTAATGTGACTTCCAGCAAGAATGACTATAAATTGATCTCTTTCTTTGCTCGTGCGCACTATAGCTACGATGAGCGATATATGATCACCGCTACGATGCGTCGTGATGGTTCTTCTAAGTTCGGTGCTAATCATAAATGGGATGGTTCCCGTCTGTATCTGCTGCTTGGGGTATTTCTCAAGAGGCCTTTATGCAGGATATCAGTTGGTTGAACGACTTGAAGTTGCGTGCTGGTTATGGTGTGACGGGTAATCAAGATGGCTTGAAGCCTTATAAGAGCTTGGAGTTGTATCAGCCGTATGGTACTTATTATAACGGTGGTGGTACATCTACCTCTTTCCGTATCACGCAGAACCCGAACCCGGATTTGAAGTGGGAATCAACTGCTATGTTTAATATCGGTGTAGACTTCCAGTTATTTAACGGTCGCTTGGGCGGTACGGTAGAATATTATAGTAAGAAGACTTCCGATATGCTTTATGACTATGCTGTACCGACTCCAACGTATGTGTATAAAAAGATCGCTGCCAACGTTGGTGATATGAGCAATAAGGGTATCGAGGTCATGTTGAACTTAGACGTGATCCGAAACAAGAGCTTTAACTGGAATACTTCTATTAATTTGTCTCACAATAAGAATGAGATCACGAAGTTGTCTAACGACCTGTTTTCAACAAGCCGTGTTTATGTAGGTGATCCGTGGATCCGCGCGCTTCCGGCGTGACTTCTCATGTGGTAGAGGAAGGCTATCCGGTCGGTCAGTTCTTTATGTTGAAATGTAACGGCATTGATGAAAACGGTAAGTTTATTATGGAAGATGTCAATAAGGATGGACAAATCTCGGACGATGACCGTACATACGTAGGTGATTCCCAGCCGGATTTGACATTTGGATGGAACAATACCTTCACTTGGAAGAATTGGGATGCCAGCTTCTTCTTACGTGGGCAGATCGGTGGCAAGTTGTTGAACAACCCGCGTGCCGCTTATGGTAATAATACCTATGTAGCCGGAGCTAACGCTATAAAAGGTGATGACTTGATGTTACTGAGAGAGAATTCACGTGTAAGCTCATATTATTTGGAGAATGCCTCTTTCGCCCGTTTGGATAATATGTCTATTGGTTATACATTCAATACGAAGAAGATTGATTGGCTAGATAAAGCCCGTATTTATGTAGCTGCTCAGAACTTGTTCGTAATCACAAGCTATTCCGGTTTGGATCCGGAAGTGGAGCTCTTCCGTGGCGAGGCTAGCGATACGGATGCCGGTCTGTCACCGGGTATCGAACCGCGTAACTATATGCCGAAGGCTCGTTCATTTACATTTGGTGTTAACTTATCATTCTAATTTTAAATGCATTCGTTATGAAAAAAAAGAAATATAATATCGTTCTTGACTGGCACGGCTCTCCTTTTTTCTATGCCAGCGTGTACGAACTTGGATGAAACGGTATACGATAATGTCCCTGCGGATTCATTCGGTTATACTGATTCGGAGATCAGTGTGTTGGTAGGGACCGTGTATAAGACATTGAAGAATTATCCTGCGGATGGAAATTTTATTGCGCTGGATGTGATGTCGGGATCTGATGCTGTTACTCCTACCCGTAAGGGTGGCGACTGGTATGATGGTGGTCAGTATCGTGAGATCTACATGCACACATGGACTTCGCAGACTTCTGTGATCAAGGGAGCGTGGTCTACGGCTTCTGAGGCTATCGGTACTTGTAATGCCAACTTGAAGGTAGTGGAATCTTCTGATTTCTTATCGGACGAACAGATGTCTCTATATACATCTGAAATCCGAGGTATCCGTGCTTTTGGATTTACAAGATGATGGACGATTGGGGCAATATTCCATTGGTTACTGATTATGCGGACAAGGAACTTCCGGTTTGCCAACCTCGCCAGGCCGTGTTTGATTGGTTGATTAAAGAAGTGACAGAGATTGCGGAAACTTGTCCGGGTCGTGAAAATGGTTATGCTAAGTTTACGAAAGGTGCAGCTTATACGTTGTTGTCTAAATTATATTTGAATGCGGAAGCTTGGGGTGTAAGTTGTAACAATGCTTACCAGATGGCCGCAGAGTGTTGCGACAAAGTGATGGCGATGGGTTATATATTAGAGCCGGACTTTAAGGCAAACTTCTCCTTGACGAACGAGAGTTCTCGTGAGGCGATCTTGGCCGCTCCGTTCTCAGAGACGGATACGGATAAGGATAATCGTTGGCAATTGATGAACCGTACGTTGCACTACAAAGATCAGTTGGCTCTTTCTAACGGTGTTTCTGCTTGGAATGGTGTTTGTGCGCAGCCGGAATATGTTAAATTGTTCTCTGATGACGATCCTCGTAAGGAAGCTACATTCTTGATCGGCCAGATGTATAATGCCTCGACCGGTGAGCCTATTGAGACAGACCATGGTTTCTTGTTAAACCATACGATCGATGTTACTATGTTGGCTGGTACGGAATATGATGGAACAACTTGGGGAGCGGTAAATCAGCATGATGGCGCACGTTGCCAGAAATGGCCGTACTCAACGACTTTGACAGACGCTATGGGTAATGATTTCCATGTGTTCCGTTATGCGGATGTTCTTTTAATGAAAGCAGAGGCATTGCTTCGTAGTGGTGGTAGTGCGTCTGAGGCCACAAGCTTGGTTAATCAAGTCCGTGAACGTGCGTTTGGTGATTCCAATCACAATTACGCTACTGTTACGCTGGATGATATCCTTCTTGAGCGTCGCCTCGAATTGTCTTGGGAGATGCACAACCGCCAGGATGATATCCGTTTCGGGGCCTATGACAAAGGTATGTGGGCTGCTTCAAATTGTGTGAGAAAGACAGATGATTATTTGAAATTGTTCCCTATATCTCAAGATGCTTATCAATCTAACGATAAATTGACTCAGAATCCGGGTTATCCTGCATTCAAATAAAGACTTTCAGAGCTAGATGAGGTACGGTAGTACTTTGTCTAGCTCACTAAAGTAAGGAAGAATCGTTTATTTCGAGCCAATGTATGTCTTGTCATCAAATTTGAAAGAAAATTTTAGCAATCCATTGCCTTATAGTGATTTCTTGAAAAACGCCCTTTTGATCCTTTTTTGATGTTTCCTTGACACACCTTATTTCCGTGCAGAAACATATCTCCTCTTTATTCTTATTTCCCATCTCAAAATCATGCCCATAGTATAACCGTGACAATCTAACTGGTATAATATAACTTGCTTTTTGGGCTTTAGCCACAGTGTGTCTTTTCTTGAAATAGCTGGTTCTTCTTTAATTTAGTTGAAGAGCTAGTTGAGTAGTAAAATGCGTTCGCGAAATATATCTGGTATACAGTTGATTAAGTCACTCGTAAAAGGCTTTCCAAGTGATTAGTTATTCACTTCCCAAGCCGTAAGCTAACGACTAGGTATAGCCGTTAGTTATTCACTCGACAAGCCGTTAGTTATTCACTTCAACAGCCAAAAATAGTGTGCTTCTCAACGACCAAAGCATCTCCTTTTGAGAGAATGGAACTGTAAGCAAAATATTGAAATGAATGACTTGATCGAGTTTTATCGAACCAAAACAACAGACAGATGCATTCGTTTGTGAACTAAACTTGAATAAATGCATTTGCAAACATTGTGGTTGCTCTTTTTTCTAAATATTAGTGCTTATTGCAAGGAATAGACTAACTTTGCCTACAACAAGTATAAAAGTTATCCAGTATATGAGTCAAGTAAAAGGAATCCCTTACGGATTATCAGATTTCAATCGAATAAGGAATGGTAATTTCTATTTCGTGGATAAAACGATGTACCTTCCGCTTATCGAGAAGATGCCTAGCTATCTTTTCTTGATCCGTCCGAGACGGTTTGGCAAGAGCGTATTCCTAAGCATGATGCGTACGTATTAACGTATTATGATATATTGCGTCAGGATGATTTTGATGCATATTTTGGAGATCTCTGGATTGGTACGCATCCAACCGGTGAAAGGAGTAAGTATCAGGTACTTTATTTCGATTTCTCTAAAGCGGGCTGTTCGATGCCGGGAGCGGACCTGATGACAAGTTTCAATGATTATTGCGGCTTAATCATTAATCAGTTCGCGCATGTGTACGCAGCTTATTATGACGCTGATTTTAAGGAGACCGTCGAGCATATAGAAAGCGCGAAGTCTAAGCTGGCTTACATAGAGGTAAAAGCGAAGGAAAAGGGATATCCCCTGTATCTCATTATAGATGAGTACGACAACTTTACCAATGTGATATTGAGTGAGCATGGGCAGCGAATGTTTCATGACTTGACTCACGCCAGTGGTTTCTACCGGGAGTATTTCAAACAATTCAAGGGAATGTTTGACCGTATATTCATGATGGGGGTAAGCCCTGTGACGCTGGATGATTTGTCGAGTGGATATAATATAGACTGGAATATCTCGGTAGATCCTCGTTTTAATGCATGATGGGTTTTGATGAAACGGATGTTCGTGAGATGTTCCGTTATTATCAGCAAAACGATATGCTCAAAGGGGATGCTGAGGCTATGATTACGGAAATGAAGCTTGGTATGATAATTACTGTTTCGCAAGAGAGAGCTTGGGTGACGATCGGATTTTTAACTGTGATATGACTTTGTATTATTTACGTTGGCAAGTTGATTTTCATTGTTCCCCGGGAGAAATGGCCGATAAGAATATCCGAACGGACTATAGTAAGCTGAAGATGCTGGCACGTATTGATCGTGACTCTGTACAGGAGGAAAATCGTATGGGTACCATCGAGGAAATCGCGGCAAAAGGAGAGATCTTGGTGGACTTACATACATCCTTTCCTGCCGAATGGGTAACGGATATAGATAATTTCCGTAGTCTACTTTATTATTACGGTTTGCTTACGATGTGTGGTACTCGAGGCGATCGTTTAAGAATGTGTATTCCTAATAATTGCGTACGTGAGTAATATTTTGGTTTTCTTCGTGAGGTAGGGAGAAGTATAACATAACTCCGCTTTTTTGTATACCTTCGCGCCATGAACAAACAAGCACTGCTTTTTTATCCGTTGTTGGGGGTGGTTCTTTTGGTGCTCTTTGTGGGAGGCTGGCGTATGGGGCCGTACCGATTCCTTTGGATCACGTGATGGATATTTTGCTGGGGAAGGGATCTGATAAGATCGCATGGCAGAATATCGTGTTGCAATCTCGTTTGCCTCAGGCTATAACCGCATTATTGGCGGGGGCTTCCTTGGCTACCAGCGGGTTGCTATTACAGACATTGTTCCGGAATCCGTTGGCGGGACCTTCCATATTGGGCATTAGTGATGGCGCTAATCTTGGAGTAGCCGCTATCATGCTCTATTTCGGTGGTACGTTGGAGCAGTTCACGGATTGGCCGATCAGCGGATATATGGCGGTAATCCTCGCGGCCTTTGTGGGGGCTTGCGTGATACTGGGACTGATTATCTATTTTTCGGCAAAAGTGAAGAATAATGTCATGCTTCTGATTATCGGAATCATGATTGGCTATCTAGCTTCTTCGGTTATTTCTATCTTGAATTATTATTCATCTACAGACCGGTACATGCGTTCGTGATGTGGGGGCTTGGTAATTTTTCCGGTGTATCCTTGGAACAATTACCATTCTTTGGAACTTGTGCGTTAATCGGGCTGTTATTAGCGATCTTGCTGATCAAGCCTTTGAATGCCTTATTATTGGGAGAAATGTATGCCGCTAATTTAGGTATCCGGATCAAACGAACACGGATCGCGATTCTTTTGTGTACGGGAGTATTAACGGCTACAACTACTGCTTTTTGCGGCCCCATTTCCTTTGTCGGATTAGCAGTTCCACATATCGCCCGGTTGATGTTAGGCTCTTCCAATCATAAGATGTTGGTGCCAGTTACAATGCTGACAGGTTCCTGCGTTGCTCTTCTATGTAATATGCTGATGGTGGTACCGGGCAGTAATACGATCCTGCCATTGAATGCCGTTACCCCTATGCTTGGGGCGCCTGTTATTATTTACGTAATCGTGAACCGGAAGAATATTCAATATTTTAATTAGTGGTTATGGAAAGGATTCCAGTTATAAGGACAAGAAATCTGAGTATTGGATATGTTTTGAAAGGTGGACACCTAAAGTTGGTGCATGATGCCCTCGACTTGAATTTATATCCGGGCGAGGTGACTTGCCTTCTCGGGTTGAATGGTGCGGGAAAGTCTACCTTATTGCGTACGCTGTGCGGCTTCCAGCCCTCTCTGGGGGGCGAGATCGAATTGAAAGGAAAGCCGTTGGCTCTTACTCGCAAGGTGATTTTTCCCGGATGGTAGGTGTTGTTCTCACGGAGAAGACAAATGCCGGTGGAATAACGGTTTACGAGTTGGTCTCTTTAGGAAGACATCCCTATACCGGCTTTTTCGGACAATTAAGGCAGGAAGATCGTAGGATTATCGAGGAATCGCTTGCTGCCGCCGGTATCGCTCATAAGGCTTATAATTATGTGTCGGAACTTAGTGATGGCGAGCGTCAGAAAGCCATGATCGCCAAAGCGCTGGCACAGCAATGCCCCATCATATTGTTGGATGAGCCGACGGCCTTTTTAGATGTGACAAGTCGGATAGAGACTATGGTCTTGTTACATACTTTAGCGGTAGAGCAACAAAAAGCGATTCTGCTATCGACGCATGATCTTGATTTGGCGATCCAGCTGGGAGACTGTCTATGGTTACAGGAGAAAAGTCGCCCAATGGCATGTGGAACGCCGGAGGACTTGATTATGGGAGGAGCTTTCGAGACTTTCTTTAGCAAGGAAGGAATCGTGTTTGATCCGAATACCGGGAAATTGAATACGGCAGCTCCAACAAAGCTTATTGGGGTTGAGGGGGATTTTATGACTTCTTATTGGGTTGGGAATGCTTGATCCGGAATGGCTTTAAGCCTCGTCGGTTAGCGAGGATTATATAAGTGTTTATTGTAATGCTCCGGATAGCCTGCGTATTCAGTTCCCTGCGGAAGAGGGCACGAGAATCGTAGGAAGTGTGGCGGAGATGATCTCAATCATAATTCATAAATCATAAGTTATATATGTCAAATGAGATTACATGGCGGCTGGAAAATGAGAATATAGGCCGTTTGTTGGTACATTACGCGATTCCCGCCGTTATCGGGACCATGGTTAATGCTCTTTATAATATCGTAGATCGTATATTTATCGGACAAGGAGTGGGTGCGCTAGCTATCTCCGGATTGACTTTGACTTCCCGATACTACTCTTTATGCAGGCATTTGGAATGTTGATCGGTGCGGGAGCCGCTACAAGGGTCTCCATTCATCTAGGCCGTAAGGCGAATGATCTGGCAGATAACGTATTAGGAAACGCTTTCACTTTGACATTCATTATCGGAGCCTTGACGATTATCCCCAGTATGATTTTCTTGGATGATTTGTTAACGTGGTTCGGAGGAAGCGAGCAGACGATACCTTATGCGAAAGACTATTTATATATCGCTATCCCGGGTAATTTGCTGGCTACATTAAGCTTTAGCTTTAATGCGTGATGCGTGCTTCCGGATATCCGAAAAAGGCGATGTTCACGATGATGATCGGTGCCGTATTGAACGTGATCCTAGACCCGATCTTTATCTTCTGGCTGGATATGGGGATACAGGGTGCCGCTATCGCTACGGTGATCTCCATGGCCGCCGGTGCCGCTTTCGTGATGAGTCATTTTATCAGCAAGGATAGTATTGTACGTTTCCATACGAAATATTTCCGGTTGAAAGGTTCCATTATTTGGAATATATTTACGATCGGCATGTCTCCATTTTCCATGCAGCTGGCGGGCAGTGTGGTTGTGGTGATCATGAACCATGCGTTGAAAGAGAATGGAGGCGATTTGGCGATTGGTGCCAGCGGTATTATTTCCAGTATCGCCATGCTGCTGGTTATGTTGATTATCGGTATCGCCCAAGGGATGCAACCGATTGTCGGGTTTAATCATGGCGCTGGGCATCATGACCGGGTATTGGCTACCTTGCGGTTGTCTATTATAGTATCGACCTTGATTACAGGGGTAGGATGTATCGTCAGTTTATTATTCCCGAGACTGATCGTTAGCGTATTCTCGACGGATGCCGAATTGGTGTCGATTACGGACAATGGATTACGTCTGACGATGCTGGTCTTTTTCGTTGTCGGTTCCCAGATTACGATCAGCCAGTTTTTTCAAAGTATCGGTGTCGCATGGAAAGCGATGTTTCTGAGTCTAAGTCGGCAGGTTTTATTCTTGATACCGGCTATTCTGCTATTTCCTCCGATCTGGGGATTGGATGCGTTTGGCTAGCGCAACCTTTTTCCGATTTCATCGCGGCGGTAACCGCATGGGGCTTTTTATGGTATCATGTTAAAAACGTGAAAAATAAGGGTTAAAGATGAACTTATGTCGATGTTAATTGTATTTTTATTGTACATATAAAAGTACTTTTATAGACAAACCTTTAAAAATGAGTTAATATGAAGAAGATTGTATTATTGCTCGCCGTTTTATTATTTGGTGCAGGGTCGATGATGGCACAGCAGGACAAGTCAGCAGAGAAAGCTGCGAAGCAGGCCGAGAAAGAAGCAAAGAAAGCAGAGAAGGCAGCGAAGAAAGCTGCGGAGGAAGCCGAGGCTAACGCATTGTTTGAACAAGCGGTGCAAGCTTTGAAGAATAAGGATTTCGTATTGGAAGCGGATCGTATAGAGTTTAAGCGCGGTAGTTTTGTTTATGTTACTCCGAACACGAACTTCGTTTCGGTGAAGGGTGAGAAGGCTACCATTCAGTTAGCGTTTAATACTCCGGCGGCCGGTCCTAACGGAATAGGAGGTATAACGGTTGATGGAACAACTTCCGGTGTACAGATGAAGACTGACAAAAAAGGAAACGTTATGTACGAGATGAATGTGCAGGGTGTAGCGGTATCCGCTAGGGTTACGTTCCGTATGGCAAAAGGTACGAATAAATGTACTGCCACGGTATCGCCTAACTTTAATAGCAACCGTATATCCTTTACGGGAAATCTCTATCCTTCAAGCGAGTCGAATGTGTTCAAGGGACGTTCTATTTAATGTAGATACAAAGAATCGTGAAGGCGGACTTTCTTTCGGGAAGCCCGCCTTTCTGTTTATAAGAAGGATGAGATTGGACTATTTCCAAGCATCATTTTGTACCAGATAAGCTTGGCCGTTCTCATCGTTTCCTGCGGTCTGGATCTCTGTCTCGGGAAGCGGGAACATCGTCTTAGAAGCGGTTGGAGCGGATACACCATAGAATTTAGTTAGGTATTGCTTCTCATAATTTATATATGCCGTCAATTCCTTGTTCATATAATCACCTCCCCAACGAACCAGATCGAAAAATCGTTGTCCTTCCATCGCAAGTTCCAGCTTACGTTCCATATGAATCGCCTTGATACAAGTTTCCTTGTTGCTGAATGCGGCGTGACTGGATGGATAAGGTTTCACTAAATAATTGGCGGCAGGCGTTCCGTCTTCCAGATAAATGATATTGTCCGGTTTGGCTGCACGTTCACGGATATCGTTTACTTGCTGCATGGCGGCACTTAATTCTCCGTCGTTCGCTAGGCATTCCGCGTATAACAATTTACAATCACGTAAGCATAGATATTGTAAATTCATGGCAGAACCGGGAGCCCAGCCGGATGAATAGGTGGAGCCAGCTAATCCGGCATCCTGTTCCGCTTTGCTATAGACATGCTTTTTCGGTAGGAATACACCACCGCTACTTACATTTCGTATCCAATCATTAGCAGGCAATCCCCAATCTTTATAGGGAATCTCCATACGTCCTACGGCGAAATCTAAACGAGGGTCCACGGCGATTGTTTTATCATTCTTAGAGATGTAATCATAATCGGTAACACGTTCTGTTACGGATTTTTTATTTCTGTACTCTCCATCAAGATAAGGAAGTCCGTTTTCGTCTACTTGGAATGAGTTTACCAGTTCGTAAGAGGGTTGATAAAATCCGCAACATCCACCGGGGCCTGTGTTATGAGGATAATTCAGTAAAAATCCGTAATTCCCGTTATTATTGGCTCCGACAGAGAATTGTACCTCAAAAATAGACTCTTTCCCATTTTCGGTAGTTGCGTTAAAATTTGCGTCCAGATCATCTTGTAAGGCTAATCTCTCTCCTTTAGGGCTTAATCCGTTTGCGATAATATCGGCCAAGATCGGTTTGGCGGCTGTCATATCACCTTGTTGCATTAGTATTTTAGCCTTTAACGCTTTTGCCGCTGTTTTCGTAGGGCGTGCCACTTCGGTCTGTTTTTCGGGTAATCCTTCGATGGCCGCTTCTACATCTGCTAAAATATTAGGATAAATGTCCGTACCGTTATGAACTTCGGGTCATTTTCTTCAGCGGCGATCGTCTCGTCGATATAGGCATGCCGGTCGGTCCGAAAATCTTTACCCCTTCGAACATGAATAGGGCACGTAAGAATTTTAGCTCCGCGGTCCGGTAGCCTTGGTTGTCTCATCCATGTCTGCCGCTTCTTTCATCACATTGAGTGCTAAGTTGCAACGTTGTGCTCCATAATATGCGTCTTTCCACTTATTCTGTAAATAGTCGTTTGTGGCCGTGACGGCATACGTCTCTACGGAATTCAATACAGATTGGTCATTGGATTCGGAGCCTTTATTAGCGTCACCTCCGTATACACCACCGAATACCCAATTGAACATATTGTCATATCCGGTCGGCCGGGTCAAACCGGCATAAGCGTTGACCACCAATAACTCAACCCCTTCAGCATTTGTTAATGCTTCTTGGTCAATACTGCCTTGAGGAGCTTTATATAGAAAATCCTCACCGCAAGAACTCAAGGTAAATAAAGCAACTGCGCTTACTATTAATATTTTATGTCTCATAATAGTCGTTTTTATAGTAAAATGGATTTAGAAAGTAAAATTCACGCCCAATAAGAATCGCATAGTTGTAGGCCAGCCTCCCATATCGACTCCTCTTTTTAAGTCTACACGTCCGGCTCCGTCGGTGTCAGAATCGCTTTGCCGTAAATAGGCGTTGGTAAACTCTGGGTCCAAGCCTGTATATCCGGTGACCGTAAGGATATTCTCGGCTTGTAAATACAGGCGGAGATTCTGGATACCAGCCTTCTTGAGTAATTCCTTAGGCAAGGAATATCCCAATACGAGATTTTTCAGGCGTAAGAAGGAGGCGTCTTCTACGTAATAAGAGCTAGAATAAGCTCCGGAATAGTTATCTTCCGTATTCAGCATAGGAAGGATAGCATTACTGTTATCGCCATTCAATGTCCATGATTGATCTCTGAGGCGTGAGGATTTATTACCGTTGAAAGTCCAGAAATCGGTAAAATATTTTGTGTTATTATATAAGTCATTGCCGATAGAGAAGTTCCAGAAACATAGTAAAGTCCCAGTTTTTCCATGTTAACGTGGCGTTGAGGCCTCCGGTTAAGTCCGGATGAGGAGAGCCGATAAAGGTCCGGTCGCTATCATCCAATTTGCCGTCTCCGTTCAAGTCCTCGAAACGGAAGCGGCCGACATAAGCGGCAGCGTCTGCCTCTGTGATATCACTTTGTCCGAATGGCTTGGTTGCCATAACATCGGCTACGGACTCATAAAAACCATTTTGCTTCAACCCCCAGAATTCAGACACGGCATGTCCTTTTGTCGTACGGGTTACGTATCCTTCGATGCGCGTACCGCTAGCCCATAGAGAATAATCGTCAGCTTCCGCGAGTTTCAAGACCTCATTTTTATAATGGGATAAATTCAAGGATAGATCCCATGCCCAGTCTCCTTTTCGGTCACGGTAATTAAACATGAAGTCGAAACCGGTGTTCTTTATATCTCCGAAGTTGATATAAGGGCTTCCGGATTCTCCGGCCATCGAGGTGTAGGCCGCTTGTATCAACATATTGGATGTCTTCTTCGTATACCATTCGAATGAACCGCTGAATTTACCATTCAGGAAGGTTGCGTCCAGACCCAAGTTGACCATCTTGGTCATTTCCCATTTCGTATCAGTGTTACCGTAGGTACTGAGGCGGAATCCGGTTGTCTCGCTATTGTTCGCTCCGGTCATGTCGTAATTTGTATAGGAGGTGCTGGTCGTGAACAAATTGGCGAAATTAGTTGCGACAGGAATCTCTGAGTTACCCGTGACGCCGTAACCGGCTCGTATCTTTAAGTCGTCCAGCCAATCTCGGCTTGGTTCCATAAATGCCTCCTCTGACATACGCCAACCGGCGGAGATAGATGGAAAGATCCGTAACGATTATTTTCCGAGAAACGGGAAACACCGTCCCGGCGGATAATACCGGTTAATAGATACTTATCCTTATATCCATAGTCTGCACGGGCAAACATACCAAATAGCGCGAATTCTCCATTGTAAGTGGAAGAGTTGGTACGTTGGCTATTGTTCTCGCCATATCCAAGGTGTATGTATTGGTATTGTCTTCGAATAAATAGTTATATCTACGTGCGTTGAGGGATCTGCCTAAACCGTCCCGAATAGCCTCTGTTCCCAATAAGATGTTCAAGGAATGGATCTCATTGAATGTCCGGCTGAAAGATAACGTGTTGGTCCAAACCCAACGATAATTAAAGTAATTACTTTCGTAAAAGTTATTTTGACCGCCGGACTCGGAGAACTCCGGGTTGTTTTTAGTCATCGAGTAAGAATAGTCATTACGATAATCGATACCGAAGTTTGTTTTGAAAGTCAGTCCAGTCCATAGGTCTGCTTCTCCATATACGTTGCCAAATATACGTTGGGTAGTGGCATAATTATCCTTATTCCTTTCACGAATAGCTACAGGATTCTGGAAATTGCCGGTCCCGGCGAATAAGGAGCCTGCATAATTGCCCGCATAGTCATAAACCGGTACATAAGGAGAGGCCCGATAAGTCCATGAGTAGATGTTGGACTCTGTACCTGAGAAGCTAAGTCCGTTGTTTTTGCTAAAACTATAAGTTAGGTTCTCTCCGAATCGCAACCATGGGCGGACGTTATACGACGAATTAGCACGTGCTTGATAGCGTGTGAAATAAGATTCGATAGCGGTACCTTGCTGGTCGAAATAGTTCATGCTCATGGTGTATTGCCCTTTATCGGTACCTCCAGACAAGGACAGCTGATGATTCTGCATCCAACCGAGTTGACTGATCTCATCCCACCAGTTCGTATCGCCTACGGGCGCATAGACTACGTTGTTCGCTTGATCGTAATCGCTAGGATCGATGGAGGTGCTACCACCGGCGCCGGTTACGGTCATGTAATTGGTAGATGATTAACCCAAGAGTCGGAAGTACTTCCGAATTGCTGGTGGTAAGGTAATTCTCCATTGGCGCTGGCTCCCGTTAGGTCCAGATTGTTTTTCGAGGCTTGCCATTCAACATCAATACGGTCATAAGCGTTTAAGACGTCATAGCGTTTACCTGTTTTAGAGAAACCGTAATATCCGTCATAGGTTAATCTCGGTTGTCCCGTTTTTGTCCCTTTCTTGGTCGTGATCAAAATGACGCCATTCGCTGCTTGCGCTCCGTAGATCGCAGCGGAAGAGGCGTCTTTCAATACTTGCATACTCTCGATGTCATTGGGATTGATAGAGCTTAGGTCTTGGTCACGAGTGGATACGCCATCGATAACATACAAAGGTCCGTTGTCATTGATGGAATTAATACCTCGGATGCGTACCATCGTGCTGAACCGGGAGCACCGGAGGTACCGATGTTTACGCCCGCCGCTTTACCTTGCAACTGTTGTGTGGCGGAAGAACCGGAAGACGCCAATAGCTCTTCAGTATCGATAACCGCTACGGAACCTGTGATGTCCTTTTTCTGTTGGGTACCGTAACCGACAACGACTACCTCGTCTAGATTTTGGGTGTCTTCCTTTAAGGTAATGTTCATGACGTTCCCGCTTGCAGGTGTTTGTTGAGTTACGTACCCGATGTAAGAGATGACCAGAATGGCATTCGGCTCTACTTCTAATACGTATTTACCATCCAGATCGGTGATCGTTCCGTTCGTGGTACCCTTTACGACTACGTTAACACCTAATAGGGGCTCTCCTTTAGCGTCGGTGATCGTACCCGTTATTTTCCGGGATTGTTGCGTAACGGAGGTTTCCGCTTTTAATACGGAACTTTGCGGTATGATAGCACCGCCTGCCAATAAAAAGCATAAGGCCAATCCTAGCCTGCTTTTAAAGATCGCATGTCTGTGTTTCATAATAAATAGGTTAATAAAGTCTAGTAAACTGAGGCAATATTAAGGTTTGTTTAGACGAAGACCAATAAAAATCAATGAATGCCTTTATCTATTCGGTGAAAAAGCCTTTTTAATCGGCGAACAACTTTTGGTGGAATTCTTTTGTTTTTTATCCGTCTGGGCAAAGAAAAAGGACACCGGCAGGTGTCCTTTTCTTTAATGTTTACCTATTCTGCCGGTCTGTATGATGAACCGGTTTGTTAGGGCTTTCACAAGTCCTAACGGTGCAAATGTAAATTAAGGAGAGAAGTATAAAAAATAGAATCAGTGAACTGGCGGAATTATTCGATGAACAGGGTTTTTTGTTCGGTAAACTTTCCGTAAGTTCGCGAAATAAAAATTTAACATCTTATAATCATGCAACTATCCATAGATCAAAAAGACATCGATAAATTCCTGATGATAGGCGATAAAGTATTGATTAAGCCTAAGAATCCACAGAGCCAGACGAAGACCGGATTGTATCTGCCTCCCTCGGTTCAACAAGGGGAGAAGATACAAGCGGGTTATATCATAAAGACGGGGCCCGGATATCCGTTGCCTTCTCAATCTGAGGAGCATGAGGTCTGGGAGAAAAAGAAAGGGGAGGAGGTGCAATACTTGCCGCTTCAAGCCCGTGAAGGTGATTTGGCTGTCTATTTGCAGAATGCCGCTTACGAGATCAATTTTAATGACGAGAAGTTCTTGATTGTCCCTCATTCCGCTATTTTGATGTTAGTGCGTGATGAAGGTTTGTTTGAATAAAGCCTTTTGTTAAGGAAAATAGGGCTATATTCACTTTTTTATCTTATTTTTGCCAGCAAAACAAGACAAACTATCAACAGTAGCGATTATAATGAATAAGATTGTAAGTAAAGAACATTTCTCAGCCAACGTGGTGAAGCTGGAAGTCGAGGCTCCTTTGATCGCCCGCTCCCGCAAGGCCGGTCACTTCGTGATCGTGAAGGTTGGCGAAAAAGGCGAACGTATACCTCTTACCATTGCCGGGGCGGATACCGAGAAAGGTACCATCACCTTGGTGATCCAAGCGGTAGGCGGCTCATCCCGTAAAATCTGTGAATTGAATGAGGGTGACTATATCACGGATGTGGTGGGTCCGTTAGGGCAGGCTACCCATATCGAGAAGGTTGGAACGGTTGTTTGTGCCGGTGGTGGCGTAGGTGTCGCTCCGTTGTTGCCGATCGTGGAGGCTTTCCATAAGGCAGGAAATCGTGTGATCGTCGTATTGGCGGCCCGTACCAAGGACTTGGTGATCCTTGAGGAGCAGATGCGCCAAAACTCGGATGAGGTAATTATCATGACCGATGACGGATCGTATGGTATGAAAGGCTTGGTGACGAATGGCGTGGAGAGCGTGATCAACCGGGAGAGGGTGGATTTATGCGTTACGATCGGTCCGGCTATTATGATGAAATTCGTTTCCGCTCTTACAAAGAAATACGAGATTCCTACCGTAGCTTCCTTGAATACGATCATGGTGGACGGAACGGGTATGTGTGGTGCTTGCCGTATTACGGTAGGCGGGAAGACCAAGTTCGTTTGTGTGGACGGACCGGAGTTCGATGCTCATCAAGTGGATTTTGATGAGATGATCATGCGCTCGGCGCTTATAAGGATATAGAGAAGAAATAACGAAACCACGTAATTGAATCATGACAACAGAAGAATTAATCGCTGCTCGTCGTGCCGAACCTTGGCGGGAGGCGCTTCGCAAAAGCAAGAAAAATAAAGAACGTGCGGATATCCCCCGTGTGAAGATGAACGAGTTGGACCCGGAATACCGGAGTCGTACCCGTTTGGAGGAAGTTAACTTAGGCTTGACAAAAGAACAGGCTATGCAAGAGGCCGAGCGCTGTCTGGATTGTCCGAATCCTACTTGTATGCAGGGATGTCCGGTAAATATCAATATACCTACTTTATCAAGAATATCGAGCGTGGGGAATTCTTGGAGGCCGCTAAGACCTTGAAAGAGACAAGTGCCCTGCCCGCTGTTTGCGGTCGTGTCTGTCCGCAGGAGAAACAATGTGAGAGCAAGTGTATCCATTTGAAAATGGGTAAGGAAGCGGTTGCCATTGGCTACTTGGAACGTTTCGCCGCTGATTACGAACGTGAGAGCGGTAATATCTCGGTTCCGGAGATTGCGGAGAAGAACGGTATCAAGATTGCCGTGGTAGGTTCCGGTCCTGCCGGATTGTCTTTTGCCGGAGATATGGCGAAGCGTGGATATGATGTGACTGTGTTCGAGGCATTGCATGAGATCGGTGGTGTATTGAAATATGGTATCCCGGAGTTCCGCCTACCGAATAAGATCGTGGACGTGGAGATTGATGGCCTTCGTAAGATGGGCGTACAGTTTGAGAAAGATTGTATCGTGGGTAAGACGATCAGTTATGATGATTTGCATGCGGATGGCTTTAAGGGCGTGTTCGTGGCAAGTGGCGCCGGTCTGCCTAACTTTATGAACATTCCGGGTGAGAACTTTGTGGGCGTGATGTCGTCCAACGAGTATTTGACCCGTGTAAACTTAATGGATGCGGCGAATCCGGAAAGTGATACGCCGGTGCTACAAGGGAAGAAGGTGGCCGTGATCGGAGGTGGCAATACAGCTATGGACTCTGTCCGTACTGCTCGCCGTCTGGGCGCTGAGCGTGCTATGATTGTCTACCGTCGTAGCGAGGAGGAGATGCCCGCTCGTTTGGAAGAGGTGAAACATGCGAAGGAAGAAGGTGTAGAGTTCTTGACGCTTCATAATCCGATTGAATATATAGGAGATGAAAGAGGTCGTGTTAAGCAGATGCGCTTGCAGAAGATGGAGCTAGGTGAGGCGGATGCCTCTGGTCGCCGTCGTCCGGTACCTATCGAGGGAGCTATCGAAACAATCGATGTGGATGAGGTGATCGTTAGCGTCGGTGTATCTCCGAATCCATTAATACCCCGTGCCTTTGGAGGCTTGGAGGTGAGCAAGAAGGTACGATCGTAGTGGAGGAAGACAGTATGCGCTCCGCTTTAGGCGATGTGTATGCCGGTGGTGACATCGTTCGTGGTGGAGCTACCGTGATTCTGGCGATGGGAGACGGTCGTAAGGCTGCCGCCGCTATGGATGCGGACTTAAGAGGATAAGTATAATATCTATTAGTTCTATAAGGAAAGACGGGTTGTTTGGACGATCCGTCTTTTTTCTTTTATCGTGATACGGAGATTTATGTTTATTATCTATAAGACTAATTCTTGAAATAATCTCTCAAATGTCTGTTCTAGATCGTTGGAAAAACCGGGATGTGGACGCGAGGTTTGGATAGAGGCACTTCTTATGGCGGTAAGCCAACGAAAGCGCTCCGGAATATCTAGCTGCTATAGGACCTCCATCCTTTGCGCCGGAACATATCTTATCGAAAACGTGGAGATTCGTACACAAAGATTCCTTATCTATATCTGATGTGAACAGACGAAGTTTCTCCTCGTTTACATGATAGCGAGCCTTGATGAATTTAGGCCGTTTACAGAACATGATAAGGCCTACATTGATAAACTCCTCCCGTTCGATTTTCGGTACGATACGGATTACGGCATATTCATATAAGTGTTTTGTCTTGCATGTCGAGCTTCATTTATAAACGTGTCAGAATGGGCGATTCGGTCAATTAAGAACCGGATATATACATCACGTATCTCTTGAGGCGTACCGGGACTATCGTTCCAATGCAACCAATCGTCGGGTACTAGACCTACGATCTCACGAATTTTCTCTTCCGTTAAGATACGTTTGAAATCTTTGTTTACTTCCTCCAGCAGCGTCGCTTGTGGCAATAATACATGATCCTTGATATGGATGAAAGGGCCGATCGCATGTTTTTGCCAATTTACCCATGAGAAATGGAAAAATAAGGAAGCTCCATGATCGATGAGCCAAAGTTCCTTATTCCATATCAACATATTCGTATTCCGGACCGTGCGGTCTATATTTGTCAAAAGAGCATCGAGCCATACGACTTGTGAGGCGAGTTTGGGATCTACACGATTGACTACCGGATCGAAAGTCAAGGCTCCCGATAAAAAATGTAATCCCAGATTGAGCCCTTGACTTGCTTGTAGTAAGTCTTGTATCTCCTCGTCACCTTCCGACCGCCCGAAAGCCTCGTCAAGATTCAGGAAGACCAATTCCGGTACATGGAAACCCAAGCAACGAGCGATCTCACCTCCGATCAACTCGGCTATCAAGGCTTTTGTCCCATGTCCGGCTCCCCGGAACTTAACGACATATTTAAACTCATCGTCTGCCTCCGCTAAAGCAGGCAATGATCCGCCTTCCCGCAGAGGCATGATATATCGGGTAACATTCGCAGTACGTAATTCCATAACCCTCACTTTAATTGAAGATAAAGATACGATTATATTTTAGAAATAAAAAGCCCCGCTATTCTTTCGAACAGCGAGGCCTTTTGGAAGCGAGCGGAAGACGGGACTCGAACCCGCGACCCTAACCTTGGCAAGGTTATGCTCTACCAACTGAGCTACTTCCGCAATTGAATTAGATCGTACTCGAAGCGGGACTTGAACCCGCACAGCCGCAATGGCCAAAGGATTTTAAGTCCTTCGTGTCTACCGATTCCACCATTCGAGCATCCACCTCTTCTCTAAGAGTTGAGCGGAAGACGGGACTCGAACCCGCGACCCTAACCTTGGCAAGGTTATGCTCTACCAACTGAGCTACTTCCGCATTGTTTGTTTCTCTTTTGCGAGTGCAAAGGTAGTACAAATATTTATACTACCAAACATTTCCGGTGAAAAATTTAATTATGGATGTAAATTTTATTACCGTTTGTATCGACGACATATTGTTTGAGGGCTTGTTTCTCTCGCGCAAGGTCTTCACCGGATTGCCATACCGTTAAAAGTTCAAATTTACTACCGCATTTCGGACAAATGGCGTATACGGCAGATTCGTCCACATCTACGATGACATTAGCGGATGCCTCATGAGGACAAGCGGCATCGAACGCAAAGAATGCACCGGTTCCGTTACTGGACAATCCATGATAAACCAATACGCCTCCAAACCCTGTTTGCTCGCCAGCTTGGTCTACATCTTTAGAGGTGTAGATCTTATAAGCCTGTATTGCATTCAACGCTTTATCTTGATAAGTCAGATCTAGTTCCAGATAGACCGCACGATAGGGAATGCGAGTCTCTATCGTATCTGCGCAAGATAATAGCGTAAACAAGATCAAAAGTGGAAATATCCGTCTTATCTTATCCATGGATCAATTTCTTTTCAGCCTCGTTCATCCGTTCGAAAGAGAAAGAACCTATCACGCTACGCATCATGGTGGCGATTGGTTCGTTACATAGATTACCGATACTGCTTCGTGTGTATGGTTAACGCTCTTCGAAGGAACGAATTTACCGGCCTCGATATCCAAACCTACTTGCTTATAAGCGTCACGGAAAGGCATTCCGGCCAAGACACGGCGGTTCACTTCTTCCACGCTAAACAATAGAGAATATTTATCATCGTCCAATATATGCTCGTTCACTTTCACCTCACGCATCATATGAGTTACCATGCGTAAGCAATCCTTCAGCTCGTCGAAAGCCGGTAGGAAGACTTCCTTGATGATCTGGAGATCCCGGAAGTAACCGGAAGGAAGATTATTGCTGATCAAGATGATTTGCTGAGGCAAGCCTTGAAGCTTATTGCATTTGGCACGTGTCAACTCAAATACATCCGGATTCTTCTTATGCGGCATGATACTGGAGCCGGTCGTGAACTGATCCGGCAGTTTGATGAAGCCAAAGTTCTGGCTATTGAACATACAAGCGTCGAACGCTAACTTGGAGAGCGTAGCGGCGATACCCGCCATAGCGAAAGCACGGTGCGTTCCATCTTGCCACGTCCCATCTGGCGTATACCACATTGTAGTCCAGCGAGTCGAAACCTAATAAATCCGTAGTCATCTGGCGGTTTAGCGGGAAGGATGAACCATATCCGGCGGCGGAACCCAGCGGGTTACGGTTGCAAATACGGTATGCGGCTTGCATAAGTTGCAAATCATCTACCAAGCTCTCCGCGTAAGCGCCGAACCAAAGTCCGAACGAAGAGGGCATAGCTACCTGTAGATGCGTATATCCGGGAAGCAGTACATCCTTGTACCGGTTACTCTGGGAGATCAAAACGTCGAACAAGCCGGAAACCAACTCAACCAATTCTTGTATTTGCGAACGGGTGAAAAGTTTCAGATCCAATAGAACCTGATCATTGCGGGAACGCCCGCTATGGATCTTCTTGCCCATATCGCCCAAACGGCGTGTAAGCATGAGTTCCACCTGCGAGTGCACATCCTCGATGCCTTCCTCGATGATGAATTCTCCACGATCCGCTACGGCGTATATATTCCGTAATTCTGCTAATAAGACGTTTAGTTCCTCTTTGGTCAATAAACCGATACTTTCCAGCATCGTGATATGCGCCATAGACCTAATACGTCATATTTAGCGAGGTAAAGATCCATCTCACGGTCCTTACCTACCGTGAAGATATCTACTTCATGATCTACCTGTACATTTTTTTTCCCAAAGTTTCTGAGCCATAATGAAAAAGGAATTAATAAGGCAAGGAGGCGATAACGGTCGAGATTTTATCCACAGCCTCTTGCAAAGGTTTCGATACCATTGGTTTCAAGAACGGATTCAGATCGGCACGAACCGTGATTTTTAACCGTGTGTCGTCCTCGGCACCTGTTTCAATTGTATCCACAAGAAAAGGGGAACAGGAGAGTTGGTCGTCGTGAACTTGATTAATTTATTCGGCTCTCTTTCTACGATCTGGAAGGTAATCTTACCAACGGGATCGACAGCGAAACTACAGGTATCGCTGTCGAACTCAAAATTTTTTATTTTATCTTGCGGGATGCGATCCTTGATACGTTCCAAGTTGGAAAGATCGGACAACATCGTGAAGATACGTTCATCATTGTGTGGGATCTGTTTGACCTCACTCACAAATTCTTCAGTCATTGAGTGTCTTTTTGTTTATTACTTATTTCGGGTCCCAGTTAGCCGGATCTTTACGCCATTCCTGAGAACCGCGATCTCAGACTCATCGATGTAATGCGTACGGACAGCTTCTTCCAAGACTGCGTCGTAGTTACTCAATGTAGTCAATGTTACTTTAGCGTCTTTGAAAGCGGCTTCCGCTACAGGGAATCCATAGGTAAAGATAGCTACCATACCCGCGACATCGCAACCAAAGTTACGTACGGCCTGTACGGCTTTCAAGCTACTACCTCCGGTAGATACCAAATCCTCGATGATCACTACTTAGAACCCGGTTTCAATTCTCCTTCGATAAGGTTTTCCAATCCATGATCTTTTGGCGTAGAGCGGATGTATACGAATGGCAATCCTAATAAATCGGCTACTAAAGCACCTTGAGCGATCGCGCCTGTAGCAACACCGGCAATGGCATCTACGTTCTCGAATTTTTCACTAATCACACGAGCCAACTCCAATTTAATGAAGCTACGAACGACCGGATAAGAAAGAGTCTTTCGGTTGTCATTGTAGATCGGAGATTTCCAGCCGGATGCCCAAGTAAACGGATTGGCCGGTTGCAACTTTACGGCTTTAATCTTTAATAATTTTTCTGCTACTAAACTTTCCAGTGTTTTCATACAATCCTATATTTATATCAGTCTGCAAAAATAGATAACTGAATGACATTACCTTGAATATCGTACGTTAATTTTTTATTAATATTTATGCGACAGACAGGGCTAAAATGCTGATGCGTATGCCCGGAATCCCTGATAAAGCCTTTGCGCAAGCGGAAATCGTGGCTCCGGTTGTGATCACGTCGTCTATGAGCAGGATATGTTTGTTTTTTAAGCTTTCCGGATGAATGACATTAAAAATAGAACATACATTTAACCAACGGTCGTAAATGGCCTTACGAGTTTGGGTACTTGTGTGGGTGGTGCGGGCTAGACTTCGCGTATCGATGGGGATATCCCATATGGAACGGATGCCGGAGGCGATCCATTCGGACTGGTTGTAACCTCTTTGCCGTTTTTTGCGGGGATGCAGGGGAACGGGGATAAGGAGGTCTACGGTACATATCGGGCTGTGTATCCGCTTGGAGCTCTCCTCGCTATCTGTCATCCGAGTAGATAGCCCAGCTCTTTATTATCATGGTATTTGAGCGAGTGTATCAGGCTTTGTACTTTTCCGCCTTTCTCGTATCGTAGATAAGCGGTGGCGTATTCGATCCGGTTCTTTCCGATAAAAAGTTGCTCGACGGGGTTGTTCACCAGTTGATGATATCCCGTGTGCGGCAGGTCGCATAGGCATTTCAGGCAAATTTGTTCTTCTCCCTCGACGAGTGGTCGTTTACATATTTTACATAAGTTTGGGAAAAACAGGTTGAGCAGATTATTCCATGTCGTCGGCATAATCCTCGCAGTCTGTTCCTTTGAATAATTGGCTTAGGCAATCCAACGTGATCCGGCTTTCGAAACCTCGTCCGGAGGCGAAACGGAGTAACTTGTTGAATAGGTCCCGCTCGTCTTTTCCTTTGGTCGATTTCTTTTTGCTTTTTAGTAAATCGAGTAAGATGGAGCGGTATTCTCCCTCGTCAATGGCGGCGAGCGATTCTTCCCGGATCGGGGAGGGGATGTTTTTCTTATAAAGCTCGTAGCTATTTTTACCCGTCCCCATTTATTGAACCGTAGCTTATCGTTCACGAAGAAACGGGTGTAACGGGATTCGTCGATAAACCGCTCTTTCAGCAAGCGGGCGATGATACGCTCGGAGGCGTCGGGAGGAAGTCCGGCGGCATCGATCTTTTTCTGTACGTCTTGTATGCAGCGTTCGGCGGTGGAGCAATAGGCGGCTGCCCGGTGCAACATCTCGGGTTCGGTTATCTCTTTCATATTTTTGCTTTTACGATCCGGTCTTTTCCGTATAAATCTTGTATTAATTCGACTTCGGTGTAATTCTCTTGACGTAGCATCGCTACGGTCTCTTTTCCGCAAAGGGCGTTGATCTCGAAGTAAAGATGCCCGCCTTCCACCAAATGCCTTTGTCCGAAGCGGGCGATGGCCCGGTAAAAGAGAAGCGGATCGTCATCGGGAACGAACAAGGCCAGGTGAGGCTCGTTCTCCAAAACGTTCGCTTCCATGGTCGCTTTCTCCTTATTCATTATATAAGGAGGGTTGCTGACGATGCAATTGAAGTTGCCTATAGGAGAAACAGCGGTTTCTTCCGTATGGGATTTTGGTTTCATGTACGTGAAACTTTTGTTTTCCTTACGTGAAACTTTTGTTTCTTCTACGTGAAACTTTAGTTTTCCTTGCATGAAACTGGGATAACCTTCGGAAAGGATATCCAATTCGAGGAAAGATACGGAAACTTGATTCAGTCGGGCGTTCTCCTCGGCCACGGCGAGCGCTTCGGGTGATATATCCACCGCCGCTACCTCAGCCTTCGGAAGATGTTTCGCCAAGGAAATAGCGATACAGCCGCTTCCCGTACCAATATCTAATATACGAGGGGCTTGGCTCGGTAGTCCGTGATGATCCGCTCGACCAACTCGGCGGTTTCCGGGCGGGGAATCAATACGTCCGGCGTCACCTTAAACTCTATCCCGTAAAAATCCGCTATGCCTAATAAGTATTGTATGGGCTTGTATAAACGCAGTCCTTCTACAATCTCCTTGATTTTAAATTTCTCCGTATCAGATAATTCTTTACCTTTGCCTAACAGGAGTTGATGGGTAGAAAGACCGCAAACACGTTCCATGATGAGCCGGACGAGCGCTTGGGCTTCGCCGGGAGGATAAATATCTTTGAGGGAATTTCGGATGTAGGCGATGGTCTCAGTCATATCTTACTCTTGTTTTATCGCGAAAGTAGTGTAAAAACCGTTTATATGCAAAGATTATGGTAGAGGTTGAAGAGAAATACATGGCTCGTTGCATCGAGTTGGCTAAAGGAGGGAGGGGAAATGTCAGTCCGAATCCGATGGTTGGTGCGGTGGTTGTGCATAAGGCCGTATTATCGGTGAGGGATTTCACAGGAAATGTGGGGAGCGCATGCCGAGGTGAATGCTATCGCTTCCGTGAAAGACGAGTCTTTGTTGAAAGACAGTACGATTTATGTGAGTCTGGAGCCTTGCTCTCATTATGGGAAGACGCCTCCTTGCGCCGAGTTGATTATCCGGAAAGGGATTCCACGGGTGGTGGTCGGTTGCTTGGATCCTTTTCCCGAGGTGTCGGGGCGAGGCGTGCGGATGTTGCGTGAGGCTGGTGTCGAGGTCGTCACAGGCGTGATGGAGGAAGAAGCCCGTGCGTTGAACAAGGCGTTTATGACGCTACAAACGAAAGGCCGTCCTTATATTATCTTGAAATGGGCGCAGAGCGAGGATGGGTTTATCGATCGTTTGCGTACGGACGTGTCGGAGCCGGTCACGGTTTTGTCTTCTCCGGAGACTTCACGCTTGGTGCATAAACTTCGCTCGGAGGTGGCGGCTATCATGGTCGGTACACGGACCGCTTTATTGGATAATCCTTCATTGAACGTGCGCCATTGGTCCGGTAATTCTCCGGTTAGGGTCGTATTGGATCGCCGGCTCGTTATTCCCGATTCTTATCGGTTGCTGAATGGTTTCTCACGTACATTAATATTTACGGAGAAGGAAGTGGAAAACCGAGAGAACATGGAGTATATCCGGATAGATTTCGAGGGCCCGGTGATCCGGCAAGTGCTAGATCATCTTGCTGCCCGGAAGTTGGATTCCTTATTGGTGGAAGGTGGGGCCCAGTTGATTAATTCTTTCGTGGAAGCGGATGTGTGGGACGAGGCGAGGGTGGAAACAGCTCCGGTTCGCCTGTATCAAGGGGTGCATGCGCCGATGCTTGGAAAGGAGGCTGTTAGCGGCATCTCTAGACGTTCTGTTATGAGCATTAAAAATCATAACTATGAAATTTTAAATCATAACGATGAGTTCGAAAAATCATAACTATGAATTTTAAGGCTCATATAATCAACTAAAATATTATAAATATTAGCAGGTATTAGGGTGAAAGCAAAAAATGTTTCTACTTTTGTGCCTTTATATGCGACAAACTTATGTTTTTGATGAAAAATAAATTAGTACTATTTATAACAGGTTGTTTTGCGTTAGTGCTGTCTTCTTGTTTGAAGTCAGATGAAATCGTTGGTGTAGAAGCTATTAAGAATTGCCAGATACATACTTTTTCATTAAGTCATGATTCTGTGTCGGGGTTGGATACTGTGAAGTTTACGATAGACCAGCTAACGGGACGGATTTTTAATATAGACTCTTTACCTTTTGGTACGAAGATCGAGAAAGTGGTTTGTAAGATTGGGTTCGCTAATTCTTCAGTGATAGGTGGCGTGGAGGCTAGTCCCGAGGCTTATCCCGATTCCACTTATTATTTAAGTAGTTTGTCGGATTCCATCGATTTCTCCGCTCCGGTAAAGTTCGTGGTTCATGCGTATGACCAAGTCACGACAAAAGTCTATATGGCGCAGGTGAATATCCATCAAGTGGTTCCGGACTCTATGGTTTGGAGTATGTACGCGAATCCTATGATTGGCATTACCGTGAAGGATCAGAAGGTGGTAACCTACGATTATAATGGATCGGAGAATTACTTTATGTATGTGAAACCCGCCGAGTCCGGTAAACCTTACCAATTATATTACGCTTCGGTAAGTGCGCCTAAGGGCTGGCAGTCATTATCCTTGGCCGGTCTGCCTTCCGATGGGCTTTTGATCTCCCAGATTACTGAGTATAACAATGCTTTATATGTGCCGGCTACAAATGGCACATTATATAGATCCGAGGATGGCTTGACTTGGAGCGCTGTAGAGAACGCCCCTTCCGTGAAATACGTTTTGGGTAGCGTGAAGCAGGGCACGAAACAGCCTTCCGCCTTAGCTACGATCGTGGATCAGGAAGGAAAGCTAGCGTTCTATGCGATGAACGAATCCATGGAGTGGATCGCCGGAGATGCGGTGGCTAGCGGATTCCCTGTTACCGGATTTAGCAATCTCCAATATGCCGCAATGTATCATGAGTACTTGATGACCGCCGGCGGACGTACCGCGGACAACCAAGTGGTTAATACGACTTGGGCGACCATGGATGGTATCTCTTGGGCGTTGATGGCTTCCGGTGACGCAAACTTCACGAAGCGTGAGGGAGCGATGATCACGAATTATGACGATAAGTTTTTCTTGATCGGAGGTATCGACGCTTCGAACAAGGCATTGAAAGATATGTATCAATCGATAGATTATGGTATTTCTTGGTCGTTGATCGACTCGATGGTGGTGTTACCGACCGACTATGCGGCGAGAGGCTTTTCCTCAATTATTGTGGATAAAGAGAATTTCGTGAACATTTTCGGAGGAAAGACCAGCACTGGTTCCAATGACTTGAACCAACTTTGGAGAGGCCGTATCAATCGTTTGATCCCGAAGGAATAGAAAAGTTCGATAGGAGATGTATAATTTTATGAGGCTTTTAGCGTTAGAAAAAGAAGTGTGGTATATATAACAGCAAGGCTTATGACTTCAACTTTTTTTCAGCGGCTTCTCATAATCATCCTATTAGCGGGTACGGTCCCTACGCTTTGGGCGCAGGAATATAAGTACGAGATCGGTGGTATGGCTGGTGGCGCCTTTTATATGGCGACGCCAACAAGAATACGATATTTAAAGGAATGAATCCGGCGGTGGGAGCCGTGTTCCGGTATAACATCAACTTTCGTTGGGCCTTGAAAGCCAACTTGATGTGGGGACAGGTTTCCGGTAAGACCGAAGGTATGGAGAACGTTTTTCCGAATAATGCCCCAACCTCTTTCAACCGTAGTATCATGGAGTTGGGGGGACAGGCAGAGTTCAATTTTTTCCCGTATAGCGATAAGTTCGACTATGCGGGGGCGAAGCGTTTCTCTCCTTATGTCTTGGTGGGCATAGGGCTGACGGTGGCTCCGGGTGGCGGGAAGACTTTCGCCAGCCCGAATATTCCTTTAGGCGTGGGCATGAAATATAAGATCAAGAACCGCCTTAATTTAGGGTGCGAGTTCTCGTTTCGTAAGTTATTTGGCGATGGCTAGAGGGAAAGGACATGTTGGACGATCCGTATGGTGTTAAGGGTAGCGCTCTTAAGAATAAAGATTGGTACTCTTTCTTGTTGTTGTCTGTTACATGGGATTTCGGCCCGAGGTGTCGTACTTGTAACAATGCGAAAAATATAAGTGAATATTAGTAAGATAAAAAATGTCGTTGATTGAGAAAATAGACAAGAATCGCTTGCCACGGCACGTGGCAATTATTATGGACGGGAACGGACGTTGGGCCAAGGCGAAGGGGAAAGACCGTAGCTTCGGGCATCAGGAAGGCGTTGTTTCGGTCCGTAAGATTATGGATGCGGTCACTCAACTCGGATTGAAATATCTGACGTTGTACACTTTCTCTACCGAGAACTGGAATCGTCCGGAAGAAGAGGTCCAAGCGCTGATGAGCTTGCTGGTCTCTGCCATTCACCGGGAGACTCCGGACATGATGAAGAAAAACGTTCGCCTTACCGCCATAGGCGATCTTTCCCGTTTGCGTGAGGATGCTTATAATACATTGCAAGAATGTATCGATACGACTTCGGCGAATACGGGAACCACACTTGTTCTGGCGCTTAGTTATTCTTCCCGGTGGGAGATCACCAGAGCGGCTAGGCAACTCGCCCAAGAGGTCTTGGAACAGAAAATAAACCCCAATGATATAACCGAGGCTATGGTCTCGGACCACTTGACGACCAAAAATATCCCCGATCCCGATCTTTTGATACGGACCGGAGGAGAGAAACGCATCAGTAACTTCTTGCTATGGCAGTTGTCATATGCTGAATTCTTCTTTACGGATGTGTTTTGGCCGGATTTCAGAGAAGAAGAGTTGTATGAGGCTATATTGTATTACCAGCAACGTGAGCGTCGTTTCGGTAAGACAAGTGAGCAATTAATCTTATAAACAATAGCTGTTATATGTACAAAAGAATAGTGCTGTTTTTTATTTGCTTGGGTTTCGCTTGCGGTGCGTTTGCCCAAGAAATAGACACTACCCAAGTTGAGGCGCCGGCAGAAGTGCCGGTCATTTCGTACTCGTTAGCTCCGAAGAAATACAAGATTGCGGATATAAAGATTACGGGTATCAAGAATTATGATGATTTTGTGTTGATCGGCTTCTCGGGCTTGTCGGTAGGCGATGAGATTACCGTACCGGGAGAGGAGATCACTACAGCAGTGAAGCGTTTTTGGAAACATGGCTTGTTTTCGGATGTGAAGATTTTGGCAACGAAGATCGAGGGCGACAGATTTGGCTGGAGATCCAGCTGAAGCAGCGTCCGCGTATCTCGCAAGTCAATTACCACGGGATCAAGAAAGGCGAGCGTGAGGACTTGGAGGCGAAGCTGGGTTTGAAGAAAGGTTTTCAGGTGACACCGAACGTCATGGACCGTGCCAAGATCGTGATCCAGAAGTTCTTCGATGGCAAAGGCTTTAAGAACGTGGATGTCGAGATCGAGCAAAAGGACGATCCCGCGAATGAAGGCGAGGTGATCGTGGATATCAATATCGATAAGAATGAAAAGACCAAGATCCATCGTATCTATTTTGAGGGTAACGAAAAACTGACTGCCCGGGAGTTGAAGAAGGCGATGAAGAAGACGAACGAGAAGTTCAGCTTGCCGAACGACTGGAAAACCAGTATCATGGAGATGTTCAGCACGAAGAAGTTCACGACTGAGGAATATGAGAACGATAAGAAAAATATAATCGCTAAATATAACGAGCATGGTTATCGCGACGCCGTATTATTGTCCGATAGCGTGGCGAACTTTAACGAGAAGAAGGTAGATATCTTCTTGAAAGTGGATGAAGGTGAGAAATACTATTTGAAAGATATTCGCTTCGTGGGTAATACGCAATATTCTACGGACTATTTGATGGCCGTGTTGGGTATGAAACCGGGCGAGGTGTATAATCAAAAGAAATTGAACGAACGTTTGAGTACGGATGATGATGCCGTTTCGAATGTCTATTTTAATAACGGTTATTTGTTCTTCAACGCCGATCCGGTAGAGGTGGATGTAGCGAATGACTCTATCTCGTTAGAGATCCGTATCCAAGAGGGTCCGCAGGCGACGATCAACCGTATTATCATTAATGGTAATGACCGTTTGTATGAGGATATCGTTCGCCGTGAGTTGCGTACCAAGCCGGGTATGTTGTTCAGCCGTGATGACTTGATGCGTTCCGTTCGTGAGTTGGCCCAGATGGGACACTTTGACCCAGAAAACATGAATCCGGTGCCGCTGCCTGATCCTGAGAATGGAACCGTGGATATTGAGTATAACTTGGTTTCCAAGGCGAATGACCAGATCGAGTTCTCCGCAGGTTGGGGACAGACGGGTGTGATCGGTAAGTTAAGTTTGAAGTTTACGAACTTCTCTATGAAGAACTTCTTGAACCCGAAAACCTATAAGGCATCATCCGCAAGGTGAGGGACAGACATTGACTTTGAGCGCCAGACGAATGGGCGTTATTATCAGCTTACAGCATCTCCTTCATGGATCCTTGGTTCGGCGGTAAACGACCGAATACATTGTCTGTCAGCGCTTATTTCTCAAAGCAAACCGATATCAGTAGCAATTACTTGACCAATTCCGGTTATGGTTATGGCTATCCGGGCTATGGCTATGGTTATCCCGGTTATTATGGGGGCGGTTATGGCTATGGTAGCAACTATTACGGCAACTATGGTTACAATAATAGTTATGAGTATGCTTACGACCCGGATAAGTCTATCATGATGTTCGGTTTAGCGGCCGGTTATGGTAAACGCTTGAATTGGCCGGATGACTACTTCCAGTTCATGGCGACGTTGAACTATCAGCTGTATATGATGCATGATTGGGACTATTTCTTGGTTAATAACGGAAATTGCCATAATATCAACTTGGAGTTGATGTTGCAACGTAATTCTATCGATAACCCGTTGTATACTCGTAAGGGTTCACAATTCATGTTGTCTGTAGCTGCTACGCCTCCTTACTCTTTATTCGATGGTAAGGATTATGCGTCGATGTCAAGCTCAGACCCGGATAAGTATAAATTCATCGAGTATCATAAATGGAAGTTCAAAGCGAAGATCTTCTCTCCGTTGGCTCCGTTGACCGTGAAACGTACGCCGGTATTGATGACCCGTGTTGAGTATGGCTTCTTAGGTACTTATAATAAAAATAAGAAGTCTCCGTTCGAGACCTTCTATATGGGTGGTGACGGTATGAGTGGTTACTCCAGTACCTATGCTCAGGAAACGATCGGTTTGAGAGGTTATGAGAATGGTAGTATCGCCGGTAATGGTGGTTACAACTCTTATGGATACGCTTATTCTCGTTTGGCTATGGAGTTGAGATATCCGTTCTTGCTGGAGCCTTCCTCTACGATCTACGGATTGGTATTTGTGGAGGCTGGTAACGCTTGGACTGATTTGAAGAATTTTAATCCGTTTAACTTGAAACGCTCCGCCGGTGTCGGTGTCCGTATATTCTTGCCGATGATCGGTTTGATGGGACTCGACTGGGCTTATGGTTTCGACGAGCCGAATTATGGATCTAATGGTAAACGTAGCGGTAGTAACCTGCACTTTATCATCGGACAGGAATTCTAAAATATAGATCGGGTATAGCTTCGTATGTAGAGACGGGGCGTGTTCCGTATGTGGAGACGGGGCACGCCCCGTCTCTACATTTAAATAAATACTTTTAACGAATATTGGTAGGCTGTAAGTAAACCCTCTGTTATATTTGCAGTCATAAAGTAGAACTATAAATAAAGAGAGTATGAAAAAGATTATCACATTGAGCTGTCTGATGTTGCTTTGTTCTTTTGCCGGCATGGCACAGAAGTTCGCTTTAATCGACATGGAATATATATTGAAGAATATTCCGGCTTACGAAATGACCAATGAGCAGTTGAGCCAAGTTTCCAAGAAATGGCAAAATGAGGTGGAAGCGATTCAGCAAGAAGCTCAGAATATGTATAAGAATTATCAGAGCGATCTGGTATTCCTCTCCGCCGAGATGAAAACGAAACGTGAGGAAGAGATCGTGAAGAAAGAGCAAGAGGCGCAAGATCTGAAACGTAAATATTTCGGTCCTGAGGGTGAGTTATATAAGAAACGCGAGAGTTTGATGAAACCGATTCAAGACGAGGTGTATAATGCGGTGAAAGAAATCTCGGAAGACAAGGGATAATCAAATTGTTTGGGATCGAGCTTCAGCTATGAGCATTATTTTCGCTTCTCCGAAGATCGATATCAGTAATGAAGTGCTGATTAAGTTAGGATATTCAAAATAAATGCTTACATTTGTGCGCTTTATGCATGAAAAGTGTGAAAGCTTGATTAATAACAAAGTAATTATATAGTAAAAATGAAGAAACTTATTGTTTTATTGTTGATGATTCTCCCGTTGGGAGCTATCGCTCAGGAAGTTAAAATTGCGTTTGTAAAAACTCAAGAGGTGTTTATGGCTATGCCGGAGGTATCTGGTATGGAAAAACAAATGGCAGACTTGAATGAGAAATATAGAGTTGAATTGAAGCAAATGCAAGATGAATACCAAAAGAAATATTCAGACTTCGTAGCGCAGCAAGATTCATTGACAGAAAATATCAAGTTGAGAAGAATGCAAGAGATTCAAGATATCCAAGAACGTATGGATAACTTCGTTCAGGTAGCTCAGCAAGACGTACAAAAGAAACAACAAGAATTGTTGCAACCGATCCAACAGAAGTTGCACGAGGCTATCCAGAAGGTAGGCGAGGAGAAGGGATATACGTATATCATCGATCCGGCAGCTTTGCTTTATACGGGTACTAACGCGGTAGACGCAACTCCGTTTGTTCGTACGAAACTCGGTTTGTAATTAGCAAGAAAAATTTATTCTATAGAATAAAGAGGGGGTGTTTTCCGAAAGGATTGCACCCTTTGTACTTTATAAAAGAAGGTTTCTGATATGTTTCCACAAACTCCCGGTCCGATCGGTCTTTTTGATTCAGGTTATGGCGGACTTACGATTTTCGATAAGATTCATCAGTTGATGCCCGGTTATGATTACGTTTATCTGGGCGATAACGCACGTTCTCCTTATGGAACCCGTTCGTTCGAGGTTGTTTATCAATTTACCCGTCAGGCGGTATCACGCTTGTTTGAGTCGGGTTGCCAATTGGTGATCTTGGCTTGTAATACGGCATCCGCGAAAGCGCTTCGTACGATCCAACAAAAAGACTTGCCTACATGGGATCCCAATCGTCGTGTATTAGGAGTCATCCGTCCTACAGTTGAGTTAGTGGATACGATCAGCCGTACCAAACATATCGGTATCGTAGGTACGAGCGGTACGATTACGTCCAATTCTTATACGATAGAGATCGGCAGGATGTACCCACATATCCAAGTGACAGGCGAGGCTTGCCCCATGTGGGTCCCTTTGGTGGAGAATAATGAGTTTAATTCCCCGGGAGCGGATTATTTCGTGAAAAAGCATATCGACCATCTATTATCCGTAGATCCGCAAATCGATACGCTTATCTTGGGATGTACTCACTATCCCCTTTTGATGGATAAGATCCGTGCTTTTCTTCCTTCCGGCATCACTCTATTCTCGCAAGGCGAGCATGTAGCGGAGAGTTTGCGAGATTATTTAGGGCGTCACCCGGAAATGGATCGTAAACTCACGAAGGGAGGAAGTTGCCGTTTTCTTACCACGGAGTCGGCAGAGAAGTTTTCTGAGGCGGCTCTATCTTCATGAATACTCCGGTCTCGGTTTCCCAGATCGAGCTATAACGCCCCTAGGCCTATGAGGGAGATGTATATGAACGCTATTTATACTTCCCTCCTTCCTTATGAATACTTGAAAGATATCGGATGAATTCATTTGAATATCTAGTATAATTCTACAGATCACGCCGTGGTCTGTAGAGTTCACGGCGTGGTTTGTATAGTTCACGTTGTGGTCTGTACAGACCATGACGTGAATTAGAAAATAAAACAAGGAGCGAGAATGTATAGGTATAGAAAGAAATAGGTATAATACCTTATCCTTGCCTAAATTCTTGCCGGATGTCTGCCTTCTACAGAAAAGTCAGACCTTCCCTTATTGGATGCTCTTTCCAAAAGGAGCCAAGGCTAAAGCTGCCATCTTAAAATGTTGCATGCCGAAAGGGATGCCGATGATCGTGATACATAGCAAAAGGCCGAATCCTAGATGCGTAAGGCAAATCCAAAAGCCTCCGACGAATATCCAGATAATGTTCATGATAAGTGACAGGCATCCTCCGGAATTCCCCTCGTCTACGACACGGCTGCCAAAAGGCCATAAAGCCAGTATCGCTAATTTTAAGGTCTGGAGGCCAAAAGGTATACCAATGATCGTTATCATTAGTATTAGGCTGGATATCAGATATTCTACACTTGTTATAATCCCTCCGAAGAGTAACCATATTATATTCCCCAAGAATTTCATACGCTAGTTATTTAAATGGTTGATACTATCTTTCTCATATATAACAGATGCTTTACTAACTGTGGCTACATGAAAGCTATCTATTTCCGCCAAGATTTGCCGCTTAACGAGAGCGAAACTATCCCTGTAGGCCGGTTTCACCGGTTCAGAAGGGGGAGCTCCATTTTTAGCGGATCGATAGGTTGCCCGTTCTTATGGACACGGAAGTCTAGGTGCGGCCCGGTAGAGAGTCCGGTGGAGCCTACATAAGCGATCTCTTGGCCTTGTTGCACATGGCTGCCTACTTGGATTCCTTTGGCGAAGCGGCTTAAGTGCATATAACTCGTGGTGTATACGGAGTTATGTTTCACTTTCAGGAAATTGCCCCCGCCGTTTTGATATCCCTTGGCGATAACCGTACCAGCTCCGATGCTGCGTACCGGTGTACCGGCCGGTGCCGCATAATCAACCCCATGATGCGCCCGGTATCGTTTGAGGATCGGGTGAAAACGGGCGTTCGTAAAACGGGATGTGATCCGGAAAAAGTCTAATGGCGCTTTCAAGAACGCTTTGCGAAGGCTGTTCCCTTCCTCATCGAAGTATTCGAAGATACTGTCTTGGGTGAAAGGAATCGCTACAAACTCTTTGCCTTGATGCGTAAAGATCGCCCCCTCGATAGAGGCGATGCTCAAGGCGGTGGTATCGTCGATGTAAGCCTCATTGTATAGAACCTTGAAAGAGTCTCCATCCTTGATGTCAAAGAAATCGATTTGCCAAGCGTACACGTCCGATATCTTGATCGCCAGATACGGATCACCTCCGTTGGCCTTGATCACGTTCCATAGGGAAGAGTTTAATACTCCTTCCGTATATTTTTTCTTGAGGGTGATCGGCTTATTAAATTCATAGGCGTTGATCGTATCTCCGGTCAAGTCGATTACGGCATAATCGGTCAGCGACTTGGCGAAGGCGATATATCGGATCGTCTCTAAGGAATCTACCGTGGAAAATGTGTAATAATGCATGCCGGCTCGCAGTTTCGTCGGATCGAGGACATGGGTGGATGCCCTGCTGATACTGTCTGCTTTCAAGGCCGTGAAGCCCAGCCCGGAGAAGATGGAGGCGGGATTATCCCCGTTTTTCATCAAATACTCTTTTACGTCCAAGGAATCGATACAGATGCCGTATTGATACAGATGTTGTGAGCTATCCACACTGCGTATCCATGTCCGCGTCTTCCGTGGGCTGTTGGGGCTGTTTGCAGGAGAAACAACTCATCAACATGGCTAATACGATACATATAGGTAGTTTCTTGTCCATTTTGTCTTCGTTTGTTCATCAAAAATTATTCAACCGGATACAAACTTACGGAAAATAATAGAAATAGCGAAACCTATTTAGCGTAAAGCTTTGTACCTTCGCGGACTCGTAAAAAGGTGTTTAGGTAGAAAGCAGATCAATGGACATGTATAGACTATTCCGTGCCCCGAGAGGGCTGAGAGGCAAATTATTTAAATTAACAGGGCCTATCTTTCTGGAAACCTTGCTGATGTTGACTTTAGGCGTGGTGGATACGCTTATGTTGAGCCATCATTCCGATAATGCGGTGGCAGCGGTAGGTGTGGTTAATCAATTGCTGAACATGGTATTTCTGCTGTTCAATATTACCACGACCGGAACGTCTGTCATGTGCGCCCTTTATTTCGGGGCGAAGGATCATAAAAGTTTTATTCAGGTATTAGGGACGTCTTTGCTGTTTAACGCGGGAATCGGTTGCTTGATCAGCTTGATGCTTTTCTTGTTCGGTAGAGAGATGTTGGTCCTGATGGATATCCGTCCGGATCTGATGCCGGACGCTGAGACTTATATGCACATTGTCGGAGGGTTCGGCTTCTTCCAAGCGGTTAGTTTCACGATATCGGCGGTGCTCCGTGCGGCGAACAAGCCGAATTATGCGATGCAGGTGACCTTGCTGATCAATGTATTGAATGTGTTTGGAAATTATGCGTTGATATTTGGCCATTTCGGTTTCCCTGCCCTCGGTGTACAAGGAGCGGCTATCTCTACCTCTGTTTGCCGGGGAGTGGCGATGACACTTTTGTTTATCATGCTGTTCAAGCGGTTGGTGCCTCGTATCCCTTTGGCTTATTTCCGTCCGTTCCCGTTTCAGAAGTTGAAAGATGTGTTGAAGATCGGTTTACCTTCGGCAGCGGAACAAATCTCGTATGATGCCTCGCAGGTGACGATTGTCTACTTTATCAATATGCTGGGTAATGAGTACTTGACAGCTCGTGTTTATGTGATGAATATCGTGATAATCGGCTATATCTTTTCTTTGTCGATCGCGCAAGCTACTTCTATTTGTACCGGCAATTTGGTGGGCGCGAGGAAGAAGCAAGCCGCTTATTTATTGAGTTGGTATGCTTGGAGGAGGTCGTTGCTGATTACGTTAGTCGCTAGTACCGGGGTTTATCTGCTGGGACGTCCTTTATTGGGGATATTTACTGAGAATCAAGCAATCATAACGATCGCGATGGGAGCCTTGCTGGTAGATGTACTCTTGGAGCAAGGGCGGGCCACGGTACTGCTGTTCTTATTCTGCTTGCGTTCGGTAGGCGACGTCGTGGTCCCGGTAATTATCGAGTTATTCTGTATGTGGTTCTTTGCCGTGTTCTGCGGGTATATGTTCGGTATCGTGTTCGGATTAGGCTTAGCGGGGATGTGGTTCGCTTTTGCTTTGGACGAGTGTTCCCGGGGTGCGGTACTCTGTTTGCGGTGGCGAACGCAGAAGTGGAAAAAGAGGATGTTAATCAAGAGTCCTGTTAATATAAGCTAAAACAGGGTGCTCTTGGGAACATTTCGCCTTCTATTTGCGTCTTACTAATTACAATAGATATTTTATAAAAGATTATGATGAAGATGAAAAAGGTATTGTTTTATGCGTTTTTGCTTCCCGCTTTCGTTGGATGATGTTTTCTTGTTCAGACGTCAAGACAGATGTGAAGAAGTTGGAAGGTAAATGGAATGTGGTAGAAGTGAAAGGCGAGAAGTCTTGGAAGAAGGCCTGCCGCAGATGGACTTCAATATGGCTGAGAAGAAATTACATGGAAATACAGGCTGTAATTTATTCAATACGACGATCACGTTAGATCCGGAAGATGTATCTTCTATTACGATCGCTCCGGGCGCTACGACGATGATGGCTTGTCCGAATATGGATTTGGAGACGAGCGTGCTTCAATCGATGGATCAGGTTCGTTCCGTGAAGGCCGGAAAAGATGAGAATGAGATGTTGTTGGTAGACCAAGATGGTAATGTATTATTAGTATTGGAGAGAAATTAATGAGAAAAGGTCTTTTTTATATTTGCCTGCTTTTGGTAGGCGTCGGTTTGTTCGCCGGCTGTAAATCCAAGAAAGCTGTGGTAGCTTCTTTCTCGGATCTGGATGGTGAATGGGGTGTCGTGGAGATGAACGGTAAGACGTTGAATCCCGAGGAGACTCATCAGGTTTTGGTGTTCGACGTGGCTCGTCAAGGGCTTTCGGGAAATGCCGGTTGCAATCGGTTGATGGGGAAGATCGAATATAATGATGCTTATAAAAATATCATTAAGTTCCCACAGGTAGCGACTACCCGAATGGCTTGCCCGGATATGAGCGGCGAACGTGAGTTGCTGGAAGCGCTTAATAAGGTGGTGCGCTTTGAGGCACAGGGTGAGGCGGCTCCTGTTTCGGAAATCGCTTTGTTCGGGACCAATAATGATAAGTTGTTGGTGATCAAAAAGCAAAAATAAAATCACCCAGTTGTAGAGACTGGGGCGTGCCCCGTCTCTACAACTGGGTATTAATATTTGAAACTATAACGGAATCCTGCTTTAAACCAAATACCGGTTGGGGGATATTTCCCAGATCATAATAAGTGGAATTGAGCAGATTATTTAACTCCGCATATAGATTTAACCGCTGATATTCCCAATTTACTTTCATATCTACTAAGCAATAAGGAGCGTAAGGTTCCTCATAAGCCGGCTTAAGATTCTCGTATTTAGTATAACTACCTGCCCGGTCTTGCCAACGGACATACCAAGTGGCCGAAAAACCTTTCCAGATAGAATGGCTTAATTGAGCCGTGAACTTGTGCTTCAGATAATCTAACGCATAATTCGATATATACCCTCACTATCCTTGTCTTGATGGATAAACGCATATCCCAGTTCTATTTTCCGGATAAAGAACCGTTCGTTGCCCAGTTCCCTCGGTAATAACTCAGGTTAGTCTCGAAACCAAGGTTATCGACTTTTGTCAGATTTTGGCTTTCCCAGATATCTTCCGGTTTCTCTTTCACCCAATCGATCATGTTCTTGCCTTTTCGGTAAAAGCCGGCTATATGAGCCCGGAGGAAGTAAGTGTTGTATTTCAGTCCGACCTCGAATGCCTCGCTTTCCTCCGGTTTTAGGTCCGGATTTCCTTTATTCGTCTTACCCTCATAATAAAGATCGGTGAAAGTCGGCATACGCAATGCCCGGTTCCAGCTCCCATACAGACGGAAATTGTCCCCGATACGGTAACTGGCATCTATTCCCGGATAGAAATGAATCCCTTCGTTTAAGGCCGAATTATAGTTTGCCAAGACCCCGACTGACAACGTGAAGCGGCGTAATAATACGTTATGCTCAAGAAAGTAGCTGATGTTACTTCGGTTATCGCTTTTTAGATATTGCCCCTCTTTCTCGAAAGGAACATCCTGCGGTTCCTTCATCGGCTTGCCTAATACGTTACTCCTTACTCCCTCGTTTCGGAATTCCACGCCCATACTGGTTCTTCCTAGTTTCCACTGTGTCGTGGCGTTGAGGTTGGCTCCGAATACTTCCGTCTCATGGTAATTATGCCCGGTATACCAATCGGCGGGATCGCTACGGAACAACTCGTACCGGTCGAAATGTCGGGTCCAGTATACCTTGGGGGTGAACTTGATTTTGCCATGTGTTTCTCCTCCGGCGGAGAGGAAGAAGCGGCGAGTCTTGTCGTATTGGTTGGGATAGGAAGCGGAGTAGAAGCTATTCGCTCCATAACCTTTGTCGTTGTATCCGGCTTGGAATTGGAAATCGGCCTCCTCGCTTTTAAGTTCCGATTGCCAAAAAAGATTTAATTGTTTGAAGTCTGTATTGTCTATATACCTCCGGACGAGGCATACCCTGTGGAAAGGCGCTGTCCGAAATGAGTGGTCGCGTGATTGATGGCAGCTTCCAGTTTCCAGAGCTTATGCATTCCAGCGTAATTGTCGGTCGAGATCCTGTTCTCTTTTCCTGTTTTCGTGATGATATTGATCGCTCCGGCGAAAGCGCTGGCCCCGAATATACGGGAAGAAGGGCCGGATACCACCTCGATGCGCTCTATGTCCGAGAGATTCACCGGGAGGTCAAAACTATAATGGCCGGTTTGTGGGTTGGAGAGGTTGACCCCGTTTAAGAGAACCGCTATTTGGTCGAACGTCCCTCCCCGGATGGAGATATCGGCTTGGGTGCCTCCTTCTCCTCGTTGCCGGACGTCTATTCCCGCGGCATATTCTAAAAGATCTTGGATACTGGTGACAGGTGCCGCCGCGATCTCACGGGCGGGAATGACTGTCACGATCTTGGTCGCTTGATTCCGTGCGATAGGCGCACGGGAGGCGGTAACTTCTACCTCTTCCAGCTCTACGGAAGCTTCCTCGCCGGTCCGGTTAGGCTCGATTACCTTTTGGGCTTGCGCCGTGTCGGGCAGGGCGAATAGTAGCGTACTTGCTGTTACGACTCCAATGTTAATGACTTTGTGCATACTCCGGAACGCGGCGTAACGTTTCCGGTCGAATCGGCGGAAACGTACGGCGACTTGGGTATGCGATTCCCAATAATTCATTCGTTCTTATTTTTTATTTTGAGTAGGATAGTCGGGATAAAGTAAATACTTTTTACGCATGGCCTTGTATTGATCTAGCTCGGGTTTCCAACTTTCCCGGATCTCTTTCTCGGATAAGCCCTTACGATCTGGTAGCGGAGCTGCTTCGTGCCTGCCAATAAATCGAACCAGTTCGGACGGGAGAAGAAAAAGGCTTGATCCTTCCCGCTTTATTGTAGAAGTCGAGGAAGAATCGCAAGGTTAATCCTCCTTCGAACGGATATTCCCGCAGATCGATGCCGTAACATACTTTATCCTTTTGCAAGGGATTGGTATCGAATCCGGCAAGG
>ENA-OQAA01000121-OQAA01000121.1-human-gut-metagenome-genome-assembly--contig:-NODE-121-length-55329-cov-3.426760_pt1 | contig 55329 bp, 56 predicted proteins | sample MGYA00242489_ERZ504515 | MGnify/ENA primary metagenome ERZ504515 (study PRJEB26092, sample SAMD00036237) | human gut metagenome | host: Homo sapiens | study: EMG produced TPA metagenomics assembly of... | reverse complement strand
TTAAGAAATAAAAGAACCTAACTGAAATTTGCGGTAGGTTTTCTTTAACTAGAATATGTAAATTTTAGATTCTTTAATGATAAGTTGTTTTCTTCCATCAACAACAGAACCCATTAAAAGAGGGACTGTCGGTAAATAACGTTTTTTAGAGCTGACAGCACCAAACAAAAATATCCTGACAGTTACAAGGCTTTCTGGCTCTGCAACTTGTTCAGGATATTTTTATTTTGGTAAATACATTCTATTTTTGGCCGCAAAAAATCTTCGGTTGGATTTTTACGGCCACATTTTTTTCCAGGCAGTTTTTCCCTCAAATTTTTTTAGTTTTTCGTATAAAAAACGATGGTATTTATTTATATTTCTGCCAATAGCATACAGCATGAATTCTTTATATACCTTATCTGACGATCGGTAATTAAAACGCCGGAAGTTCTCATTTTCCTTGATATCTCCAAAATGTCCTTCCATCTGAATGGAACGTGTCTGGCGTTTCAGGATTCCCTGTTCTCTCTGGATATTAGCATGGGATCTTTCTTTCAGTTCCCGCACCTTGTCCATTCCTTCAATCACAAACATCTGTGTATTTCCCAGCCCATACTTTACCCCATAATCATTCTCCTGCAAAAAAGCATTATATTTTCCAAAAAGCTGGTCGATAGAATCCAGGAGACCCGCAAGATGGTAATGAATACAAGCCAGAAAAATCTAATTCCTCCATCACTTTTTTCAGGGTATAGACTGGATCGTCGTCAGGCAAACTCCATTCGAAGAAACTAAAGTTAATTTTCTGTTGCCCTAATTAAAAAAAATCATTATAATAATTATTGGTTAGCATAGTTACATTACAACATGTAACGGAGAGAAAGATGGTTGTCATTGGCCATCTTTTTTTCTTTTTTCAGATAAATTCAGGGAGGGTATGACTCGTTGTGAGTCATACCTCCCTGTTTTGGAACTACCTATTTCCCGACAGTCCCTATCTTTCATTTCACAATATTGTTATCTACAATGAATACATTGGTCTCACATACTGGTTCATCAGACTGATTCCGTAGTTCCAGGCTGTCGCCCAGCCTCTTCCGTTTGGATTTTCCTTTTGTCCAAGCCATTCTACATACATTGCAGATCCTCTTGTCACGAGTGAAAATCTTGGATCGACATTTGCCTGTGTCAGGTTATCTTTTGATGCATATGCTTTCAGATGCTGTACCTGAGCCCTGATTCCTGTCGCAACATCCGGAAAGCTTGCAGGTGTCGGATTCACATCTGTTGCTCCAAGTCCTGCAAAGTTGAACTGTTCAATCTTCACAGATCCACCGAACTGTAAATATCCGGTCTCCTTCATTGCCTGTCCGAATACGACCTCCGGCTTCACACCTTCTTTTGCAGCTTCATCGTATACGATCTGACAGAACTGCTCAAGACTTGCTACTCCTCCGTTTGCCAGCTGTGCGCCCGGATAAGTTCTTCCGCTTTTCTGGTACATTTTTACCATCTTATTTACAACTGTGTTCTTATCACTGCTGATATCTGAGTTTCCCATGATTGATGTCACACCGGTATAAGTTAACACACCCTGTGGGGATACATTTTTCTTTAAGTAATACCAGGTTCCATCTACATTCTGGTATCCAGTTGTCATCCAGCCATCTTTATCAAAATAATACCATTCGTTTTCTATGTATTCCCATCCGGATTTTGTACAATTGCCATCTGCATGACGATACCACCAACGTCCGGAAGTATTAACCCACTGTGCCTTTGCAGGAGCCATTGCCGGCTTTTGTTCCGGTTTCTGTACAGACTCATTGTTTTCTTTTTTCTTTCCCGGTTCCCAGCTCCGGATACATTTACATAATACTCGCCTACCCAGGTATCACTCGCCATCTTTCCGTCTTTGTCGAAATAATAACACTGATTTCCTACCCAGTACCAGCAATTGCTGATTCTTGCTCCGCTGGTGTTAAAGTAATACCAGATGCCATCCAGTTTCAGCCAGCCTGTTACCATCCAGCCGTCTTTGTCAAAATAATAGTTCTGACCGCCGATTGTTTCCCAGTTTGACTTTGTATAACTTCCATCTGCATGACGATACCACCAACGTCCGGAAGAGTTGATCCATTTATCTACCGGTTTTTCTTTTCCAGGTACCCAGCTCCGGATGCATTTACATAATACTCGCCTACCCAGGTGTCACTCGCCACCTTTCCGTCTTTGTCGAAATAATAGCACTGATTTCCTACCCAGTACCAGCAATTGCTGATTCTTGCTCCGCTGGTGTTAAAGTAATACCAGATGCCATCCAGTTTCAGCCAGCCCGTCTGCATCGCTCCGTTCGGATTCAGATAATACCAGGTGCCGTTTAAATTCAGCCACCCTGTCTGCATGACGCCGCCGCCATTCAGGTAATACCAGGTACCACCTAAATTAAGCCAACCAACCTGCATCGCCCCGCTGGCATTCAGATAATACCAGACATTGTTCAGTTTCAGCCAGCCTGTCTGCATTGCTCCGTTTGGATTCAGATAATACCAGGTTTCCACTTAAGTTCAGCCAGCCTGTCTGCATAATTCCGTTTCCATCAAAATGGTACCAAAATCCGTCAATCTTCTCCCAGCAATTCACAGCATACTTTCCGTTGTAATATACGAATTTCCACTGTGAGCCATTCTGCTGCCAGTTACCAAACTGTACGTTATTGTTGATATATTCCAGGATTCCTCTCGCATCGGCCTCTCCCAGTGCTTTCAGCTTCTCGTCTGAGCTGAGATACTTCTGATAATCGCTTGCATTGCTCAAAAATGCATGCTCCACGATAATTCCCGGGAATCCGTTGCGTTTGCTCTGCTGGATCACATAATAATAATCCTGTACTGAACCATCCGGATATTTACTGTTTGCCGAGTTATTGATCTTCACTCCCCGGTTGTATAATCCCAGGCTGACCAGCTGCTTTTGGATACTTGAGGCAAGTTTCTGACCTTCCTGTCCAATATCGGAGCGATAATTGCTATTCGGATAATAGACTTCCGCACCGTATGCACTTGCTCCTGCTGAATTCAGATGAATGCTGACGAACATATCTGCATTCTTACTCACTGCAAATGTGATTCTGTTTCTCAGATCTGAGCTTACATCTGTAGCACCTCCGACACTAGTATCGGATTCTCGTGTCATATAGACCTGAATTCTTCCGTTTTTCTCCAATGCCTCTTTGCAGTATTTTGCGATCTTAAGTGTCAGTGTCTTCTCATTCGCTCCGTTTCCGCTTGTTCCCGGATCGAATCCTCCGTGTCCCGGATCAAGTACCACAACCAGTCTTGTCGATGTACGTCCTGCATATGTCGCAATCTGTGAATCGGCAGACTGTGTATCGATCGCATCGTTGATCACATCCGCAATGCTGTCTTCCTCATGTACGGTTCCATCCTGTGTGATTGCTGTGAAGGATATATCTGCGTCACTAATGTCTGTATTTTCCTCTGTCTTTTCCCCTTCTACAACAGCATCCGGATCTGTCTCACAGATCTGATTGACTGCGAATTTCCCTTCGATTCCACATTTTTTGAAGTTCAAAGAATATTCTTTTCCATCTGCCGTATATGTGATATCTTCTATACTATATGTTCCTGTCCAGGATTCATCTTCATATGTCATCTCGAACACTGCCGCTGATTCCTGAATCTCTGAAGCTTCTACCGAATACTCTTCATTGGTCGATGTGTTTTTGTATCTTAATACCGCTCCTGTAAGAACCGTATCTTTGTTATATCCAACTACAATTTTCTGCGTTCCCGGTGTTGTCACGCTTGGTTTGTCTACGACTACATATTCCAGTGCCGGTTCTGTGCTTTTGCCCTGCTCGGAAGCCTCTACACTCGACACCGTCAGAAGTGACAATACCATTGCAACACACAGCATTACCGAGATGATACCACGCATGTGTCTTTTTTTCATTGTTTCTCCTTTCTTCTTCAGCTTTTTACCTTTTTTTACTCGTATATCATAGCATTCTATCTACGAAAAGTCAAAGAAAGAAGGCGGCACTCGCTTGTGCCGCCTTTCTCTACTTCCTTATTCAATTACTTGACCCATCTTCCATTCCGATCAAATACATATTTTACTCCACCGATTCTATGCTCACCTGTGTATAATCTTCCGGTTGTTCCTGCATAATACCAGCTGCCGTCATATAATTTCCAGCCATTTTTCTGAAGAATTCCGTTCTGATCAAACAGGTATAAGCCCTTAGACGTTCCATATATTCCTGTAATCATTCTTCCATAAGACAAGAAGTAATTTCCAAGCATTCCATCATATGGCTTTCCATCTTTAAAATAGTACCAGATTGCTTCTCCCTCATATGTAACCTTATACCAGCCCTCTCTGGAAACATCTATTTTCTTTCCACTTTCATCGTGCAGGAAGTATTTACCACTTTCACTATTATATTCAAGAGTACTTGCTATCATATGACCGCCAGTATAGAATGTGTATTCTGTACCGCCTATTTTCTTTGTAGTTCCAGATACCAGTTTTCCGTTTTCTACGTAAAACCATTCATTCCACGGTGTTTTCTTCCAACCAGCAGTTGTATCCAGATGTCCGTCATTGTTAATCCAATAATAATTTCCCGTCTTTTCATCGCACAAAGCGGAATTCCGTTTCATATAGCCACGACCTTCAAAGTAATAGGTTGCTCCGTTTATTGTTTTTTTGCCTGGCTCAACTGGAGAACCATTTTCCACATAACGCCAGTCACCGTATTCCATCAATACCCAGCAAGTTCCTTTACTTCGCCTTGCCATGCGCCACTGCCAGAAAACTTATTTAATGTACCGTTAATCTCTACAAGATCATTGGAAACCATAAATCCATCTTCAAAATAATATCTTGTGCCGTTAATATTCCTCCAGCCATCATTAACTGCAACAATATCTCCGGTTTTTTCATCTTTTTCCAGATACATCCAATCATTCATTCTCTGTACCCAACCGGATACACATGTCCCATCCTGTCCGACATAAGAGTATCTGCCAGGAGTATTTTTTGCCGGAACGAGGCTATTCGTAAGCATCTTGCCGTTTTCAAGATAATACATATCATCTTTCCATCCGGTCGGTAATGTACCGTTATCCACATAATACCAGTCACCATCGGCCAGATGCCATCCGGTCTTCTGATCTTCCAAAGTCATCACTTTATGACCATTTTCGTCAAAGATAAATGTCTTATCACCTATTTGCGTCACTCCGACTGCCATAGATCCGGTTTCAGTCAGATAAAAGTCTCCATGCCACTGGTTTTTAAGAATATTTCCTTCGTTATCTGTAAAATACCATTCCAACTGATCCAGTACCCAGTTGTTTGTGATGATTACACCGCTGTTATCAGTATAATATTCGTAACTTTTCTCTCCATCCCAGACATAGAAATTTCCACTCTGCATGATTCCTTCAGAGCCCATATAGTAACGTTTTCCGCCAACTGTAATGATTTCATCATGGGCTGCCTCTCCATTGGCTTTCACATAATACCAGGAACCGTTTACTAATTTCCATCCCTGTGATCTGTCAATTGCACCGCTCGTATTTGCATACAGTACCTTGTCTTTCTCATCGTCAGCATAACATGTAAACACACCTGTCTGCATTATGCCGTCCCAATCAAAATAGTACTCAGCGTCACCAATTTTTAATACCTGATTTCTTACTACTACTCCTTCTGAATTAAACCAAAGCCATTTACCAAGCTGACCTGAATAATGCCATGTATTCTTCTTTTCAACAATCTGTCCACCAGGTTCTGCCCAATATTCATTATCATTTACCCAGAAGTGTCCTGATGCCATTACTCCATTATAATAGAAATAATACTTGGATCCGTTAATCACTTCAAATGTATCCTGTAACATCTTTCCATCTTTATAATAATACCAGTCTTCTCCTGACTTCTTCCATCCGTTTTGTCCCTTTGTATCAACAAGTGTTAATATGCCGTCATCACCTGCACGGTAAAGTACACCCTGTACGACTACTTCCTGATTTCTTAACATTTTTCCGTCACTATCGAAGTAGTAATAATTATCTCCTTCTTCCAAGACTTGATTGCGATACTTTGTATAATCACTTTCGAAATATTCATCTCCGTACCAGCCTTGTCTTAAATATCCGTTTTCGTCTGCCCAAATATACCCTGTGATCCATTCCTGTTTTTCCTTATCCCAGTATGAAATCCATTCCTGGCTGTCTCTTAGCATGATTCCATTATCACCAAAGTAATAGCCATGTGTACCGTCTTCGTCTTCGATTTCTGCAATCACATTGGTGAACATCTTATCATTTTCATAATAAAAGTAATTGCCGTCTTCGTCTTCATACCAGCCATTTTTCACTTCAGCTTCTTCTTCACCTTCACCGCTTTGAGCAGCTGCTGTTCCGTTCTGTGCCGTTAGCGCTGAATTTTCATTTGCAGATGGTGTATTGCCTGCATTCCTGAGCATTTTGAACGGTTACCTTTTGTTCTTCCTGTTCCGGAGTTTCTTCTTGTACTGTCTCGTCTGCATTCTGGCTATCCTGCTCTTCCTGCACATCCGGTGTTGCCTCAGAAGCTTCTGTCTTTTCCGTCACTTCGCTGCTCTGTGTGATGGCTTGTGCATCTGCCACATTGTCCGCTGCCATAGTAGGTGTTACGGTTGCTGTACTTAACGCTGCTACGCACAGCAATGCGCATACTTTTTGTTTTTTCATACCTTTTTCCTCCTGTGGGTTCGTTATATGTTTATTTCATCATACAATTCTCTGTTTTAAAATATATTTTTCATACATCTTTCACAATTTTACCACACTTTTTTCTCAATTATCTGATCCACTTTCCATTTTCATTAAACCAGTATGTCTTTCCTCCGATTGATCCTTCTCCCGTGTACAATCTTCCTGTGTTTCCGGCATAGTACCAGTCTCCATTAAAGAGTTTCCATCCAGTATATGGAAGACCGCCCTGGAAAATCCATTTTCTACGTCCTCACTGGCACTCACAGGCACGAAAAAAGACCGCTACGTTTCGTAACGATCTTTTCTTCCTTCAATATATTAATATACTACTACGGTTGTTCCTCTCGGGATATTATCATAAATCCATTTTGCATTCTGGATTTCCAGTCTTACGCAGCCGTGTGACAATGGAATTCCGACTCTTCCATCCATCAGAGTTCCGTTCTTGTTGTACAATACACTGTGGAATAAGTAATTACCATAGAATTGTGTATACCAGTAACATCTTGCTGCTCCAGAATCAAAATAGTAACCTTTTGACTGAACAGTGAATGTTCCGGAAACTGTCGGTGTTGCCGCTGCTCCCGGTGCGCACTGCCAGAACTTATTTATGTTCCATGCGCCTAAGCGTCCGTTAAATATCGCAACTCTGCAGGTTGCTCTGTTAACAAGAATCAGGTAATTCGTATTACTTGTATAGGCCTGTGCTTTCGCAGTCATCATAGACATATCTGTCGGAAGCATTGCCCCATTTGCACCCAGATAGTATCCATCGATATATCTGTTCTTGGCCATTATTCCCCATATTCCTCCATGAGAATCATTCTGATAGTACATATAATACCAACTGCCCTTTACAGACTGCCAGCCGGTTTTCATTGCTCCGTCTTCACCGAGATAATACCAGTCAGATCCTGCTGCCAGCCAGTTCTTAGCCATTGCACCGCTGCCGTAGAAATAGTACCAGCTGCCATTCACAACTTTCCATCCACCGGCTACCATTCTGTTGCCATTCTGTGGGTCTAAATAGTACCAGGAACCATTCACATACTTCCAACCGGATGCCGGGAGTCCTGACTCATTGTAATAATACCAAGAACCGTTCTCTGCATACCAGCCTTCGCGCATTGCTCCTGCCTTATTGAAATAATATGTAGTTCCGTTAATTGTTTTGGCACAATCTGTCACCAGTAATCCCGGATATGTTTCATTTGCACCATCCAGATAATACCATGCTCCGGCTACTCTTCTCCAGCCTGTTGCACGAAGTCCTGACGGATCCTGATAATACCAGCCTTCCGGCCGCTGCAGCCAGCCACGTACCATTGCTCCGTCCGGATAAAAATAGTACGTTGCTCCGTCAATCTCTTTTTCCGGATCTGCCGTCATAAGTCCCGGATGTTCTTCATTATTGACATCCAGATAATACCATTGGCTGTTAATATTCTTCCAGCCATACACCTTGGCTCCATCCGGCATTGCATAATACCAGCCTTCCGGATACTGTTGCCAGCCACTTCTCATGACTCCGTTTTCTCCGAAGAAATAAGTATTTCCATCTATTTCTTTTTGCTGTCCGGCAACCATGAGATCTCTGTGTTCTTCATTATTCGCATCCAGATAGTACCATGCTCCGTTAATGTTATTCCAGCCATTCACAAAAGCGCCATCAGTCTGTGCATAATACCAGCCTTCCTTTTTTAATATCCAGCCGGTCTGCATGGCTCCCGAGTTATCGAAACTATAATATTTTCCATTAATCTCCAGAATCTGATCTGCGATCATAAGTCCCGGTTTTTCCTGATTTGCTCCATCCAGATAATACCATGTTGTTCCCTGAAGAATCCATCCTGTCTGCAGTGTGCCATTTCATCATACAGATACCAGTCTCCTTCTTCATTCTGATACCATCCGGTATGAACAGGCTGTTTTTCTTCTTCATCCTTCGGATCGTCCTTCGTTCCCTCATCAGGATCTTTTGCATCGACAACCGGAAGTTCATTTGGATCCTTCGTAGTGAACTCTGTTGTCTCATCCGTTTGCCCGTCTACAGATTCTGTCTGCTGACCTGCCGGCTGATTGTTCTCAACGGCAGATACGCTTGTCGGTACCAGCATACACATCGTTAATGCCAGTGCAATGAATGCTTTCCTTCTTTTCATAGCTCTTCCTCCCTGCTTTTTATAAATATCTTCTTACTCCAACCAGAGAATTTCCTTTGTCCCAGGTCTCGTAATAATCTACTCCCTGGATCAGTGTTCCATACTTGGAGTTAAGTGCATGCATCAGCTTTCCGTCACCCAGATATAAAGCGACATGATTGATACTTCCCGACGAATTGGCATACAGTAGAATATCTCCTGCTTTCCACAGACTCTTATCTTTTACATTAATCACCATTCCACCTTTTGCCTGATCATAAGATGATCTTGGAATAGATACTCCCAGATACTTTAATGCCCACTGTGTAAAGCCGCTGCAATCCCATCCTTTTGTTGTCGCACCACCGTAGAGATACGGTGTTGTTACATATCTTTTTATTTCATCAATCTTCTGTTCCAGACTTTCAACTGCAACTCCGCTGCTTCCGATCGTCCATCCATCAATTTCTATATTCGTTGCCATCAATCCTTCTTTATACTCTGTTATATTCGGATCATTTGCTTTATAGAAATAATACCATTTATTATCGATCAACTGCCAGCCTGTACGCATTGCTCCGTCACTTCCGAAATAATAATTATTCCACCAGCCGGTTTTAATCGCTCCACTGCTTTCCAGATAATACCAGATATCTCCCAGTTTTATCCATCCGGTACTCATCAATCCCTCTTTCTGAGGATTTAAATAGTACCAGCGTTTATTTACCAGTTGCCAGCCGTTTACAACCGCACCGCTTGTATTTGCATAATACCAGCCTTCCGGTTTTAAGATCCAGCCGGTCTGCATTGCTCCATTTTCCTGAAAGCTGTAACTTGCTCCATTGATTGTATAGCGCTGATTTGCGATCATCAGACCTGGATATGTAACGTTATTTCCTTCCAGATAATACCAGCAGCCGCCAATCAATTGCCAGCCATTCACAATCGCACCGCTTGTATTCGCATAATACCAGCCTTCTGGTTTTAGAATCCAGCCGTTCTGCATTGCCCCGCTTGCCTCAAACCAATACGATGCATTATTAATCGTTTTTCTAGTTCCCGCAAGCATGGCTCCATTATTATTTTCATCCAGGTAATACCATCTGTTACCATCATATAACCAGCCGGTCTTTCGTTCTCCGTTTGTATTATAATAATACCATACACCTTCCTCTTTACTCCACCCTGATTTTGTGACTGTATATATATTACTGTCGGAATCATCTTCTCCAGTATATGTTGTTGTTATATTCTCATCTTCCTTACTATCATCGATACTCTGAACATCTTCAACACTCTGATTTTCTTCGCTACTTTGATCACTCTCGGTTACAAATTCATCCGAATTTACTTCTGCTGTATAATTTATGTTTTGTGTTTCACTTTCTTCTGCATATACTGGATTTACAATTTGCACAGAAATTGCTGCGATTCCAACTGCAATCCCGGTTCTCATTATTTTTTTCATTATAAACCTTCTTTCTTTTGTATACTTACCTAGTATACATGATTTGCTTTTGAAATTCAAATTTCTACTACACGAAATTCTAAAAAGTCTCTTGACTGTAATTGTACTTTTACAGCCAAGAGACTTTTTTACTTCGATATTTTCTTTGCGGTCTGTGCTATATTGTACAGATCTCCTTTTCCGTCTACCAGATAGACGTGAATATTATAGGCTCCTTTCGGATCTTCATATGCGCTTATGTCGATATCGCCTTTCCATACATCTCCGTCAAACATTGCGAGTGGTACCCACTGAAGATCACTCTGATCATCATATTTCCATACCGCAGCCATTACTGATTGTATTCCTTTATCTGCATACTGGATATTTTTTACGGTAATCGGAATTTCTTCGGTTTCGGCATTATATTTCCCTGTCTTTGCTTTTCCTACAGGGTCTGTCTGTGCCACAAGTTCTTTCTCGTACTTCTTCTTATCAATCTGCGCCATTTTGTTCAAAAGTTTTGACTTTTTGCCCAGTTCTTTTTCTTCCTGTTCGATTCCGACTTTTTCAGTCAGTGTCTGCTCTGCCGAATACAAATTTGTTCCAAGTCCCAGACGATTTCCTTCGATATCTACTCCCATCGCCGCAAGTGTTGTCGGGAAATTATCAAATGTTGTATAATTTCTTTTTTCATCTGTCTGCTTCTCTGCACTGGAATTAATATATGTTGTATAGACTCGTTGCTCATAATCTTTATCCACATCTTCACAGAAGTCACTGTCCATCGTCGGATGATCACCGGATATCACAATTGTAGTATCTGCCGCGAAATCCTGCTGCTGTATCCAGTCAACAAATTCTTTCACCTGTCTGCTCGAGCATGCCATAACATTGGCATACTGGTTGTCTCCAAATGTGTCCGGACACAGATCACACACATATCCATCTTCAAAATGTGTATCAACAGTCAACATAGTAAGATTAAATGGTGTATCTTGTTGAGATAACTCCAGCAATCTTTCTTTCGCAAATCCGAATAATTTTTCATCCTCATATCCCACCAGACTTTATAGTCTTCCGGGATCAGTCCGTTATCATGTGCATAATCATAATCCATAATGTCATACTGACCATGATCCGTAAAATATAATTTTCGTCCTCCGAATGTCGCCTCTGAGCCAATTAGCAGAGTCTGTGAATATCCTTCTTTTTGAAGAATATCTCCCAAAGTAGTAATTTCCGGGAAGAAGGAATCTTGCGTATCCATACCATTAGCACCAATGGATACACTTAATGGCAAGCCTGATGTCTGTCCGAACATTGCTCCCATCGTCACGTAGTTCCCGGCATTGAATAGCCTACCATTCAGTTTGTTACTTTTCCCCGAAAAATCTTCATTCTCCTGTGCAAGCTGAGTCAGCTCCGGGATCACATTTTCATCAAAAGCTCCACCATTCTTTTTATCCGCATACGTCATTTCCATGGATTCAAGGAATATATAGATCAGATTTTTCTCCTGCTCCGGAAATGTAATATTCACACTGGACGGATCTACATAGTTCTTATCTATAAATGTAGAATATGTATCCTGCCCTTTTAAATAGCTTCCAATATCCAGTCCGTTCCATGTTACCCCTACTGTAACGCCTGTGATTACAATTGCTCCGGTACAAAAAGCAAGTGCTATTTTCTTTAACCTTTTTTTATTCTTTCTATTCGCACATATCAAAAAGATCATACAGCTTAAAATCAATACAACCGGAACCACGCACTCGTTACAGTAATCCTTGATCATATCTGTATTCGTTCCTTCTAGCGGTGCAGTAAGATGGAACACCAATCATCCATAGAAAGATTCGTCCATGTCTTGAACATCCATTTTGCACTAAAGGCAAGAAGTGTACCTACTACACCTAATAACACACTAAAAATAATCCCTAAAATTCCTATTATCTTATGTAATTTCTTATTTTTCATTATTCTTCTCTTTTCGTCCATAGTCACCGCTTTTGCGCATATCAGATTTTATTATATACATTTTTTTGCCTTGTCCTCAAGAAACTCCTTAAGATTTTATTATTTTTTTATATATTATCTTTTTATTAAAAACGGTCTAAAAACATTTTGTTCTGTTCCCAGACCGCTTTTATTATAAAATTCTTTTTACTCCCGGTATTTTTCTTAAAATTGCAGTAATAACTAATGATACAAAGAATGTCACAACTATTAATCCTATAAAATTAAACAAAAAAGACATTGTCAAATTACAATTCAACAATGCCTTCCTTTACTTCTTAAACACCACAACTCTCTGCCCCACATAATTAAACACCACAAACGCTCCCATTCCAACCAGCATAGACAGATTATCCTGTACACTCTTACTCTGTCCGTGCAATACCCAGGACACAACCGGCTTCGCCATTCCGTATGCCAGCAGATAGCATATGGTAATATTCAGCACAAACTTTCCAATCTGCTTCCAGGATTTCTCCTTGTTCTGAAATGTAAAGTATTTATTCAAAAAATAACTCACAACGCTTCCCACTACATAATTAGAAGCTGATGATAACCAGTAACTCAAATGTAACAGATTATATGCTGCGAACATCACCCCGGTTCCAACCAGAGTATTTACTATGCCAACCAATACAAATTTCCAAAAAGTAATATCCAATATATTTTTAATCTTATCTTTCATTTTCAAATAATAAGCGGCTCATGCATACCTTCACACAAGCCGCCCATCCTCTCTATATTATGCTATTCTGTATTGCATTTTCCAATCTACCTCTCTGCGTCCGCTTACTCGCCAAGCCCGGATTCAACTGCTTCAACCATTGCTTTCATGGCCTCTTCTTCGTCTTCCCCATCGCAGATAAGCTCGATCTCATCTCCCGATTTCACGCATGCTCCAAGGACACTCAATACACTTTTCGCATTTGCTGCGGTGTCATCGTTATACATGAATTCTACCTTGCACTTGTATCTGCTTGCTATGTTACAGAACATCCCTGCAGGTCTGAGATGCAGTCCCGTCGGATTTGTTATTGTAACTTTCTGTCTGATCATAATGTATTCTCCCCATTTCTGTCTGTTATTCGCTCTGGCCGTTCTGATTGTTTTCATCTGTCGTTGTCTGACTGCTGTTCTGGCTTTCACCCTGTATTTTACTGCTCTGCTTTGATTTTTCAAGTATGATCTCCACATTCACTTCATTCACAAGCTTGCAGCCATCCGGCAGTTCGACAGACACCGGAACGGTATATGTACCAGGCTCTGTATAATTCTTAAGATCAATGCTGACTTTCTTCGCAGGTGAGAACAGATTCAGCACATCATTCGGTCCCTTCACCTGTATCTCCAGATCAACGGTAGATCCGTAATTGATGCTCAGTCCGTCCGCTATATTCTCCAGGATGATCGATCCTGTCGATATCTCAAAGCTCTTTGTTCCCGGCTGTTGTACCTGGATGGATATTACCACCTTATTCGCATTCTCTTCCGCAAGGGACACACCGCTCGGAAGATAAGATGAGATATCAATGGTCTGCTCCGTTCTCTGTGTCAGTTCTTCCAATTTCAGGGCACTCGGTGGAATATCGATCTCTGAGATCTCGGCAAGCGTACTCTTATCACCTGTCACTTCCACTTCCTGCGGTTCTACCGTGATCTTGCCAAGTTTATACCCTTCTGCTGCCGACACCTCTGATGTATCCACTTTAAGTGGCACACTTTTTACCTGAAGCAGTTCTACTTCAACACTGACTCCTTCTTTTCCAAGGTTGTTTGCAAGAAGTGTCTGGTCGATCACGTTATTATTTGCATCATACAGTACCAGTTTTGCTTCTACCGTCTCATCTTCGGATAATCCGGATACGTTTGCTTCTGCTGTTACTTTTGCAATATTGTTAATGATTCTCTTCGGTCCGCGAAGTGTTACTTTTTCCGGAAGTGCTTTCAGGCTTCCCACTTCATATCCGTTTCTTACCGTTCCCGTTGTTGTCGGTGTGATTGGGAAATTATTCTTCGCTTCCTCATCGATTTGGATCTGCAGATTTCTTGGATTTGCCGTTGCCTTTTCATATTTTCCTGTATATCCTTTGATCGTCACTTCAATCGGCACCTGTGTACGAAGCGTAAGTTCTTTCATGTTCGCTGTCGCAACAATATCCTCTGCCTTGATCTTATCCAGTACCGACCGCTGTGCTGTAACTGTTACATTAATCTCCTGTGTGTTATCCACGATCTGATACGTATTATTATTATCCGTAATCACTTCTTCATGCGTTACCTGCACCGGGATATTGGAAAATGTCTTGTCATCCACCGGATCATCGATATTCACTACAACCAGCCACAAGAATGCCGCAATCAGGAAAGCCAGTATTTTCAGCGCAAGATTGTTAGTTATTCTTTTTCGCATGCTTCCGCCATCCTTTCCACATTGCCTTTATTCTGTTGGTTTCACTGCTCTTATGCTGTACCTCTTCCAGCTTCACACGAAGTTCTGCTTCATTGATACTTCTTGTAAGCTCTCCTCCTGTGCGACTGACACAGCTCCTGTCTCTTCTGATACCGTAATGACCAGTGCATCACTGACTTCGCTCATTCCTACTGCCGCACGGTGTCTGGTGCCCAGATCCTTGCTGATCCCCATATTATCCGAGAGGGGAAGATAGCAGGTTGCCGAGACGATCCTGTCACCTCTTACGATGATCGCACCATCATGAAGCGGTGTATTATGTTCGAAGATATTGATCAGCACCTGACTTGATACCAGACAGTCCATCTGGATTCCGGTGCTTTCATACTCCGTAAGCCGTATTGCCTGTTCTACGACGATCAGAGCCCCTGTCTTGACTTTTCCCATGGCAAAGCATGCACGGATAATATCCTCTCTTGTCTCTTCACTGAAACGTATCTCCCGGTTCTGTTCAAAAGGAACAACTGATGTCAGGAATTGCTTCTCTCCAAGCTTTTCCAGTGCCCTCCGCAGTTCCGGCTGAAATACTACAATTGCCGCTGTAGCCATGACCGTCAGTGAATTTCTCGCGATGAACAGGATCGTATGCATCTTGAATATAGCTGCGAGAAGAATAAAGCCCGCAAGTACAATGATTCCTCTGAGCAGCATCCATGCTTTCGTATTCTTTATCCATATGATGATCTGATAGATCAGAAAAGTGAGGATCAGAACTTCTATGATATCTGTGATATGCACTCTCGGAATATAAAGTCCAATTCCATATTTATCAATAAAATCTGCAATTGTCTGTCCCATTCCTCTCACCTCCCTGCATGGTTTTTAATGATTTTTTCTGTCTTTCTATCTTTTTCTGCGGTTGCCTGCATGAAATTCATTTTCCAGACTCTGTGTCAGAAGCATCTTATCTACATCTTTCATGTCATGCTTTTTCGGTGCCGGTCCTCTCTTCGGCGAATGCTTTCTTGCCTGACTTGCCCGGATCTGTGCCGGACTTCTGTAGTCTGCATCACCATATGACGGCTTCCGTTCTGCTTCTCTTTTCTGTCCATGTCCCGCATGTACTTCCAGATCGATGGCTTTTGTCTCTTCTTCCACCGTATCCTGCGACAAACGTTTTACCGCTTCTGCATCGATGATCTCCGTCTCCTGACGTTCATTGATCTTCTTCACAGTCTTCTCCGGCGTTGTCATGGCACCTTCGGTATTGCTTTTACATAGTAATAATATTCATCGTCTTCAAACTGCAGACGTTCACTTCTTGCATAATCTACCGAGAACAGGAATAATTCCAGCACAAGTCCTGCAACGGCTGCCATAATATTTCCTATGATCAGCGGACCATAGGAGGTGTTTACGCCCAGTGCAATACTTCCCATTGCCGTTACGACCACATTGGCAATTGCTCCCGCAATAATCCCAATCTTCCAGGCATGATCCAGTTCCTGTCTGCGGATGGTATAAATGATAAAAAATCCAATGATAAATGCAACTATGTAGAGCCACATTTCTTTATTCTGGAACACTTTCTGTACGTATGTGCTGATCTCAGCAAGCATTGCCTTACTTCCGGACGTCTTAGATGCCGCACTTATTTTCTTAAGATATTCCATCATATAATATACAACAGTTCCACATCCCATCGGTACAAGACTTACCGGTGTATAGATCAACGCACATGCAACCGGTACCACAAACGGTATCTTAAGTGCAAATGCAATCGGTGTCAGAAGCACAACAAATGCCATTTTCGGTGCCAGTCTGATATAAAATATATACATGATCAGGAAGATCAGTGCAGACACTGCGAATATGCCTATGGACGCTGCCAGTGTATGTGCAAGCAGCAGTATCGTTGCAAGCACCACCATAACCGCAGGTGGAAGGAAAGCAGCAACCACAGCCAGCCCCAGAGAGATCACCGGTGAGGAAAGTGATTTCATAAATCCTGTATTCTGATTGATCATTGTAAATGTTATCATTGCCAGTATGAACTGAAAGGCTTTATCAAACGACTTTGAATGCTTCCCATAAACCGCTTCTATTCTTTCACGTATTACATATATATTGTCCATCTATCTTTTCTCCTTTTCATACATTTTCAGCAGTTGAATCAGATTATGATTATACTTTTTCACTCTTTTCCTTGCCTTTTTGTGTTTCTCATTATAAATGTGACTGGCAATTCCGCAATATACGATCACCACACCCACATAGCCTGCCAGAATGATCAGAAAAAGGAACAGGATCAGACCATTCGACATATTACTCATTATATCCTCCACACCGGCCAGTAAAAGCAGCGCCACCAGACACACATAACCGACTGATACGCTCAGAAATGCATATATAACGTGCAGGCTTGCATAATCTTTTCTATAATAGGAACTGATCTTAAAATCTTCTTTTCCATAAGTCTCTTCATAGAGAGCAAGCTTTGTCATTAATTTTACTTTTCTCTCATCTAACATATATCCACCTCAACATGATATTAATTCCATAAAAACATCATTTTAAGTATAACAAATATCAGTACCCTTGTCCAATACTTATAGTTAAAAAATAAACCTTCTCCACGCCTTTTTCCTTTAATGCTTTTGCCGCCGCATCCAGTGTATTGCCGGTCGTATATATGTCATCCACCAGCAATACCTTCCGGACAGGGCGAAATGCCGGTGTTACCGCAAATGCATTTTTCAGGTTCTTTTTTCTCTCATTATGTCCAAGTTTCTTCTGCGGACTGGTCTTCTTTTTTCTTGCCAGGCTTTTACTGTCCACCGGAATGCGCAGCATCCTTCCCAGGTTTTCCGCAAGAACCTGTGCCTGATTATAACCCCGTTTTCTACGTCTCGCCCGGTGCAGCGGGACCGGTATGATCACATCCGGGTTCCATCGCCGGATTTCTTTCTGAAAATTTTTCACGAGTTCCTGACTGTACAGTTCCCCGTATCTTCTCTGATTGTGGTATTTGAACTGATAGATAGATTGATTCACAGGAGCTTTATGATTCCATAAGCTTAATCCCTGCTCATAATAATGATGTGTATGCATACAGTCATAACAGTATTCCTTTTCCATACTACGGATCTGCTTGCCGCATTGCATACACCTTGGTTCTCTGATTCTTAAGAATTCCAGCCTTTCCCTGCATTCTGTACAGATGCCCTCTTTACAGACTTTCTGACAGAATGGACAGGTTTCCGGCCAGAACAGAACAATTATATTTTCTTTGATATCTTGTATGATACTTTTATTCATTAAATTCACGGATTCGCTCTGCGAGACTCGTATTGCGGTTCTGCTGGTTTGTGTTTTGTATCATCTCCTGGAATACGCTTTCACTTCCAATCACCGTCACACATTTTCTCGCTCTTGTGACAGCCGTATAGAGCAGATTTCTATAATAAAGCTGTCTTGGTCCCTGTAACAAAGGGATAATGACTGCTGGATATTCGCTTCCCTGCGCTTTATGGATTGTGATCGCATAAGCCAGTTCCAGTTCATCCAGCAGATTGTATGGATATTTTACCTGCTTCTTTTCATCATATTCGACCGTCACGGTCTCTTCATATGTATTGATTTTTTTGATGATCCCATATCCCCGTTAAATACACCGATCCCTTTATCAATCGTCATTCCATACCGGGTGGTGATCTCCCACTCAAGCTGGTAATTATTCTTGATCTGCATCACCTTATCCCCCTCACGGAACAGATGATCTCCATATTCTTTTTCCTGTTTGCCAGGCTTCGGCGGATTCAGATATTCCTGCAGGATCTTATTGATCCGTTCCACTCCGAGCAGGCCCTTTCGCATCGGCGTCAGGACCTGAATGTCTGCTTCTGATGCAGATACGAATTTGGGAAGTTTCTTCTGGATCAGTGTGATGATATTACTGATGATCATATTCGTATCATCACGTTTCAGGAAGAAGAAATCCATGCTTTTGTTATCCAGCACAACCGGTTCACCCCGATTGATCTTGTGGCATTGACGATAATATCACTTTCGCCTGCCTGCCGGAATATCTTCGTAAGCTTTACCACCGGAAAACATCCGGATGAAATAATGTCTTTCAGTACGCTTCCCGGTCCTACACTCGGAAGCTGGTTCACATCTCCCACCAGGATCACACGGGTTCCCGGCACGATCGCATTCAATAGTGCATACATCAACGGCAGATCTACCATTGACATCTCGTCTATGATGATCACATCTGCTTCCAGCGGATTCTCTGCATTGCGCTGGAAACCACCAACTGTCTCATCATCCGGATTGCCGGATACTTCCAGCAGCCGGTGAATCGTCTGTGCTTCACATCCGGTTGCTTCGGTCATACGCTTTGCTGCTCTTCCTGTCGGTGCTGCCAGATAGATGTCCAGTCCTTCACTTTCGAAGAATGAATCATCGCATTGATGGTCGTTGTCTTACCGGTACCCGGTCCTCCGGTCAGTATCATCAGACCATGCCTGACTGCTTCCATTACTGCATCTTTCTGCATCTCATCCAGATACAGTTCTGTATTCTTTTCAATCTGATTGATCCTGTGAAGAAGTGTCACATCAGCTGCTTCAAAATCAAGATTCAGATCATGCAGCATCTTCGCAGTATTCAACTCCATATAATAATAATGGGAAGTATACACTCTCACCCCCTGCTCTGACTGCTTCATGACAATCTTCTTTTCCATCATAAGATCCATAAGATACTTTTCCATATCTTGTATCTGTACTCCCAGCAGGTCTCCCGTCTCTTTCAGCAACACGTCCTGATACAGATAGACGTGTCCTTCATTCACACTCTGTTGTAAGGTATAAAAGATTCCGCTGCGGATCCGGAAATCAGAATCTGTGTGTATGCCAATCTTCATTGCAATCTCATCGGCAGTCTTAAATCCCACTCCCGGCACATGGTCTGCCAGATGATACGGATTCTCCTCTATCGTGCGGTAGACATTACGTCCGTAATGCTGATAGATCTTTGCTGCCAATGTTGTAGAAATACCGAATTTCTGCAGATAGATCATTGCCTGCCGCATATCCTTCTTCTCTTCTACCTGTGAAGCGATCTCTCTTGCTTTCCGTTCACTGATTCCTTTGATCTCTGCCAGTCGTTCCGGCTCCTCTTCGATGATCCGGAAGGTATCTTCTTTGAATTTTTTCACTATCTTTCCCGCCAGAGAAGCTCCGACTCCTTTGATCGCACCGGAACCCAGATACCGTTCGATGGATACCAGATCTTCCGGCTCACATATCTCCGATTCCTCCACAGCGAACTGAAGGCCATACATCTTATGCGTTGTATAGCCTCCTTTCAGTCTTAACAGTTCACCTTCTTCAATATAATGAAAACTTCCGACACAGGTCACTTCTCCATCTGAATTATTCAGATGGAATACCGTGTACCCGTTGTCTTCATTGCGGTAAACAATATGTTCTACGTATCCTTTTATTTCTTCCATTCGATTTCACTCACCCGGATTCCTATCTGAATCTAGATTCCTTTTCTGTCACCCATAAACTCTACGTATTCTCCGGTTCCGATGGCAACAACCTTCATCGGATCATCCGCCGTCATCGTGTTGATGCCTGTCTTTTCCTCGATCAGTTCTTCCATACCACGTAACATAGATCCGCCTCCGGTCAGCATAATCCCTCTGTCAAGGATATCTGCGGAAAGCTCCGGTGGTGTTCTCTCCAGCACGCTGATAACAGCTTCTACGATCTGTCCCGTTGTCTCCCGGAGTGCTTCTTCTGTCTCTGTCGAAGTTACCGTTACCGTCTTCGGAAGTCCTGTTACCAGGTTTCTTCCTCTGACTTCCAGCGTCTCATCTTCGATCATTGGATAGGTTGTACCGATCTTGATTTTAATATCTTCCGCTGTTCTTTCACCGATCAGAAGATTATGTTTTTTTCGCATATAGCGGACGATTGCCTCGTCGAAATCATCTCCGGCAATCTTTAAGGATGTATTTACAACCGTTCCGCCAAGTGAGATGACGGCAATATCGGATGTACCTCCGCCGATGTCAACGATCATATTGCCACACGGCTTTGAGATATCGATTCCCGCACCGATTGCTGCCGCAACCGGTTCTTCGATCAGATGTACCTCTCTTGCTCCTGCTGCATAAGTTGCTTCCTCCACTGCCTTGCGTTCCACTTCTGTAACCCCGCTTGGTACACAGATACTGATTCTCGGCTTCTTGAATGTACGCTTTCCAAGTGTTTTCTGCACGAAATATTTGATCATTTTTTCTGTTACTGTATAGTCTGATATCACGCCCTGTCTCAAAGGTCTGACTGCCACAATATTTCCCGGAGTTCTTCCAAGCATCAGTCTTGCTTCTTCTCCGATCGCCTTGATTGCATTCGTATCTCTGTCATACGCTACAACAGAAGGCTCTTTTAAAATAACACCCTTTCCTTTTACATACACCAGTACGCTGGCGGTTCCCAAATCAATTCCAAGATCTACTGACATTCCCAATTCTCCCTTCATCAAGCTGTCTATATTCCTATCTTTGGTGAGATATGATTATATCACATGCTATTTTTGAGCATGTTCCCATTATAATCAAAATCATTTAAAATAAAAAGACCCATTTTGCTTAAATCTTTATGAACCTTTTTACATAAATATTACAATATGACGAATCCGGACGATGCATTGAACAAAATGTCATATTTCTACCGTTCCAGCATTGGTTTTATATACTTTCCTGTATAAGATACCGGACTTTCCGCAACTTCTTCCGGTGTTCCCTCTGCGATCACGGTTCCGCCTTTGTCACCGCCTTCCGGACCGATATCGATGATGTATCTGCGGTCTTTATCACATCCAGATTGTGCTCGATCACAATGACTGTATTCCCATCTTCTGTCAATCTGTGGAGAATCTCTGTCAACTTATGCACATCGGCAAAATGCAGTCCCGTCGTCGGCTCATCCAGAATATAGATTGTCTTTCCCGTACTTCTCTTACTCAGCTCTGTTGCCAGCTTGATACGCTGGGCTTCTCCGCCGGACAGAGTCGTAGACGGCTGTCCCAGACGGATATAAGAAAGCCCGACATCATACAAAGTCTCCATCTTTCTGCGGATACTTGGTACATTTTCAAAGAAATGCATTGCTTCTTCTACGGTCATGTCCAGAACATCATAGATATTCTTTCCTTTGTATTTCACTTCCAGTGTCTCTCTGTTGTAACGTCTTCCCTTACATACTTCACACGGAACATAGACATCCGGCAGGAAATGCATCTCGATCTTGATGATTCCATCTCCGCTGCAGGCCTCACATCGTCCTCCTTTGACGTTAAAACTGAATCTTCCTTTCTTATAGCCTCTTGCTTTTGCATCCGGTGTTGCTGCAAACAGATCCCTGATCAGGTCAAATACTCCGGTATAGGTTGCCGGATTGGATCTCGGAGTCCGCCCGATTGGAGACTGGTCGATATTGATCACCTTATCCAGCTGTTCCAGTCCCTCGATGCCTTTGTGTCTGCCCGGAATGGTCCTTGCACGGTTCAGGTCTCTTGCCAGACGTTTATAGAGGATCTGGTTCACAAGTGAGCTTTTTCCCGAACCGGACACACCGGTAACACAGGTCATCACGCCAAGCGGAAACTTCACATCTATGTTCTTCAAGTTATTTTCCTGTGCTCCGAGTACTTTCAGCCATCCGGTTGGTTTTCTTCTTACTTCCGGAACCGGGATCCGGATCCGCCCGCTCAGATAGGCTCCGGTTACAGAATTTTCATTCTGCATGATCTCTTCCGCATTTCCGGTTGCAACTACTTCACCGCCATGTTCTCCCGCTCCCGGTCCGATATCCACGATAAAGTCCGCTTCTCTCATAGTATCCTCATCATGCTCGACCACGATTACTGAGTTCCCGAGATCCCGCAGATGTTTTAAAGTTCCAAGCAATTTATCATTGTCTCTCTGATGCAGTCCGATACTTGGTTCATCCAGAATATATGCCACACCTACGAGTCCGGAACCGATCTGTGTTGCCAGACGGATTCTCTGTGCCTCTCCTCCTGAAAGTGTTCCGGTCGATCTTCCAAGTGTCAGATAATTAAGTCCGACATCCATCAGAAACTGGATTCTGGAATTGATTTCCTTTAAAATCTGTCCGCCGATCAGCAATTGCTGGTTCGAAAGTTTCAGTTCTTTTAAAAAGGTCTGCAGTTTTTCAATTGACATTCCTGTCAGTTCGGAAATATTTTTATCTCCTACCGTCACAGCAAGTGCTCCCGGCTTCAGGCGCTGGCCTTTGCACGCAGAACACGGTGTGATATTCATAAACTCTTCGTATTCTGCTTTCATCGTTTCCGACGAAGTCTCCCGGTAACGGCGCTCTACATTGCGGATCAGACCTTCGAATGCCACATCATAGACTCCTTCTCCGCGCTGCCCCTTATAATATACTTTCACTTCTTTGCCGTTTGTCCCATGGATCAGGACATCATGGACTTCCTTCGGATAGTCCTCAAACGGTGTATCTAATGAAAAGCCATATTCTTTGCTCAACGCATCCAGGATCGCATACGTGAAGCTCTTCTTATCCGTGCAGGACTGCCATCCCATAACAGTGATCGCACCTTCACTGATACTGAGACGTTTATCCGGAATCATCAGGTCTTCGTCAAATTCCATCTTGTATCCCAGTCCAAAGCACTCCGGACATGCGCCGAACGGATTGTTGAACGAAAAGCTTCTCGGTTCGATCTCTTCAATACTGATTCCGCAGTCCGGACATGAGAAGCTTTCGCTGAACTGGACCGGTTCCCCGCCGATCACATCCACGGTCATCAGTCCTTCCGCAAGATTCAGTACATTTTCAATGGAATCGGTCAGACGCTGTTCAATACCCTCTTTTACTACCAGACGGTCTACAACAATCTCTATATTGTGCTTGATGTTCTTATCCAGCTTGATCTCTTCCGACAGTTCGTACATATTACCATCGATCCTGACACGGACATATCCGCTCTTCCTGGCGCGCTCCAGTAATTTTACATGGGTTCCCTTTCTGCCTCTTACAACCGGTGCCAGCAGCTGTATCTTGGTTCTTTCCGGAAATGCCATCACCTGTTCTACCATCTGATCAACCGTCTGTTTCTTAATCTCGCGCCCACATTTCGGACAATGCGGAATTCCTGCTCTTGCATATAATAACCGGAAATAATCATAGATTTCCGTTACCGTTCCTACGGTAGATCTTGGATTGCGGTTCGTAGATTTCTGATCAATGGAAATAGCCGGAGACAATCCTTCTATACTTTCTACATCCGGTTTTTCCATCTGTCCCAGGAACTGTCTGGCATAAGAAGACAATGATTCCATATATCTTCTCTGTCCTTCCGCATAAATTGTATCAAATGCCAGTGATGATTTTCCTGATCCGCTAAGACCGGTCAGTACCACCAGTTTGTCTCTTGGTATGTCTACGTCTACATTCTTCAGATTGTGTTCATTTGCTCCTCTGATCTTGATATATTGTCTTGAATCTTTTTCCTGTGGCATGTAAGTCTATGATCTCCTTTTTCTATATCTTTATTTCCTGTAATGTCTTCTTAAGCTCTATTAACTTATCCCTGAGTTCTGCTGCCGCCTCAAAATTCAGATCTGCCGCAGCTTTCTTCATCTGCTTCTCCAGCTCTTTGATCAGCTTCTCTAATTCTTTCTCACTCATGGATTCCGGATCTTTTTCCATCTGTAATTCAGAAGCCGCCACTTTCCGGGATACTGAGATCAGATCCCTGACTGCTTTCTGGATCGTCTTCGGTGTAATACCATGTTCTTCGTTATATGCCATCTGCACTTCACGTCTTCTCTGCGTCTCATCCAGTGCTGCACGCATGGAATCTGTGATCGTATCTGCGTACATGATAACATGCCCTTCTGCATTACGGGCCGCACGGCCGATCGTCTGGATCAGAGACGTCTCGGAACGCAAAAATCCTTCTTTATCTGCGTCCAGGATCGCAACCAATGTGATCTCCGGAATGTCCAGTCCTTCCCGCAGAAGATTAATGCCGACCAGAACATCGAATACGTCCAGGCGCATATCTCTCACGATCTCTGTACGTTCCAGCGTGTCAATATCCGAATGCAGATAGCGCACGCGGATTCCCAGCTCACGCATATAGTCGGTAAGATCTTCTGCCATACGCTTGGTCAGCGTTGTTATCAGTATTTTGTGTTTATTGGCAATCTCTTTATTCACTTCTCCGATCAGGTCATCGATCTGTCCTTCTACCGGCCGCACTTCTACTTCCGGATCCAGAAGTCCGGTCGGCCGAATCACCTGCTCGGCTCTTAAAAGTTCATGTTCTTCTTCATATTTCCCCGGTGTTGCAGACACGAACATAACCTGATCGATCTTATTTTCAAATTCCTCAAAACTAAGCGGACGGTTGTCCAGTGCCGATGGCAGACGGAATCCATACTCTACCAGTGTACGCTTTCTCGACTGATCGCCATGATACATACCGCCGATCTGCGGAACCGTCTTGTGCGACTCATCGATCATTATGATAAAATCATCTGGGAAATAATCCATCAATGTATTCGGCGGCTGCCCCGGAGCAAGTCCTGCCAGATGCCTGGAGTAGTTCTCAATCCCTGAACAGAATCCGGTCTCACGCATCATTTCTATATCAAAATTCGTTCGTTCCGCAATTCTCTGTGCTTCCAGAAGTTTCCCTTCTTCTTTGAAATATTTTACCTGTTCTTCCAGTTCAATCTCGATATTTTTTATTGCTTTCTCCATACGCTCCTTCGGCACAACGTAATGGGAGGCCGGGAATATCGCAATATGATTCAATGTATTTTTAATCTCTCCGGTAAGCATGTCTATCTCTGAAATCCGGTCAATCTCATCTCCGAAGAATTCCACCCGAATAGCCGTATCGCCCCGGTCTGCCGGTACAACTTCTACAGTATCGCCTCGTACCCGGAATGTTCCCCGCTTGAAATCCATATCATTTCTGTCATATTGAATATCTATCAGCTGACGCAACACTTCATCTCTGTCCTTCTCCATCCCCGGTCGGAGCGATACCATCATCTGTTCAAAGTTCTCCGGTTCACCAAGACCATAGATGCAGGAAACGCTGGCAATTACGATCACATCCCTGCGCTCGATTAATGCTGCCGTTGCCGATAATCTCAGCTTATCAATCTCTTCATTTACGGAGGAATCCTTCGCAATGTAGGTGTCTGAGGATGGGACATAAGCCTCCGGCTGGTAGTAATCATAGTAGGAGACAAAATATTCTACCGCATTATTCGGGAAAAACTCTTTAAATTCTCCATATAGCTGCGCAGCCAGAGTCTTATTATGCGCAATGACAAGCGTCGGTTTATTGATCTGCTGAATAACATTCGCCATCGTAAATGTCTTACCAGATCCGGTGACACCAAGCAGTGTCTGGCACTGATTTCCTTCTTTAAAGCCTTTGACCAGATCCTCGATTGCCTGCGGCTGGTCACCGGTCGGCTTGTATTGTGATACTAATTCAAAATGATCCATATGATTTCTCCTAAGCCGCTCTATCTGGCGGTGATATTTTAGAAATAGTAGTTGTATTTTTAGTATTGTTACTTGTATAGTATATCATTCAGGAGAAAAAAAGTACAGAACTAAACCGAATGTTTGTTCTGTGCTTTTTTATTACTTTTATTTTATTATCAAAAATGCCGAACACTTTTACGCATTTCATGATATACTTAAATCAGTTTTTACACGGATACAAGGAGAAGCAGATTATGAAAAAACTCAGAATCTTATGGGGAATTTTAAAACGTACACGGGCAGATCATATTCTTTTAGGTTTTGTCCTCTTCCTTCTGGCCGATGCCGCCGTTATCCGGCTTGTCGAACCAGATATCCACCGCTATGGTGATGCACTGTGGTATTGTTACGCCGTCATCTCTACCGCCGGATTTGGAGACATTGTTACCGTCACACTGATTGGAAAGATCTGTTCCGTCCTGCTCACGATTTACACTATTTTTGTCGTTGCGATCGTCACAGGTGTTGTCGTAAACTTCTACACACAACTGGTCGAAATGCAACAAAAAGAAACGCTTGCTATGTTCATGGATAAGCTGGAACGCCTCCCGGAGCTTTCAAAAGAGGAACTGGAACATATCTCGCAGAAAGTCCGCAAATTCCGTTAAAAAATACCCGCTGTCAATATGTATTCCTGTTTGCATCATCGAAATACATACTGATAACGGGTGCTTTTTTCACTATACTTCTTTTCCCATCTTCTTCACACATTTACTTCCCACTGCTGCCGCAATAAATATCCATATAAATATTTTCACAGGAAAACACAGGAACAAAAGCATGGTCACCGCCAGCGGCTTCTTCATAATACCGCCCAGAAGTGTCGATGTTACAATCGCCGCCGCAAATACAACATGACTGTCCCCCTGCTGTCCGAAGAACAGCATCGCAAGTCCGTATCCCAGACACACTCCCGCAAAAATAACCGGGAAAAAATGTCCTCCTTTTAATCCAAACTGGATACAGAGATTTGTCAATATGATTTTCAGAAATGCTGCGCCGATCAATGCTATCGCCATATAGCCGGCATATTCTTTCATAAGTACTCCCATCTGCTCTTCTCCCGAAAACATCACTGCCGGTATCAACATACCGATCACACCCAGACATATCCCTGCCAGAATTTCTTTTGCGACACCCGGAATTTTCCCGGCAATGACTCTGGTTACAGTGTGTGTCGTCTCATAAAAATATGCCAGCACACATCCGCAGAGCATATACACCAGCATCATCACATAATCGATTCTCTGTACCGCAACTGTATCAAATGACGGGAACCCGGACATTCCTCCGCCCAGCAAAGCAGAAAGTCCCGCATAACTTCCTGTTCCGGCTGCAAGTGCAATTCCATATATGAAGATCTTGGATCCTTTTCCAAGCTCTGCCATCTGCATATCCGGATCTTCCTCCACCTCAAAGATCCCAAATAACGGTGCATGAAATAACACACTAAGGGAAACGGCTGCACCGATCTGCGAATATTCCTTTGTATTCTGTTTTGCAAATTTCAGATTTTCTCCTGCCCAGTAACATAAGCCTACGATAATCCCGGTAAGTCCTGCCTCCGGACCCACACTGCTTCCGATCAGAAGCGGCAGCAGTGCTGCGATCATCATGACCAGCATATTTTTATATTCGTATCTTTTTTCTTTCTTTACTTTTCCCATAACTGTTTCCATATCTTCCGGATAATCCCCGTATAACTTTCGAAATATCCCGATAATGGCTCCACCCACAGTACACACGAGCACTGTATAATACGGAATATGGATTCTTTCCGGTATCCACTCCCATATCATTTCTGTTCCTGATGCCATGATCTTCAGCAATGCCCAGACCAAAGCTCCCGCCGCAGTTCCAATGACCGCACAGAATGCCCATAATTCCAATTGGTTTTTTATTTTAATCTTCTGTATATTCTTTTCCATAATCCACTCTTATCCGGTTCTTTTTATCGCTTCTGCTCCTTCTCGTCTCTTACCTGCGGGATCAGTGATGCCGCAAGCTTTCCTTTGCCGCGGTGCTTCAGATATAGAATTCCGATAATCGAGAACACCACCGCTCCGATAAAATTCACCATCAGATCTTTCATCGTATCCACTATTCCGATATCCAGATATCCACCCAGATTCCATTTTTCGCCATTGATCACCACCGACTGAATGTCCACATGTACCGGAACATTTGCACCTGTCGGGTTAAGTTTCACAGAGTTGATCGATGGAAGGATCCAGTCTTTCTGCATATCCAGTCCGAAGAACCAGTCCATCGAAAATTCGAAGACTCCCACAATACACCGACTGTCATCGAAAAACAAAATGCAAAAAATGCCACGAAATACGGAGACATCTTAATCGAGAACCGGTCACTTCTGTTAAACAGGTCGATCAGTGCAAATCCAATTGCCGCCATAAGAAAACCGTTTGTCGTATGTAAAATGGTATCCCACACAGGAATCTTTACATAAAATGCGTTGATCTCTCCCAGTATTTCTGCCGAAAAGATAAAGATCAGAATCACCGTCTCCAATCCTGCCGGAATCGTTACTCCCAGTGTCTGATCTAATACAGCAGGTACCATGAACAAAAACAGGGTCAGAATTCCCAGAAACATATTGTGGTAATTTCCCAGGAAAAACTGTCTGACTACCGACAGTATAACGAGAACCGTCAGCACCATCTGAATTTTCGTCCTTTCCTTTTTCAAATTCACTCCTTTTAGATTCATAACTTTTCTCCATCTCTTTTCTTAACATATTTTTTATCCGTATTTCTACGTTTACTGATATCATATCATATTTTTTGCTATCAAGCCTAAAAAAAGTCCTTAAACAAGAATTTACACATCCGGCAACAGCCGGCATCACGATTCCTGCCTAAGGACTTTTTTATTTTTAATTATCTTCAGGTTAACCCCACAAATTCATTTTATTCAAATGACTGTTCTGTACGGTTGATGATCTCATCCTGTAACGGTTTACTTAAGTTACGGAAGAAGTCACTGTATCCGGCAACACGGACGATCAGGTCTCTGTAATCATCCGGATGTTTCTGTGCTTCGATCAATGTCTGTCTGTCGATGACATTGAACTGAATGTGATGTCCGTCCATTGCAAAGTAGCTGCGGATCAGGCTGGACATATTCTCAAGACCTTTTTCTCCGGCTACAACATCCGGTGTAAACTTCTGGTTCAGAAGTGTTCCTGCTGTTGCAAGGTGATCCATCTTAGAGCATGACTTGATAACAGCTGTAGGTCCGTTTGTATCAGCAGACTTCTCTGGTGAGATACCTTCCGATACAGGTACATTCGCTTTTCTTCCGTTTGCAGTTGCTCCGATCACTTCTCCGAAGTATACGTGACATGTAGTAGGAAGCATATCTACTCCATATTTTCCGCCTCTCATAGTCGGGCGTCCTGTGATCAGATCATGATACAGGTTGAATACATCCTGCATAACAGAATCTGCATAATCATCATCGTTACCATACTTCGGTGTCTTGTCATGCACCATACGGAAGATTGCATCATAACCTTCAAAGTTATGATCCATAGCTTCGAGCAGTTCTTCCATTGTGAAATTCTTCTTATCGAATACGTTATACTTAACAGATGTGATACAGTCTGTAACTGTTCCGATACCTACACCCTGGATATAGTTTGTATTGTATCTTGCTCCGCCTGCATTATAATCTTTTGCATTGCTGATGCAGTCATTTGTTACCACTGACAGACAAGGTGCCGGCATATTCTCTGCATATAATTTCTCGATCACATTGTTTCCGCGAATCTTAATATCAATAAAATGTTTCAGCTGTTTCCGGAATGCATCCCATAATTCATCATAAGACTTGAAATCTTTTGCTTCACCGGTCTTAAGGCCGAGCTGTTTTCCGGATTCCTTGTCAAATCCATTATAAAGTGTCAGCTGGAATACTTTTGGAATATTCAGGTATCCTGTCAGGATATATGCTTCACTTCCCCATGCTCCTGTCTCAACACATCCTGAAGATCCGCCACGGCGTGCATCTTCCAGTGATTTTCCTGCATTGATAAGCTCCATGGTCTGTGCTTCTGTATTGTAGAATGCAGCTGTCCCCATCCTTTCTTGAGATCTCACATGCTCTCTTCAAGAAACGTGCAGGAGTCTTCTTACTGATCGTTACGTTAGAGTTTGGCTGAACCAGCTTCATCTCGTCCATACAGTCAAGGATCAGGTAGCTGACAGCGTTAACTCCGTCTCGTCCGTCCGGTGTAACTCCTCCGGTATTGATATTTGCAAAGTCTGTGTATGTGGCACTTTCTTTTAATGTGATACCTACTTTAACCGGTGCAGGCTGATTGTAGAATTTCACCCATAAGCACTCTAACAGTTCTTTTGCTCTCTCATCATCCAGAATTCCTGCTTCTGTATCTGCTTCATAATATTTGATCAGATGCTGGTCAAGACGTCCCGGGCTGAATGCATCCCATGGGTTCAGTTCTGTTGTAACTGCCAGATGTGTGAACCAGTATAACTGGATTGCCTGCCAGTATGTCTGTGGTGCATGTGCAGGTACAACCTCCAGGTTGGCTGCAATCTGTTTTAATTCTTCTTTACGTACCGGATCAGCCTCTTTTTCTGCCAGCTCCAGTGCTAATTCATGATATCTCTCACCAAGAATAATCACTGCATCGCAGGAAATATCCATGGCTTTTAACTCTTCCATTTTATCCAGAGCATCCGGATCATTCATAAAATCAAGAGCATCCATTGTCTTTTTGATCTTCTCTTTGTAGTCCAGATATCCTGTTGTAAATACCTGTTCTCCACCACATGTATGTCCCGGTCCTCTCTGCTCCATAAACTCTGTGAACATACCTGCTGCGTAACAGTCGTTCCATTCCGGAGTCATGGAAGCCAGAAGTCTCTCTCTCATAGTTCTTCCCTTCCAGAACGGAATGATCTCTTCTGCCTGGAGTTTTCTGTCTTCTTCTGTTGTGTGGAAGGATACCAGATCACGCTCACTCATAACTGTCATATCCTCAACGCTGTGACAGCAAAGTTCCGGGAATGTCGGAGATGCCTGTGGATCTTTTCCCTTCTCTCCTACGATCAGCTCACCGTCTCCAAGGTAAAGTGTCTTCTTTGAAAAATACTCTTTTAACACCATAGCTCTCATAACCGGGATAGAATATTTTCCGTCATTTTCTCTGTAAAAATCTGTTTCGATCTTTGCTCTTTCCAGATCGATGTGTACCGGTGTTGTAACACTCAGTTCTCTTAACTTCTGGATTCTTTCGTTCATGCCTCTTTTTTCAGCCATTGCTTTAACCTCCTATCTTTGTGTTAGAAAACCTGCTTCCTGGAAGAGTTTCACAAACCCCTCCATCTCTTCTTTTGTCGGTGCATTCAAGTCATTACCTTTATATTCCATATCCAGCTTCGGATATTTACTGCTTCCCGTATTATGATATGGCAGCAAATTAACCTGTGCCGGGTGAATATCGTGTTCTTTCAGGAAACGGATCGTCTCTTTCATATTCTCTTCGTTTCCATTTACTTCCTTAACAGTAGGGATACGGATGTATATCCTTGCTCCTGCATCTGAAAGTTTTACAAGATTATCTAAGATCAGTTTATTGTCTACTCCGATATATTGCTTATGTAATTCCGGATCCATTACCTTTACATCATATAAAAATGTATCGACATATGGAAGGATTGCTTCGAACTTCTCATATGGAACATATCCGCATGTATCAATTGTAAGCGATACTTCTTCTTTCTTCAAAGCTTTTGCGATCGCAAGTACATAATCTGTAGACATAGCCATCACTTCACCACCGGAAAGTGTAACTCCACCGCCGGACTGTTCATAGAACATCAGATCTTTCATCAGTTCCTTTACAAGTGTTTTTACCGGATATTCCTGGCCAACGATCTCCCGGATTCCCTGTGTACAGAAATTCTCACATTTTCCGCAGAGCTTACAAAGTTTTTTATCCAGCTTCGGTCTTCCGTCTTCCATGGTGACCGCGCCGTTCGGACAGACTTTTGCGCATACGCCGCAACCGGTACATTTCTCCGCATCATACTGAATTTCCTGCTCGAAGCACTGTGTCTCAGGATTATGGCACCACACACACTTTAACGGACATCCCTTAAAAAATACAGTCGTACGGATTCCGTCCCCGTCATGAATAGAATACTTCTGGATATTGGTTATCAGCTCCATGATATTCTCCTTTCCTCTTATTATACTTGTTATTTTCACATTTTTTACCCGTTTTAGACCAACGTTTGTACTTTAGTCTAATCATAACAAAAAAGATAAAGTTTGTCAATCCTTTGACAAACTTTATCTCATTAATTACCACCTGAAATGGATTCTGTCTATTCTTCATTCTCCTGAGTATTCAGATAATTTCTTTCCACCAGCTCCCATATTTCATCACGTCCCTGTTTCGTCACTGATGAGAACGGGATGACGATTGTTCCCGGTAACACTCCCAGACCTTCTTTTACAATCTTGATCTGTTTGTCTTTCTGGCTGCGTTTGATCTTATCGAGTTTTGTTGCAATGATCACTGGATGGAATCCCTGTGACACGATCCACTCATACATCATCTTGTCGTTACCGGATGGTTTATGACGGATATCGATCAGAAGGAATACTACTTTCAACTGCTTCGACCCGTGCAGATAACGTTCGATCAGCTGTCCCCATTTGATCTTCTCCTGTTCGGATACCTTCGCATATCCGTAACCCGGCAGGTCGACCAGATATAATGCCTCATTAATATTATAGAAGTTGATCGTCTGTGTCTTTCCCGGTGTTGCAGATATTCTTGCGTATGATTTGCGGTTCATAAGCGCATTGATCAGGGATGACTTTCCTACGTTGGATTTTCCTGCAAATGCAATCTCCGGAAGTGTATTCTCCGGAAGTTTGCTGGTGATTCCACATACGGTTTCCAGATTAATATTTCTGATTATCATATATTTCTCCTTTGATCCATCTCCTGACCCGTGCCAGAAGATCTGACTATACAAGTGCTTCTTTCAGCACCTCATTCATGTGTGTTACAAATTTAATTTCCAGTCCCTTTGTAATCTCTGTTGAAATTTCCTCAACATCTCTTTCATTTTTTGCCGGGACAAGTACGGTCTTCATTCCTGCATTTTTTGCAGCCAGAAGCTTTTCTTTCAGCCCTCCGATCGGGAGTACACGTCCGCGCAGTGTAATCTCTCCTGTCATAGCGAGGTCTGCCCGTACTTTTCTTCCTGTCACCGCAGACATGATTGCAGTTGCCATTGTAATACCGGCAGATGGTCCGTCTTTTGGAACGGCTCCCTCCGGAATATGGATATGTATATCATGTTTCTTAAAGAAATCATCTGTAATATCATGCTCTTTACTTACGGAACGGATATAACTGATACCGGTTCTCGCGGACTCTTTCATGACATCGCCAAGCTGTCCGGTCAGCAGGATTTCTCCTTCTCCCGGCATCATATTCACTTCGATCTGGAGTGTATCACCGCCGACACTGGTCCATGCGAGTCCACGCACAATACCAACTTCATCTTCTTCATTTGCCATCTGATAACTGTAAAGTTCCTTACCCAGGTAGTGTTCCATATTCCGCTCTGTCACATGAATGGATTTCTTCTTTTTCTCAAGAATCTCCATTGCTGATTTACGGCAGATATCACCGATCTTACGTTCCAACTGTCTGACCCCTGCTTCTTTTGTGTAATTTCTTGCTATCTTCCAGATCGCATTTTTACTGATGGTCAGCTGATCTGCTTTCAGTCCATGCTTTTCGATCTGCTTTGGAATCAGATGTTCCTGCGCAATATGCAGTTTTTCATTTTCTGTATAACTGGTAACCTCAATGACTTCCATACGGTCAAGAAGCGGCCTTGGAATGGTCTGCAGGCTGTTTGCCGTTGTGATAAATAACACTTCCGACAGATCCATCGGCACTTCCAGATAATGGTCTACGAACTTATTATTCTGTTCGCCATCCAGAACCTCCAGAAGTGCTGAGAATGTATCTCCTTTATAGTCATTGCTGACTTTATCTATCTCATCCAGCAGCATCAGTGGATTCTTAACTCCTGCCTGTTTCATTCCATTTGCGATTCTTCCCGGCATCGCTCCTACATAAGTCTTTCTGTGCCCCCGGATTTCCGCTTCGTCACGGACACCTCCAAGCGAAATTCTCACATACGGCTTCTTCAACGCCCTGGAAAGAGATTTCGCAATCGAAGTTTTACCGGTTCCCGGAGGACCCACAAGACAGATGATCGGTGCTTCGCCTTTTTTCGTAAGCGCCCGTACTGCAAGATATTCAAGTACTCGTTCTTTTACTTTCTCCAGACCGTAATGATCTTCATCCAGTACCTGTCTTGCAAATGCAATATCTTTATGCTCTTTGCAAGTTTTATCCCATGGCATTTCAAGCATTGTTTCGATATAGGTTCGGATAACGCCTGTTTCCGCCGGGGAATTCATGGAATTGCGGAATCTTTTGATCTCTTTGTTCAGCTTTTCTTTTACTTCTTTCGAAGCTTTCAATGCATCTGCCGCCTGCTGGAATTCATCCGCATCCGACATGGTATTGTCATCACCAAGTTCCTCACGAATTACTTTCAGTTCTTCCCGTAGGATGTATTCCCTCTGGTTCTTGTCCACACGTTCTTTCACCTTACTTTGGATCTCTTCTTTTACTTTCTGTGCCTGGATCTCATTCACGATCTTATATACCAGAAGTTCATACCGTCTCATAACGTTCGTCTCTTCCAGCAGTTCCTGCGCATCTTCGAATGAAAACGGCATATTTGCAGCAATCACATCTGTCAGGTATTTCAGATCATGAATGGATTCCACCTGCATGCCAAGTTCTTTTGAAAGCTTTGGATTCTTTAACAGATATTCTTTGAAGACATCCTGTAATCCACGGATCATTGCTTCCCGGTTCATTGGATCGTCTTCTTCCCGCTCTCCGGATACTACTTCATCATCCGGCAGTTCTACTATCGTTGCCTGGAGATATGGTGTCTCACTATCCATTCTTACAAGACTTGCTCTTACTTCTCCGGATACAAGTACACGGCTCATTTTTTTTGGTAATTTTACTACCTGCCTTATGGTAACAACACAGCCAACCAGATAGACATCTTCTGCTCCCGGCTCTTCTATTTCCAGATCCTTCTGAGCGCTGACGAATAACTTCTGGCCGTTTTTTACCGCCTCTTCAATCGCCTGCAGTGATTTTTCCCTGCTTACATCAAAATGTCTGACCTCTTCCGGCAGTATCGTAAGTCCTCTTAAGGCAACCATAGGCAGACTATAGGTTTCTCCTGTCATATATTCACACTCCTGTTCACCGACTGGATTATCTTGGTATAAAATCAGCGGGTACAATTATTCTTCGCACCCGCCGTCTTTCTTTTCATTTATTATGCACTTTCTGAGTCAGGTTCTGCATGTTCACATACAGGCTCTCCTGTTCCTTTCACAACATCTTCTGTGATGTGGCATGATTTTAATGTCTCATCCGATGGTGCTTTATACATGATATCCATCATGATACTTTCCATAATCGCTCTCAGTCCTCTTGCTCCCGTCTTTCTCTTCAGGGAAGTCTCTGCGATTGCTTCCAGTGCTTTATCATCAAATGTAAGCTCTACATCATCCAGTTCCAACAGCTTCTGATACTGTTTAGTCAATGCATTCTTCGGCTCTGTAAGAATCTTCATTAATGCATCTTTATCCAGCATTTCCAATGCTACTGTTACCGGTACACGGCCTACGATTTCCGGAATCAGACCAAATTTCACAAGATCCTGCGGCAGAATCTGCTGAAGCAGTCTGTCCACATCGTCTTCATGCTTTTCTGCAATCTCTGCATTGAATCCGATTGATTTCTGATCGATACGTTTTTCAACGATTTTTTCGATTCCTTCAAAGGCTCCTCCGCAGATGAATAAAATATTCGTGGTATCGATCTGGATCATCTCCTGATGCGGATGCTTTCTTCCTCCCTGTGGAGGTACATTGGCAACTGTTCCCTCAATAATCTTCAGAAGCGCCTGCTGTACACCCTCACCCGATACATCTCTGGTAATCGATGGATTCTCTGATTTTCTTGTAATCTTATCAATCTCATCAATATATATAATTCCATACTCTGCACGTTCAATATCTCCGTCTGCCGCCTGAATGATCTTCAGAAGAATGTTTTCTACATCTTCACCGACATATCCGGCCTCTGTCAATGCTGTTGCATCAGCAATCGCAAACGGTACTCCCAGAATCTTTGCCAGTGTCTGAGCCAGAAGCGTCTTACCGCATCCTGTCGGTCCGAGCATGAGAATATTACTTTTACCAAGGTCTACTCCCATATTTCTTCCCGCCATTACACGTTTATAATGATTATAAACAGCTACCGACAATACTTTTTTCGCTTCTTCCTGACCAATGACATATTCATCCAGAAATGCTTTGATCTCTTCCGGTTTTAAAAGATTGATATCCGAGAACGGATTCCATTCTCTTCCGTTCTCGTATTCAAATTCTTCTTCTATAATCTCTGCGCAGACATCCACACACTCATCACAGATATATGCCCCATTCGGACCTGCGATCAGCTTTCTCACCTGATTCTGCGTCTTGTTACAGAACGAGCATCTTACCTGATCATCGTTCTTTCCTGCCATACTTTTCACCTCGTCTGAGGACTGCCCTAGCGGTTCTTGATGACTTCGTCAATCAGACCATACGCTTTGGCTTCTTCCGCAGTCATAAGTTATCTCTTTCTGTATCTGCTTGATGACCTCTAACGGCTGTCCTGTATTTTCTGCCAGAATCTGATTCAGTTTCTGACGAGTTTTTAAGATATGATCTGCTGCGATCTGAATCTCTGTTGCCTGTCCCTGGGCTCCGCCAAGCGCTGATGGATCATGATCTCAGAGTTTGGGAGTGCAAGTCTCTTGCCCTTTGTTCCTCCTGTAAGAAGGAATGAACCCATACTTGCAGCCATACCAATACAGATTGTCTCAATATCGCATTTGATATACTGCATGGTATCATAAATTGCCATTCCGGCTGTTACAGAGCCTCCCGGACTGTTGATGTACAGATGGATATCTTTCTCCGGATCTTCTGCTTCAAGAAACAGAAGCTGTGCAACGATCACACTTGCAGATACATCTGTTACTTCTTCGCCCAGAAATATAATTCTGTCTTTTAATAATCTTGAATAGATGTCGTAAGAACGTTCTCCACGGCTTGTCTGTTCAATGACATAAGGTACTAAACTCATGTATATGCCTCCTGACTATACTATACTATGTTATGATCTGACGTTCTTATTTTTCTACTGCATTCTCAACAAGGAATGTAACAGCTTCCTGAACTGCCAGATCTTCCTTCATCTGTTTCTTCTCGTTCTCACCCATGAATTCTTTCAGTTTCTCAACTTCCATGTTGTAAGATTCAGCCATCTTGGCAAGTTCTTCATCGATCTTCTCATCTGTGATTTCGATATTTTCAGCTTTTGCTACCGCCTCAAGTACAAGACGTGTCTCAATTCTCTTGATTGCCTGTGGTCTCATATCTTCCATCATCTTCTCTGCAGTCAGTCCTGTGAACTGGAAGTACTGCTCAAGAGTGATTCCCTGAGACTGGATTCTCTGTGCAAAATCCTCTACCATCTGAGTTGTCTGTGTCTCGATCATTGGCTGTGGGATCTCGTATTCTGCATTCTTAACAGCCTGCTCTACAGCCTGATCTTCCTGATTTCTCTTTCCGTCTGCTGCTTTCTGCTCTTTGATCTTTGCTTTTACATCTGCTTTGTATTCTTCTAATGTATCGAATTCAGATACTTCTGCTGCGAATTCATCATCGATTTCCGGCAGTTCTTTTGCTTTGATCTCATGAACTGTGCATTTGAATACAGCTTCTTTTCCTTTTAATTCTTCTGCATGATAATCTTCCGGGAAAGTAACTTTTACTTCAACTTCTTTCTCAGCTTCAGCGCCTACTAACTGCTCTTCAAATCCAGGAATGAATGATCCCGATCCGATAGTCAGTGGATAGTTCTCTCCCTTTCCGCCTTCAAATGCTTCACCATCAACAAATCCTTCAAAGTCGAGAATTACTTCATCACCGTCTGCTACCGCACGGTCTGTAACTACAACTTCTCTTGCATTTTTCTCTGCTTCCTCCTGGATCTTAGCGTCTACTTCTTTCTGAGTTACGCGTGTAGATACTTTATCTACTTCCAGTCCTTTATACTCACCGAGTTTTACTTCCGGCTTTGTTGCAACATCTGCTGTAAAGATGAATGATTTTCCTTTTTCAATCTGAACAACGTTGATCTCCGGTCTTGAAACAATCTCAAGTTCACACTCTTCATATGCTTCAGAATATGCCTTAGGGATCAGTGCATTTGCTGCATCATCGTAGAAGATCTCCGGTCCATACATTTTCTCGATCATCTGACGTGGTACTTTTCCTTTACGGAATCCCGGCATAGCGATCTTGTTCTTCTGCTTCATATATGCACTCTGAAGCGCTTTTTCTAAATCATCGGCTGGAACTTCGATAGTAAGTTTCGCCATGTTGTTTTCTAACTTTTCTACCTGTAAACTCATTTACTATTTCCTCCTGTTTCTAACCCGCCTCATGGGTAGCGGAAAAAAGCGGGTATACTACAATACATTCACCACAGAAGTATAACACAAACTCTGGTAAATATCTAGTCCCCGTTTTTGCTTAAATCCGGTGTTTTTCCGCTTTTTTCCTCTATTTTTATTAAATTTTATGAAAACTATTAAAAGACTATGGATCTGCGATTTCCTTTGCTTTTTCTTCGCCATCCAGAATCTCGATCAATTTCAGTCCAAAATCAATTGCAGTGCCAACGCCCTGGCTGGTGATAATATTCTCGTCTACTACAACCGCTGTCTCTGTCAGCACGACATCTTCCATCTCATCTTCCACACCCGGATAACAGGTTGCCCTCCTGCCTTCCAGTACCCCCAGGCTCTTTAATATAGTAGGTGCCGCACAGATCGCTCCCACATATCTTCCTTCTTTTGCATACTGTTTTACCACATATCTGACTCCGTCATGGTTTTTCAGATTCAGGGTTCCCGGCATTCCGCCGGAAGCACAACCATATCAAATTCATCAAAATCTACTTCATCAAATAAATCTTCTGTCTGCACATTGATTCCATGTGCTCCATGTACGATGTAATCATCCATGATTGAAATTGTATCTACATATATCTTTGCTCTTCTTAACAGATCAACAACAGTCAGACCTTCGATCTCTTCAAATCCGTCTGCCAATAATACGCATACTTTTTCATCTTCATTATCCTCCTCATCTCTTATTTATTCTAAATTCTATCACCGTTTACTTTTTCTGTAAACTGTTGTATCATAATTTCACCGCAAATGAAAGGAGACCTTATAATATGGAAATAGAACGAAAATATCTTGTTGAAAAGCTGCCGGATCAGTTGGAAACTTACCCATGCCGCCTTCTCGAGCAGGGGTATCTGAACACCAATCCCGTTGTACGTATCCGTCGTGATAATGAAAAGTACGAACTCACTTACAAGTCTGCCGGACTGATGTCCCGTCAGGAATATAACCTTCCTCTTGACCGGGAATCCTATCATCATCTTCTTGACAAGATTGATGGACGTCTGATCAAAAAGAAACGGTATGTAATCCCGCTTTCTTCCGCTCACCGCAGAGCTTGATATCTTCGAAGGCGATCTTGCTCCTCTTATGCTTGTAGAAGTAGAATTCCAAACCGAAGACGATGCAGATTCTTTCACCGCTCCTGGCTGGTTCGGCGAAGATGTCACTTTTTCCGGAAATATCATAACAGCTATCTGAGCGTTTATAAATTGATATTTGTCCACACGCCACATTTCGTTGCCTTTTCGTGTTTTGTCACGTCTTGTTGCATATCATATCTATTTTATGGTCAGATTGTTATACTAACAGCAATATGTAACTTGTGGAGGTTTAACATGGCAAATCTGCAACTGGCCAAAAACTTATTCTATCTCAGAACCATATCTGGTCTAAAGCAGGATGATATTGCTGATATCTTCAATATCAGCCGTCAGGCCTGCAGCAATTATGAAACCAGTACACGTACGCCGGATCTTGGTTATCTGGCTTCTTTTGCTGCACATTTTCACGTTACTATGGACCAGCTTATCCTCTGTGATCTCGAAGCCGAACATTTTATTCCCGGATCAGAATATCCTTCAGGCATGCGCGAGACGGTTACTCCTTATATGCAGGGAATCGAAAAAAATACCGGTAACTACATCTATCTCACCGAAGAAGAAGTGGATCTTGTATTCGCATTCCGTTCTTCTTCCGATGAGAAGCGTAAACTCGCTACCGGTTTTCTTCACTCAGATAAATAATTGTCTTTCCTTTTTTCCCGACTTTTTTCTCAGGCTCCCAGTCCAAATCCGTCATGAACTGCATTCATTGCTTTTTCAATATCTTCTTCCGGAATCAGTACCGTAATACGAATCTCGGATGTGGAGATCATATTGATATTGACTCTGGAATTGTATAATGACTCAAACATCTTCGCAGCTACTCCCGGATTACTCATCATTCCGGCTCCAACGATGGAAAGCTTTGCAACCTTTTCATTCCATGTGATATCCTGGATCGTAAGTCTTTCTTTATTCGCATTCAGTACTTCGAGTGCATGTTGCAGATCCTCAGATGCAACCGTAAAGGAAATGTCTTTTGTTCCTTCTCTTCCGACAGACTGAAGAATGATATCTACGTTAATATTATTTGCAGCAAGTGTATTAAATACAGCAAATGCCGTTCCCGGCTTATCCTCTAATCCGATAACAGAGATTCTGACTGTATCTTTATCTGCAGCCACACCTGTAACCAGTAATTTTTCCATATTTGAACCCTCCTTGACTACGGTACCTTCTGAACGGTTCAGGCTGGACCGCACCACTAATTCCACATTATATTTTTTTGCCATTTCCACAGAACGATTGTGAAGAACTTTTGCGCCGAGGCTTGCAAGTTCCAGCATCTCATCATAAGTAACCGCATCCAGTTTTTTTGCAGTTTTTACAACTCTCGGGTCTGCGGTGAACACACCGTCTACGTCTGTGTAGATTTCGCATTTATCAGCATGAAGTACCGCCGCCAGTGCAACGGCTGTTGTATCGGAACCGCCTCTTCCGAGTGTTGTGATATCGTCATATTTATTGACTCCCTGGAATCCGGTTACGATCACGATCTTTCTGGAATCCAGTTCATGCATGATGCGTTCGGTGTCTACTCTTTTAAATCTGGCATTCCCGTAACGGGATGTAGAGTGCATCATAACCTGAAAAGCATTCAGGGATACAGCAGGTACATCCAGTGCCTGCATTGCCATAGCCATCAGGGATACCGACACCTGTTCTCCTGTAGTAAGCAGCATATCCAGTTCTCTTTTTTTTGCGTCCGGATTGATCGTATTCGCCAGTGCGATCAGTTCATCTGTAGTATCTCCCATTGCAGAAAGTACAACCACCACGTCATGTCCGGCCCTATAATCTTCAATGCAGCGTTTTGCCACATTAAATATCCTGTCTTTATTGGCAACAGAACTGCCGCCAAATTTCTTAACTATTAACATGTTTCCTCCTGTGACAGACCAATCTGATTAATCCTGAATACGGATCATATGTACGATCTGCTCTTTGTAAAGTTTTGATCTGGTCTCATAATCACCTTCCATCATAACAGGTGTTACGAATCCAAATTCATCTTCCAGTTTCGGAACGTTTACGACTTCAATCTCTCCGTATGATTCTTTCAGCTGCGGAATCAGTTTTTCTTTATCTCCCTTAATTCTCACAAAGAATCTTCTCTTGGAATCCGCCTTATCTTCCAGTTGGAGCTTTTCTTCTTTCCACATTGTCATAATATTACGGTTCAGATGTTTTGCTTCGTCTACCACATCTGCAACTACGGCACTCGCAGTCGGAAGTTTTCCTGCCCCGCTTCCATAGAACATCGCATCTCCCAGTACATTTCCATGCACAAAGATTGCATTAAATACATCATTGACATTGTAGAGCGGATGATCCGGATATAACATACATGGTGCTACGATCGCATGCAGTCTGTTGCCCGCATAACGTCTGCTGGACGCCAGCAGCTTGATCGTTGTTCCCATTGCCTTTGCATATTTCATATCTTCTACCGTAATCTCTGTGATTCCCTCACAGTAGATATCTTCAAAATCGACCTGCTGTCCCGAGATCAGAGATGACAGGATTGCGATCTTTCTGCAGGCATCGTAACCTTCTACATCAGCTTCCGGATTTCTTTCCGCATATCCATTTGCCTGTGCTTCTTTCAGGACGGTATCATAATCTGCCCCTTCGTAAAACATCTTGGACAGCATATAATTTGTTGTTCCGTTTAAGATTCCGGTGATCTCCTCGATCTCGTCTGCAGTCAGAGAAGAATTCAGCGGACGGATGATTGGAATACCCCCTCCGACACTTGCCTCAAACAGGAAATTAATATTATGTTCCGCTGCAATGGAAAGCAGCTCTGCTCCGTGCTTTGCCACCAGTGCCTTATTTGATGTTGCCACACTCTTTCCGGCCTGCAGGCAGCGTTTTACAAATGTATACGCCGGTTCGATACCACCCATCACTTCCACAACAATCTGTACCTCTTCATCTGATACGATCGTCTCGAAATCATGTATGATCTTGTCCTGCACCGGATCTTCCGGGAAATCTTTCATGTCCAGCACATATTTGATATTCAGTTCTTCACCGATTCTCTGATTGATACGTGCCCCGTTGGTATTGATGACTTCTACCACTCCGGAACCCACTGTCCCGTAGCCCATTACTGCTATATTGATCATATATTCCCTCCCTTTAGCCGTTCGCGATCTTCTTCAGGTATGCATTGATAAATGAATCAATATCACCATCCATTACGGCATTTACATTACTGTTTTCCTCATTTGTACGATGGTCTTTCACCAGTGTATATGGCTGCATAACATAAGACCTGATCTGATTGCCAAATCCGATATCTTTCACTTCACCCCGGATATCTGATACTTTTTCAGCCTGCTCCTGCTCTTTCATGAGTTGCAGCTTTGCTTTTAACATCTGCATTGCTTTTTCTTTGTTGTGGTGCTGTGACCGTTCATTCTGACACTGTACCACAATTCCGGTTGGCAGATGCGTAATACGTATTGCGGAAGACGTCTTATTTACATGCTGTCCTCCGGCACCACTTGCGCGGTATGTATCAATCTTCAGATCATCATCTGCAATCTCAATATCGATATCATCTTTCAGATCCGGCAGTACATCGCACGATGCAAAAGATGTCTGGCGTTTTCCTGCCGCATTAAACGGTGAAATACGCACCAGCCTGTGGACACCTTTTTCTGATTTCAGATAGCCATAGGCATTCTCACCATTCACTTCAAATGTAACTGCTTTAATTCCGGCGATATCTCCGTCCAGGAAATCCAGCACCTGAAGTGTGAATCCCTTTCTCTCTGCCCACCGGCTGTACATACGGTAAAGCATACCTGCCCAGTCACAGGATTCTGTTCCGCCGGCTCCGGCATGTATCGTCATGATCGCATTGCAGGAATCATATTCGCCTGACAACAGTGTCTGGATCTTCAGCTTTTCAAACACTTTTTCAAATGTATGGATCTCTTCCTCCAGTTCTTTTACCATCTCCGGATCTTCATCTTCATATCCCATCTCAATCAAAAGACCGATATCTTCATAAGAACTGTAGAGATTATGGATTGTCTCCACAAGTTCTTTCAGATTCTTCAATTCTTTCATCAGTTCCTGTGATTCTTCCGGATTATCCCAGAATCCAGGTTCTTCTATCTTTCGTTCCAGTTCTTCGATTCTCCGCTCTTTCCCTGCAACGTCAAAGTGAATCCCTCATTTCGGCAAGAGGTTCTTCATAAGCGTTCATTATTGTTTTGAACTGATCTAATTCAACCACATTTCCACCTCTTTCTTTTCTTATATTCTTCTTTATCCGGCAGCCGGGTTATCCCTGCCGCCGTCATCTCATATCATATACGTCTGCATTCTGAAATTAATTCTTCCGTCCGCAGCACTGTTTGTATTTCTTTCCGCTTCCACACGGGCATGGATCGTTTGGATATACTTTCTTTTCGGCACGTTTCTTCGGCTCACGTACTCCTGTATCATCCTTGTTCGTTCCGGTTACTTTTGCAACCTGTTCTCTTTCTACCTTCTGTTCCAGTTTGACATGCAGGATCGTACGTACCGTATCTTCCTCAATGCTTCTTGTCATCTCATCAAACATCTCGTATCCGATCATCTTGTACTCAACCTTTGGATCTCTCTGACCGTAAGCCTGAAGACCGATTCCCTGACGCAGCTGATCCATATCATCGATATGATCCATCCATTTTGCATCAATCACTTTCAGGAGAACGACACGCTCAATCTCACGCATATGCTCCGGCTCCGGAAATTCTGATTCTTTCGCCTCGTAAACCTTTGCCGCACGTTCTTTCAGCATATGCTTCAGTTCCGTCTGACTGATATCTTTGACATCTTCTTCCGTGATCACTTCCATCGGAATCGTATTCCGGATCGTCAGATTCAATTCTGTCAGATTCCACTCATCATAATCCTGATCCGGACTGGTTACCAGGTCTACCGCGTTTTCCACATAATCATTCATCATGTGGAAGATAGAATCGCGCATGTTATCTCCATCCAGCACATGGCGTCTTTCTTCGTAAATAATCTCTCTCTGTTCGTTCATTACCTGGTCATATTCCAGCAGATTTTTACGGATTCCGAAGTTGTTGCTCTCGATCTTTTCCTGCGCTTTTTCAATCGCACTGGAAAGCATCTTATGCTCGATCTGTTCGCCGTCTTCCACACCAAGTGTATTGAACACATTCATCAGTCTTTCCGATCCGAACAGTCTCATCAGATCATCTTCCAGGGAAATGTAGAATCTGGATTCTCCCGGATCCCCCTGACGTCCGGAACGTCCACGCAGCTGGTTATCAATACGTCTGGATTCATGACGCTCTGTACCGATGATCTTAAGACCTCCGGCCGCCCTTGCTTCATCATCCAGTTTGATATCCGTACCACGGCCTGCCATGTTTGTTGCGATGGTTACCGCATCATGAATACCTGCCTGTGCAACGATTTCAGCTTCCAGTTCATGGAACTTGGCATTCAGTACGTTGTGTTTGATGCCGCGGCGCTTTAACATACCACTTAACAGTTCCGAATTGTCGATCGTGATCGTACCAACCAGTACCGGCTGGTGTTTTGCGTGCGCCTCTTCAATTGCATCGCACACAGCTCTGAACTTTTCTTTCTGTGTCTTATACACTGCATCTTCCAGATCCTGACGCTTTACAGGCACGTTTGTCGGAATCTCAATAACATCCATTCCGTAAATTTCACGAAATTCTTTTTCTTCTGTCAGAGCTGTACCTGTCATACCTGACTTTTTCGTATATTTATTGAACAGATTCTGGAATGTAATAGTTGCCAGGGTCTTGCTTTCCCGCTTAACCTTTACATGTTCTTTTGCTTCGATTGCCTGATGCAGTCCGTCCGAATAACGGCGTCCCGGCATGATACGTCCGGTAAATTCGTCCACGATCAGCACTTCATCATCTTTTACTACATAATCCTTGTCACGGAACATCAGATTGTGTGCACGTAATGCAAGAATAATATTGTGCTGAATCTCCAGATTATCCGAATCTGCAAGGTTATCGATATGGAAGAACTTTTCAACTTTCTTTACACCATCTTCGGTAAGGTTGATATTCTTCTCCTTTTCATTAACAATGAAATCTCCTGTTTCTTCAATGTCCTCACCCATGATGGCATTCATCTTGGTGAATTCTCCGCTTGCCTCACCACGTTCCAGCTGACGTGCAAGTATATCACATGCTTCGTAAAGCTTTGTAGATTTCTCGCTCTGTCCGGAAATGATAAGTGGTGTCCTAGCCTCATCGATCAGTACGGAATCGACCTCATCGATCAGTGCATAGTTCAACCCTCTCTGCACAAGCTGTTCTTTATAAATAACCATGTTATCTCTCAGATAATCAAATCCGAGTTCGTTATTTGTCACATATGTGATGTCACAATCATATGCGGCACGTCTCTCATCATTATCCATGCTGTTCAGTACCACACCTACAGTCAATCCGAGGAATTCATGTACCTGTCCCATCCATTCTGCATCACGTTTTGCCAGATAATCATTGACAGTTACAACATGTACGCCTTTTCCTTCCAGTGCATTCAGATAAGACGGCAGAGTTGCGACCAGTGTCTTACCTTCACCGGTTTTCATCTCTGCAATACGCCCCTGATGCAGGATGATTCCACCGATGATCTGTACGCGGTAATGCTTCATTCCCAACACACGGCTTGCCGCTTCTCTCACTACTGCATAAGCCTCCGGGAGAATATCATCTAAAGTCTCGCCATTTTCCAGACGTTCCTTAAATTCTTTTGTCTTTGCTTTCAATTCTTCATCTGAAAGCCGCTGCATATCTTCATCCAGTGCCATAACCGCATCTGCGATCGGATATACTCTTTTCAACTCATTCTGACTGTGAGTTCCAAATATTTTCTGTATAATATTCATTCGATGTATACTCCTTATTTCTCTTTAAGGCCGCGAAACGACCACTTTATCCATTATTTTATCACTATCCATACCTCAATTCAACTGATTTATAAAGTGTTAACACTTTATTTACGACCTGTTTATAGAGGATTACTTTTTGATTCCGCATGGCACATTAATGATATTCTTTTATCACTTCATACGGAATCCTGCCACCAAAGAGATCAAGCGCACTTCCAATCGTAAAATCAACCTTTCCGTTTCCGGTTCTGCGTATCTGTTCCATATCCTCCATACTTCCGATACCTCCTGCATAAGTCACCGGAATGTCTGCCTGCTTCAGGATCTCTATCAGCTCCTGTTCTATTCCGGAAGCTTTCCCTTCCACATCCACACCATGTACCAGAAATTCGTCGCAATAACCGGACAGTCTGCCAAGGATCTCCGTTCCAAGCTCCACATTGGTAAATGTCTGCCAGCGGTCAGTTACGATATAATATCTTCCGTCCTTCTTCCTGCAGCTCAGATCCAGAACCACATGTTCTTTTCCCACTGCCATACATAATTTTTCCAGATTATCCCAGTAGATTTCACCATTTTTGAATACATAAGAAGTCACGATCACATGGCTTGCTCCTGCCCGGATATATTCCGAAGCATTGTCTGCCGTAATTCCACCTCCGATCTGCAATCCTCCCGGATACGCATGCAATGCCTTTAATGCCTGTTTTTTTGTCTGTCCGTAATATTCCGACGATGCCGGATTCAGGAGAATGACATGTCCCCCTTTCAGTCCGTCTTTTTTATACATTTCCGCAAAATAATCTGCTCCCTGATCTGCCGCGAAATTCTCTTCCGCCTGTCTCCCTGATCCCGAAGGCTCCCTCCGACAATCTGTTTTACTTTTCCGTTATGTATGTCAATGCATGGTCTGAATTTCATAAATGTTTATCTCCTTTTTGCGTTTTCAACCATTTTACCACACTAAAGTGCAGCCGTCCAGTTTGCCGCGAGTGCCCCGGACAACAACGAAGGATGCCGGAAGGATATTTTTCCTTCACCCCGGCATCCTTGTTTTGTACTTTTTGTCTTACCTTCCAGCAATCAGGTGTCCTTTTTCCTATCTGGTATTATCCGTATCATTTTTTCCTGTATCGTTTTTTTCCGTATTGTTTTTTTCCGTATTGTTTTTTTCCGTATCGTCCGGATCCAGATCATCTACAATATCATCCACACCGTCTTCTACACCATCTTTCACTTCATTTACTGCGTTATCATCTGTATTATTTGTATTATTTCCACAGCCGGTCAGCCCCGACATTGCTCCTGCACACATTAATATCAGCAGCATTTTTTTCCATTGTTTCATTGTACAATCTTCCTTTCGTATATTTTTCATCTGCCATCAAGTATTACCTGTCATCAGTAATATCTGCATTTTTTGAAAATATATACAAAATCCGTATGCTGCTGATACTGGTATTTTTTTACATTTCTACAGTCTCTCTGCTATCACACCACTTCTGTATGCTGCAAGGAGCACTTCCAGATCTGCGATCTGTTCTTTCAGATGTCTTCCCACATCGGTATCTTCCACTTTTTTACGTTCCAATGTCCGTTTGACTACGGTACTGTCTGAATGTATATCACTTTCCTTCTCAATGGCCGCTTCTGTAGATTCAAACGGCTCATGCGCAGCTAGGATCAGTCCATAAGAATTGTAAATCAATGTATATCCTGCAATACCTGTTTCTTTCTGATACGCTCTCGAAAATCCACCATCGATCACCAGAACTTTTCCGCCGCACTTGATCGGTTTTTCCCCATCTTTGCATTTTACCGGTACATGACCGTTGATAATATGCGCATCTTTATTTTCCAGTCCGAATTCTTTCAGTATATGGCAGATTACCTTTTCATCTTCCAGCAACAGATAATATGGATTTTTCTTCTCTTTATGTGTCTCTTTTTCTGCCAGGAAATAACGTTCGAACGTCGCCATCTTGTCTTTACCGAACAGTGGTGAATTCTCGCTCAGCCAGATATACCACATAATGTCTTTTCCACGTTCTTTTTCCTTGGAATCCATAGCATAGAATCCTTTTCTCACATAACTTTCAAGGACTTCATAGAGACCTTTCCCCTTATATGTATGACCGAAAATCCTCACACTCTTCAGATTGCCATCTTCTTTTAATGGTACACAGCCATGATATAACAGATTTCCATTATACACTTTATATAATCCGCCTTTGTTCAACAGGAAATGCATATGGCTCTGTAATTTTTCACAGTTTTCAAATGCCCGTTCCAGACGCTCCATAATATCCTCTTCTTCTTTGGTAAGTGCATATGGCTTTTTCGGGTCAATTGTCGGGAAATTCGAATCCAGCATTTTATATTCTTTCCCATCCAGTTCAATTGTACCCTTTTCATAGTCAATATGATGCAGGAGATTGCGTTTATCCAGTTTAAATCCCGGATTTTTCTTGATAATCTGCTTCTACCTTGAACTGGATCACCGAAATCGCTTTGTGCATCTTCACATCCAGCAGCATCTCACTTGTACTGTAATTCGGACTGCCTTTTAATTTGAAACATTCGCACGGATCATCCCGATATGTATTCATGCAAATGTTGCCAGCGGAAGCAGATTGATTCCATATCCTTCTTCCAGAATGTCCAGATTTCCATATCTCGCACAGATACGGATCACATTGGCAATACATCCTCTCTGCCCGGCTGCCGCACCCATCCACAGGACATCATGGTTGCCCCACTGGATATCTACCGAATGATAGTCCATCAGCTTGTCCATGATAATATGCGGCCCCGGTCCTCTGTCATAAATATCCCCACAATATGCAGATGGTCTACCGTCAGCCGTTGGATCAGTTCACTCATGCAATAATAAATTTCTCGGCCCTTCCGATGCGGATGATCGTGCTTACGATTGCATTATAGTAAGACTCTTTATCCGTCATATCCTTTTTCTCCGTGATCAGCTCTTCAATCACATATGCAAAATCTGCGGGCAATGCTTTTCTGACCTTTGATCTGGTATACTTGCTGGCGGTTCTTTTGCAGATTTCGATCAGGCGATATAGTGTGATCTTATACCAGTCTTCCATATTCTTTTCCGTCTTCTTGATCCGATCCATCTTCTCTTTCGGATAATAAATAAGAGTAGCAAGCGTCTGTTTGTCCCTGCTACTCAAAGTATTACCGAATACATCATCAATTTTACGGCGCACAGAACCAGAGCCATTCTTTAAAACATGTGCGAATGCCTCGTATTCCCCATGAATGTCCGTCAGAAAATGTTCTGTACCCTTTGGCAGATTTAAGATTGCCTGCAGATTGATGATCTCTGTAGAAGCTTTGGCGATGGTCGGATACAGTTGAGAAAGTCTTTCCAGATAACGTTCCTCCAATTGTCTCATAATTACCTCCCGGTTTCCCCTTTATTTTTTAAGATGCCGGGATTGTGTGAGAACAAAGCACAGAACAATCCACCGGCATCATAGATGGGACTTTAGATTCCACTATCTTATATCATATCACATTTTAGAACTGGATCACATCTGACATATCATATCTTCCGGCCGGTTTTCCTGCCAGGAACTTTGCAGCCTCCACTGCTCCTTTTCCAAATACCGCTTTGGAATACGCTGTATGTTTGAACTCGATCACTTCATCCTGCCCTGCAAAGAGCACCTCATGATCTCCAACGATCGTTCCTCCGCGTACAGCTGAAATTCCGATTTCTTTTCCGTCGCGTTTCTGGCGCACCTGGCTTCTATCATATACATAATGATACTGATTATCCGCTGCTTCATTGATAGAATCAGCCAGCGCAAGTGCAGTACCGCTTGGTGCATCCAGCTTCTGATTATGGTGCTTCTCTACCAGTCGATATCATATCCTGCCGGTGAAAGTACCTTAGTAGCATCCTGAAGGATCTTCAGAAGCAGGTTGATTCCAAGTGACATATTTGCAGATTTTAAAACTGCAACTTTCTTTGCAGATTCTTCCACCTTTGCAAGCTGCTCTTCTGAAAGTCCTGTTGTACAAAGTACGACCGGCACCTGCTTCTCCACGCAATAACCCAACAATTCATCTGCTGCCGCTGCATTCGAAAAATCAATGATAACGTCCGCTTCCACATCGCACGCACCAATGTTCTCAAATACAGGGTACTCATTTGGCACTTTGGTGTATTTATCAATACCTGCTACAAGTTCAATTCCTTCTGTGTTCTTGATAATATCTGTAATAACACGTCCCATATGTCCGTTACATCCATGCATAATTGCTTTTACCATATTCTTGTCCTCCTCTGTATACATGCTTCTTCCGGCGTATGCCGGTAAAAACAAAGGATACCATAGACGTATGATATCCTTCTGTCTTTTTATTATACTAACTGAATACCGAAATCTTTCATTGCCTGAGCAAGATTCTTCTCATGTTCAGGGGATATCTCTGTAAGCGGCATGCGAAGCGGGCCACAGTCGATTCCCATCAGCTGCATTGCTTTCTTAACCGGGATTGGATTCACTTCACAGAATAACTGATCGATCAGAGGGAGTGCCTTCAGCTGAAGTTCTGCACTTCCTTTCACATCCCCTTCAAAATACTTCTCACAAATGTCATGTGCTGCATCCGGTGCCACATTCGACAGTACAGAGATCACACCTTTTCCTCCAAGTGATAATACCGGAACGATCTGATCATCATTTCCTGAATAGAGGTCAACATTACCGTCTGTCAGGTTCATGATCTTTGCAACCTGTGAGATATTTCCTGATGCTTCTTTGATACCCACGATATTATCTACATCTTTTACCAGTCTTGCAACTGTTGCAGGTTCAATATTACAACCTGTTCTGCTGGCAACACTGTACATAATGATCGGTGCTGTCACTTCTTTTGCTACCGCACTGAAATGTCCGATAAGTCCGTTCTGTGTTGCTTTATTGTAATAAGGTGTAACCAGAAGCAGACCGTCTGCTCCATACTCGGAAGCTTCTTTTGACATGTCAATTGCAGTACGTGTACAATTGGAACCTGTTCCCGCAATAACCGGAACTCTCTTATTCACACGGTCGATTGTGAATTTCACACACTGCATGTGTTCTTCTTCTGTCATGGTAGCAGACTCTCCTGTTGTACCACAGATTACAATGCTGTCTGTTTTATGTGCACAATGAAACTCGATCAACTCATCAAGTCTGTCATAGTTAATACTTCCATCTTCATTAAATGGTGTGACTATTGCCACGCCGGCTCCTGTAAAAATAGCCATAGTGATCCTCCTGACTTTCATATAATCTAATGAAATTCTATCATCAATTAAATATGATGTCAATCCGAACCCTTATCGAAAATTCATCCTTTACACCGGCTCATCCATACATTCCAGCTTACTGACCGATACCTCGTAGGCAACTCTTTTCTGTGTTTCTGTTTCTGTGATCTTCTTCGTATATTCACGGCTCTGAATTCTTCCAACCACCTGCACGTGCTCCCCAACTTCAAATGCAGAAGCGAATCTGGCATTCCTTCCCCAGCAGATACATGGAATGTAATCGGATTTCCCGTACGGTCTGTTCACTGCCAGCAACAGATCTGCGATTTCCCTTCCCAGCGGTGTTTTTCTATATACCGGCTGTTTACAGATATATCCATCCAGTAAGATTGATTCGTCTTTGCCCCGTCAAGCTCTTCTTCAATAAAAAAGAGTTCTCTGACAAAAACAGAAAGAATCAATCTGTTTTTCATCTCTTCGTGCCTGTTGTAAGACCGGAATTGTCCGTTTACCATAATAAATTCCCCTGTATAATCTTTCGAAACATCTATCAGACGTTCTGAAATCATCAGCGGTATCCTGTCTTTGGAATTACTGAGTCTTTTCACATCCACTTCTACCATATAAAAGCCTTCTCCGAATACTTCATGGCTGAATAAAAACGGGGATACGATTTCTCCCATCATAGTTACCTGGTTGTTCTCAATCATCTTATCTGACATAATTTTGTAATCTCCCTTCCTCTGGATCGTATTTTAAGTCATTACAAAGTCTATGAATCAAATCAGCATTTTAGAACTAAATACTTGTAAATTTCAAAAAATGTGATAAACTAATGTGGTTGCAGATAATAATAGGTAGAGAAAAGGAAGATTCGTAATGAAGACAAAACGTGAAGATGTACGTAATATCGCGATTATTGCCCATGTTGACCATGGTAAGACAACATTAGTAGATGAATTATTAAAGCAAAGCGGTGTATTCCGTGAAAATCAGGAAGTAGCAGAACGTGTCATGGACTCTAACGATATCGAAAGAGAACGTGGAATCACGATCCTCTCCAAGAATACTGCCGTCACCTATAACGGTGTAAAAATCAATATTATAGATACTCCGGGACATGCTGATTTCGGCGGCGAAGTAGAACGTGTCCTTAAAATGGTTAATGGTGTTATCCTCGTTGTTGATGCGTTCGAGGGTGCTATGCCGCAGACCAAATTTGTACTCCGCAAGGCAATGGAGTTAAAACTTCCGGTCATCGTATGTATCAATAAGATTGACCGTCCGGAAGCAAGAGCCGAAGAAGTTATCGATGAAGTTCTGGAACTGCTCATTGACCTTGGTGCTTCCGATGAACAGTTAGACTGCCCATTTGTGTATGCTTCTGCCAAGAATGGTGTAGCTGCACTTGAGATCTCTGATGAGATGAAAGATATGAAGCCTCTGTTTGAAACGATCCTTGATTACATTCCCGCACCGGAAGGAGACCCGGAAGCTCCGACCCAGGTACTGATCAGCACCATCGATTACAATGAATATGTCGGACGTATCGGTGTCGGAAAGGTAGATAACGGTACCATCTCCGTCAACCAGGATATGGTTGTTGTCAACCATCATGATCCTGACAAACAGAAGAAAGTTAAGATCAGTAAATTATATGAGTTTGATGGTCTGCAGAAAGTTGAAGTAAAGGAAGCTTCTATCGGAGCGATCGTAGCAATCTCAGGTATCTCTGATATTGCCATCGGTGACACGCTCTGCTCTCCGGAAAACCCGACAGCAATTCCTTTCCAGAAGATTTCTGAGCCGACAATTTCTATGGACTTTGTAGTAAACGACAGTCCATTTGCCGGACAGGAAGGAAAATATGTTACTTCCCGTCACTTACGCGACCGCCTGATGCGCGAATTGAATACAGATGTCAGCCTTCGTGTAGAAGATACAGAGAATATGGATGCATTCAAAGTATCCGGACGTGGTGAGCTTCACTTATCTGTTCTGATTGAGAATATGAGACGTGAAGGATACGAATTCGCAGTCAGCAAAGCCGAAGTCCTGTATCACAAAGATAAGAATGGTAAGCTTCTTGAGCCTATGGAAATTGCTTACATTGATGTACCGGATGAATACACCGGTGTTGTCATCGACAAGCTGAGCCAGAGAAAGGGTGAACTGCAGACAATGGGTGCTGCCAATGGCGGATACACCCGTCTTGAATTCCGCATTCCATCCCGTGGTCTGATTGGTTATCGTGGTGATTTCCTGACAGATACAAAAGGAAATGGTATCATGAACACAGCATTCGACGGATATGCTCCATATAAAGGAGATATCCAGTACCGCAAACAGGGTTCCCTGATCGCATACGAAACCGGTGAATCTGTAACTTATGGTCTTTACAGTGCACAGGAACGTGGAACACTTTTCATCGGTGCCGGCGAAAAAGTCTATTCCGGTATGGTCATCGGCGAGAATGCCAAGACAGATGATATCGAAGTAAATGTATGTAAAACAAAACATCTTACCAACACCCGTTCTTCAAGCGCAGATGAAGCACTCCGCCTTACACCTCCGACTGTACTCAGTCTGGAGCAGGCAATTGACTTCATCGATACAGATGAACTTCTGGAAGTAACACCGGAATCTCTCCGTATCCGCAAGAAGATTCTTGATCCGAAGATGAGAAAACGTGTAAACCGGTAATCTATCCCCCACCGGATAAAAGAGACAGGAAAACCTGTCTCTTTTCAGACTGTAGACAAAGTTGGTGTTGGGATCTATTCCCAGCACCATTTCTCATTATATAACCAATATTTCGACTCATTCTTAAAAATATAAGAAATACTGGACTTAATCTTGCCTCGGAGTTCCAGTA
>ENA-OQAA01000120-OQAA01000120.1-human-gut-metagenome-genome-assembly--contig:-NODE-120-length-55358-cov-12.616936_pt1 | contig 55358 bp, 57 predicted proteins | sample MGYA00242489_ERZ504515 | MGnify/ENA primary metagenome ERZ504515 (study PRJEB26092, sample SAMD00036237) | human gut metagenome | host: Homo sapiens | study: EMG produced TPA metagenomics assembly of... | reverse complement strand
CGAATCGTACAGGCTGGCCCCCGCCGGCATCCCGGCTTTTGCCCCCCGGCGTCGATTTTCTCCCTCAGCGCGCCCTCGTCTTCGACGAGGCCCCTTTCGAGCGCGTCCGCCGAGCACGTTCGCGACCAGGCTCAGTTCCTCCCCCGGAGTCTATCAGGTCCACCACCGTGAGCCAGGGCCTCGTCGCCGGGATGTCCGAGACGATCGCCACGTCCTTCGGGTCGAGGCGGCGCTTCCTGATGAATCAGGTTCGGGCGCTTAGTCTGCTTTCTCTCGGGCGTGCAGAACTCGTAGGGCGAGGGGCTGACCTCGCCGATGCCGTAGAGCCATGCAGCCGTCGCCCCCATGGCGACGGGGCGCCTCCCGGGTCGATCGACAGTCAGGCCGCGAGGACGTCCTCCTCCCGCGTGCTCGGCGAGCCGCCCATGCGGTAGACGCCCTTCGCGAGCCTCTCTATGTTGCCGAGCCCTTCCCGCCTCGAGAGCGCGTACCGCTCGACGCCGAGCACCTTCGCCTGCACAGATGTGAAGAGCCCCCTTTGGAAGAGGCGATGTCGTTGGTGGCTCGTATGACTTCGATTTATTCCATGCTTGCATTGTGGAAAATAATGCAACAATGCAAGCAATACGCTCAGAATACACGGCGTTATTCGGCGGCATTCGGGGTCACTGAAACTGCGGAAACCGATTTTCGCATTTCTTTATTCCCATTTGTTGACCTGGGCGAATGCAATTGAAGAGGGCTTGAATCCGCCTCGCAGTTTCAAGTCAGTTTCATCCGCTCGAAATCGGCCTTCGGGGGACCCGAATTGTGAATTATTCCCGCAGGGCCTAATTATTCCCGTACCGCCGAGTACTCCGTTGTACCGCCCAGTAGGGACACACGGGAATAATTGGGTCGTTTTCCCAGGTAGAGATGCAAAAAGAAAGCCCTTGAACCAAAGGGTTCGAGGGCTGTTATTCCCACTATTTCGCTGGTGGCTTTGGTTCTGTCGTCCCGTCATTCCAGTTGCACCCAGTTTTCGGCATCGACACGGAACGCGTGCCGCCGAATGACGCGATGTCGCGTCTCGTCGGCTTCGGGGACAAAAGCTGGGACAACTTCAAAAACTTTTTTCAAACTCAGGGCTTTGAGTTTTTGTTTTTGTCCCAAAGGAGCTTCCGGCCGTGATTCGGATGCCCGATTGGGCGGAATCGCCCGTTTCTGGAACTCAACCGCAGCATCACGCACAAGCCACTCGCAACAACTGCAAATGATTGGTCGAGGGCGGCTTCCAACGCGATTCCAAAGCCGCAGGTCAGGCGACTGCGCTGCTGGCAGGGAAAGGGAGTCGTATCAGGCGGCTTGCCCATGAGTCGACGATGAGGCCTTCACCGAATGTCGAGAACATGCTGGTAAAATAGGCAATACTTTTTATGACAGGAGAACGAGCATGGCCGAACCCCACGATAGGAAGCCGATCCTCACGATCGAGCAGCAGATAGAGCACCTCAAGCAGAAGGGCGTAGCTTCGAGCTGTGTTCCGAGGAAGAGGCCGAGGACTACCTGCGCGACAAGTGCAACTTCTTCAAGCTCGCATCCTATCGCAAACTCTTCTCGAAATACGAGGGAGGCCCGCGCGACGGCCGCTACGTAGACCTCGACTTCGGCCAGCTACGCCTGCTCGCGGCGCTCGACCAGGAGCTACGCCACGCCCTGCTCGGCATGACGCTCGACATCGAGCACTTCCAGAAGGTGACACTGCTTCGCGAGATGGAGGACCGTGGAGAGGACGGCTACGCCATCGTGGCCGACTACATGGCATCGCTTACCACTGCAAACAGGGAGTACCGCCTGCGCGAGCTCAAGATGAGCGGCCGCAGCCCCTACAGCTCGAGCCTCTACGCGAAGTACTCCGGCGACATGCCTGCCTGGGCCTTCCTTGAGCTCACCTCGTTCGGCACCCTCATCGACTTCGTGCGCTTCTGCGCCAGGCGATGGGGCGACAGGCGCTTCGAGGCCTCCCACTACGACCTCAAGCGCGTGAAGTCCGTCCGCAACTGCGCCGCGCACGGCTCGTGCCTGATCAACTGCTTCGCCGAGAGGGGCGCCGCCCGGGGCTCGGCGTCCAGTGGCGTCTCCCGAAGGGTCGCCGCCGTGGGAATCCCCAAGGCGACCAGGAGGAAGTGGATGGGGAATACGGCCATGCAGGAGGTCGCGACCGTGCTCGTGGCGCACTCCGGCTTGGTACCCGAGGCTCCTCGCGTCGCGCGCCGCATCCGAGCTCGCCGAGATGTTCGCCAGGGCCGACGGAGAAACCGAGGCGCTGCCCGACAAGGGGCCCGACGCCGCAGCTCGCTCCGCGCTCGAGTTCCTTCGCAGGTTGACAGAATCGCTCGGGTTGGTAGAATAGCCTGCAGATAGCAAAACCTTCACGGTTTTAGGGGCGGACTTGCGCAAGCGACTCTGCCTATTTTTATATTCACTCGCTATAGGAGACGGGTGATACCTGGGTCAATGACAGAACTGAGAAGCCCGGAATAATGGAGCCAGTTAGAAACCCTCGGGTTTGCGGGGCGGGATCGTGAGAGCGATTCTGCCCTATTTTTTCCTCCGTCTGCCCCAAACCAAGTATTTCGAAGATAGCCTGTAGGTGTCCTCCTGGGCGCCTTTTATTTTCAGGGAATCGGCCGCTTCATGAACGAGCGACCGGCTTGACCTAGATCGAACCGCCTTCATCTCCGCCTAGGCGCCGGCGATCAACATCGTAAATCCGCGCGTGCTACAATGCGGGCACCAGAGATGAAAACACAGTCCCCGTCGGGTAGTCGTGGGCGTGCGGGAGTCCGCATCAGTAACCTGCCTCCTTGGTTGTCCCTTCTCTGCATGGTCATCTACATAAAGGAGGAACCAACCATGCAGATCAGCGTGTCATCCACCTGACCGTATATCACGACGGCCAATTCTGGGTCGGGCTGGCGGAGCATGTCGAGGACGGCAGATACGGCGCCGCCCGCATCGTCTTCGGCGCGGAACCGTCCGATGAGGAAATCCTGCGATTCGTTACAAGCAAATGGGCGGAGCTCGCGTTCTTCGGTGACGATCCCGCCGAGGCGAGCAAGCCGCGAGGAACCCCAAGCGCCGCGCCCGCGAGGCGTCGAAGGCCCTTAAGCAGCCCGCGGTGAGCACCAAGGCACAACAGGCGCTCGCAGCACAGCGGGAAGCGATGAAGCGGGAGTCGGCTCAAGCAAGAAGCCAGCGTCGCGCGGATGAGGCGGAGGCGCGCTTCGAGCAGCGAAAGCTGAAGCGCAAGCAGAAGCATCGCGGGCATTGATCGCCATGTGCAGCAAGGCAGACCATATACAGCAGTGGGGCCAGTTCCACTTGAAGCCGACGCCGCGTAGACGCTGATGGTGACGGCTATGCACGGGCACGGGCGCGCCGCCGCACTTCACAGCTTGTTTCTCAAGTATTTGGGACGCACACGCGGCGTTCAAAAATGCGGAGCGACTCCACATGGCTCGAGACTGAGCGAGGTGCCCTACTTCTCGCCCTCCAGCAGCCCCACGATACGGTCGATGTCGACGGCGAAGCGGGGCCTTCCCTCGCGCTCGCAGCGGTCGAGGTACGCCTGGCACTCGGAGACAATGCGCTTGGTGTTGCCGTCGATGATGCGTTGGAGCGTCTCGTAGTAGGCCGAGCCCTCGGTCCTGAAGCGGCGCTGGTAGGCCTGGTTATGGGGAACATCTTGATGTAGTGGATGCCGTGGCGGCAGCCGGGGCTCGTCGTGGGGCGGGGTGGCAACGCAAGGTACTGGTCTTTGGGCACGTTGGGGGCGATGTTGGAATGCAGCGGCACGGCGAAGTCCCTGCGCTTCCCGCGGAAACGCAGCCCCACCACCACGATGCAGGGGAGATTGTGCTTAAGCATGAGCTCGCGGTCGCCCTCGACAAGGTCGAAGAAGTCCTGGGAGATGGATACGATCTTCATCGGTTGCACCCCCTCATACGAAGCGGGGCCCGCATCGCTGCAGGCCCCTACAGGTGGGCGATATTCTACGCCTTGCGGCACCCCGTCGCCCACGGAGGTTAAACGTACACGTAAGCCGTACTCTGAAAGCCGCGGCTTCCGGCAAGCAGTTTATACCACGAAAGGTCGCTTTCAACGCGCATAGCTCGCAAAATAACACTCGCTAGGCCGTCGCCCCTGGCCGTTACCCTCCAATCTTCATTGGAGTCAGCAGGTCAATTCATATAGTTGTGGGGGTGTATCCTAAAGGAAATCAAATTAATACCCCCATAACTAAGGAATTTTCTATTCCCACTCGATGGTCGCGGGCGGCTTGGACGTGATGTCGTAGCACACGCGGTTGGCGCCGGGGACCTCGGCCACGATGCGGCCGGAGATGCGGGCCAGGACGTCGTAGGGCAGCTTGGCCCAGTCGGCGGTCATGGCGTCGCTGGACTCCACGGCGCGCAAGATGATCGGGCGCTGATAGGTGCGCTCGTCGCCCATAACGCCAACGGACTTGATGTCGGGCAGGACCGCAAAATACTGCCAGCAGCTGTGCTCGGAGTTGCGCTCGCCGGTCTGCTCAAACAGACGCTGGTTGTAGGCGTCGAGCTCCTCTCGCACGATGGCGTCGGCGTTCTTGAGGATCTCGAGCTTCTCCTTGTCGACCGCGCCGATGATGCGGATGGCCAGACCCGGGCCCGGGAAAGGCTGGCGGAACACGATGTTACCCGGCAGGCCCAGCGCCAGACCAAGTGCACGGACCTCGTCCTTAAAGAAGTGGTCGAGCGGCTCGATAAGGTCGAAGTGCACGCCCTCGGGGAACGGGATCAGGTTGTGGTGGCTCTTGATGGTGGCCGTCTTGCCGCCCGTCTTGCGAGCGCCGGACTCGATGATGTCGGGGTAGATGGTGCCCTGAGCCAGGTACTTGACCGGCTTGCCATCGGTCTCGAGCTGCTGAGCAACCGCGAAGAACTCTTTCCAGAACTGCGTGCCGATGATGCGGCGCTTCTCCTCGGGCTCGGTCACGCCGGCCAGAAGCTCGGCATAACGGTCCTCGGCGTGGACGTGGATAAAGTCGACGTCAAACTGTTTGGTGAAGACCTCCTCCACCTGCTCGGGCTCGCCCTTGCGCAGCAGACCGTGGTTGATGAACACGCAGGTCATCTGCTTGCCCACGGCGCGAGCGCCCAGCGCAGCCACGACGGAGGAGTCGACGCCACCGGACAGGGCCAGAATCACGCGGTCGTCGCCGACCTTCTCGCGGAACTCGGCCGTCATGGTCTCGACCAGGTTGTCCATGCTCCAGTTGGCTCCAGGCCGCAGATCTCAAACAGGAAGTTGCTCAGCAGCTGCTGACCGTACTCGGAGTGCTTGACCTCGGGGTGGAACTGCGTGGTGAAAATCTTGCGCTCGACGCACTCCATGGCGGCAACCGGGCACACGTCGGTGCTGGCGGTAACGGTAAAGCCTTCGGGCACCTCGGACACGGCATCGCGATGGCTCATCCACACGGTCTGCTCCATGGGCGTGGAGTTAAAGAGCTTGGCACCGGCCGTGCGAGCGATGGTGGCGCGGCCGTACTCGCCCACCTCGGAGTGGCCGACCTTGCCGCCGAGCGTCACGGCCGTGATCTGATGGCCGTAGCAAAAGCCCAGGACGGGAAGGCCCAGGTCAAAGATGGCGGGATCGATGGACGGAGCGTCCTCGGCGTACACGGAGGCCGGGCCGCCAGAAAGGATGAGCGCAGAGGCGTTCATCTCGCGAATCTCATCGGCCGAGATGTCGCAGGGAACGATCTCGGAATACACGTTGAGGTCGCGGACGCGACGGGCAATGAGCTGACCGTACTGCGCACCAAAGTCGAGTACGAGGACCTTTGCGGAAGCCTTTTGATCCATGGTTTCCCCCTCCTGTTGGCGGGGAGCCGGTGCCCACCCGCGTGAATGAACGAAAATAACTTTCATAGTGTACACGTTATATGGGGTTTCTCGTCCCTCGCAGCCATCAGCGCACGGCAAACGCACGACCGGGGCCCTATTTGACGGCGATTGAAGTGTTACCAAACGTTACAGATGATGTAATACGTTTGAACATTGGACGCCCTGTGCCACAATACTGCCGAACGACTCCGCCTCTGCGGCGGCAAATACGATAGGAATACCAGCATGAAGCGCATCCTTCTCATCGCCACGGGCGGCACCATCGCATCGGCCGAGGACGGCAATGGCCTCTCCCCCGCCCTGACCGGTGAGGAGCTCGCCCAGAGCGTCCCCGAGATCTCGGGCCTCTGCGAGCTCGACGTCGTGCAGCCCATGAACATCGACAGCACCAATATGCGCCCCAGTGACTGGATGCGTATCCGCGACGTCATCGTCGAGGGTTATGCCGACCACGACGGCTTCGTGATTCTGCACGGCACCGACACCATGAGCTACACCGCGGCAGCGCTTTCCTACCTGATTCAGGACAGCCCCAAGCCCATCGTACTCACCGGCTCGCAAAAGCCCATGGGCAATCCCTTTACCGACGCCAAGCTCAACCTGTACCAGAGCCTGCTCTATGCGCTCGACGAGCATTCGCACGACGTCTCGATTGTCTTTGGCGGCGTAGCCATTGCCGGCACGCGCGCCCGCAAGCAGCGCACCATGAGCTTTAACGCGTTCATTAGCGTCAACTATCCGCCCATTGCCTATATCCGCAACGACCGCATCGTTCGCAACGGACTCCACGGCACTCACCAGGACGAGAACCCGGTTCGTTTCTACGACAGCATCGACCCGCGCGTATTTGTCCTTAAGCTGACACCCGGCGTGAACCCGGGTATCCTGGACGCTCTTGCCGATAGCTACGACGCTGTGATTCTGGAGACCTTTGGCATTGGCGGTATCCCCGAGTTTGGTGAGTCGGGCGAGTCGTTCCAAGAGGCAATTTTCCGCTGGGTCGATTCGGGTCGCACTGTCGTTATGACCACGCAGGTCCCGAAGAGGGCCTTGACCTGGGTGTTTATGAGGTCGGCCGTGCCTACGCCGATCATCCGGGCATTTTGCGCGGCGACGACATGACCACCGAGACGCTCGTGGCCAAAACCATGTGGGCACTCGGCCAGTCACGTGATGCGGCCGAGATTCAGCGCCTGTTCTACAGCCAAGTCAACCACGACCGCATCCCGATGGCGTAATTCAGTTGTCGACGAGTATCCCCTATTCGATGCCCTCGAGAAGCTCTGACACCGTCATGCCGAGTGCGGGTGCGATCTTAAATAGAACCTTGAGCGTGAAATTTGCCGTCCCATCTTCGATTCGGTCGAGGTAGGGTCGGCTGATTCCTGTCGCCACACAAAAATCAACCTTGGAGATACCAAGTCCCTGCGTGTCTCTTCGACCCGCCTGCCAAGAATCTGTTTCGCACGTTCGTCCATGCAGCCGAGTTTGAAATGGAGCTGAACAAAAACGTAAACTATAGTTTACGTTTTGCCGAATACACAGGAGTTTTCTATGTCGGGTTCTTCGGTCCGCATGTACCGAGCCACGCTTCGCACAAACAGCGCACCGCCCAAGCTCATCGTCGTTGAAGCCGAATGCCTTTCGCCCGATGAGCGCACAGCATTTGCATTACTATCAAGTCGCGTCGCCGCCGTTCTGGTCCCTTGCCCGGCGCAAGGCGAACTTGCCATCCAATGCCAAGCGCACAGCTGCTCACTCAATCAGGCTGCCGTAATCGCAACCAGCCAACGCGGCCTGCCGCTCCTTTTAGAAGCCGGTATCGCACTCGCCCTCCGCGGCTCCGGATACGAAAACGAGGCCGCCGCCGATATGGTCTTTAAACCACGATCGAGCGGCGGCCTCGCAGCAGCCATTGAATATGCGTGCAGGCTCGTTGCCTAAAAGGACAGGCTAGAAACCAAAGCCAAAGCCTGTTCCGGCAATAGCCGAGTACATAAAGTAGACGTTGATTACGTTGAGGAACACACCCGTGATGCAGCCGTTTCGCAGGTAGCGCTCGCACACGATGCGCGCCATGGCGCGGAGTCATCATTGTTTTTAGCCTGACGTCCTGCCGTAAAGTACGTCGCCACGCTCAGCAGCAGGTTGAGCACCGGCAGTGCCAGCAGCTCGTAGCTCTTGCCCCAGCGCGTCACCTCACCGGCCGCGTTAAACTTCGTTGCCACCTCGGGACCAATGTTGGGGATAACACACGCTGCAACCACCAGCGGAATCACCGCAAGTACGAGCAACGCAATACCCATGTAGCCAGCTTTTTTGCCATATTTAAACATATGCGTCGTCCTTACACGTTAAAGCGGAAGTGCACGACGTCGCCATCGGCCATGACATACTCTTTGCCCTCGATACGCAGCTTGCCGGCGGCCTTGGCGCCCTGCTCGCCACCGAGCTCGATGTAATCGTCGTAGCCAATGACCTCGGCCTTAATAAAGCCGCGCTCAAAGTCGGTGTGGATGACGCCGGCGGCCTGCGGAGCGGTTGCGCCCTGACGAACCGTCCAGGCCTTGACCTCCATCTCACCAGCCGTAAAGAACGACTGCAGGCCAAGCAGCTTGTAGGCGGCCTGCGCGAGCACGTCCAGGCCGGGCTGCTCCAGGCCCAGGCTCTCCAGGTAGTCGGCAGCGTCCTCGGGATCGAGCTCGGAAAGCTCGGCCTCGATCTTGGCGCAGATGGGCAGCGGCTTGACGCCATCGATGGGCGCCAGGTCCTCGTTGAGCATGTCCTCGTCTACGTTGGCCACATACAGGATGGGCTTCATGGTGAGCAGGAACAGGCCCTTGGCGGCGGCGCGCTCCTCATCGGTCATCTCCATAGACGCGGCACGCTTACCCTCGTTGAGCCAGGCGAGCAGGCGCTTGGCGACCTCGAACTTGGGCATGAGCTCCTTGTCGCGCTTGGCCTCCTTCTCGAGCTTGGGCAGCTGTTTCTCGAGCGTGCCCATGTCGGCCAGGATGAGCTCGGTCATGATGGTGTCGGCATCGCCGGCGGGATCGACGAACTCGCCCGTGCGGCCCACCTCGCGCATGACGTTGGGATCCTTAAAGTAGCGCACGACCTCGCAAATAGCGTCGGTCTCGCGAATGTTAGCCAGGAACTGGTTGCCCAGGCCCTCGCCCTCATTAGCGCCCTTCACCAGACCTGCGATGTCGACGAACTCGACCGTCGCCGGCACAATGCGACCCGGGTTGACGATGTCGGCGAGCTTTTGCAGACGGCTATCGGGCACATCGACGATACCCACGTTGGGGTCGATCGTGGCGAACGGATAGTTGGCGGCAAGGCCGGTCTTTTTGGTAAGCGCGGTGAACAGCGTCGACTTGCCCACGTTGGGCAGGCCCACGATACCGATGGAAAGGGACACGACAGCTCCTTTTGGTACAAGCATTTCAAACTGCATAAGTATAGCGCCGCCGCAGCATCTGGGCGAACCCGGACGCCACGGCGGCACGAATGAAGCAGAGATAGGGGTCGTTGGCTAGTCCGCGAGCTTCTCAACCTGGTCGAGCATCTTATCGAGCTTGGCCTTTGCCTCGGCCTTGACCTTCTGGGCTTCTTCGTGAGCCTTCGCCTTCTGGGCGGCCTTTTCCTCGGCTTCGGGATCGACGACGACCAGATTGGACGCGTCATGCTTAACTAACTTGAGCGCATGCTCGGGGCACACCTTGACGCAGGCACCGCAGCCCAAACAATACGTGGACTCCAACGCAAAGCGGCCGCTTCCCACCAAATCGCAGGCGAACGTGGGACATACATTGACACACTCGCCACACGACGTGCACTTGTCAAAATCACACTCAGGCGTGCTCACCTGCATGTTCTGGGCAAGCTCGGGGTGGTTTTGCAGCGTCGAGAGCACCAGCTGCCGCCCGTGCGTGAGCGAACGGCGACGTTTGGTCGTCGTGGTGCCGCACATGGTGTTGAGCGTACGCTCGAGCTGCGTGATCTGATGGCGATGGGCTTTGAGCTTCTGCGTCACCGAGGCCAGTGCCGCCGTTGCCGGATTGAGCTTTGTCACGGTAAGGCCCGTGGTGCGGGCGATCTTTTCCATGTACTCCTTGCGCTCGTACTCGCGGCGCTTATGGCACTTGAGGCTCTTGGGATCGACCTCCAGACCCATGCCCGTGCCCGCCCACTCCTCGGCGGTAGCAATGGCCTCGCCCAAGATGTCCTCGCCACCGGTGTTACGGCACTTATCGCACACGCCCAACGGCAGGTACACGCTCACATTGGGATAGTCCGCCAGCACCGAGAACCAGGTCTCGGCCGTAATATCGCCCACACAGGCAACGACGACCTCGTTTTCGCGCGGCATGCGCTTAAGAGACGCGTGCAGGTAACGTAGGCGGTCTCATGACTCGTAGCAGCAGAGACGATATCGTCATACAGGTTTTTGGGCGCCAGGCGCGGCGAGATGATCGCCTCGGTCGGACAGGCAGCGGCGCACAGGCCGCACTTGCGACAGGAGTCGAGGATCTCGATGGCGTCTTCCTCGACCTCGATGGCGTTGACCGGGCACACGTCCATGCACGCGGTGCAGCCGCTCTTCTCGTTTTTGCAGGCCAGGCACGGAATGGTGTTTCCGCGCGGACGCTCCTTGTAGTCGGCAGGATTCCACTGCGGCGCCGACGGATCGAGTGCATCGGTCACACCGCCAAGCGGGTTTTTAAGAAAGTCGAAACCCTTGCTGATCTCGATAATGTCATCAAACAGATCGTGTTCCTGCGCCATGCGCGGCCCCTCCCTGAGCAGTGCAAACAAGCAAGAGATAATGATACGCCATCGGTCCACGCCTCGGGCAAATTACACGCGGAGCATCTTTGCGGCAAATAGCCCATGGCCTATCGCCGCCTCGATTGCACAAGGTCAATCAAGCGCCAAACTATGCCTCGCGCATGAGCTCGACAAGCTTTTGTTTGGTCACCTTGGCCTGCTCGTTGGCCATATTGCGTTCGTTTCTAAAGGCCGCATCCGCAACGCTCATCAGGTCGGCATCGGAAATCTCGCCAAGGCCCAGCTCCTCGAGCGTCGTCGGCAGACCGACACGCCGGCAAAACTCAAGCACCTGATCCAGCTCGGGCGCACGCTCCAGGCGCAGTTGAACCACCAGACCAAACGCCACGGCCTCGCCGTGCATGGCCTTGCACTCAGGCAGAATCGTCAGGCCGTTGGCGATGGCATGCGCCAGCGCCAAACCGCCACTCTCAAAGCCAACGCCCGAAAGCAGAATATTGCACTCGATCAGGCGCTCAACCGCTAGTGACATGCGGCCCTTCTTGAGATCGCGCTTGGCAGCGACACCGCACTCCATAAGTGTGTCATAGCAGGCACGAGCCGCAACCAGGGCCATGTGCCCCGGCGCGCCACCGTGCTCGTTCGCACCTCGCGCCGCGGCGCACGAACGCGCCTCGAAGTACGTTGCCAGCGCATCGCCCATACCAGCGACCGTCATACGCAGTGGGGCCGCCGCGACCACGTTGGTATCTACCACGACCAGGTCTGGATTCTTCTCGAGCATCAGGTAGCGGTCGAACGACCCGTCCTCGTGATACAACACCGAAATCGCGCTGCACGGACCATCCATTGAGGCCGCCGTGGGGCATACACACAACGGCAGCTCAGCATAAAACGCAACGGCCTTTGCGATATCGAGCATCTTGCCGCCGCCAATGCCCACCACCATGTCGCAATACTCGGCCCGAGCTTCCTTGGCCATTTCGACAACGGCATCTTCCGTACACGGACCGTTGTAAATCTTAAAGAACGGCTCGCTCAGATCTTCATCCAGAAATCCATCGACGATCTGCCTGCACAGCCGATCCTCGGTGCCCTGGTCAAACAAGACATAGGCAGCGCAGCCCAACCATGACAAATACCTGCCCTGACGCGAAAGTTCGCCCGGCCCCTGAACATACCGGCCAGGACCACCGTAAACCATAGGAAGCGCCATACGAGAATCCGCCCTTCATCAAACAACGATTGGTGCAAACTAACCTGACCCCTTTGCACCAACTTGGTGCGATGGGGTCAGGTTAGTTTGCACCATAGCAAAAAGGGGCAAAGCCGTCTGCTGGCTTTGCCCCTTCCTTAGCTTGATTTACTCATCCATGAGATAGTAGTGTCCCAGCGCGTCGGCACCCAGGATGGCGTTTGCGACCATCTCGGGCGTCACCTCAAACGGCATATTGCACATGGTGTCATCGGGCGCGCAGGCGGCCTCGGCAACAATCATGGCCTGTTCGCGCGTAAGCTCGGCAACGCCAAGTTCCTTCATCGTGACCGGCAGGCCCAGCTCAATGCAGAAGCCCAAGACTTCCTCGAGTTTCTCAGTCGGAGCATCCTCGAGTACCAGCTGAACGATGGTGCCAAAGGCGACCTTCTCGCCGTGATACATGCCGTGGCACTCGGGCAGCATCGTCAAGCCATTGTGGATGGCATGAGCAGCAGCAAGGCCCGAGCTCTCAAAGCCAATGCCCGAAAGCAGCGTATTGGCCTCGATGATATGCTCGACGGCAGGCGTCAGCGCACCCTTCTCCAGCGCGACCTTGGCCTTGACGCCATCGGCCATAAGCGTCTCGTAGCAGAGCTTGGCGAGCGCCAGGCCGGCCATGCCGCCCTTGCCGCCGGCACAAGTGCCACCGTCGGCATCATGCGTCGCCTGGGCCTCAAAGTAGGTTGCGAGCGCATCGCCCATACCGGAAACCGTCAGGCGCACCGGACTCGCCGCGATAACCGTCGTATCCATCAGGACAATGTTGGGGTTTGCCTTAAGGAAGAGATATTTATCGAACTGGCCATCGTCGGTGTAGAGCACCGAAAGCGCCGAACATGGGGCATCGGTCGAAGCAATGGTGGGGCAAATGATAACCGGGGACTCCAGGTAATAGGCGACGGCCTTCGCGGTGTCGAGGATCTTGCCGCCACCGACGCCGACGATGATGTCGCAACCGTTGTCGCGAGCGAGCGCAACCAGGCGATCGACCTCGCCCTTGGAGCACTCGCCGTTAAAGTCCTCAAACAGCAGCTCGGCCTTAGCTCGGCAAAGCCGCCCTCGATCTTGGCACCGACGCGCTTCTTGCCCGAAGGCGTCACGATGACGAGGGCCTTAGCGCCGAGCGGCTCGACATAGGAGCCGAGCTTAGCGAGCTCGTCCGGACCCTGGATGTACTTGCTGGGGCTATTGAAAATTGCAGCCATAACTATCCCATTCTCTAAAAGAAAAAAGAAAGGGGCTCCGTACAGATACGTGCGGAGCCCCTCGTTACGATAACAAGAGTCGATTAGAAATCGATGTCGGTGTCGTAGTAGCAGGCCTTGAGGATCTTCTCGAAGTCGGCAGCCTTGGTCTCACGCGGGTTCTCGGGCGTGCAGGCGTCGGTCTCGGCGTTCGCGGCGATCTCGGGGAGCTTGGCGAGGAACTCCTCCTCGGAAACCATCTGCGGGTTCTCGGCGTCGACCTTCACGCCACCATTCGCGTAATCCTTGATGGACTGCGGAATGTTGAGCTGGTCGTTGAGATCGCGAATCTTCTGGACGAGCGCAGCGATGAGCTCCTCGTTGGTCTCGCCGGGAAGGTGCAGAATCTCCTTGGCCACGTAAGCGTAACGCTCAGCAGCACGCGGGTCCTTGGAGTTCCACTGGATTACCTTGCCCAGGTACATGGCGTTAGCGGCACCGTGGATGATGTGCCGTTCTCGAAGGCAGCACCGGTCTTGTGAGCCATGGAGTGAACGATGCCGAGCAGGCCCGAGGAGAAGGCGATACCGGCGATGCACTGAGCCTCGTGCATGTGCTGACGGGCCTCATGGTCGCCAGCATAGGACTTGGGCAGCCACTCGACGATCTCGCGGATGCCGTGCAGGGCGTTGGCGTCGGTGAACATAGAGGCGCAGGTGGAAACGTAGGCCTCCATGCAGTGGGTCAGAGCATCCATGCCGGTGTGAGCGCACAGCTTGGCGGGCATGGTGTAGGTGAGCTCGGGGTCGACGATGGCGACATCAGGGGTGATGTTGAAGTCGGCCAGCGGGTACTTGATGCCCTTGGCGTAGTCGGTAATGACGGAGAACGCGGTGACCTCGGTAGCGGTGCCGGAGGTAGAGGAGATGGCGCAGAAATGAGCCTTCTGACGCAGCTCGGGGAAGCTGAACGGCTGGATGATGTTGTCGAAGGACTCCTCGGGATACTCGTAGAAGACCACATGCCTTAGCGGCATCGATGGGCGAGCCGCCGCCGATGGCGATAATCCAGTCGGGCTCGAACTCGCGCATGGCCTCGGCGCCCTTCATGACCGTCTCGATGGACGGGTCGGACTCGACGCCCTCGAACAGCTTGACCTCCATGCCGGCCTCTTTGAGGTCGGCCTCGACGTCCTGCAGGAACCCGCCGCGGCGCATGGAGCTGCCGCCAGAAACGATGATGGCCTTCTTGCCCTTGAGGTTCTTCACCTCGTGGCGAGCGCCCTCACCAAAGTACAGATCGCGAGGATTGGTAAAACGTCCCATACTGTGCCTCCTAAACAAGCCCCTCTTAGACTTGCGTATATAACGGAGCACCCGATTGGCTCCGTTAGGACCGTTTTGCGCGTTGCCGGCGATGACAATGCGCGATGTCCAAACGTCTCAACGCTCAGATAAACACTATTCTACCGTTCTGGTTGGTCAGTTATTCACCTAAAGCCGACAATGATGAAACGTTTTTTCTATCCCTGAAGACCCTTGTGGGGCATTCATACTCCCAAGCTGGGCAAACGTTTTATCAAGGTTGACCACATATCCCGGGCAGGACGGTGCTCCTCCAAAATGTGCCCCGTTCGCCGCCAAAAATCGACCGTTTGCGGCACCGTGATACCACTCGGTCGTCCAAGGTGCCGACATTTGTGCGACATCCGTCTTCGTGGTGCAAAGGTGCAAGTCCAAGTGCGGCACCCCCGGTGTGCCATATGCGGGTAAACTAGAACCTTATATAGAGACATTTGAACCCTAACCGCAGCAAAGGAGGCCCCATGGCATTCGATCCCATTCAAGAGGATTGCCATCGCCTCGTTCTTGAGGCCTTGCGCCGCGACAATATCCCGCTCACCGACGGTGCCGCCGTAGAGCGTCTGATGGAACAATTCACCCGCAACCCTGCACCGCTCATCGTGCACGACCGCGACCGCGCCGGGCACCTCATTGCCAAGGTGGTCGAGGCTGTCGACTACCGCATCCCCTTTATCCCCGACGACGCCCAGGCAGAGCAAGAAGAAGCCGCAGCCGAGAACATGCTCCGCGAGGCAGCCGCGCTCGATCCGGCCAACTGGGATGCCCAGCGCATGTTGTGCGCCCTCACCGCCGAATCCAACGAGGAATACGTACAGTACCTGGTGTCCAAGTGCGATGAAGTCGAGCATGACCTGGCGCTCAAGATCGCCTCGGCTCAGGACCCCTACGAGCGCGAGGCCGCTGGCGACCTCACGCGCCGCCCCTATCTGCGCTGGCTTGCCGCCTTGGCATCGCGCGCCCTCATTAGCGGCCGCTATCGCATGTCGCTCGAAGCCGCAAATCGCAGCTTGGACTTTGCGCCCAACGACCCCGCTGGTGTCCGCCACACCGCGATGCTCGCCATGGCAAAACTCGAATACCCCGCCGAGGAGCTCAAGCGCTTTCGCTCCGCTCACTCCGTGCCGTACCTCGCGAATACCCCGCTGCGCCGCCGCCCCAAAGATGCGGAGCGTGACTTGGACCCATGGACGCTCATCGCGCTGATGAGCGCTGCTTGGCGCGAGCTGGACTACGAGGGCGCCGAGCACTACTTGCGCATCCTTGCGCGCTCGTGTCCGCACGCAGCGAGGCGCTCTACTTCCAAACCGAGTTTCCCGATGGCGTCTATGCCCGCGTCAACGTGGGTGCAGGCTCCACCGACGAGCTTGTCCTTGCGCTGTCCGAGGCGACGCCGGTACTGCAGGAGGGCCTGGGCGCCCCCGACAACGCCAGCTTTGCCGCCTGGATCGCCACCAACGACATCGTGCGTTCCCAGATCGACGAGCGCATCCTGCGCGCGGCCGAGCAGGGGCTTCCATTTAAGGGAGGGGACCTCTAATGGATCCGAGCGTCTACATCCCCGCCTACCTGGATCGCACCTATCTGGCGTCGCACCCCGAGCTCACCGATGCAGCACGCGAGCTTGTCCATAACGACATTAGCGCGAATCCTCAAAAGTATGCGCAGGCCGAGCATGCCCAGGCACTGCTGTCCTATGCCGGCGTTCATCGCCACCTGCTCGACGAGCTCCATCGCATCGAGGACATGGGCAGCGACGAGGAGTTTGAGCAGACGCGCAACCGCCTGTTCGACGACATGCGCGACGAGCTGCTCAAGATCGTCCGCGTCGATGCGCTGGCCGTCGACGCGCAGCTGCTCGCCATCATCCTGGCCGACACGCCCGTTGACGCCTGCCTGGGCGACCTGATGAAGCTCGAGGCGACCACGGCCGATTACCTGCAGCAAAGCGTGCCCGGGTTCGACATGGAAGCCCCGCACTACTGGGCCAATAATGTTTTGGCCGACGGTGTCACCGCAGCGGACCTTACCGTAAGCGAGCCGGCTCTTATCGGGTGGCTTCACACACTCGAGGCCATCTCGCAGCTGTGCATGGCGAGCGCCCGCTACCGCGCTGCTGCCAACTACGCCCGCCGCGTCCTTAAGGCAGAAGGCTATCCCACCCGAGCTGCCGGCACCGTGTTGCTCGCCCTCGCTCGCCTGGAAGACCAGGACGGCTTTTTCGCCCTAGCGCACCAGCTCGAGGAACAGGCGGGAGCCGATGCACTCGAGAACTCTCCTTGGTACCTGCTCGCCCGCACGATCTTGCTGTTCAAAACGAACAAGATGCGCCCGGCGACGCGCGCGCTGCGTGAGTTCGCTAACCGCTGCGAGGGCGGCGCGTTCTTCTTGCTGAATCCCATGTACCAGACACCGTACCTTCCCTGCCGGCCCGAGCCACGCGATCCCTGGGATCTTTCGCACCAGGCCGTTTGGGAAGCGGACGGCATTATCTCGGACACCCCCGACTTTGCCCCCTGGGCCAATGCCTGCGAAGACGTGTCGCAGCTTGCCCAGGAATTTGCGCGCCGCTACGGTTTTTAGTGACGCACTCGACCCGACCATATCGTTTACGTTAGGAACGGTTTCATGAATCTCCGCTCATCTCTTGCCTGCACCTCGAGCGATATCGCCCGCTGGGGGCTGCGCTCCGTCCTTAAGCGCCAGGGCGGCGTACTTCCCGGCCGCATCGCCATGAAGATCGACCCCGAGCTGCTAAGCGACCTCGCGAGCCTGGTCGACCGCAGCGTGGTGATCACCGGTACTAATGGCAAGACCACCACCTCCAACCTCATCGCCGACGCCGTTGCCGCCAGCGGCGCCACCGTGGTGTGCAACCGCGCTGGGCAACAACATGGAGCCGGGCGTGGTGGGCGCGTTGCTCGAGGCGCGCGGCAACCTTAAGCGAACGGCCAGCAGCAAGCGCGTAGGCGTCTTTGAGTGCGACGAGCTCTACACGGTGCGCGTCCTGCCCAAGCTCAAGCCGACCTACTTTGTGCTGCTCAACCTGTTCCGCGACCAGCTGGACCGCTACGGCGAGATCGACCATACCCAGGACGTCATCGCCCACGCGTTGGAGCTTTCGCCGGCAACGACGCTCATCTATAACGCCGACGACCCGCTGTGCGCCTCGATTGCCGCGCGCATTCCCAACGCGAGTATTGCCTTTGGCATCGATGGCGCCACCAACACCGAGTCTGACCGCATTAGCGACTCGCGCTTTTGCTCGCAGTGCAACGCCCCGTTGGAGTACGACTACGTACAGTATGGTCAACTCGGCGCCTACCATTGCCCCTCGTGCGGTTTGGCACGCCCCGCACTGCTCCGTCGCGTGACGGGCGTGGAGCTCGGCTGCGACGGCTACGGCTTTGACCTGGTCTTTGGATCTGATTCCAGCGCGCCAGCCGCGCACATCGCCACGCGCTACAACGGCCTGTACATGGTCTATAACGTTGCCGCCGCATTCTTTGCCGCACATGAGTTAGGCGTGGATACGGCGCACTTGCAGCCCACGCTCGATGCCTACGTGCCTGCCGGCGGACGCATGGGCCGCTGGGATATTGCCGGTCGCACCGTCGAGGCAAACCTGGCCAAGAATCCCGTGGGCTTCGATCGACAGATCCAGTCCATTAAGACGGCGGGTGGCAGACTCTGCGCTTTCTTCCTGAACGACAACAGTGCCGACGGCCACGATGTCTCGTGGATCTACGACGTCGACTTCGAGCGCATCGCCGATACCCCGGGGCTTGTCGCCTTTGCCGGCGGCACGCGTGCACACGATATGCAGGTGCGCCTCAAGTACGCCGGCATCGACGCCGCCATTATCTCGGACGTCACGCAGGCAATTGGCGCCGTGGCAAACGAGGCCGCCGATGACACCTTCTACGCCGTCGCCAACTACACGGCCTTCCCGCCGTTAGTCAAGGAGCTCGACGGGCTTAAAGACGACGATGCAAGCTCGATTGTCTCCCACGCCGTAACGCGCGCCGATGGTAGCGCTGTCCCCACCGATATTGCGCCGGTCGAGCTTTCGCGCCCCCTGCGCATCGTCTACCTGTATCCCGATGCGCTCAACCTCTACGCCGACGGCGGCAACGTTATCGCGCTCGAACGCCGCTGCGCCTGGCGCGGCATTCCCGTGCGTGTGGACGAAGTCCACATGGGCGAGACGCTCGACCTGACCGACGCCGACATCGTTATGATGGGCGGCGGCTCCGATCGCGACCAGCTGGCCGTGGCACACGAACTGCTCGCTCAAAAAGACAAGGTCGCGGCCTATGTTGAGGACGGCGGCTCGCTGCTTGCCATCTGTGGCGGCTATCAACTGCTCGGCCGTTCGTACTATATGGGCGAGGATCGCATCGAGGGTCTGGGGGTCATTGCCGCCGAAACCGTACGCGGCTCTGACCGCCTGATCGGCAACGTCGCCGTCAAGACCGACCTGGCACCCGAGCCCTTTGTCGGATTCGAGAACCACGGCGGCCGCACGCTTTTGGACGCGATGCCACGCCGCTCGGAACGTCCGTCGTCACTGGCACCGGCAACAACGGCGACGATGGATTTGAGGGTCTCATCTACAAGGGTGTCATCGGCACGTACCTGCATGGCCCGGCGCTGCCCAAGAACCCCGAACTCGCCGACTGGCTCATCGCGCACGCCCTCGAGCGCCGTGGCGACACACAGGCCGCCGCCCTGCTGCCGCTCAAACCCCTCGACGACACCTACGAGCACGCCGCCCACGACGCCGCGATGAAGCTCCTCCCTAACGCCCCAACCACCACAAAGGGACAGGCACCTTTGTGGTGGTTTTGACCCGCCACGGTAGTTTGTCTCGATCTGTAACATCTAGACCGTTAAAAGTCGTTGTACTGTTACAGATTGAGACGTTCGTCCCGACGCACGTCGTTTGTCTCGATCTGTAACAGGTAGAGCCGATTTACCCACTCAGATGTTACAGATTGAGATATTTGAGAATCGGGATAGAGAGTCGGCTCCTGTGTGGTGGTTTTCCAGTTTGCCAACGATATACGCGCCGGCAAAAAAGTCTGCTATACTCTTTCCCGCTGTCCCCATCGTCTAGCGGCCAAGGACGCCACCCTTTCAAGGTGGATATCGCGGGTTGAATCCCGCTGGGGGCACCATTTAAAATGAGAAGCCCGTTATCCTCACGATAGCGGCTTTTTGCTGCCATGCGCCGGGATTCGAGCCCAACAGGGTGCGGAGCCGAGGAAACGCATTTACGCTTCGACCTAATAAGTGATTGACTTAGTCCCTAGCAATACGATATCTGAGACGTCCGCATCGAAAAACATTGCCTGGAGACAGCTCCGTCTCCATTTGCCGTGATGTTGGCAAGCTTTCTCATCAATCGCACGTCTTGAAAAATTACCCCAACTTCAAAATCGCTGTGAGTTCCGAGGGTGCCGGAAAACAGCACATTCCCTCAACTCGCACCCTGCACACGGCATAAATGCCTCCGATCTGCACATCGATAAAACAGCGCCGTGTGTAGTCCAGTTCCCTGGTCTCGATTTGTAAACTTGTTGGCGAAGTCCAGGCATACGCTGCAAACAGCTTGCGAACATCCCATGCGGGGGCATCGTCTCTCTCAGCTTCATGAGTTACAAAAGGAAAGAGGTCTCCGACTCCGAGCCCATCGCCCGATTTACAAACCCAAGACTTGTAGCCGGCCCTCACGCCGTACTCACGACCATCGCGCAACAGAGACAAATCCAGCTCATTCTCATGAAATCGAATATCGATCTCTTCAAAATCCCCGAAAATGCAATGATGAATGCCCTCGAGACGTAATGAGCTCAAACGTCCGCCAGAAGCCAACCCAACTGGCACGGGAATGCTATCGAAGTCACGTTCGGAAGCCACCGTTTCCCGAACACTAGACTCTTTGAACAATACCTCATACAGCGGATCAAGCAACGCCTTACTTCCTGTCGTGGAACTCGAGCAGGCGATGACAAGGCCATCTGTGGGCCGTATGTAGCACAGCTGCCCAAAAAGGCCAGAGCATCTGAACCCGCCACGCCGGCACATCCAGAACTGGTATCCATAGCCATTGCTGTCTTCAGTCGCCTCAGACGGATAAAAGGGGCTCGTTTCCATCTGAATCTTCGTCGCCTCGGCAACCCATTCCGCGGGAATGATCCGTTCCCCACGCCACTTGCCGCCATCTAGCAAACATTGACCAAACTTAGCCAAATCCGGTGTCGAAAGGTGAAGACCAAAACCTCCGGTCGTATGACCGGCTTGATCCTCTTCCCACCACCAATTTCTAATGCCTAACGGCGTAAACAAACGTTCGGCGAGATAATCGGATTCTTTCGTTCCACTTATGCGTTGCACGAGCATGCTCAATAAATGTGAACACAGCGAATCGTAGTGAAAGACCTCGCCCGGCTTCCAGTCAAACTCACGATGAAGAACCTCATGTGCCCAGTCGTCTCCCGCGCCAATATACGAAAGGTCACTCTCCTGCCCCATCGTCATAGTCAGCAAATTGCGAACTGTCACATTGCGAAAGCGCTCATCCGCAATCTCGCCTTCATATTCCGGGAAGTATGAAATCCAGCGATCGGCCAGCGACAGCCGTCCTTCATTCACCAACATCCCAACAGCAACCGAGGTGAAGGACTTAGTCACAGAATAGAGCGGGTGAACGTGTTCGAGGGAGAACGGCGCAGCCGCATGCTCGAAGACGACTTCACCATCTTGTCGGACCACGACTGAGCGGACTTCCACACCTGCGGACCTCCACGCCGCAAGGCACGCCTCGCCCATCTTATTGTCAAAGATAATATTAGGCACCCTCAACCACTGCCTCTCGAACGAAATCAGTACAAGACGAGGTCGCCCTCGACGCTTATCCAAGGACGACCTCGTTTAATTGCTGGCGCGCGGGGAAATACTTGTCCCGCAGCTCCACTTCTTTGGCTACTTTGCAGCCTCTACCGCCGGCACGTCCTCCTTGTACGTCGCATACGTAAGCAGGAACGAAATCACGCTGGAAACCACGATGGCTATGATTACGTAAATCAGGTAGTTCGCGCCCATTGCACCGGACGGGTCAATGAAGCCCGGGAAGGCGCAGAAGCCGCCGCCGGTGAAGGCGAACATCTTGGTGCCAAGAGCGCCGATGATTAGCCACCGGGCACAGAGGCGATGCAGCTCATGATAAAAGGCTTCTTGCGCGGAAGGGTCACGCCGTAGATGCAGGGTTCGGTGATGCCGAAGAAGAAGCCCGAGATGAACGCCGGCCATGCAAGCTGCTTGAGCTTTAGGTCCTTAGTCTTCAGAAGGATGGCGAGGACGGCAAGGGACTGAGCGTATGAACAAACCATGTACGGCGCCATGACAATATCCCAGCCCTGGGAGGCAATGTTCACCAGCATGAGGCAATGACACTCCAGTGGAAGCCGAAGATGACCATAGGCTGCCAAATGGCAGTAAGCACGATGCCGCCGAGCGCGCCGCCGATGACAGGCAAGCTGTAGAGGGAGTTAAACAGCAGGCTCATGAGGTTCGTGATCAGGGTGGCAATCGGGCCAATAATCAAATAGGTAGCGGGGACCATCACAACGAGCACGCACGTAGGCACAAAAAAGAACTTTACATACTCAGAGAAATGCTTGCGGCACCACTTCTCCAGCTTTGCCGCGAACCAAACAGAGATGATAATCGGAATGACAGAGCTCGTATAACCCGAAGACGGCATGATGACGGGTATGCCGAGGAAAGTCGTGTAGTAGTTCATGGCAAAGGGAGTGCCGGCAAGCACCGTTCCCAAAACATCGCCCGATGTGATGTTGACCATCGCCGGATACGTAAGTGCGATACCGAGCGTCATGCCAACGAACTCACTACAGCCAAACTTCTTTGCCGCGGTATAGCCAAGGATAATCGGCAGGAAGTAGAAGAAGCCGTCACCAGCCGCATATAGAATCTGGTACAAGCCGTCTGTCGCCGTGATCCATCCGAGGGCGACGAGAATACTCAAAACACCCTTGATCATGCCCGCGGCACACAGCACCGCAAGAATCGGCTGGATTACGCCCGAAATAGTATCGATAAGGGCACTAACAACGTTTCCTTTCTTGACGGGCTCACCATCAAGATTAACCTCGCCCAGCCCCTCGACACCAGAAGCGGCAACCGCGGCATCGTAAACATCCTCAATCACATTGATGCCGACAACAACCTGATACTGGCCATTCGCGTTGATTACTTGAATGACGCCTTTATGAGATTCAATTGCCTTAGTATCGGCTTCGCATCGTCTCGCAGCTTGAAACGTAGACGCGTCATGCAGTGCGAGATGCTCAGGATGTTTTCCTTACCGCCGACGAGGCCAACTACGTCCTCGCCGAGCTTGCGATTTACAAGCTCTTTGCTTTCGCTCATGGTTTTCCTCCCATGCGACCTGTCCAAGGTCGGCCGCCCGCCATCATTCGCTAAATTGATTTCCGATACTAGTGAAGCTCTGGCCAGAACTCCTTATTCGCCTCAATGAGATCGTCAAGGATCTTCTTTGCAACGGAGGCAGAGGGGACCGTCTTCGAAAGCGTCAGCGCCTGCCAAAGCTCCTGATAGGAATGGTCGACCCAAGCAGACACTGCAAGCTTTTCGACCGAGACCTGTTCCTCCATAAGTCCTTTCTGGAATTGCGGAATCTCACCTTGGCAAATTTTCTCGTAGCCGTCGCTGTCGACGATGCAGGGGATCTCGACCATAGCCGTTGGGTCAAAATTGGACACAGCCCCGTCGTTGGGAACAATCAGCGAGAAACGTTCACGGGTGTTCTCTGCCAAAGCGCGAGCGAGATCGACAATGTACTCAGCGTGGGTATCTGCTTAAGGCCGAAGCCCTCAGACGTGCCCTTTTCGATAATCTGGCGAGCGGTACCGAAAACGCGTTTCTCGCGACCCTCACGGACCTCGTCGGTGCGGGTGTGGTTGGGGTCGGTGTGCTCAACCACATAGTCCGGGAAGAGATAGTACTTGAGGTAGGTGTTCGGAATGGTATTCGGATCGAGCGCGTAAACATCCTTAGCCTTACGGAACGTCTGGTCCCAAGACGCATCGACGAATTCAAGGCCAGAATCCTCGCCAGCATAACCGTTTTTAGCCATTTGGGCCTTGATAGTGGGCATAAGGTCATTGCCTGCACGGTCGTGAATCTTTGTCCACCAGCCAAAGTGGTTGAGGCCGTAGTAGCCGACGACGAGGTCGTTGTGGTCCTTGAGACCACACATCTGAGCCATGATATCCATCAGGGCTATTGGCATGTCGCAAATGTTGATAATCTTTGAATCCGGGCGAAGGCGGCGTGTCGCCTCAGCAACGATCGCCGCGGGGTTGGAGTAGTTGAGCATCCATGCGTTGGGACTGTATTTCTCCATGTAGTCAAGGATCTCGAGTACGCCGCCAATGGAGCGCAAGCCATAAGCAATGCCACCAGGACCGCAGGTCTCTTGGCCAAGAACGCCATAGCGCAGGGGGATCTTCTCGTCCTTATCGCGCATAGCGTACTTGCCAACGCGAATCTGGGCAAGTACAAAGTCGATGCCTGTGAAGGCCTCCTCAGGGTCGGTCGTATAGCTGAAGGTTACCTCTGGAGCATTCTCCCTGATGTAGATGGCACATGCTTGGCAATTGTCCCCTGACGCTCGGCATCGTTGTCATAGAGCGTAATCCTATTGATGGGGAACACATCACGCTTCGCGAGAAGTGTCAGAACAACGCCCGGCGTATAAGTGCTTCCGCCTCCCGCATAGTAACCGCATAGCTCTGTTTTGCCATTGCAAATCCTCCTGTCTAGACATGTACTTGACGACTTGAATTATATCCCCAGTGATTTGCAATCTGTCTAGACATGTTAAGCACACGGGTGAACGGTTGATTTATGGCGGTAAGCGGTAACTTTAAGCGTCTTCACTTCCTATAATTGGTAGAAACAGACTATCGCGCCGATTTGACGCATTCCGCACCACTCTATAAGGAGAGCATTTTGGCAAGGATCCTGTACAGTGAAATTTACCGCAGCCTTCGAGAGCGGATTGTCGAAGGTAAGCATCCCGTGGGATCGCTCCTTCCTTCCGAACAAAATCTGTCCAAAGAGTTCTCCTGTTCTCGAATGACGGTGCGCAAGGCCATTTCACTTCTCGCAAATGAAGGTCTAGTTCAGTCCATTAAAGGCAAGGGAGTCCTCGTAATCGAGACGTCACTTGCAGGCGCCAGCAAAGAGGGCGCATTCACCGTAAATGACCTTTCTTCGTTCAGCGAATCGGCACACGCGATCGGAGCAATTCCAACGTCAAAAATCGTCTATTTCGAACACGTAAGCACCAATAAGTATCTAGCTCAGTTGACGGGATTTCCCGAAGGAGAAGACCTTACGCATTTGAAGCTCGTCCGCATGCTCGACGATAAACCGGTCGCTGTCGACCGCCACTACTTCCTAACTTCCTCCGTCCCCGGCCTAAACGAGCAGAATGCCACCCTGTCGCTCTTCCATTACATCGAGGATGAGCTAGGGCTCACCATTGCCGTGAGCAAACGAACGATAACACTCGCCCAGCCCGACACTGAGGACTGCCGGTTGCTTGACGTCGATTCTTCTTCGTATCTGGCGGTCGTAACCAGCCAGACATTCGACTCAACCGGAACTCAATTTGAGTATGTCGAGGCGCGTTATATTCCGAGCATCTTCCATTTTCACGACACGGCAACGCGCACACCCCTACCCTAGCAAACGGCACGGAGCAGACTCTTCCCTAATAAATTTGTTCAACAAGAAAGCCGGGGCCCGCGCGATGCGGACCCCGGCTCAATACCGTGACGATATGTCAGTTACGCTCTACACGTAGAACAGGATGTCGTCGTAGGTCGGGACCGGCCAGTAGTCGGCTGCCACGATCTCCTCCATGGCATCCACGGCGGCACGCAGCGTATCCATAGCGGGAACGACCTCGTGTGCATACACGTTGGCCTGCTCCTGGCCATCGAGGGCCTCGGCCTTCTGATGCACGGCGTCGAGCGCTTGATGGAGTCGTTGATGGCGGTGATACCGTTGCAGAGCTTGTTGAGCGTGTTCTGCTCGCACTGCATGGCGGCCTCAGCACCGGCGGCACGAATAGTCTCAAGGCCTTTAGCGACCTTGGTGGCATAGGCGGTAATGACCGGACGATAGGTACGACGCGCCTCGCGAACCATCGTGGTAGCCTCGATGTTCATGAGCTTGTTGTACTTCTCGAGCTTGCAGTCATAGCGGCACTGAGCCTCGGCCTTGGTCAGGACGCCCGTCTCCTCAAAGAGCGCGATGGCCTTATCGGAAACAAAGGCGGGAAGAGCGTCGGCCGTGGTCTTGTTGTTGGCAAGGCCGCGCTTCTCGGCCTCGATGGGCCACTCGTCGGAGTAACCGTCGCCGGAGAACAGGATGCGCTGGTGATCGGTCAGCACCTTCTTGCAGTACTCGAGCGCGGCGTCCTGGAACTTATCCTCGGGCGTACCCTCGAGTGCGTCGGCGAAGGACTTGAGCGACTTGGCCACGGCGGCATCGAGCACCAGGTTGGAGTCGGAGACGTTCTGCTCGGAGCCGCAGGCACGGAACTCGAACTTGTTGCCGGTGAAGGCAAACGGGGAGGTGCGGTTGCGGTCGGTGTTGTCCTGCATCAGCTTGGGCAGGGTATCGGCGCCCAGGTCGAGCACGCCGCGCGTGGCATGGACGGAAGCCTTGCCATCGATGATCTTCTCGACGACCTCGGTAAGCTGGTCGCCCAGGAAGATGGACATAATCGCCGGAGGAGCCTCGTTGGCGCCCAGACGATGATCGTTGCCGGCCGAGGCAACGGAGGCACGCAGGAGCTCCTGATAGTTATCGACGGCCTCGATCACCGCGGTAAGGAAGACGATGAACTGCAGGTTGTCGAGCGGGGTGTCGCCCGGGTCGAGCAGGTTCTCGGACTCGGTGCCAAGCGACCAGTTGTTGTGCTTGCCCGAACCGTTGATGCCCTCAAAGGGCTTCTCGTGCAGCAGGCAGACCAAGTCGTGACGGGAGGCGATGAGCTTCATCTTCTCCATCATGACCAGATTCTGGTCGATGGCCTCGTTGACCTCGCCATAGACAGGGGCGAGCTCATGCTGGCAGGGAGCGACCTCGTTGTGCTTGGTCTTGGCGGGAATGCCAAGCGCCCACAGTTCATCGTCCAGGTCCTTCATATAGGACGAGACGGTGGGGCGGATAGCGCCAAAGTAGTGCTCCTCGAGCTCCTGGCCCTTGCAGGGAGCAGCGCCAAAAAGGGTGCGACCGGTGATGACCAGGTCCCTGCGCTTGCGGTAAGCGTCCTTCTTGATCAGGAAGTACTCCTGCTCATCGCCCACGGAAGGAACGACCTTCTTGGGGGTCTTGCCAAACAGCGCCAAAACGCGCTTGGACTCACGCGAGAGCGCGGTCATGGAGCGCAGCAGCGGGGTCTTCTTGTCCAGGGCCTCGCCCGTGTAGGAGCAGAAAGCGGTGGGGATGCACAGGACATCGTCCTTAATGAATGCGGGGCTGGTGGGATCCCAAGCGGTGTAGCCACGGGCCTCGAAGGTGGCGCGCAGGCCGCCGTTGGGGAAGCTGGAGGCGTCCGGCTCGCCCTGGATGAGGTTCTTACCCGTAAACTTGGTAATGGCGGTACCGTCGTGGTTGGGCTCGAGGAAGCTGTCGTGCTTCTCGGAAGTAATGCCCGAAAGCGGCTGGAACCAGTGCGCGTAGTGCGTCGCGCCCTTGGAGATGGCCCAGACCTTCATGGCGTGGGCAACGGCGTTGGCCACATCCAGGTCGAGCGGCTCACCGTCCTCGAGGGTTGCAGCAAGGCGCTTCCAAATGTCCTTGGGGAGGTAGTCCTTCATGACTTCCTCAGAGAACACCATGGTCCCGAAGCGGTCAGTAAGTTCGGCCATACGGAACTCCCTTCGTATCGGCACCGCGTGAGAAGCGGTGTTGATTACTAACGAACGAGTCATAGATTAGGCTCGTCGTGTTTCCGCAACATTACCGTTATGTTGCTGTCACGAAACCAATCAATGAGGTTACCGCATCGCGGCGGCGTTGCCGCCCTCAACGGCCAATCAACTGTATAAATTGCAGACCTCTCCCCATGGTTTAAGGGTAGTCAATTTGGGATGGGCTCTATTAACTGGTATTTCGCATCAGATACCAGTCTTTATAGCCCCATCCTAGATTGGCCGCTCTGCTATAGGGAATGTCGATAGCAAGGCATCTTTGATTGGTATCCCCCAAATAGTGAGTGAAACTCCACCGTGGCATAGTGGTGCTGTAGAATCCTTACAACACATCACACTATTTAAGTATCTAAAGGAGCACGATATGCGCGTCGACGAGGTTTTTAAGCAGGCAGCATCCCAGGGCACCGCACCCGTTTCGTTTGAGATGTTCCCGCCCAAGGCGAGCTGACCCTCGACACGGCTCGCGAAGTGCAGGCAATCTGTGCAAGCTTTCGGCGAGCTTTGTCTCGGTCACCTGCTCGGCCGGCGGCTCGGGCAACGGTGCCACCACCGCCCCATCGCGCATATGATTTCGAGCGAATTCGACACGCCCTCGGTGGCGCACCTTACCTGCGTTGGCCGCACGCATGCCGACATCGCCGCCAAGATCGACGAATACCGCTCCGCCGGCGTAGAAAATGTGCTGGCCCTGCGCGGTGATCTTCCTGCTGGCGCGACCGAGGACGACAAGCCCGCCTCGGACTACGCCTACGCCCGCGACCTCATCCCCGAGCTCGTCGACGCCGGCTTTTGCGTGGGCGCCGCGGCTACCCCGAGGGCCACATTGCCTGTGAGGACCTCAACGCTTCGGTCGAATACCTCAAGCAAAAACAGGACGCCGGCGCGAGCTTCTTTGTGACGCAGCTCTTCTTTGACAACGAGTGCTTCTACCGCTTCCGCGAGCTTGCCGACAAGGCGGGCATCACGGTGCCCATCACCGCGGGCATCATGCCGTTTATGGGCAAGTCCCAGATCAGCCGCATGGTCTTTATGTGCGGCGCGTCGCTGCCCTCCCCCGTCATCAAGATTCTCGCCAAGTACGAGAACGACCCCGAGAGCCTGCAGGCAGCCGGTGTAGATTATGCCGCCCGTCAGCTTTGCGACCTTAAGGAGCACGGTGCCGCCGGTCTGCACCTGTACACTATGAATCGTCCTGCGATCGCCGCGACCATTATGGAGCGCCTGGGGTAATGGAAAAACCGCACATCGATACAACCGCTGTCGAAGTGCCGGCCGACCTTGCGTCGCCGGCGCTTTACCGTGTCGATGCTGCGCACCATCCCGTGTCGACCGTGCCGAGATGCTGCGGTATCTGGCTACGGCGGCCAGCAGATTGAGCCCGAGCTGTCACGACGTATTGAGCTTGTGGTCGAGCGCCTTGAGCTGGACATTGAGCCCCGCGGCGTGCGGCGCGTGTTTACCGTCGATGCCACGGGCGTGGACGAGCAGGGAGAGCCTTGCATCCGTCTGGTTGGCACCAACGTTGAGCTGCGTGGTCGCGATATCTATCGCCATCTCAAAGACGCCCGCTTTGCCGCGCTCATGGCATGCACACTCGGCATGGACGCCGAGCGTCGTCTGCGCACCACGGGAGCCCAGCAGCCCCTGGAGGGAGCTGTACTCGATGCCGCGTGCTCCGCTTACGTGGAAGCCGCCGTTGAACAAATGGACCAGCAGGTCAAGACGGACGCCGCCGTTCATGGGCTCGCCGGCAACTGGCGCTTTAGTCCCGGCTACGGCGACTGCCCGCTCTCGGCCCAGCGCTCGATCGTCAACGCGCTCAACGCCACGCGACTCATCGGGCTTACCGTCACACCCACCAGCCTGCTCATGCCCACCAAGAGCGTGACCGCGGTGATCGGTCTGTTCGACGGCGAGGTCCACGACGCCAGAGCCGCCCCACCTGCAATATCTGCCGCATGCGCGAGCACTGTCGCTTCCGCGCCGCCCACACCACCTGCTATTCCAGCCATTAGGAGCTCATCGATGTTTACTCCGCTTATCACTCACGATCTGGACGGCGCCGCGCTGGCGGCGCCCGTTGATGCCGCACGCCGCAATGGCGCTGCATACAAGACGCGCACGATCGACGACCTTCGCGTTAAGGACGATCGCCTGCGCGCCGCCATCGAGGGCACGGGACACCTGCTGTTCGACGGCGGCATGGGCACCATGCTGCAGGCGGCCGGCATGAAGGCCGGCGCTCTGCCCGAGCTGCTCAACTTTGAGGAGCCCCAGGTCATTACCGACATTCAGCGACAGTACGTCGAGGCCGGCTGCGACTTGATCACCGCCAACACCTTTGGCGCCAACGCCCACAAGCTCGATGGCGCCGCTACCGTGGCAGATGTCTTTGCCGCCGCTGCCGCCTGTGCCCGCGCGGCCGGTGCCCATTACGTCGCCGGCGACATCGGCCCCATCGGTGCGCTGCTTCGCCCCCTGGGCACCCTCAGCTTCGACGAGGCCTATGACCTCTTTGCCGAGGAAGTGCGCGCCGGCGTCAATGCGGGCGTGGACCTCTTTATTATCGAAACCATGACCGACCTGGCCGAGATCAAGGCGGCCGTCCTCGCCTGCCGCGAGAACTCCGATCTGCCCGTCTTTGCCACCATGACCTTTGAGGAAGACGGTCGCACCTTCCTGGGCACGAGTCCCGAGGTTGCCGCCATCACGCTCGATGCCATCGGCGCCGACGTTTTGGGCATCAACTGCAGCCAGGGACCGGCCGAGCTCCGAGGACTCGCCGCTCGCATGCTCACCGTTACGGACAAGCCCGTTATGGTGCAGGCCAACGCAGGACTGCCCCACGTGGACGACGACGGCAACACCGTCTTTGATATCCAGGCGCCCGAGTACGCCGTGGCCGTCGCCGGTATGATTGAGGACGGCGTAAGCGTCGTGGGCGGCTGCTGCGGCACCACGCCGGCGCACATGGCGGCCCTACGCACGCTTATTGACAACCACACGCCCAGCCCACGCCATCGCAAGCCCAGTATGTCGGTCACGAGCGCCCAGACGGTCGTGGACCTTCCCTGCGACGGCCATAAGATTGCCGTCATCGGCGAGCGCATCAACCCCACCGGCAAAAAGCGCCTGCAGCAGGCCCTGCGCGACGGCGACCTGGACTACGTCTGAGCCAGGGCATCAGCCAGCAGGAACAGGGCGCCGACATCCTGGACGTCAACGTGGGCCTGCCCGAGATCGACGAGGTCAAGATCATCCAACAGGCGACCGAACAGCTCCAGGGCTCCACGCTGTTGCCGTTGCAGATTGACTCCACCGACCCGCAGCCGTCGAGGCCGCCGTGCGCCGCTACGCTGGCAAGCCCATCATCAACTCGGTCAATGGCAAGCAAAAGATCATGGATGAGATCTTTCCGCTGGTCGCCCACTACGGCACCAACGTTGTCGGCCTTACGCTCGACGAAGGCGGCATCCCCGATACCGCCGAGGCCCGCTTTGCCATCGCCGAACGCATCGTAGCCGAGGCCGCCCGCTACGGCATTGGCCCGGACCGTATCCTCATCGACTGCCTGGTCATGACCGCCTCGACCAATCAACGCCAGGCCGAGCAGATCCTACGTGCCATGTCCCTGTGCAAGGAGCGTCTGGGCGTCAAATGCGCGCTCGGCGTATCGAACATCAGCTTTGGCCTGCCTGCCCGCCCGCTGCTGGCTCAGTCTTTTTGGCTGCCGCTTTTGGCGCGGGCCTGGACGCCCCCATCATGAACCCGGGCTCCAAGCGCTTTATGGATACCGTCTACAGCTATCGCGTCCTGAGCGTTGAGGACGAGGGCTCGACCGGATACATCGAGCGCTACGCCGGCTGGACCGATCCGTACAAGATTGCCGCAAACCCGGCAGCAGCTCAGCCGCATCGACCGACACCGTGCCCGCTGCTGGCACCGCCGGCACCGACGGCAACGACGACCCGATTCGTCGCATGGTCGTCTCGGGCCGCAAAGGCGAGATCGCTGCCGAGACCGAGCGCCTGCTGGCAGACCACGACGCCATGGACCTCATCAACAATCACTTTATCCCCGCCCTCGACGAGGTTGGCGTCCTCTTTGACCAGGGTAAGTTCTTCTTGCCGCAGCTCATGGCCTCGGCCGAGGCCGCGCGCGTGGGCTTCGACACCATCAAGCGCCTGATGCCCGCCGGCGAGATTGCCGACAAGGGCAAAATCTGCGTGGCCACCGTCAAGGGCGACATCCACGATATTGGCAAGAACATCGTCAAGATGCTGCTCGATAACTACGGCTATACCGTCTTTGACCTAGGCCGCGACGTCGACCCGCAAGAGGTACTCAAGACCGTCAAGGAGCGCGATATTAAGCTCGTCGGCCTCTCGGCGCTTATGACTACCACGGTCGTCGCCATGGAAGAGACCATCAAGCTGCTCCATACCGAGGTTCCGGGCGTCAAGATCATCGTGGGCGGCGCCGTACTCACCCCCGAATACGCCAAGCAGATCGGTGCGGACTACTACGCCAAGGACGCCGCCGAGAGCGCTCGTATCGCCGAAGAGGTCTTTGGGAAGTAACACAACGGAAACAACCGAGCACCAAACGTGCCGCACGCGCCACTTGGCACGTGCGGCACGTTAGAATAGATAAGACTATGCTCGTTTTGGCAGATAGGAGCGCAAGGATGGCGATCACGCCCGCAGAAATCGCGGAAACCCGCGGCATGGTTGAGGAACAGAACCTCGACATCAGGACCATCACCATGGGTGTTTCGCTCATGGGTTGCGGTGACGAGAACCTCGACCGCATGTGCACGAAGATCTACGACCACGTGACGCACACGGCTGAGCATCTGGTCGAGACCGCCGAGAACCTCGAGCGCGAGTACGGTATCCCCATCGTCAACAAGCGCGTTTCCGTCACCCCGGTGGCGCAGATCGCCGCGTGCTGCAAGGATGAGGACCTCACCCCCATCGCGCATGCCCTCGACCGCGCGGCCGAGACGCTCGGCATCGATTACCTGGGCGGCTTCTCCGCACTCGTCCAGAAGGGCATCGGCGACGCCGACCGCCGCGTCATCCAGTCCATCCCCCAGGCGCTCGCCACCACGAGCCGCGTCTGCTCCAGCGTCAACGTCGCCAGCCTGCGCGCCGGCATCAATATGGACGCCGTGCTTATGGCCGCCCAGACCATCATCGATGCCGCTAAACTCACGGCCGACCAGGATTCCGTCGGCGCTTCCAAGTTTGTCTGCTTTGCTAACATGGTCGAGGACTCCCCGTTTATGGCGGGCGCCGTCCACGGCGGTGGCGAGGCCGACGCCGTCATCAACGTAGGCGTCTCGGGCCCCGGCGTTATGGCCGCAGCCCTGGAGACGCTGCCCGATTCCGCATCGATGATGGAAGTCGCCGAAAAGATTAAGCAGACCGCCTTTAAGATCACCCGTGCCGGCGAGCTCATGAGCCGCGAGGCCGCCCATCGTCTGGGTGTCGAGAAAGGCATTGTCGACCTGTCGCTGGCTCCCACGCCTGCCATTGGCGACTCCGTCGCGCGCATCCTCGAAATCATCGGCGTGGGCACCTGCGGTGGCCCCGGCACGACCTGCGCGCTCGCCATGCTCAACGATGCCGTCAAGAAGGGCGGCGTCATGGCCAGCTCCAGCGTGGGCGGTCTCTCGGGCGCTTTCATCCCCGTGTCAGAGGACGCCGGCATGATCGCCGCCGTCGAAGCCGGCGCGCTTTCGCTCGAGAAGCTCGAGGCCATGACCTGCGTGTGCTCCGTTGGCCTGGACATGATCGCCATCCCCGGCGACACCCCGGTCGAGACCATCGCCGGCATTATCGCCGACGAGATGGCCATCGGCGTCATCAACAACAAGACCACGGCCGTCCGCGTGATTCCCGCCATTGGCAAGGGCGTGGGCGACTGCGTCGAGTACGGCGGCCTATTTGGCCGTGCGCCTATCATGCCGGTGAACCCCAACGCCGGCACCGTGCTTGCCCACCGCGGTGGACGCTTCCCGGCGCCGCTGAACTCGCTCAAGAACTAGCTGAGGGGGACTGGCGAGGAGCCCCGCCGCCGGGCGGCAGACATATAAGGTCGCCTGCTCGGACAGTCCTGACTCGCACGGAGAGCACATTAAGTGCTCTCCGGCTCGTGCGGAACTCGCGATCGACCTTATATATTGCCCTCCCCGGGGCTCCCGCACAACGGGACCTCGGTTGGTTCTATCCCGGTTGCAGTCGCTTCGCTTCTGCTCCACTTTGCTGGTATGACGGTTTGGCGTTGGATCGGTTCTTTCTGATATATGCTGGTTGCGGCTCTTCTTTTGGGAGGAGTCGCTTTTTTGTTGCTAGGAGGTTGGCCCGTGGCTGATGGGGAGAATCGTTCTGAGCTGCTTTCCACAGATTGGAATCTGGAGTGGATGCGTCTGCAAGCTGATCGGCGGCGGGCTGACGATTCTTTTGAGTGGGATAAAAGGGCTCGGCATTTTCGGCCGTTGGAGACTGCCCCTTATGCTCGGGATTTTATAAAGCTGCTGGCGCTTGAGCGGCGAGTCGGTACTCGATATGGGGTGCGGGGCTGGGTCGATTGCTATTCCGCTTGCTCAGGCTGGGCATCCTGTGATTGCTGCTGACTTTTCCCCTGCCATGTTGGGCACGCTTGATGCTGGCATTGAGTACTATGGGCTCGAGGATCGCATTACGCCGCTTGAGCTTGCCTGGGACGATGACTGGGATTTGGTTGGACCGGTCGCGAAAGCGGTGGATGTTGCCTTTGCCAGTCGGTCGGTTACGACGACCAATCTAAAAGATGCGCTTGCCAAGCTCGACCGCACGGCTCGTCGGCGTTGTGCTGTCACGATGGTCGCCAACTCCAGCCCGCGTTATGATCTGCACTTGATGAACGCTATCGGCGCCTCGGTTACCTGCAGCAATGGCTTTGTGTACGCCTTCAACATCCTCATTCAGATGGGTGCGTTGCCGCAGGTTACATACTTTGAATCGCCTCGTCGCGATACCTTCGATAGCCTTGAGGCAGGCGTGGCGGATTTTTCCCGTATGCTCGAGCATGGCAACGAGGATAAGATCGACCGCCTGCGCGACTATATCGCTCAGCACATGATCGAAAACCCCCATGCCGGCGAGCCGGGCTCCAAGGGCGTGCCGCAGGGGTGCTATATGCTCGACCATATCCGTAAGGTTCGCTGGGCGTTTATTGCATGGGAACCGGTCTCTGCGCCCAGCTCATAGCCTGTTCGCAGCCCGCACCGCCCACTCACTCGGCATCCGCATTCTTTGCGAACTGGGCAAACGCGCTCCACACCGCGCCGTTCCTGCGCTATCGTGGGACAGCTCACGTAGATTAAGGCCCCGTCGCGGGGCACCCCATACATAGAAAGCGAGAACCCATGGCACTGACAGGAGCCCAGGTCAAGCAGCTTCGCAGCATGGCCCATCACCTCAACCCCGCCATCATCATCGGTAAGTCCGATGTCAACGAGGGCACCGTCGAGCAGACGGTCGCCTACCTGGAGAAGCACGAACTCGTTAAGTGCTCCGTGCTCGATGGCTCCAGTCTTTCCGCCCGCGAGGCCGCCGAAGAGCTCTCCGAGCGTTGCCACGCCGAGGTCGTCCAGGTCATCGGCCGCAAGTTCTCGCTGTATCGCGAGTCCTCGCGCAAGGACATCGAGAAGATCAAGCTCGTCTAAGAGCCAATGATCCGGCGAGCCAACACATGGCAAGCTTACGGGTGCCCAAGTACTTCGGGCGCCCGTTTTTTATCGCTCGACCAGCACCCGATTGAGCCGCCCCTCCACCAAGCGCTCGTATAGACGCCGCGTCTCGGGCTCGGGCACGCCATTGACCTGCTCCCTTAGATGGTGCATATGCCCGCTGTACAGCTCGACGATATCGCGCCGCCGCCCCGCCGCACTGTAGACGCGCATGGCGCAGCGCACCATATCCTCACGCGCTGTTTCCTGCCGAAGCCCCGACTCCGCCAGCCAAATCGCCGACTGCAGATCGTTTTCTTCTAGAGCGGCATTTGCTCCCTTAATCATGCAATCGATGTACTTTGACTGCATAATGCGTCGCATACGCAAAAAGTAGGTGGGGTTACAGCCATTGGGAACATACAGCGGTCCGGCATAAAGCTGCTCAATCTTAAGGCACAGTTCAACTAAATGGGGCCCGCGCGCACCCGTGCGATTTCCCAAAACCTCGCGGCTTATCTGGTCAAACAGCCGTACATCGGTCTTGACGTAGTCGCCGTTGAGTCCGATGCATTCATTTTGGATGAGCACACACGACTTGCCATCCGGCGTCGGTCCCAAAGCCGACCGCAAGCGCGATATCGTCGAGTACAGGTTGTTGCGGGCGCTATTGAACTCGGCATGGGGCCACAGCTCCATGGCCAGCGTCTCACGATCGACGAGCGCGTCCATGCCCAGCGCAAGCCGCTCGGCAAGTGTCGCCGCCTTCTTGCGCCGCCACATTTTGTCCGTGATGGGAAACCCATCGCGCTCGGCGCGAAACGCACCAAACATGCGAATCTCGATATGGTCGATGGTATCAACGGCTTCAACCTCGCCGGCCTGGAACAGGCGCTCGCCCTCCCCTTCCAGATCGTCGCGCAGCGAATACCGCGATAACTCGCGCACGGGAAGCTTCTTGCGAATCCTGGTCGCCGGCTCGCCCAGACAATGCATGGCAAGGCGCGCAAAGAGCCGATACGATGGCTCTAGAATCCCCGCGCGATTCATGGACATCCAGGCCGCAAGATCGCTGTCTCGGCCCGCACAGGCCAAATGCAGCGCCACCATCCAGGCCTCCGCTCCACCAACCTGCGTCTGGCTTATATCGAGTAGCTCCGCTTCCTCGCGCACCGAAACCATCGAAGTGTTACGCAGATACGCCGCGCGCTCCAACAGCAATGCGTTATCGCGCATGTACGCAATCGACTCCTCGGCAAGTTTGAGCACTTGGACCGCACGGAACTTTGCATTAACCGGCCGTCCCTCTGCCAGCGACTGCCAGCCTTCTAGCAACAGGCCAAACAGCTGAATCTGATTATCGCGCATGCGCACGGCAAAACGATCGAGCTCGTTGAACGCCGCGTCGTCGGTTACCGGCAGGCCGGAAAGGAGCCGCCGTGCCGCCAGCACCATGCGCACCCAGACAGCCATCGCCTTAAGCCCACGTACGTCGAGCGCCTCCCGCATCACCGTCATCTCGTCGTCGCGCTCGTCGGTTCCCGTAAACGACCCGTCAAAGAGCTCCACCAGCATGTTATCGGCCCGTATAACAATCCCCGCGATGTCGAGCTCACAGTCGTAGGCCTTGCTCGTTTTGAGCTGCTGTAGAACGCCGCCGTCATCTTCCCGTTCGGTCAGGCATCGCTTGACCTCGATATGCGCGGACAGCATGTCGAGTGCGGTGTGGGACGTCTCTATTTCTGGCACGGCCAGGTTCGTAGGAAGCCCAAGCCCGTTGTCCCCATAGCAAACAGCCGTCAGTGTCTGGGCCACCCTCCATGAAACAGGGTCTATTTCGCAGGCCGCCCGTTCGCCCCCGCGCTCGATGACCGATGCCATATAGCGAGCGAGCTTTGTATTGGACACGCTGACCGCTGCCAGATATACGCCAAGCGCCTCGGCAGGCGTTGGCTCTGGAGCCGGATCCTCGGCATCGATCGTGCCCAGCGCTGCTCGGCAGATATCGGCCCCGTGCCCCGTCAGAGCCAGATCGACCCCATACTGCCCAGCAAGTTCAAGGACCGCATCACGGTCCAAAAAGGCGTCCGCCAGGCCCATCGCCGCATCGCATCGGCCCGCCTTAAGCAAAATCCGGGCCGCCCTCGGAACAAGTTCGGGGCGAACCTCGGCCACCAACTTACGCAAGCGCAAGCGTCCGTTATCCTCCGTGCCCAGACACGTAAAACTCCGCTCGGCGGGGTCCAAGCCAAAGATCGGGTAGTCGCGTACGAAGTAGGACTGGTCGACCATCGATAGCCTCACCCCGCAAGCCTCGAGTTCTGCGATATTGCCCTCGCCCATCAAAATCATGAGACATGCCACGCAAAACAGTGCATTATTGTCGAGCGAAGCCAGGTCGACAAGTGCCGCGCCATATACGTTGACAATCTCGTTTTCGAGCAGACCGGCTACGTCGCTTGGCCATACAGACCCGTCTGCAATGCCGAAACGAGCTCGGGCACGCCCTGCGTGAGCTGATAAAAGTCGAGCGATGTGCTGATCGAAAACGCCGATGCCCACGCCGAATACTCATAGGCATGCACCTTGAGCATCTGCGCATTGATCTTAACCGAATCGCCCAGCCCATGAATCAGCTGACGATTTGAAGGACGGCAGGAGATAAAGACCCCTACCCCCATAGCGCGCAGGCCGCGAATCCTGTCGATGAGGTCTTCGGTATCGTGCTGATCGAGGTTTGGCACATTATCAATCGCGATAAGGGAGTGCGGTTTGTCTTTGAGTTCTTCGGTAACCACCTCGAGCTGCATAAACAACTCGCGCCCAGTGGCGCGATCGGCCTCGATAATCCGCACGGGGCCTCGCGTCGGGTCGCATTTAACCTCATGGGTGTACTGCAGCAGCACCGAGGTCTTCCCAAACCCGTCGGGCGCATAAAGAACCACGATGCCGGCCTTTCGGCCCTTGGCGAGAAGCTCATTCATCAAGCGTTCGCGTCGCACCATATAGCCACCGCCCAGCGGCATCAGCTCGAGGTCGTCCATACTGCCCAAATCGTTTACCATGCCCGCTCCTCAACTCGACCGTATGGACACTGTAACCGCAAGACCATACAAGCCGCGCTATGAATAGAGCGACCTTGTGTTCTAGGTTGTCTTTTGGTACGCAAGCGGCAAGTTTTTGTACAGCGAGGGCCGATTGTTATTAATCCCCCGACTAATCGGTCTTTAAGCAGGTAAATGAGCTTGTCAGCTTGTCCCATCTAAGCGGCAGTGTAACGCAAATGAACAAGGTTCAGCTATGTCATTCAACTCGCCTAGCACCCGCTACCGTCTACGACCTTTTAGTGGCATTTTTGCATAGAATCTGATATGAATGAATCAAGCTGTTGGGCATCCGGCATTCGTCAAGCTTGCGGCAAGATTTTGGTCAAGTGGACAGAAAGGGATAGCAAAAAGGCCACCGCAAAGCGGAGGCCTTAGGCAAGGCTATGTCGAGGTGCAGGATTCGCGCTACTCGCAGAGCGAAAGGGCGGCCTCGTCGGCAACGACAACGCAGTTGGTGTGCAGCTGCAGGATCGAAGCCGGGCACTCGGGCGTAACCGGACCATAGCACATATCGTGCACGGCCTGAGCCTTGGCCTCGCCGTTGGCGACGACCAGGATCATGCGGGCATACATGATGGTCTGAGTACCCATGGTGTAGGCCTGACGGGGAACATCGTCGATGCTGTCGAACAGGCGGCTGTTGGCTGAATGGTGCTCTCGGTAAGGTCGACGCAGTGCGTGCCCTTGGAGAAGTGGTCATCGGGCTCGTTGAAGCCGATGTGGCCGTTGTTGCCAATGCCGAGCAGCTGCAGATCGGGATAGCCGGCGGCAGCGACGACCTTATCGTACTCAGAGCAGGCAGCGGCGGCGTCGGGGTTGGAACCGTCGGGCACATGCGTGTTGTTCAGGTCGATGTTGATGTGATCGAAGAAGTTCTCACGCATGAAGTAGTGATAGCTCTGGGGATCGTCGTGCGAAAGGCCGCGATACTCGTCCAGGTTGTAGGTGCTGACCTCGGCAAAGTCGACGTCGCCCTTCTCGTACCAACAGCGAGCTGCTTGTAGGCACGATCGGGGTGGAGCCGGTGGCAAGACCCAACACGCAGTCGGGCTTGAGGATAACCTGCGCCGAGATAATATTGGCGGCCTTGCGGCTCATATCCTCGTAGTCTTTAGCTTTAATGATCTTCATTACGCGTCCTTTCTCGTACAAGAGAGGCAAGGCTCCCTTACAAGCACTTGCCCGCGGCCCGCGTCGGCCGCAACCAACGTGTGCGGCCACCAGGGCGAGGTCGCGTAATGTATGTGTCTCGTGTCTAACCGCGTCGAGGCCCCTGCCCGTCCACGGTGACCCAAAGCCTTTTAGCTTCGGACAAATCCCATCTTGCCACGGAGGGCGTCCTCTTTCAAGGGCGCCTCCGTAAACGTGTTTGAATTGTAGGCTAATGGCCACGTGCACTTGTTAGCGCTCGCGAGCAACGATGAGCTGGTCCATCTCTTCGACATGCGCGCCAACGGAGCCCTTGATGCTCGAGAACTCAACGGAGTTGCATACCAAGATGGGAACCGTCACATCGTAGCCCTCGGCAGCAATTGCCTCGCGATCGAACTCAATGAGTACATCGCCCTTATGGACGATGTCACCCACTTGCGCATATACGGTAAAGTGCTTGCCCTCAAGCTGAACAGTGTCCAAACCAACGTGGATGAGCACGTCCAAGCCATCGACCGTGTTAAGCGCAACAGCGTGTCCCGTGGGAAAAATGGCCTCGACCTTGGCATCAGCCGGTGCAATCACACGCGTGCCGGTAGGCTGAATCGCCACGCCCTGGCCCAAAAGGCCGGTGGCAAATGTCTGGTCGTTTACCTCGGAAAGCGGAATGACGTCGCCCGAGATGGGAGCATCCAGCGTAAGGACTCGACCACGCATACCAAAAGACCTTAGGACTTTAGTGAACATGCTCCCCCTCGGACATACCAATCAACCAAAATAATCTTAACAGTTTACCACTTGGCACTCGTTTTTGACCATTAGGGAAGTTCGCGCTTGACAACCTCGACGATGTCGTCGACAACGCGCTGGGTCAGCTCGTGCGTCTCGGCCTCGGCCATAACGCGGACCAGCGGCTCGGTACCGCTCGGACGCACCAGAATGCGGCCGCGGCCGTCAAGCTCCTTCTCGGCAGCAGCGACGGCATCCCAGATGGCTGGCAATCATCCAGACCAGCCTTGTTGTCGGAATGCACGTTGACGAGTACCTGCGGATACTTCTTCATGATGCCGGCAAGATCGGTGAGGGTACGACCGGTGCGCTTGAGCACGGCCAGCAGCTGCAGAGCCGTCACCAGGCCGTCACCGGTGGTGTTGTGCTCCAGGAAGATGATGTGGCCGGACTGTTCGCCGCCGATGACGGCACCGTCCGCGAGCATACGCTCAAGAACATAACGGTCGCCCACAGCGGTCTGAACCATCTCGAAGCCCTGCTCCTTCATAGCGATGGAGAAGCCCAGGTTGCACATGACGGTCGAGACGATCTCGGAGCTGGCGAGCTTGCCGCGGGCGGCGAGGTCAGAACCGCAGATAGCCAGGATGTAGTCACCGTCGATCTCATTGCCCTCGCTGTCCACAAAGAGCACGCGATCGGCGTCGCCGTCGTGGGCCAGGCCGATGTCAGCATGGGTGCGCAGCACGAGCTCGCGCAGGGGCTCGAGGTGAGTGGAGCCGCACTCGACATTGATGTCGGTGCCGCAGTAATCGGTGTTGATGGCATGGACCGTGGCACCCAGGCGCTGCAGCGCGGCGGGCGTAGTCTGGCAGGAAGCACCGTGACCGCAGTCGACGGCAACGACCAGGCCATCGAGCCTCAGGCCATCAAGCGTATCGATGGCGTGGTCGACGTATGCCTTGCGAGCGTCCTTCATCTTGATGATGTGGCCCACGCCGGCACCGGTCGGCAGCGTGTCGGCAGCCATGGCTTCCTCGGACATGACCCAGGCGCTGATCTCTTCCTCGACCGCATCGGGAAGCTTCATGCCCTTGCGGCTAAAGAACTTGATGCCGTTGAACTCCGGCGGATTATGCGAAGCAGAGATGACGATGCCGCCGTCGAGCTCATTCTGGACGGTGAGCAGCGCCACGGCAGGCGTGGGGATGACGCCGCAGCAGTGCGGACGGCCGCCCTCGGCCATGATGCCGGCGGTCAGAGCGCTCTCGAGCATGGTGCCCGAAAGACGCGTGTCGCGGCCGACACAGATATCCGGACCAAGGAACTTGGTCGCCGCGCGGCCCAGGCGAAACGCGAGGTCACACGAGAGGTCGGCATTGGCGACGCCACGGACGCCGTCGGTACCGAAGATGTTCTGGGGCATAGGATCGCTCCTTCCCTAGCAGGCGATATGCAACCGCCCACCCTAGTCGAAAAAGAAAAGCGGGACCCGCCGAGGAATCGGCAGGCCCCGCTTGTACATTGTATCTCGAAAGGAGATAAAACCTTAGCGCTTGGAGAACTGGGGAGCGCGGCGGGCCTTCTTGAGGCCGTACTTCTTGCGCTCGACCACGCGAGCATCGCGCGTAAGGAAACCGGCCTTCTTGAGGTCAGCACGGTAGTCGCCAGCGTTCAGAAGAGCGCGAGCGATGCCCAGGCGCAGAGCGCCGGACTGACCGGAGATGCCGCCGCCATCGCACAGAGCGATAACGTCGAACTGACCGGCGGTGTCGGTCACCTTGAAGGGAGCAAGGGCGTTCTCAACGAGCTGATGACGGCCGAAATACTGCTCGGCGTCACGCTTGTTGATGGTCACCTTGCCGGTGCCGGGGACGAGACGGACGCGGGCGACGGCGTTCTTACGACGGCCGGTACCCTGGTAGACAACGGTGTTCTCAGCCATCTTTAAGCCTCCAGCTCAATCTTCGTGGGGTTCTGGGCAGCGTGCGGATGCTCGGCACCAGCGTAGACCTTAAGCTTGGTCATCTGGCACGGCCGAGGGTGGTCTTGGGCAGCATACCGCGAACGGCGCGCTCGATAACCTTCTCCGGGTGCTTCTCCATAGCCTGGCGGAAGCTCTCAGCCTTGAGGCCGCCGTTGTAGCCGCTGTGGCGATAATAGGTCTTCGTGTCGGCCTTGTTACCGGTAAGCTGGACCTTATCGGCGTTGATGACGACAACGAAGTCGCCGCAGTCGCTGTTGGGCGTGAACTGGGGCTTGTTCTTACCGCGCAGGATCATTGCGATCTGGGTGGCAAGACGGCCCAGGACAGCACCATCGGCGTCGACGAGAACCCAGTTGCGCTGGACCTCGCCCTGCTTGGCGTAGTGAGTCGATTTCGAAATCACTTAGACTCCTCCATGTACAGTACGTGTTGTTACAGAGATTCACGGGGCTCTGCAAGTAACCCGTCCATATTACCCCGCTCACCGTACGAGTCAACAGGTATTTTGGCTCCGACCAGAGTTTCTGCACATGTCATCCATGGGTCATGACGTCGCGACACTAGCGCTCGACAAATGCCTCGATATCACTCAGTAGGCGCTTTGCCTCCTGGCGGCCCTGAATATACAGGTCGAGGAGCTTTGCCGGATCATGCTCAACGTGACCGACCTCGACCGGCTTTTGCGGAGCAACGACCAGCGCGCGGCCCTCACGCTCATACTTCCATAGATGCATGCGCTGGATGTTATAGCGGTCGTGGCGCGTCTCGATAGCCTCGAGCAGGTAGGGGTAGTCGGCATAGCGAGCGCGTGCGGCGGGCATAAACTCGTAGGGCTTTTTCTCGTACGAGCGGTCCTGCGTGACAATGACAACCGCGCGATCGAAGCCCGCCTCCTCCAGCACGTGCTCGACGGGGACCGAATCGGCTACGCCGCCGTCGACGTATTTGTGCCCATCGATCTCGACCGGCGGCGTCACCAGCGGCAACGAGGTCGAGGCGCGCACGGCGTCGAGGTCAAGTACGGCGCTTTTGACCGGGAGGTACGTGGCGGTTCCAAAGAGCATGTCCGTCGCGACGGCGTACATCTCGATGGGGCTCGCGTCGAACGTCTCGTTGTCAAAGGGGTCCAGGCGGTCCTGGACATCGTTGAAGATAAAGTCGTAACCCACGATGGAGCCCGTGGACGCAAACGATGCGGCGCCCATGAAGCGGTTGTCGTTGCAGAAAGCCAGGTTGATGCGGTTGGCACGGCCGATCTGGTGCGACTTGTAGTTCACGCCGTTGAGGGCGCCGGCCGATACGCCATATACCGCCGGAATCTCGACGCCGGCCTCCATGAGAACGTCGAGTACGCCTGCGGTAAATTGCCCGCGGAAGCTGCCGCCCTCCAAAACGAGCGCGACCTTGCCGGCGTTCTTTGCCTTATCTTCTGCAGTCATGTTGACCTCCTGCGATTGCGTTTTGGCTTTCTTCTACCCAGTTTTGGAATGGAGGGCGCGCAGGTTTTTCGAGGCGGCAGGTGCAGCGGAAAGTGCGTCCCAGTTTGAGGCGGGATTACGGGATGCGCTTTCCGCTTGGACCGCCGTTGGGAAAGCGCGACCCGTTCTGAGCGCGGATTCCGGGATGAACTTTCCGCTTGAGGCGTCTTCCGGAAAATGAATCCCATTCCGAGCGTCGATTCCGGGATGCAGTTTCCGCTTGAAACGTCATCCGGAAACCGCATCCCAGTCTGAGCCGGAATTCTGGGATGGATTTTCCGCCTGGGGCGACGTTGATGCGGGGCATGGCAGGCTGCAGTCCGATCGGCATCGCATCTGCATAGGGTTGAGGCTTTGCGCGGAGAATCCGCGTGTTCGCTTCGCGAACCCGCACCGGCTTCGGCCGCCTGTCGGCGTCCTCGCCCGCGGGCTAAAAACGCTTACGCGTTTTCTTTACGCCCGCGCCCTGCATAGAGTTCGATTCTCCGCGGTACGGATTAGAAATAAAAAGGCAGGTAGATACGAATATCTACCTGCCTGTTGCTTATGGTGGAGGCGCGGAGAATCGAACTCCGGTCCACGAAAGCCCCCTGATTGGCATCTCCAAGCTCAGTCGCTGGTTTTGTCTCGGACGCTTTGCGCGCAGCGACACGCTCGCGGCGTCCTAACCGGTTCGGTCTTAGCCTGCGCCATACCGATTACGTGCGCAGGAGCATTCCCCTAACATGACGTCGCGCCGGTGTCGGGGAAATCACCGGGTTGACGCGCCGCTATAAATTAGGCAGCGAGAGCCATAGGCTCAAAAGAAGAGTTGTTGTCAATTCAATTTGACGGTACCCCTGTTTAACGAGGCGAGGAGACCTCGGCTTGCTTCCTCTCTCAGAGCTATCGTGTCGAAACCAGTCGCCCCCGAATGCTGGGAAAGTCTGGATGGCATCGGGCCTGCAAACACCCGATAACCGTCGACTTTTCAAGGAACATACGGGGCGAGCCCCGCTTGTGTAGTGTTATCTTACCACGTTCTGAAAGCGGACAGCTGTCCTATGCACGAGCTGTGAAGACCCCAATGTGCGCCGCACTTCGCACTTTTGTTACCGATCGCGTCACGTATATTTTCGCCAAGCAAAATTGACCCGTCGAAAGGACCGTTATGGATACCAAGCAGCAACTCGTCAATGCCCTCGCAGGCTGGCTCAACCATTACCGAAGCTATGGATGTCATCGAAGGCTTTGTCCCCTGCGGACATCCCGCCCTCACGGTATCGAACGCACTCGTCGCGCTGGACGCTGACGATGATGCAGCTCTCGCTCAGCAGCTTGAGACCGTCGAGGGCTTTATCGACCACGTGAGTGAGAACCGCGGTGTGGCCGCCTACCACGGCATCGAGGTCGAGCTCGCGGGTCCCAAAGCCGATCTGCTCGCAGCAATCCGCGAGGTAGGCGCCCTTATGCAGACCGCAGGCGTCAAGAACACCCAGGTCAACGAGTGGGTCTACCGCAGTCTGGCAGCACTCGACAGCTCCGACGAAAAGGCAGTCGAGCAGCTCGCAGAAAGTCCCGCCATTAAGGCCGAGCTTTTGTAAATAGCAGACGCGGGTCCCTTGGCGCATCGTCGTCCAAGAGGCCCGCAAACAGTTCGCGTCAACCGATAGCCGCGCCGCCGCGTTCGGCCAAAGCAAGAATCGGCATCATTTGACGAGGTGTCTTTGCTGCAAGATCGGCATGTTCGAGCAGCTTGCGATCGTTGGTCACCAAGTAATCGACCTGCGCGCGCTTGCACGCGGCGAGCACCAAGTTGTCCTCGTAATCGCGATGGAGTGCTAAGTATTTGTCGGCCAGCCACAGATCGGATGCATCAGCGCCCACGGCCATAGCGTTTTCGGTCATATTCCGAACAAACGCCAGCGCCGCATCGCCAATCGCGCGGGCAGACGCCTCGTCGAGCGCTCCCCCGCTGGCAAGAACGCTACGCTTGAGCTCGTGTTGGACAACGTACAGCACGTCCTTGGCGATATGCACCGGAAAGAACAGCAATGCCCCCGCCTCCGTCGCCTGCCCAATAAACGCACGTGCGGCAAGCGACTCGGCATGGTCGGCGCAAAACGAATCAACCCATACGTTGGCATCCACCATTATTTTGAGGGGAGCCCCGCTCACAGGATCATCCCCTTTTGGCGATAGTACTCGTCCATGGCTTCGGAATAGATTGTGTCCCAATCGCGATCGTCGGATACGGGCGACGCAGCGATGCCCAGGTCCGCGTAAAGTTGATCCGCCGCCGCCCATGATGCGGCGAACGGAGTATCGTGCGCGACGGATTGCCGCCGGTCGTCGACGGCCGCAAGCACTTCCTCGCACTTCTCGCCGCCCTGCGCAACCTTTGCCACCACCTTTTTGATGAGCTCGGGCAGTGACCCGCCCGAAAGCCGCAGCGCCTCCTCGGCACGGTTCTTGACCTGGCGATCCACGCGAACGTTCACCTGCGCCATGCCGCTAACAGCACCCACGTCGATCCCGCTCCCTTCAATTGCTAGCCCTGCTAGCAACACTATATAGAGAAGCTAGCACATGGTCAAACGCAAAAGCCTGCGCAGACGACACAAATGCCGTCTGGGCGCAGGCCAGATAACGTGGGCGAACACGTCTGCTAACGCAGGTAGGCCTTCGCGTTGCTCAGGCTGTAGGCGATCGTTGAGCCGTTGTGCAGCAGTGACGACGTCTGCGGAGTGATCATGCCGGTAATACCCAATGCCAACAGCGCCGAGTTAGTGAGCATCACCTTAGAGTAGGAGCTCGTCAGACGATCAATGAGGCCCTGACTCATGCGGCGCAGGCGCACGATTGCGGCCAGATCCGTATCGGTCAGGATGATATCGGCGACCTCCTTGGCGATGTCGCTTCCGCCACCCATGGCCAGGCCCACGTCGGCCAAACCGAGCGCCGGCGAATCGTTGACGCCGTCGCCCACCATGGCAACGTGGCGCCCCTCGCCTTAATGCGCTCCACATAGGCGTACTTGTCCTCGGGCAGCAGCTCGGCCTTAAACTCGTCGACGCCTGCCTCGCGAGCAATGCGCTCGGCCGTACGCTCCGAGTCGCCCGTGAGCATGACCACGTGCTTAACGCCCAACGCGTGCAAGTCGGCGATGGCCTCGCGGACCCCGGGCTAAGCGGGTCCTCGATACCGAGCACGCCCACGACAGCGCCGTCGACTGCCAGATACAGCGGCGACAGGCCCTGCATCTGGGACTCGATTTGCTCCTTAATGTCGGACTCGAGCTGCGCGCCCTCGTCCTCAAACACAAAGTGTGCCGAGCCAATAATTGCGCGACGCCCCTCAATGGACGAAGCAATACCATGCGCCACGATGTACTCGACGGCAGCATGCGCTCGCGGTGCTCGAGCCCACGCTCGTGAGCAGCGTTGACCACGGCACGCGCCACCGGATGCGGGAAATGCTCCTCCAAGCAAGCGGAAAGGCGCAGGATCTCGTCCTCGCTCCAACCATCGGTGGTGAGTACGCAGGCAAGACGCGGCTGGGCCTCGGTGAGCGTGCCGGTCTTATCAAACACAATAGTGTCGGCCTTGGCAAACGACTCAAAGTACTTCGCACCCTTGACCATGACGCCCATCTTGGCAGCATCGCTCATAGCGGTCATGACGGCGACGGAGCCCGTGAGCTTAAGTGCACACGAGTAGTCAACCATCAGTGCCGCTGAGGTCTTGATGAGGCTGCGGGTGGTGAGTGCGACCAGACCCGCGAGCAGGAAGTTCCACGGAACAATCTTGTTGGCGAGGTCTTCCATGTGCGACTGGCCCTCGGACTTGAGCGAGTCGGCCGTCTGCACGAGCGAGACGATCGAGCGGAGCTTGGTCTGAGCCGTATTGGCGCGCACGCGCACCAAGATGCTGCCGTCTTCCACGACGGTTCCGGCGAACACGTCGTCGCCCGCGCTGCGCTCAACGGCAAGCGGTTCCCCGGTCAGGGTCGCCTGGTTAACCATGGCGCTCCCCTGCTCGACCACGCCGTCAATGCAGATGGACATGCCGGTGCGCACGGCTACCAAGTCGCCGGGCTCAAGCTCGGTGGCGGCAACGCTTACCTCGGTGTCGCCGACGACTTTTTGCGCCTTGTCGGGCACATCGAGCAGCGAGTTGATGAGCTCGTTTTCGCTCATGGCGCGCGTGTAGTCCTCGAGCAGCTCGCCCACGTTGAGCAGGAACATCGTCTGCCCCGCGGTGTCGACATCACGCTTGACGAACGAAATGCCGATGGCCGAAGCGTCGAGCACGGGAACGGTCAGGCGCGGCTGCGCGAGCTCACGGAGGGCGGCGCGCAAAAAGGCCATGTAACCGGCCACGACAAACACCGCACGCAGAGGCGTCGGCAAGAACCAGCGGCGCGCGTAGTGGGCGCCGATAAGTGTGGCAAGATCCATGACGAGCTTGTGCTTGCGTGGCTCGAGTTGCATCACGTAGCCCGACTTGGCATCGGCGATAGCTTGAGCATCGAGTGCGCCTAGGGCGTCGAGCACGCTTGCGCGGCGCGGCTCATCGTACTCCAGCGCCATCTGGCCAATGCGGCCATACACGCGCACCTTGTGCACGCCATCGATGTCGCCGCCAAGCTTAAGAAGTGCATCGAGATCGCTCTCTGGCACAGGACCCGCCAATTGAAGACGGGTCCTGCCGGGGATCTCGCTAATAATCGAGAATCTCATAGTTTGTGCCTGAGAGCGTTACTCGGCTGCCTCGTCAGCAGCGGCCTCGCTCTGGGTGATGTAGGCAGCTCGGCAACCATGTCATCGACATTGGCCTTGGCCTGCTCGACCATGTCCTGGTAGCAGTTCTTGACGCGCATACCGCACGCGATGCCCTGCACACAGGCGTTCTTTACCGGAGCGCTGGTGAGCAGCTTGATGCCGGCCGTACCAAGCAGAAAACCGCCACCGACAAGCAGGGTGTTAAACGTCGACTTCTTCATGTTGCTTCTCCCTTTTGCCGTACAAGCGCGGCATGGTGCCTTAGCACCCGAGTTCATTAGTTTGCTCGAGCACGCTTTTGAGAACAGTTTAGTATAACTATTTGGTCAACAATGGCTAACTTTTTGGAAACTATGGGGGTGAACTCAATATGACAAGGGACAGTCCCTTTGTCATATTCCTACAGCTGCCAGGCAGCCGCTTCCTTTTGCAGCGCAACCATGCGGGCGAATTCTCCGCCTGCTGCCTTGAGCTGCGCCGGGGTGCCCTGTTCAGCAACCACGCCATCCTTGAGCACAACGATCTTGTCGGCATTTTCCACCGTACGCATGCGATGCGCAATCACGATAACCGTCTTGCCTGCAAGCAGACGGGAGAGCGCCTGCTGTACCACGGTCTCGTTCTCCACATCCAAGCTCGCCGTCGCCTCGTCCAACAGCACGATAGGCGCGTCTTTGAGCAGCGCACGGGCGATAGAGATGCGCTGGCGCTCGCCGCCGGACAGCTTGGAGCCGTTCTCACCGATCATGGTGTCGTAGCCCTGCGGCATACGGCTCACAAACTCGTCGCAGTTAGCGGCACGCGCGGCCGCAAGCACTTCCTCATCGGTGGCATCACGACGCCCGAGGCGGATGTTTCCCATCACCGTGTCGTCAAAGAGCAGCACGTCTTGGAACACAATGGCGTAGTCTCGCAGCAGCACCTCGGGATCAACGCCCGCAACATCCACGCCGCCCACGGTGACCGTGCCTTCGGTAGCATCCCAAAAGCGCGCGGCCAGGCGGCTCACCGTAGACTTACCGGAACCCGAAGGACCGACCAGCGCCGTGACCTCGCCTTCCTTGGCGGTAAAGCTCACATCGGTAAGAACTTTCTCGCCGGCGCGTCCGTCCTCGCCCGCACCATAGCCAAATGCCACATGATCGAACACCACATCGTGGCCCACGGGCTCAAATTTCTCGCTGCCCCGCGCCACAGGCTCTTCCATGATGGAACGCATGCGCTTGGCAGACGACTCGGCGGCAAACAGCTCGGACACCAGCATCAACGCCTGGTCAAAGGGCGCATAGATACGGCTCACCATAAGCAGGAAGGCAAACATCACCAAAAAGTCGACCTGCCCGGAGGCGACCATCGCGGCACCCGCGACCAGCGTGGTGGCAATGCCCAGACGCAGGATGGCAAAGGCGGAGTTGACCAAAAGCCCGTTAGCGAGCTCGCCCTTGGTGGTCTCGCGCTCCTCGGCATCGATTACGGCGTTGAGCCCTCAAGATAATGGGCCTCCTGGTTGGTGGCGCGAATCTCGCGAACGCAGTCGAGCGTCTCTTGAATCGCCTCGGTAACCTTGACCTTCTCGGCGCGCACGAGATCGAACACCGGGGTCATGGGCCGCGTGTTAGATACAGCACGGCAAAGGCCACGGGAACGCTCCAAAACGCCGCGATCGCCAGCTGCCAGCAAAAGAGCAGCGACGCCACGAACACAATGGCGCTTGCGATGATGGCACCCCAAAGCTCTCCCAGCACGTGGCTGTAAGCGTGCTCCATGGCCTGGACGTCACCCATGATGGTCTCGGTTAAATCGGCCAGATCACGACGACCAAAAAACGACAGCGGCAGTTTGCGCAAGCGCTCGGCGATCTCCATACGCTGCTTGCCGCACTCCTCGTAAAAGATGCAGTAGGTGTAGTAATACTGCTGCCAGTTAGAGGCAAAGAGCAACACGAAAAAGACCAGGAGGCCGCCCACGATCGGCAGGGCATCCGGCAGGTCAGCCCCGCTGGCGAGATGCTCGACAAAGCCGGCCATAACCAGGAATAAAAAACCCATGCCGGCCATGGTAATGAGATTAGTGAGTGTGGTCCAGAAAATGCCACGTTTTACGCCGGCGACACCTTTATCGGATAGGAAATACTTCTTTTGGAATGAGGTGAACATTTAGGCCTCGCCCCCCTTCGTGACGGCGGCATCCGCGGTCGCCGCAGTGATTTTCCAGCTCGCGGCCTGTTCGTATTCGGCCCACATCTTGGCGTATAGACCGTTTTGGGACAGTAGCTCGGCATGGGTGCCAGCCTCCTGCACGCCTCCTTGGTTGAGCACCACGATCTTGTCGGCCCCCACCACGGTCGAAAGCCGATGCGCGATCATAATGACCGTGCGACCCGCCGCCAGCTTGCTAAAGGCGCGCTGGATGAGCGCTTCGTTCTCGGGGTCGGCAACGCCGTGGCCTCGTCGAGCACCACGATTGGCGCGTCCTTAAGGATTGCGCGGGCGAGCGCCACACGCTGGACCTCGCCGCCCGAAAGGTACGCCCCGCCGGCGCCGAGCATGGTATTGATGCCCTGCGGGAGCTTGGCCACGATATCGTCGCACTGGCCGCGGAGAGGGCCGCGCGCACTTCGTCGTCAGTGGCCCCAGGCTTGGAGGCGCGCACGTTATCGGCAAGTGTTTGGCGGAACAGCTGGTTGGTCTGAAACACAAAGGCGACCTGGTCCATGAGCTCGTGCGGATCCATGTCGCGAACGTCTACGCCGCCCACGAGCACACGACCCGAGGAAACATCCCAAAAACGCGGGATCAGGCTTGCGCAGGTCGACTTACCGCCGCCCGAGGGACCAACCAACGCAAGGGTGCTGCCTGCGGGAACGCTAAAGCTCACATGATCGACGGCAGGCGCTTCGGCACCCTCGTAGGTAAAGCTCACGTCCTCAAAGCGCACATCGCTGCCAGCAGGGTGCTTGGGCTGGGCAGGCACGGAGAGCCGCTTGGAATCCATAACGCTTCGGATGCGAGCCAGCGAATCCGCACTCATCTGAGACGCCTCGCCCACAAACATAAGCTTGGTCATGGCCGTCGGCACCACGGCCGAAAAGATTGCGTAAAACGTAAAGTTGACCATAAAGTGCGCGAAGTCCGTCTCGCCCGGTGCCAACAGTAGCGCCACGGGCAAAAGGAATGCCACAAGGCCGTTGAGCGCGGTAAGGTTGAGCACCTGCGGACCTCGGCAAAACGTACCCGCATAGTTTTGCGCCATGTCGCGTATTCGGCGATCGCATCGTGGAAAGCCTTAAAGGAGTAGACCGTCTGCTGGAATACCTTGACCACGGGGATGCCGCGTACGTATTCGGTGCCGGTCTTGTTCATCTTGACCAGCGCGCCCATGTAGGCCTTCATAAACTCGGCGCCCTTGCCGCTCATCATGGTGGCCATGGCGCAAAACGAAACGACGACCGAGATTAAGCATGCCGCGCCCAAACGCCAATCGAGGCGAAAAGCAGCACGAGCAGGCCCACGACCATGGCGGTGGCGCCGGCGATATCGGGCAGCATGTGCGCGAGCAGGGTCTCGGTGGAGGCGGCGCATCCGTCTACGATACGGCGCAGCTCACCGGTGGCGTGCGTGTCAAAGTAGCCGAGCGGCAGCTTAAGCAGATGCTCGCTCGTGGTCTTGCGGATATTGGATGCGCAGCGAAACGCGGACAGGTGCGTGCACATGAGTCCCACGAAATAGACCACGATGCTTGCCAGGCAAAACCGACAGCCACCAACCATACATCGCGATGTCGGCGGCCTCGCTCCAGTTAGGCGCCGCAGCGATCAGGTCTCGCGCAACAAGCCAGATGCACACGTACGGGCCAAAGCTCAACAGCTGCGAGAACGCCGAGAGGGCCATGCCCAAATACGTTAGGAATTTATGGTCACCGGCATATGCAAGCAGCTCGCCGATGCCGCCGCCTTCCTTTTTTGATCCCTTTGCCATGAGATTCCTTTCTAACGGCTTGAGAGTTAACCGTAAGAAACTTATCATGGGCGTGTTAGCCAAGGCACACAATTGGGCCAGGCGTGGACGTTTTCGCAAATGAAGGGGACGCTTTTGAAAATGCGGCGGGCGGCAACCGATATAACCGAGCTCTACGCACCGCAGTTTGAGCAGTTTGGCTTGGAGTTCTCCGGCAAGGGCGCTGTCTTTACCGGCGAGGTGGCAAACGATCGGGCGCACGGACGCGCATGGATCATGCCCCTTTCCCCCACCTGCATCGTCATGGAGCATTTCATTACCCCGATGCACAACATGCACCTAGCCGAATACACGCCCGAACCGTACGCGTGCGTGAGCGAGGTCAGCGCGCCCACGCTCATGTGCATGCCCGAAGCCGGCATAACGCCTGCGAACCTCAAGCCGCTGCATGGACCGTGGCCAAACAGCGCGATCTGCAGCTTTGTCCAAGATAGCTGCGGTGAGGAGCTAAGCCCGCTGTTTGCAGGGCAGCTCTACCACTCGCGGTCGGTCCTCTTTTTGCCCGGTTATTTTGACGAGCTGGAGCATCGCTATCCCGCCGAGTTCGCGGGGGTCTTTGAGGCGTTTGCCGAGTCATGGCACGAGGAGGCAGCGTCTGCCATCTGCCACACACTACACCGAATCAACGAGGACCGCGCTCGCGCCGTAGGCGGGCATGTCTATATGCGAGGCATCGTGGAGGCTATGGTCGCCGAACTCGCATGCTCACGCGCGGCCCACAGGCAAGCGCAGCAAGCGGCAGACACACGCGTCAGCATAACCATTGCCGAAGAAGCAACGGCAATGATTGAGCGCGCGCTCGACAAAGGCAGGCGTGTGGGTATCAACGAGGTGGCCGAGAGGCTCTACACAAGCCGCTCCAAGCTATGCGCCACCTTTAAGGCCCAAACTGACGAGTCCCTGGGTGCCTACATTCGCAGACGCCGTATGGAGCGAGCACAGGACCTTTTGGCAGACAGCTCGCTCACGATAGCGCAGGTGGCAGAGCGTCTAGGCTACCCTCAGCAGGCCGCCTTCGCCCAAGCCTTCAAGCAACACACCGGCACCACCCCCACCACCTGGCGAAACAAGCATCGCTAAGGCCCAAGCTCCCTGGCCGTAACGGAGCGATTAATTAGCCGCCGCCTGTCAGCTCACCCAGAATCTAAACGTCAAGATGTGCACGATCAAGCGCCTTTTTGATAAGAGGGACAGATCGATCAGCCAAATACAACGGAATGTTGAGCACCCCGTCATCGAGCTTTAGGTTCTTAAGTGAGTAGCGGACCCTCAATGGAGTCGTCTCCGCATGCTTGTCGGCATAGTACTTAAGGCTCTTGGAATGAACGATCTCTCCCGATTTGACCTCGACGGGAACGATTTCGTTTCCGACTTGAATCAAAAAATCGACTTCGTGCTTCGGCTTCTCGTTTGTCCAATAACGCGGAGCAGCATCTAACTGTGAAAGTAATGCCTGAAGCACATAGTTCTCGGCGAACGAACCTTTGAACTCCGAAAATAGCGCATCCGAGATGGCAAAAGCGGACGCATCCAGCCTTGCCATGCGGCGCAGCAAGCCGACATCAAGACAGTAGACTTTAAATGCCTTGAGGTCATCGTACGCAGAGAGCGGCACACCACCGGCAGCATTAAGGCGAACCGCCGTGATGAGCCAGCATCGGCAAGCCATTCCAGAGCATCCTCGTATTCTCGAGCACGAGCCCCCTCGCGCACCGCACCCCAAACGAACTTTTTGTTCTCGCGCGCCAACTGAGCTGGAATCGAGTTCCATATTTGCGAAAGCTTGGCGAACTGCGCACGGCCACCATGCTTGGCAAAATCGCGCTCGTAGGAATCCAAGAGATCAGACAACACCTTATCGACCTGAACGATATCGCCCGTCTCCACCCACCGGCCAAGAGCCTCTGGCATGCCGCCGCATGCAAAATAACGACGAAGATGCTCGACGAGACGGACATGGAAGAAATCGGGCACTGTCTCGATCTGATCAAGGCCGCCAAGGTATTCGTCGTAGTTTGCAGCGCCCTCGGCTTTCAGAAACTCGGAAAAGCTCATGGGGCGCATCTCCATGAACTCGACCTTTCCCACCGGAAAAGCGCTGGTCTCACGGGACAAGCGAACGCCCAACAAAGACCCTGCGCATGCGACGTGATACTCGGGGGCCTCGTCACAGAAGTATTTAAGGGCGCCGACTGCAGAAGGACAATCCTGGATCTCATCAATAATAAGCAGCGTTTCGCCGGGCTCGATAGGCTGTCCAAGTGCCAGGGAAAGATTTGAGATGATCCGTCGAGGATCGCGCGTACCTTCGAAAAACTGAGCGTACTCGCTCTGTACCCCAGGTGACGGCTCCTCGAGCGTCAGATACACAAAATTGAGGTACGAGGTTCGGCCGAACTCCTTAAGCGCCCACGTCTTTCCAACCTGGCGCGCCCCCTTAAGGATAAGCGGCTTACGATATTCTGACGCTTTCCAAGCGTTAAGCTTGGCAATGATATCTCGCTGCATGACCGAACCTCCCGCAAAGAAACTTCCGTAAACGTGATATTTCCCACATTTTACCCTAGGTAAAACGTGACATTTATCACATTTACGGAAGTTTTAAGCTCATTTCGCCACACTTTCATCACATTGAAAAGGCGGGGGCGCATTTTGCGCCTCCGCCACCATCTTTCCTATCAGCCTACCTGACCCGAACGGCCGAGTCGTTGCAGAACCGGGAGCCCCGGCAGGGCGGGTGTTTGCTCAAAATGAGTTCCGCACGCAAAGAAGGCCACTTAATGTGGCCTTCGTCTTGCGCAGGACTGTTCGAAATTTTG
>ENA-OQAA01000119-OQAA01000119.1-human-gut-metagenome-genome-assembly--contig:-NODE-119-length-55746-cov-2.243532_pt1 | contig 55746 bp, 89 predicted proteins | sample MGYA00242489_ERZ504515 | MGnify/ENA primary metagenome ERZ504515 (study PRJEB26092, sample SAMD00036237) | human gut metagenome | host: Homo sapiens | study: EMG produced TPA metagenomics assembly of... | reverse complement strand
TTAAATTCCTCCGTACCGTTTACTGTCTTTCTTTCCGATTCACCCATAACCTCCACATCGTTCAGCGCCAATGTTTTTGTCAACTGCTGCGTAGATACTGAGTGATCATAAATTCGGATTTTTCCGTTGTCAAACTCTTTAAAATTATGCAGTTTCAACATTTCAGCCAAAACATAAGCGGCTTTATTTTCATCTGTAACAGAAATCTCCACATAATTAAGGTTCGTTTCCTCAATATCCTGCATACGGATTTCTTTCATCATTCTGCCATGATGAATAATTCCAACAGTATCCGCAATACTTTCCACTTCGGACAGTATGTGACTTGAAATCATAATTGTAATGCCGTATTCCGAACTCAGCATTTTCAGCAGATCGCGAATTTGTTTCATGCCTGCCGGGTCAAGTCCGTTTGTTGGCTCATCCAGATAAGAAGCTCCGGTTTACACATAACAGCTCTTGCAATTCCAAGGCGTTCCTTCATACCAAGGAATAATTTCTGACCGGCTGATCTGCTGCATCAGTCAGATTCAGCATTTGCATAGCATTTTCAACACTGCCGGTATTGTAATATCCCATATACTCACAATGAAGCTGCAAATTCTCCCGGCCGGTCATGTGATCGTAAAAGACAGGAAACTCAATGATACTCCCCATTCTTTTTAAAACATCATAAGATTTTGGTGTCAGCCTTTCCCCGAACAACTCAATCGTACCGCTGGCAGGTTTCCAAAGGTTTGTAATCATTTTCATTACCGTAGTTTTTCCTGCTCCGTTCGGGCCAAGAAATCCGTAGATTTCCCCTTTACGAATATGAATATCAACATCTGTGACCAGCATTTTGCTGCCGATCTTTTTAGAAAGCCTGTTTGTTTGTAAAATAAATGGCATTGTCCAGCCCTCCTTTCCATTAACATTATAGATTGTTCAGTTTTCAAAACTCTTGAATAAATCTTACGAATTTCTTTCCTGAAAAAATGGCCCGTATTTTTAACAGGCCATTTTCTTTAATGTGATGGTAAATACTGTTCTCTGATATGGCTGACTTACGAAAGTGATGTCGCCGCCTAGCTGCAGGGCAAGATTTTTGGCAATTGTCAGTCCCAATCCATTCCCCTGCATGGAGCTGTTTCTGGAATCCTCCATTGTAAACAGACGGTCAAACACAGACTCTGCAAATTCCTTTTCAATCCCGGGCCCCTGTCTGCAATGTCTATATAAATATGTGCCTGATCAGCCGCAAAAAAACACCCAGATATTTTCCCTCTCTGCCGTACCGGATTGCATTGGAAATTAAATTGTACATCATTCTTTGCAGCGCGTCTTTATTCGTATTTGTATAGAATGTCTGCTCAGGTATGTCTATTTCCACCTGAAACTCTTTTTGTGAAAGCAGTTCATAAAAATCCAGAATATTTTCCCGGCAGGCTTCATTTACATTCACTTTTTCCAATGTCAGATCATATCCCGGCCTCTAATTTTAGAAGAGTAAAAACTGAGTGATCAGTTCCATGACATGATGTGCGGTATTTTCTATCTTTTGCATCATTTCATTGCTTTGAATACCGTTCAGGCGCATGATTTCCAAATATCCAAGAATCACTGTCATGGGAGTTTTAATATCGTGAGAAATATTGGAAAGCATCCTTTTGGACGCCATTTCAGACCGCCGGTACTCTACCTTTATTTTTTGCCGATTTTCCAACATCCGGTTGATTTGTTCCGCAAGTTCAACTAATACCTTATTGTCAGTAAATATCATCACCTTTTCGTCACTGTTGCTGTCAAGTATTTGTTTTAATTTACAGCTGATCTCACGGAGTTTTGCTTTGGTTCCGGTATGAAATGCAAACTGCTGATATATGACAATGCCGGCCAGAAATATAATACAGACAGTCAGGCAGAATATCATTATCTCATCGCTCATACCGACGCCCCCAGCTTATAGCCAATTCCCCATACAGTTACAACAGTCTGTGGTTTCCGGGATCATCCTCTATCTTATTTCGCAAACGGCTAATATGGACATTAACAGCATTTTCATCCCCCATATAGGCATCATTCCAGACCATGGAATAAAGTTGAGCCTTTGTGTAAACCTTTTGAGGATGTTCCAGCAGCAGTCGTAAGATGTCAAATTCTTTTGCAGTCAGCTCAACAATCTTCCCTGATTTTGTAACGGTGTGATTTTCCAGATCCATAGTCAGTTTTCCCCATACAAATTTCGTATGCTCCGGCTGTATGACAGTATATTCGGTACTCCTCCGTATATTTGCCTTAATGCGCGCCATAACTTCTGTTACAGAAAATGGTTTTGTAATATAGTCATCGGCTCCAAGGCCAAGCCCCAGGGTTTTGTCTGAATCTGAATCTTTTGCTGATATAATGATGATCGGAACCGTACTCTTTTTACGAATGTGTTTCATCACATCCATACCTGTAAGTTTCGGAATCATCAGATCCAGTAGAACAATACTGTAAGTGTCTGTGTCAAAAGCCTCACAGGCCATTTGTCCGTCCGAAGCACAAACAACCTCAAAATTTTCGGTCATAAGATAGCTGCGTAACATTTTGCTTATTTCTTTATCATCTTCAATCAGGAGAATTTTCATATGTATTATTTCCTTTCTACGCCGTCAGTCGATTTCATCGGATTCCACATAAGCCTTTTTTCAAACCACATCCGGAATCTCTGTGCCCAGGTATCACAGGAAAGTTTGATATAAGCTCTATTATTTTTTCTTTGTTTCTGCCGCTTTTCATTATTTTTCTCCCATATGTTACTATCTCAAAGCCTTTTTGGCCAGTCTGGTGTCACCCCATGGAGTCTTAAGCATTGTGTCATTGCCAACGATCCCTGCCCGTACAATCTCAACAGGTTCTTCCAGTTCATAAATCTTGATCCCCCCGATACAGGCATTTTCCTGAAACTCTTCAAAGGTCTGATATGCCTGATCCTGAAACACAAAAGATATATTTTCCTTCCGTTCTTCTGCATCCGGGGGAATGATACAGGATCCCATAAGATACGCGCCTCCCTGATAATGAAATTCTATCAGGGTAAAAGACATATCTGTCTCATAATCTGATTGAATAAGATCCATCACATCTTTTGCCATGATCCACAATGGTTTCTGCTTTTTCTTTTTAAATCCAAACATAAAGTGTTTTTCCTCCTATCTTGCAAACTGAGAGCCTGCAGACTTTCATCATCTTTTTCTCAGGCTGTCAGACAACACTTCTCATCCAGTCATTAAGAAAGGCAAGCTGCTCCTTCGTATGAAACCAATGCTCTCCGCCTTTCATAACCGTAAGGTGTGCCTCATGTGAATCCATAAACTTTTTCACTGTCTGAAGTGTTGTCATAGAATCATTTTCCCCATACAGAATCTCTGTAGGTATTTCCCATGATATAGGATGCTCTCTGACATAACAGAAATATTTCCATGACAGGGTTTCTCCAAAATCTGTAGGAATCTCTTCTTTTTCAGCCAATTCATCCTCTGATACCTCTGCCCATCTCATCATATCCAGAATCAGGCGCTCCATATCAAGGATCGGTGATATAAAAAAAAGCTTTTTTAATATCAGCTTTTTGCAGGGTATGCATGGAAAAATAAGCGCCAATACTGTTTGCCAGCACATAAATACAGTCATATTTTTTATTTAACCGGTTATAAACATCCAGAATTTTTTCCTGTACAACCCAGGGGAAATCATCTTGATAATCCACCCCGTAAATATTGCACTCCGGACAGTTTTGCCTGTATTGTTCAGCTTCCCGATGATTCCCGCCTTTTCCATGGATATATATAATTGCTTTTTTCAAGTCCTTTTCCTCTCTTTTGTTATTTCAAATTTCATAGTCCTTTTGGATTTTGCCATGCAATGCTTCAAGAAGCTGTAACTGTGGAATTTCACAAACTCAGCAGTAATTTTCAGAATTTTCTTTTCTGTATCCTCTATTTTTACAATGCGGCTGATGCTTATCATTAAAGAAATTCAAACCATATTCCTGCTATTTATTCGCCACGGTGCTGGCGGATAATAAAGTAAAGCAAAAAACAAAATGTTACCATAGAAGCTCCCATACAGGGAAAATAAATCTCACCGGACATCCTGGCAACAGACGGATGGCTCAGAATACACAGGATAACACAGAAGATGAAGGCAGCTCCGCTGAGAAGAATATACAGAGGATTTCTGTTCTCAGCCGGCTCCAGCACATTCTCCCAGGTTTTTCTCCGCTCCAGCTCCTGTAACAGCATTTGTTCATCCTGAATTCCTTTAACCAGAAAATACGTGCGCCGCACCACATGTCTGTCAGAATGACATGCCTGGCATCGGAAAGCATAATGACTGCGGTTTTCTTTAATACTTAATACCTTCAGGATTTCATCTGCTCCTTTTGGGAGAAAAGGCTGTTTCCCCTGCCTGCGTAAAAACGCCTGGGTTTCCATGGAGCTGATAGCGAATCCCAGAAATCCATCCCCATGACTGGAAAGCCGCGGGCATCCATAACCCATAAACGGTCATTTCTGTCAGAAAAAAAATTGTGGCATCCTGCATTCCCCGATATCCCATACGTACCGCCAGCGCAATACTCAGGGCAGTGGCAAAAAGTACCAGAATCATAGAAAAACTTTGCTGAGGCAATCCAAAAGAAAGAGACAGAAACGTTCCTGTAAAAAGCAACACTGTCATCAGAAACACAATTCCAAGAATACCGCCAACCGCCCGATACCCATATTGACTTTTCTTCCCGGTCTCCGGGGACATCCATACCTTTTTCAGTTCCATAAACCTGTCTCCTTCTCATTTTTTTACATATACTGAATCATCAACATTCCAATCGCTATCCATATCCTACAGCATGATATCAGAAATAAAATACAGCATTTCAGGGATTCATTTACCGTTCAGATCCTTTTCCTGTTATGCGTCCTTTTCTTTGTCTGTAATTTATAATAGCATTATATATTACCAGATGTTTTTTGTATATGTTTTATTTTCAGATAAAACTCCTATTCTGTTTGTCTGAAGATTTCTCAGGGATGAAAAACTCAAAAAAGGACAGCGTTCCGTTTTCCGGAAAACCATCCTTTTAAATCACCAGAATATACTTTTTTACTGAAGCTCCACACCCCAGATCTTGCAGTCTCTTGTTCCCACAACCGCTGTGCTTCCATAGACGGCCGGGGAGGATTCAATCACACCTTCGCTGAGAGAAAGAGTGTCGTATACCTGTCCGGTCCTGCCGTCAAGGAAATACATATTTCCATCGCTGCTGCAGTAGAGAACTTTGCCGTTTCCCTTTTTATCATACACGCACACCGGGGAGGACCAGGCATAGCCTGACTTATGCTCCCACACAAGCTCTCCTGTTTTTTTGTCCAGGCAGTGAAGCACGCCGGAGGAATTGTCCTCTGTTTTGGATACAGTCACATAAATATAATCCGAAAGATTATTTTTGCCTGAGGCAATGGTGGACTGGACACCACCGGAAACGCCGTCATCGGTATAGCACTGATAATCCGTCTGCCAGACGATCTCACCTGTTTCCGCATCCAGCTTCCAGACAGGAATGGTGGCAGAATCATAGCTTCTCCATCCCAGTCGGAAAGAGGTGCTTACATAAAGATACAGATGCCCGTTCTCTACAGAAAGCACCGGCGTTGAATTGGAATCATCCAGAATGTCCTGAACCCATACAAGCTTCATGGTATTCAGATCAAGACACATCATATTTCCGCCGTTATCTGCCATAAAAATATAATTTTTATATATGGCGGCGCTGTCTTCCATTCCCACCCAGAAGGTTTCTTCTGAAGATCTAGTGCCGTAGTAGTGCCATTTCACAGTTTTTCCCGGAGATATCGAAAGACTTCCCACTTCCGGATCGTATTGAGTATTCAGCTTAATAAGATAAAGAATGCCGTTTTCGCCGGGATAGATCAAAGTATCTGTTTCTGTATCCACTAAAAGGTGAGGAATCAAAAAAGCTCAGACTTCCCCTCAGAGAAAATTCATCATTGTCCCCAAAGGTATACATGGTGCTGCAGTCCAGAAGATTCACCACAAAGACCCGGGCAGTTCCCTCATCGCTGTTATATCCTGCTCCCACATAGAGGATCGGATAGCCTCTGGGATCCAGCGCTCCGGAACCTTTGAAGGTATAGCCAAGATACAGGGCGTCTCTGGTTTCTTTCCGGTTTCCAGATCAAGAAAGTAAACATATCCGTCCATGCAGGCGTAGATCACTTCCACAAGATTTTCTTTTTCTTTCGCCCAGTCGTACATATTCATATGGGACCGGATCTCCTTTGGCCACTTCTGCATCAGAGGCTGACCGGTCCATCCGGCTTCCCGGTCCACACCGTATCTCCTGAAGAAAGAGAACCCGTATCCTTTGACCAGATTTTGGACAGAGTATTTTCTTTTATATCTGCTGTTCCAAACGCAGCCGTATCCCGGAAATTATTTCCGCGGAAAGTAACGATCCCATCTGCTTTTGTGTACTTGTCTCCCATTCCAAAAGCAATTTCCTGATCCGCAGCGTAGCCATCCACATTCTCCATCAGAGTTCCGTCTACTTCCAGCTCTGTGTACTCGATCAGCTTCTCCGGTCTGGTCGCCTCCGTACTTCGGGGATCAAAAGCGATCTCTTCTGTTTTCTGTATATCAAGGGGCTGATCCTGGGCATCATTCTTTTTGGCTGCAGTCTGCACGGACTTTTTATGATCTCGGCTTCCCCGGTTCCCACGACTGCGCACCAGAAAAATAGCTGAACATCCTATGATACAGATTACCAGCAGCAGAAGACCTGCTTTTATTTTTCCGGTTTTTTCCACAAGATCAGTCTTGAAGGCGAGGAATGCTTCCGGGGATGTCTGCGTTCCGGCACACTTCCATAAGACGAGGCATGTTTCCGAGAAGCTGTTCTTCTGTCAGCAGCTGATCTGGAACGGGATACGCTCCTTACATACTCACGCTCCTCCCGCATTCTTTTTTCCGGATGTTTTTGCGGGGAATGATTTTTGGGCGGACGGTAGTTACTTTTTTCTTACATGAGAATATTTTTTCTGTTTCATACGTTTGCTCCTTTATACATGACAAAAGGCCAGAAACCCGGCCTTTCCTATGTCTTTATCTTCTTGCCAGCTCTCTGGTGATCTCCTCCCAGGTCACGCCTCTTTCTGCCATCAGTACCATGACATGATAAAGAAAATCTGAAATTTCGTATTTCATTTCATCCTTGTCCGGATTCTTGGCAGCAATGACGATCTCTGTGCATTCCTCTCCTACTTTTTTCAGGATTTTATCAATGCCTTTATCAAAAAGATAATTGGTATAAGAGCCTTCCTTTGGATGTTCCTTTCTGTCAAGGATCACATCATATACCTCCTGAAAGACCCTGAGAGGATTGGTATCGTCATATTCCTTTTTCATAAGCGGCTTAAAAAAACAGGTTTTGTTTCCTGTATGGCAGGCAGCGCCCACCTGAGCTACTTTTGCAAGAATCGTATCATTATCGCAGTCCAGAGTAAGGGATTTTACATACTGTACATGCCCTGAAGTCAATCCCTTGGTCCACAGTTCCTGACGGCTTCTACTCCAGTAGGTCATTTTTCCGCTGTCAAGAGTGGTCTGAAAGGCTTCTTCGTTCATATAGGCCAGCATCAGCACTTCGTCTGTTTTATAATCCTGAACCACTACCGGAATCAGACCATCGCTGTTCAGCTTAAATTCCGACCATGAGATCGCGCTTTCAGAAATATTCACGGGAATCCCGTTTTTTCTGCACAGCTCCTTAAATTCAGTAAGATCTGTGTCAGAAGCGCTTACAAAGCTCCGCTTAAACCGCCCACAGCCTTTTGTTTCATAAGCTCCATCAGAGTCTCTTTATGATTTTCCTCCGTATGGAGGATCACCTGCATGGACGAAGCCTTTTCCACCTCGTTCTGTACCGCATCCAGAGCCAGGATACCTCCTGCATAATCTTCGATCAGATCTTTATTCTCTGTAAATTCCTCAGGAGAAGAAATACATACATACATTTTTTCCTGACCAAACCGTTTGGACATTTCTTCCAGAAGTTCTATATTACTCTGCTTGGAAAAATTCAGAGCAACCTTGGCGCAGCCTGCATAGATCAGTTTTTTTACATCTTCCATTCGGTTAATATTACCTGCTGCCATAACCGGTATTTCTGAGACGCGCAGATCTCCCGAATCCGGGCAATGGCCTTTTCATGCTCCTCATCCCCGGAAGAAAAGTCAAAAACAAGAAGTTCATCTGCGCCATTATCGCTGTAAAAGCCTGCCAGAGCTTCTACGTCTCCGTCTCCAAAAAGATTTCTCTGGCCGAATCCTGTTACCGCCCTGCCGGATTCCAGATAAAGGCAGGGAATCAATCGTTTATTTGTCATAGATTTTCTCCTTTTATCAGGTGTTTACAGACTTCCCTTTGTAGAAAGCACATCCGTGATCCTCTCATCACGGGAAAGCGCCTGGTCAAGGGCCTTTGCAAAGCTTTTAAACATGGCTTCTGCAAGATGATGGCTGTTTCCGTTTGTCAGAACCTTAAAATGAAGGTTCATTCCGCTGTTTACAGCAACTGCATAAAAAAATTCTCTTACCATCTCAGAAGACATATCTCCGATTTTTCACAGGAAAACTCTGCGTCTGAAGAATAATAAGCCCGTCCGGACAGGTCTATAGCACAGAGTACCAGCACTTCATCCATGGGAAGAATACAGCTTCCGTACCGCCGTATTCCTTTTTTGTCTGCAGCTGCCTCTTTAATGGCTGTTCCCAGAACAATCCCTGTATCTTCTATGGTATGATGATCGTCTACCTGCAGATCCCCGTGAACACGGATACACAGATCAAAAAAGTCCATGTCTGGCAAATCCGTCCAGCATATGGTCAAAAAATCCCACGCCGGTAATAATGTCCGAATACCCGGTTCCGTCAAGGTTCAGCTTCAGCTTGATCTCTGTTTCTTTTGTGTTTCGTTCAATGGATGCTTCTCTTGTCATAGCTCCTCCTTATTCCTCACCCTCAAATCTTACTGCAATGGAATTTGCATGGGCAGTAAGCTGTTCGGAAGCTGCAAACTGCTCCACATCTTTATGGATCTTTTTCAGCGCTTCCCTGGAATAATAGACAATACTGGATTTTTTAATAAAATCATCCACAGAAAGAGGTGAAAAAAACTTGGCAGTTCCGTTTGTGGGAAGCACATGGTTGGGGCCTGCAAAATAATCTCCCAGCGGCTCTGAGCTGTATTCCCCGATAAAAAATAGCTCCGGCATTTCTGACCTTCATCATTACCTCAAAGGATTTCTGGTCACGATTTCCATATGTTCAGAAGCAATGGCATTGGCAGCCTCCACCGCCTGATCCATGGTTTCTGCCAGAAGAATATATCCGAACTGGTCAAGAGACTTCTGAATGATTTCTTTTCTGGAAAGGCGCTTCACAAACTCATCCACCTCACAGCTTACTTTTTCAGCCAGTTCTCTGCTTGTTGTGATCAGAATAGCAGACGCCAGTTCGTCATGCTCTGCCTGGGAAAGAAGATCTGCTGCCACAAACCGCGGATTCGCGCTGTCGTCTGCAAGAACAAGAATCTCGCTTGGACCTGCAATGGAGTCAATGCTCACATGTCCGTAAACTGCTTTTTTTGCCAGGGCAACAAAAATATTTCCCGGCCCTACAATCTTATCTACCTTTGGAATACTCTGTGTTCCATAGGCAAGAGCTCCGATTGCCTGAGCGCCTCCCGCCTTGTAAATTTCATCTGCTCCGGCCTCATTTGCTGCCACAAGAGTGGAAGGGTTCACCTTCCCATCCGGCCCCGGAGGTGTTGTCATAATAATCCGGTCCACTCCTGCCACCTTTGCAGGAACAATGTTCATAAGAACGGAAGATGGATAAACCGCCTTTCCTCCCGGAACGTAAACGCCTACCTTTTCAAGGGGAGTTACCTTCTGTCCCAGCATGGTGCCATCCTCAGAGGAAGTAAACCAGCTGTTCTGCTTCTGTTTTTCGTGATAGTTTCTGATATTTACCAGAGACTTCCGGATCACATCCACAAGAGCCGGATCCACAGTCTCATAGGCTTCGCGGATTTCCTCATCCGTAACCCGTACATTCTGTTCTGTGATTTCCGCCCGGTCAAATTTCTTCGTGTATGCAAAAAGCGCCCCGTCTCCCTCTTCCTGGATCTTTGCAAGAATTTCCCTGACCGCGGTTTCGTAGCTGCCGTACTGATTCGGGCTTCTTTTCAGAAGATTTTCCAGAATATCTTTTGTTGTCTCTTTTGTAAGCGTTACTGTACGCATAAGCAGTTCCCCCTTTTTCTGTCTGTATAAACTACTGACTGATCACGTCCCGAAGCTCTCTGATCAGCTTCCGGATCCTTTCATCCTCCATTTTCATGCTGACCTGGTTTACGATCATTCTGGCTGACAGAGGACATACCTCCTCAAGCACCTTCAGACCGTTTTCTTTCAGAGTGCTTCCGGTTTCCACAATATCTACGATCACCTCAGAAAGCCCTACAATAGGCGCCAGCTCAATGGAGCCGTTCAGCTTGATGATCTCAACTGTCTGATGCTTTTTATTATAAAAATAGTCTTTTGCAATATTGGGATATTTGGTTGCCACCCGGATCAGCTGGTTGGTATGGAGAAGCTCCTTTGCACTTTCCGGCCCGCACACACACATACGGCAGGCCCCGAACCCCAGGTCCATAACCTCATAAAGCCTTCGTCCCTCCTCCATGATCGTATCCTTTCCGGTAATGCCGATATCGGCCGCTCCATATTCCACATATGTGGGTACATCCGGACCCTTTGCCAGAAAAAACTTAAGCTTCAGTTCCTCATTGACAAAAATCAGCTTCCGGGAATTTTTTGTCCTGGATCTCTTCACAGGTAATTCCCACCTTTTCAAAAATATCCAGAGTTTTCTGAGCAAGACGGCCTTTTGTCAGGGCAATGGTAAGATATCTCATATTATAAGCCTCCTTCTTTTTTCTCAGAGACACAGAACGCCCTTCTTTTCTCAGACGCTGCGCCTTTACCAGAGTTTCCTCCAGAGTTTCCTCTGTGTAGGTGAGAACATAGGGTTCTTCATCGGGAAGGATCTCTATCTTTTGTCTGGAAAGCGCAGTAAGAAGACTGTCTGCCATGATCACAAAGCCCACAGAAGCGGCAGGCGCGCCAAAGTGCTTCAGAAGCTCATTATAACGTCCGCCCTTTACCAGCGGTTCTCCTGTTCCATAGGTATAAGCCTGAAAAATAATCCCTGTATAATACTGGATCCGGCTTACCATTCCAAAATCAAAGCAAATATATTTTTCATATCCGTAAACCTTCAGAAGCTCATAGATCCGTTCCAGACGCTCCACTGCCCGGACTGCTGACTGATTATCTGTAAGGCTTCTGGCTTTTTTCAGTACTTCCACAGAACCAAAAAGATGAGGAAGCTCCTGAAATACTGCTGCCAGTTGGGGACAAAGCTTCTGTTCTTCTACCAGTTCCTCCACGCCGAAGTAATTTTTTTCTGAGATCAGCGCTCTCAGATGTTCTTCTGCCTCTTTTTCAAGACCTGCTTCCTTCAGCAGAGATTTAAAATAGTCCACCTGTCCCACACTGACCTGAAATTCTCTTAATCCACAGGACAGAAGCGCTTCCACTGTCATTGCCAGAAGCTCTGCGTCAGCCTCGGGAGAATCGTCCCCGATCCGCTCCACACCCATCTGGGTGATCTCTTTCAGCCTGCCCTGATAGCTGGAGCTGTTTACAAAGGTCTGTCCTGTATAAAACAGAGTAACCGGCTCCTGATCCGGAGAAAAATAAGAAGCGCAGGCTCTTGATACCGAGGGTGTAAAGTCCGGTCTCAGTACAAGCGTATTTCCGTCTCTGTCAAAAAATTTATAAAGCTCTCTGGACGGAACCGTCCCTACCTCCTGACTGAATACTTCAAAATATTCAAATGTGGGTGTTTCTATCTCTTCATAGCCGTATTTCTGAAATACACTGCGGATCCGGCGTTTCAGTTCATGCTTCTGCCTGCATTCTCTGCCGTATATATCCCGGACGCCCTCAGGTGTATGAAAAATCCTCTGCATGCTTCCTTCCTCCTTATTATTACTTTAGTTCGCTACTGCGATACTATATTAAATAACAAGATTATAATAAATGCGAAACCACTTGTCAATCCCGTAAATTCAGATCCATTTTCAGTCCCTCCAGATAGGGAACAAAAAATCCGCTCTGTCTCGGAAGGTAAAACTGCTGTTCCAGTTCCTCTCTGCGGAAGCTTTTTCTGCCTCCCTTTTCCATGCGCTCCCAGAAAATTAAAAGCTGGCGTAAAGGAAGATAATAAAATATATCCTCACTGCTGAAAAAGAGCAAAAAGAATGCCACTCCTCCCTGCTCTTCAAACGCTTTCATAAAGGCTACCTGATGTGAATGAATGTTGCTTAAAGGAAACGTATCTGTGCTGCATTCCTTTGCATCAAAACACACAGGAATTCCCTGCACAGCACCGATATAATCTACGGTACTGCGCTGTTCAAAATACGCCAGAGTGATCTGGTGATGATCTTTGTCCATACGCACAGGCGTAATAGGAGTGGGGATCTTCTGTATCAGTGCCAGTTTTTTTTCTGCATATTGTTCATTTGTACGATTGACAAGCTCCTCCAGAGTAGAACCCCGGAGTCCTCTGCTGACCCATGCCATAATCCGCTCCTTATTTCAGGATTTTAATGGATGGGAAATAACGGAGCACTGCTTTTCCCACGATCTGATCAAAGGTGACAAAGGTGTTGTCCCAGAATCTGGAATCCCTTGAATTTTCCCGGTTGTCTCCAAGCATAAAGTAAGAATTCTCAGGAACCTTATATGGTCCGTAGTCTCCGGTAGGCACCTCAGGAACAAAGCTGTCACTCCAGCGGCTCCAGGGCTCCGTCAATATAGACCTTTCCGTCTCTGATCTCCACGGTCTCTCCCGGAAGGCCGATCAGACGCTTGATAAACAGCTGGCTTTCATCATCCGGATATTTAAAGATAATAATGTCAAAACGCTCCGGATCCTTTACTTTTTTGGAAATATGGTTTCCAAACAGATCCACATTCAGTCCATAGGCAAGACGGAATCCAAATACACGGTCCCCTGTCATAATGGTATTTTCCATGGACTCAGAAGGAATTTTTGCATTGATGAGAATAAAATTATTGACAAAAAGCACCACAACCACTACGATTATGATCATTTTTACATAATCCCAGATTTCATTCCAGATTTTCATGATAACTCTCCTCTAAATGTTCTTCTTTTATAATGTGCTCAAAAAGCTCCGGCAGCTCTGCGCGGAAGTTTTTTTCCGAAACCTCACAAAGGTCTCCCTCCAGATGAGGGAAGGTCAGGCTGAATGCATGAAGAAGCTGGTGTCTCAGACCATAACGCTCCCGGCATTTTTTATTAAACTCCCTGTCTCCGTATTTACTGTCTCCCATAAGGGATATCCCCGGGAGGCAGATGCGCCCGGATCTGATGAGTTCTTCCTGTAACCAGTCGTACCTTCAGAAGTGTTGTCCTTCCATTGCTGCCAAGAGGTGTGTACACAGTCTCTACAGGCTGGGCATCCTGAACTTTATTTTTATATACAGTAACCTTGTTGCATCGGGAGTCTTTTTTTAAATAGCCCCGGATATGCGTCTGTTCCTTTAACACACCTTTTACGATACAAAGATAATCCTTATGGATGGTCCTGTCATGAAAAAGCTCTGAGAGAGCCTGAAGCCCTGCCAGACTTTTTCCTGCCGCCACAAGTCCGCTGGTATTTTTGTCCAGACGATTGCACACAGATGGCCGGAAGGTGATCAGTTCTTCCTCTGTCACAGCGCCGGTGTCCAGAAGATAGCCTGTCACATACTCCACAAGGGAAGGCTCTTTTGTTTCATCCGGCTGGGAAAGCATTCCTGCCGGTTTATTGATCAGAAGGATATCTCTGTTTTCATAAATAACCGCCAGATCCGTACTTGCCCTGGGCGCAGCTTCTTTTCCGCTGAACTTCAGATAGGTTTCATCGCTTAAAAAAAGCCTGATCTCGTCCCCCTGGTTCAGCTTTTCATTGCCTGTTGCCTTTTTGCCGTTCAGAGTAATATTTTTTTTGCGGAGCATTTTATATACAAAGCTTTTTGGCGCTTCTCTTAAAAGCTTTGCCAGATACTTGTCAAAACGCTGCCCCGCCTCGTTTCCGTTGATTGTAAACTGCTTCATATTTCACCTACAGACAGATCGCCAGAATCGTATGGCGGATCAGTTCATTTCTGGAAAGCTCCGGATAACGCTCATCCGGCCGGAATTTGATTCCTTCCTCCAGAGACTCTTTATGCTCGTTCATGGAATCCAGACGGTCCAGAAACGGCTTGAGGTCTTTAAATATTTTTACATTTGCCCGGTATCCGTTGCCTTTCAGAATTTTCCGGGCTTCCGTTTCCATAAAGGCAGTGTCTATCTTAGGATCGCTGCTGTATCCCACCACCAGATTGCCGCAAATGGCAAAGGCGTCAATAAACGCGCTTTTTCTATAAAAAGTCATATACATTTCATAGGACATGACCAGGCTTCCACAATGGCCCTGAATCTGACTGTAGATCTGTGGATCCATGGACGGACAGCGAAACAGCATAATAAGATTCACCAGCATTTTGCAGGCAGGAAGACAGCCCACAACAGCGATCACCGTCCAGATGGTCAGTCTTGTTTTAAAATAAATCATTGCCGTAAAAAAGATCAGAAGCGGCACTGCAAACAGAATGGCTGTGATCAGAAATTTTCGTTTCTTCTCTGCTGCAACGTAACCGAATTCACCCTTTTTGGCATGTTTCCCGGCTTTTTTTTTGCTCATGTGATTCTCCTTCATTCTATCTGTTTTTTTCTTATGTGTATTACGTATTGTTTTTTTTACAGATTTTCCGGCAAAATTTTTCCCTGATACTTCCCGTGATTTTCCTTTTCTGTTACCGGCAGAGTTTTTCTCTCCAGGGTGCCTTTTCTGCCTGCTTTCCCCCGTCGTTGTTCTTTCGCTCCGGGCGGATCAGACATTTTGGTCCGAAACCTACAAGATCCATCCGATCTGCCATTTTCAGCCCTTCCAGAACAAGCGACCGGTTTGCCGGATTTTTATACTGCATCAAAGCTCTCTGAACGGCTTTTTCATGAGGATTTTTCGGAACATAAACCTTTTCCTTTGTAAGAGGATGGATTTCTGTATAATACATGCAGGTGGAAAGCGTGGAAGGCGTAGGATAAAAATCCTGCACCTGTTCCGGTGTAAATCCCAGATCTCTTACATATTCCGCAAGCTTTACCGCCTCCTTCATGGTACATCCGGGATGAGAGGACATAAAATACGGCACTGCGTACTGCTTCTGCCCTGTTTTTTTGTTTTCCCTTTCATAGGCTTTCAGAAAATCCTGATAAACCTTATGAGAAGGCTTTCCCATATAATGGAGCACCTGGTCTGACACATGCTCCGGCGCTACCCGAAGCTGTCCGCTGATATGATGACGGACCAGTTCCTGTAAAAACGCAGGATTTTTATCTGCCATTACATAATCAAACCGCACTCCGGAACGGATAAATACTTTTTTTACCCCAGGAATCTTCCGGAGCTTCCCAAGAAGCGTCACATAGTCGCTGTGATCTGCCGTAAGATTTTTGCAGGGCGTGGGAAAAAGGCACTGCCGATTCTGGCATACGCCCTTTGTCAGCTGTTTCTGACAGGAAGGCTGGCGAAAATCTGCCGTAGGGCCTCCTACATCGTGGATATATCCTTTAAATGCCGGATCCTCCGTCATTTTTTCTGCTTCTTTTAAAATAGATTCATGGCTTCTTGTCTGCAGGATCCTTCCCTGATGAAAGGTAAGGGCGCAGAAGCTGCAGCCTCCGAAGCATCCGCGGTTGCTGGTAAGGCTGAACCGGATCTCATCCAGAGCCGGAATCCCCCCCCTGACTGTCGTACATCGGATGCCAGGTTCCCATATAGGGAAGATCATAAACATCATCCATCTCCTGAGTACTGAGCGGCAGCGCAGGAGGATTCTGGATCACATAGCCCCGTGTGCCGTAATCCTCGATCAGCGGTTTTGCCGTAAAAGGATCTGTATTTCTGTACTGAACGGAAAAACTTTCCGCATAGGCTTCTTTGCTGTCTCTGACCTGATCAAAAGACGGAAGCGCCACTGGGTCATAGGCGGTATCTGTTGTTTTACTTTTGTAGACAGTACCTGGTATGTAGGTGATCTCTTCTATCGGAATACCGCTGTTCAGGGCATCTGCAATTTCAATGATAGAATGTTCTCCCATTCCGTAAGAGATCAGATCTGCGCCGGAATCAAGAAGCACACTTCTTTTTACCCGGTCCTCCCAGTAATCATAGTGGGCCAGACGTCTTAAGCTTGCCTCGATCCCGCCAAGAATAATGGGGTATGCTTATAGGTCTGACGGATAAGATTGCTGTAAACCACTGTAGGCATGTCCGGACGCAGTCCCATGACGCCTCCGGGAGAATACGAGTCTTTCTGGCGGTGTTTTTTTGACACGGTGTAATGATTCACCATGGAATCCATATTTCCGGCGGTCACAAGAAAACCCAGGCGCGGTTCCCCGAACACCTGGATACTTTCTTTTTTCCGCCAGTCAGGCTGAGGAATGATGCCAACCCGGTAGCCGTGGCTTTCCAGCAGCCTGCTGATAATGGCGCTGCCAAAAGAAGAATGGTCTACATAGGCATCTCCTGTCAGATAAACAAAATCCACCTGTTCCCATCCCCGGTCTTTCATTTCCTGTGCTGTTACTGGTAAAAATTCATGCATGTATCTGCTCCTAATTTGCTACTGACTGGGCGCGATAGCCCTCTGCGATAATATCAAGCTGTCTGTGGAACCGCTCAAGCTGCTGAAGATCCTTGGTTCGGAACACCCTCAGGAATTCATCCTGGATCTTTTCCACCTCCCGTTTATTGGAACTCTTATAAAGATTCTCAATGCTGGAAAGAATATCTTTTACAAGATTGGACTGCATTCTGGAAGAATTCTGTGCATCCATGATCTCGTTTCGCACAGAAGACATTTCCTGATCCAGCGCGATAATGGCATCCGCAGCCTTGCTGAGGCGCTCTGCCACATGCATGGGCATTTCTCCCTTATATTTGTACTGAAGCGAATGCTCGATGGTTGCCCAGAAATTCATTGCCATGGTACGGATCTGAATTTCCGCCTGAATGGTTTTGGGTCCCTCAATGGTTTCCACCGTATAATAAATGATCAGATGATAGCTTCTGTAACCGCTCTGTTTAATATGCTTCAGATAGTTTTTTTCACTTTTTTATCTGCATGTCACTGCGTTTCTGGATCAGAGCCGCCACTGTATCAATATCCTCTTCAAACTGACAGATGATACGGATTCCCGCAATGTCCTCCACTTCCTCTTCCATCCGTTCCATGGGGATATGCTTGCGCTGCATTTTTTCCAGAATACTGGTAACACTTTTTACACGCCCGCTAACCTGCTCAATAGGCGAATAAAGATCATTTTTTATGCTCCTCTATCATATGCTCGAACTTTACTGTCAGCTCTCTGACAGCAAGCTGGTAAGGGCATAAAATACTTCTCCATAACTGTATTTCCATATAAATCACTCCTTGCAGGAAAATACCGGAGTACACTTTGATACTCCTGCATATTATAGCATACTTTTAAAAGATTATGTAATTTAATATGTAATAGTTTCTGATTTTTTTCTCAAAAATTTTCAGAAGCCAGTATGGATTTACACTCAGCTCTTTTTGAAAGGGAACTTCAATATAGATTCCCAGATGAAGATGTACCGGAAATTTCCCTCTGGTTCCCTCAGATCCGTATCCGGTATTTCCCATATATCCCAGAATGTCTCCGGCAGCAACCGTCTGCCCTTTTCTGATATTTGCTTCATATCCGGAAAGATGCGCATAATAAAAATATCCCCCATGAGGAGAACGGATGCCGATCCGGTAGCCGCCCAGAGGAAGCCATCCTTTTTGTTCCACTGTGCCGTCTGTCATACTGATAACAGGATAATATCCGGACTCACGAACCGTTCCAAACAGATCCGTCCCTTCGTGGCTCCGGTTTCCCCCATATTCTCTTTTTGCCATCCAGGTATTTTCAAAAACAATTTCTGAAGAAGCAACGGGAAAATATCTCACATCCTCCCACACTGCCCGGTAAGCATTCAGAAGAAGCTGAAATTCCTCCGGTTTATATTTTCTGTAAAGCTCCTGATTTTCGGAAACCTTCTCAGGATAAAATCCCCCTTCCGCCATGGAAGCAGTCAGTAAAAAAAGCCAGTCCCCACTTTCTCCGGAAGCTTTATGCAGCTTCTTATAAAGCTCACCGGATATCCTCTGCTCCCGGAATTTTTCACTTTTCAGAACATCTCCGGATAAAACTGAGGCGCAGCTCCGATCCCGTATGATCCCTTCCAGATCTGTAAGAAACAGAAGATAAAAAAATCCGGTAATTATCAGAAACATCTTTTTTCTTTTCATAAATCCTCCAGCTCAAACCTGCAGTTTAATATATGCGGAAGAAAAACGAAAATTGCCGCTGCAGAAATACATTCCACAGCGGCGCTTTTTATACCGTATTATATTTTACTCCACAGATTCATCATTTTCCCCGAAAGCTTCTACACAAAACACTACCGGGCGTACTCCATCTGTGCAGCATACAATTGTCTGTCCATCCTTTTTCGTCCACGGTTTATTGCTGGAACCGGATGACATTGCACTGACACTTCTGTAAATATCAATCCAGCCCACGGACAAAATCCCTCCGGCATTTTCGCGCTGCCCTCAAAAATAAATTCATCCCCAACCTCGAGTAAAGGGCACGGACCACAGACTGTCCCTCTGTCAGATACTCATCTGCGTACTCCGGATAAAATTCTTTACGCAGAACTGTAATTCTTACTTTTTTCATTTTTTGAGAGATTCCAGGACTTTTACAAGATATTTCCATACGCGCTCTGTGGAGGCAATATCAAGAACCTCCTCAGATGTATGAATATCTTTCATGTTCGGTCCAAGGGAAACGCAGTCCAGTCCTTCGATTTTTTTGTAGAACAGACCGCACTCAAGACCTGCATGGATTGCCACAACATTTGGTTTTTCTCCATACATTTCCTCATAAACCTCAACCATCTGGTCTCTCAACGGAGAGTCTTTCCGGTATTCCCATGCCGGATAAGCTCCCTGAACAGTATATTCTCCTCCGAGGAATTCTGTCAGATAGCAGATCTTATCGGAAAGAGCTGCTCCTGCTGCCTCAACAGAGCTTCTGACACTGGAGCTTCCCAGGAATTCATCCTCTCCAAGCTTCACGATTCCGATATTTGTAGAGGTTTCCACCAGACCGTCAATGCTTCCGCTCATTTTCTGGATGCCAAAAGGTACTTCCATCAGGAAAAACAGAACTTTTTCTCTGCTGGTAGGATGAAGAACTTTTGCAGAGGCAACGCCAAGATCTGTAATTTCAACTGTGATGCCCTCGTCTGTTCCTGCATATTCTTCACGGAAGCCTTTCTGAAGCTTTTCCGCACATGCTTTTACTGAATTTATATCCTCCACAAGAAGCTCTGCATCTGCTTCTCTTGTAATGGCATTGTCCTTCTGACCGCCTGCCAGAGAAATGATCTCATAAGCAGTCTCTTGCTGAAGGCTGTAAAGGAATCTTCCCATCAGAACATTGGCATTGGCACGCTTTTTGTCAATCTCCGCTCCGGAATGTCCGCCCATAAGTCCTGTGATCTTTACTGCTGCTTTCTGACCTTCTGCCTCCACTCTCTGTACAGGAATGGTGCTGATACCGGAAAGGCCGCCTGCACAACTGATCCACAGACTTCCTTCTGCCTCAGAATCCAGATTGATCAGTCTTTTTCCCTTTAAGACGCTGCAGTCAAAGCCTTCCGCGCCAAGAAGACCGATCTCCTCATCAACGGTGATCAGAACCTCCAGCGCAGGATGTGCAAGGTCTTTACTTTCCAGAAGCGCAAGGCCGTAAGCCACAGCAATCCCATCATCACCGCCTAAGGTTGTTCCGTTTGCCGTTACATATCCGTCCTTTACAGAAATATTTAAAGGATCCTTTGTAAAATCATGATCTACATCCGGTCTTTTTTCGCATACCATGTCCATATGTCCCTGAAGGATCACTGCTGGCGCATCCTCATAGCCTTCTGTTGCCGGTTTGTAAATCACAACATTATTCATCTCGTCCTGAACATATTCAAGTCCGTGTTCTTTTGCAAAGCTTACCAGATAATCACTGATCTGCTTTGTATTTCCGGAACCATGAGGAATCTTGCAAAGCTCCTCAAAATAATAAAATACCCGTTTTGGTTCACAGTTTTCCAATGCTCTCATGTTCTGTTCCTCCATTTCATGTGATTATGAAAATTCTTCATATTTATTTGATACAAACCATATATTAAAGAAAAAACGATGGTTGTATATGAAGCGAATTTTTTATACTGCAGGTACTCTCCTGCTGCTGATATTCTTGCTGCGTTTTCCGGAAGAGGCATTAGCCGCTTCCAGAGATGGCCTGAAGCTGTGGCTGAACACCCTGTTTCCCACGCTTCTTCCTTTTATTATCCTTACCGGGATCCTCATTCATACAGGAACAGCCGAAAAACTTCTGAAGCCTCTGGCTCCTGTGTGGAGCCATGTATTCGGCACCTCCCCCTCAGGAGCCTACGCCCTGCTTCTTGGACTTCTGTGCGGCTATCCTATGGGAACCAAGATCACCTCAGACCTGTATGGCTGCGGCAGGATCAGCCGAAGGGAAGCGGAATATCTTCTTACCTTTACCAATCATGCCAGTCCTGTTTTTATTTATACATATCTGATTCATATCTGTCTCAATGACAGGTTTCACCCCCGGCTTATCTATGGGCCGCTGATTTTAGCCAGCTTCCTCACTATGGTTATCTTCCGTTTTTTTGTTTACAGAAACCATACAAAAACTCCGGATAATTTTTCTGATAAAAAAAAATAAGGAGCCATCCGCGCCCGGTGTTACCGGAACTCTGCTGGATGCCTCCATTATGAATGGTTTTGAAACAATCACCCGGCTGGGTGGTTATATTCTCCTGTTTTCGATCCTGTCTGCCTTTATCAGGCATTACTGGAGTGCAGGGGAAATGACAGAATATCTGTTTCTGGGTGCCCTGGAACTTACAACCGGACTTCATCAGCTTGCAAGATCAGACCTGTCTCCTGTTTTCAGATATCTCTGCTCCATGCCCATGGCTGCTTTTGGCGGAGTCTGTATTCTCGCGCAGACAAAAAGTCTTCTTCACAGAGATCTTTCTGTTCTGCCTTATATTTCTGCAAAATGCCTCAACGCAGCAATTACTGCTATCTGTGCCTTAGTTTTCCTCAAGGTCGTCTAACAGCTCATCCTCCTCCGGAATCGGTTCACTGTCGTGATAGGTTCCGGTGATCGCTGCTGCCTGCGCAGTCTGAGGAGCAAGCTCCTGGCGGTTCTGATTTACAACATCCAGACAGGTCTGAAGGGCTTCAATAAAGCTCTTATATTTGCCGCCGGCATCCTCAAGTGTCTGATTCAGAACAGAGCCGATGCTTGCCATCATATCATCTGTATAAGTGATCGCGCTGAGACGAATGCTGTTTGCATCCTGTGTGGCAGAATCAAGGATTTCCTGAGCCTGCTTATTGCTGCATTAATAGTATCATTTGCCTGTGCATAAGCCTTCTGCATGATCTCATGCTGAGTAACAAGCTCCTGAGCCTTAGCCTGTGCATCTGCAATGATCGCGTCTGCTTTGGACTGTGCATCCTCCAGAATCGCATCCTTATTGCTGATGATCTTCTGGTAACGTCTGATCTCATCCGGTGTTTTCAGGCGAAGCTCTTTTATAAGCTCATCGATCTCATCTCTGTTTACAATAATCTTTGTATTAGACAGAGGCTGGTATTTACAGCTGTCTATAAATTCCTCAATGTCGTCAATAATCTGTTCAATTCTGCTGCTCATTGTACATTCTCCTTATTTCTCTTCATTTTGTTCCTGCATCTTGGAATGCAGAGCCTGAATAATCTCAGGCGGTGCGAATTTCGCTAAATCACCGCCAAAGCGGGCAACTTCCTTCATGATCGTAGAGCTGACATAGGCATATTCCAGACTTGTGGTCAGGAATACCGTATCTACATCCGGTGCCAGAACGCGGTTTGTCTGTGCCATCTGCAGCTCATATTCAAAATCTGTAACCGCACGAAGTCCGCGCACTATAACCTGGGCTTCATTCTCTTTTGCAAAATTAACAGAAAGCCCGTTAAATGGCTTTATAATAACATTTGGGATGTCCTTTGTCGCCTTTTCTAATATATTAACACGTTCTTCCACAGAAAACAACGGACTTTTTGCAGAATTATGCAAACTCCCACTACCACTCTGTCAAAAGAAAACGCTGGCCCTGCGGATCACATCCAGATGACCGTAGGTGGCCGGGTCAAAGCTTCCCGGATAAACTGCTGTTACCATGTGTATTCTCACTTTCTTTTGTACAGAAAAACATGCTTGTTGGTTTTATATTCCTTGGAGCGGCTGATCTCATAACCGATTTCTTCCACATAGGTAAAATCCGTGTGAAGATCTGCCTCTGCTATGATCAGCGTATGTTCATCTGCCAGTGTACTTTCCGCCAGATATTCCAGAACCTGACGTTCCAGCCTTTTTCATAGGGCGGATCCATAAAAATGCAGTCAAACACCTGGCGTCCCTCCAGGGAACGCAGTGCCTGTAATGCATCCATGGCTAACAGTTTACCATTTTCCGCAAGTTTTGTAAATGTCAGATTTTCTCTGATACAGGAGCAGGCTTTCGGATTTTTTTCTACAAATACAGCAGATGCGGCGCCTCTGCTTAAAGCCTCAATACCAATGGCGCCGCTTCCGCTGAAAAGATCCAGAAAAGAACAGTCCGGTATTTCCGGCTGAAGTATATTAAATAAAGTTTCTTTTATACGGTCCGTGGTGGGCCGTGTATCTGAACCCGGCAGTGTCTTCAGAGGAAGACGGCGGGCTTTTCCTGCAATTACTCTCATTTAAGATTCAGTCTCCAATCCAGATCCCCGCGTGCAAGTCCGAGGATCAGAAGTTCTGCGGTAGCTATATTGGTAGCCACCGGTATATTATACTGATCGCAGCGCATGGTAATGGATGCAATATCCGGTTCCTTGGGATCAAGCATTGCCGGATTATAAAACAGGATCACCATGTCAAGATCCTGGCGCTCGATCATTTCCATAAACTGTTTGTCACCGCCTATGCTGCCTGCAAGAAATTTATGCACATGCAGGTTTGTAGCCTCCTCGATCCTTCTTCCAGTGGTTCCCGTGGCATAAACTTCATGCTTAGCGAGAATATTCTTATAAGCGATACAAAAATCTTCAATAAGTACTTTTTTTACTGTTGTGTGCAATGATTCCTAAATTCATTGATCATCTCTCCATTCTCACCAATACATTTTATAGTTTCTTTATTTTTCTTCTTTGTACATTCTTTATTTCCCTTGATATTATAACAAATGTCCAAAAAAAACGCAATTAAATCTTATAGAATATACAAAATTCACAGAAAATTAATAATTTCAAATTTCTGGAAGCAGAGACAGTATATTCTAGTGTATTATTCCGTAAATTTCACATACTACCAGTGTAACATCCAAATAACAAAAACAACCAAGGAGGAAATGAATCATGTCAAACACAAGTTCTTCTAACAAAGTAACTGTACCGGAAGCAAAGGGTGCTCTTAACCGTTTCAAATTTGAGGTTGCCAATGAGCTTGGCGTGCCGCTTACTGACGGTTACAACGGAAACCTGACATCTAAACAGAACGGATCTGTAGGCGGTGAAATGGTCCGTAAAATGATTGCTGAACAGGAACGTCAGATGTCCGGCGGTGCTCAGAACAGCCAGTTCTAAGAATACGGTCAGAAGAAAAGCTCAGGTGACAACTGTCCCCTGAGCTTTTTTCTGTTTCTTATAAACCAAGGAAGCCTGTGATGTCACCGTTAATGACATAATGTGCTCCGTTATCTTCCGGCTTAATGTATACTTTCAGGTCTTTCAGCTCTGATTCTTTTTTGCCCATCTCGTCAGTCCATATCTTCTTAACGCTTTCCACGATATCCTTTGCATACACCTCTTTGCCCCAGAACTGTACATATACTTCTGCATTTACTGATGCTGTCTTCTTTGCTGCAGTTCTTTTTACCGCCGGTTTTCTTTGCAGAGGCAGATTTTTCTGCGGTTTTCTTTGCTGCTGTTTTTCTGGCAGTTGTTTTCTCAGTGTTTTTTTTAGCTGTAGCTGCGTCCGCTTTTGCCGGTTCTGCAGCAGTCTTTGCAGGAGCCTCTTTTTCGATAGCCGTTTTTGCAGTTGTTGTCTTAGGTTCTGCTTTCTTTGTTGTTCTTGTAGCCATAATAGCCTCCTTACAAGGTGAAATAAAATTATTACGGTACTAGAATACTACGTTTTTTGTTTTTTTGCAACAATTTATTTCACTAAAGTCCTGATATTGCAGGATTGTATCTCCTAAAGTCCAAAATTTTCCGGTCCGTCTTCCCTGCAGAAATCAAGCTGTTCCTTAAGAGGAAGGTTCTGTTCCAGAGAAAGATCCGGATCCAGAGCAAGAATCTGCGCGGCAGCCTCGCTGGCATTTTTTCAGAATATTTGCATCATTGTAAATATCTCCGATACGAAATTCCATCAGTCCGCTCTGACGGATGCCGAACAGGTCTCCCGGTCCCCGAAGCTTCAGATCTTCTGCCGCAATATAAAAACCATCATTTGATTTCCCAAGGATCTCCAGACGTTTGGATGTGGTGCTTTCCTGACTGCCTGAATAAAAATACAGTAAGACTGATATTCTCCGCGTCCCACCCGTCCCCGGAGCTGATGAAGCTGGGCAAGACCGAAGCGCTCGGCATTTTCTATCATCATCACAGTTGCATTCGGAACGTTGACGCCTACCTCCACAACAGTTGTGGAAACAAGAACCTGGATGCTTCCGGCTGCAAATTCTTCCATGATCCTGTTTTTTTCCTTTGGCTTCATTTTTCCATGAAGAAACTCCACAGAAATATCCTCCGGCAGAGCATCTTTTAATTTTTTTGTATAATCCAGGACATTTTCCGCTTCCATACCCTCGCTTTCTTCTACCATAGGACAGATCACATATGCCTGGCGGCCCTCCCGGATCTGACGTTCAATGAAACGATAGGCTTTTGGGCGGTAGGAAGTATCTACAACACAGTTTTTTATAGGAAGCCTTCTTGCCGGCAGTTCGTCGATCACAGAAATATCCAGATCGCCGTACAGAATAATGGCAAGAGTTCTCGGAATAGGGGTTGCGCTCATAACAAGAATGTTCGGAGGATTCCCCCTGGTTGCCAGAGCCTCTCTTTGTTTTACACCAAAACGGTGCTGCTCATCTGTGATCACAAGGGCAAGATCCCGATACTGCACAGCCTCCTGGATCAGCGCATGGGTTCCTATGATCACAGAGGTCTTTCCCTCCCTGATATTTTCATAAATCAGTCTTTTTTCCTTTGCCGTATTAGAACCGGTAAGAAGAACAACCGGAATATCCAGCCCCTGTTCCCGGACAAGTGTCTGAAACGCCTCAAAGTGCTGGCGGGCAAGAACCTCTGTGGGCACCATAAGCGCAGACTGGTATCCGTTTTCAAAGGTCAGGATCATGGCAAGAAAGGCAAGGATCGTCTTTCCGCTTCCCACATCTCCCTGCACCAGCCTGGACATCAGAGACTGCCCGGAAAGATCCCGCTCGATCTCATGCCAGGTATTCAGCTGGGCGCTGGTAAGCCTGTAGGGAAGATTTTCGATCACCTGCTCTGTTGTCCATGTTTTTTCATGGGAAACAGGTTCTCTGCCTCCTCTGTTTTTTCTTTCAGAAGCTGAACAGAAAGAATAAAAAACAAAAACTCGTCAAATACCAACCTTTTTCTCGACACAAGAAGCTCATCCATATTTTTCGGAAAATGAATGGTGCGAAGCGCATAATTAATATCCGAAAGCTGATATTTTTCCTTAATCTCTTCCGGCAGATATTCACTTTTCAGAGACTGCTGTTTCAGAAGCTGATGAAGCAGCTTCACAACTGTTTTATTGGAAAGTCCTGCCGTAAGCCCGTAAACAGGCTGAAGGCTGTGGAGGATCTCCTCATAGGCTGCAGGGGTGAAAATTTCAGGATGTTCCATCTGAAGCTTACCCTGCCGCCTGACCACCCTGCCTCTGAATACAAAAACACTTCCCTTTTTCAGAGTATTTTTCAGATAGGAAGCATTAAACCAGGTAACAGGAAGCCTGCCGCTGCTGTCACATACTGTCACGGAGATTACCTGCTTTCCTCTTACCGGATTTACATAAACGCCGGAACATACTGCAGCGGAGACGGCTTTTACCGTCCCCTCTTTAAGATCTGCAATATCTGCCGGCGTTTCATACTCGTCATAATTCCGGGGATAATACCGGAGAAGGGATTCTGTGTCAGAAATACCTATTTTCTGGAACAGCTTCTCCGTTTTTTCTCCTACTCCTTTCAGAGTTCTTAAACTTTCTCCCATTTTATTCTACAGAAATAATGTAATAATAAATTGGCTGTCCGCCTCTGTTAAGCTCTACCTCGCAGTCAGGATAAAGCTCTTCCACAGCAGCAGCAAGTTCCTCTGCTTTTTCTTCTGATGCGTCTTCTCCGTAATAAATACTGATCACTTCCGCATCCTCTGTCATCATAGCTGAAATGGTCTCCTGTGCAACCTGTTCCTTATCCTTGCCTACAGCGAGAATTCCCTTATCTCCGATACCCATGATATCTCCCTCATGGATTTCTTTGTCATCCAGACGTGTATCACGGACCGCATAGGTGATCTGGCCTGTCTGAACCTTGGCTACTGCCTCTTCCATTTCCTGCGCGTTTTCCTCTGCAGATTTTTCCGGAACAAAGCTGATCATGGCAGTGATTCCCTGAGGAACCGTCTTTGTAGGGACAACAATGATCTTTTTATCCTTTGTCAGATCGCGGGCCTGATTTGCAGCAAGGATAATATTTTTATTATTCGGGAAAATATAAATGGTTTCCGCATTTACCTTTGCAATGGCATTCAGCATGTCCTCTGTACTTGGGTTCATGGTCTGTCCGCCTCAATAAGGTAATCCACACCCAGCTCACGGAAGATCTCTGTAAGTCCGCTGCCTGCAGAAACTGCAATAAAGCCGTTTTCCTTTGGCGGCTCTGCCTCTGCCTGCGCTTTTGCAAGCTTTTCCGCATCCTTGATCAGTCTTTCCTGATGCTCTTCTCTCATATTGTCAATCTTCATTCTGGAAAGAGCGCCATAGGTCAGAGCACGTTCAATAGCCTGTCCCGGATGATTGGTATGCACATGCACTTTAATGATCTCATCGTCTGCAACCAGAACAATGGAATCGCCAATAGAAGTAAGGAATTCTTTAAATTTATGTTCCTCTTCCTCTGAAACAGCCTTGTCCAGAAGAATGATAAACTCTGTACAGTAGCCGAATTTAATATCTGCCTCAGCCTGAGGAGAAATTTTTGTCACAGAAGGTGCACTGCTCTTTTCAAAAACAGAATAGTCGATCTCTTTGCCAAGGAAGCCGTCCATAGCGCCTCTCAGCACTTCCAGAAGGCCCTGTCCGCCGGAATCCACTACTCCCGCCTCTTTCAGAACAGGAGCATTTCCGGAGTTCTGGCAAGAGTTGCCTCTGCATGAGCAAATACCTCCTCAAAAAACGGCTGAAGCTCTTCTGCCTCAGGAGCGATCTCCGCTGCTTTCAGAGCAGCCTCTTTGGCCACAGTAAGAATGGTTCCTTCCTTTGGCTTCATAACAGCCTTGTATGCTGTCTCCACTGCCCGTTCCATGGCTGCGGCAAGGGCCAGGGCATCCAGACTCTCTGCTTTTTTTACACTTTTTGTAAATCCTCTTAAAAGCTGGGAAAGGATAACTCCGGAGTTTCCTCTTGCGCCGCGAAGGGATCCGGAAGAAATAGCTTTTGCCAGAGTTTCCATATCAAATTCTTCCAGAGAGCTTACCTCAGAAGCTGCGGACATGATCGTCATGGTCATGTTTGTTCCTGTATCTCCATCCGGTACAGGGAAAACATTCAGTTCATTGATCCATTCTTTTTTTGCTTCCAAATTTCTGGCACCTGCCAGAAACATTCTGGCCAGTGTTTTTGCATCTATGGTTTTTATACTCACCACAAGTTCCTCCTCATAAACTTAGTCTATTGCACGTACGCCTTCCACATAGATGTTGATCTTTTCAATTTCCATGCCGGTAAAAGCTTCTACCTTATATTTGACATTGCTGACAAGGTTGTCCGCAATCGTGCTGATATTGATACCGTAAGCCACAATCACGTGGAAATTCAGACGGATTTTATTTTCTTCTGTAATGATCACACTGATACCATGTTTCAGACTGTCCCTGTGGAGCAGTTTGACAAGACCATCCTTCATGCTGACTGCAGCCATGCCGATAATGCCGAAGCATTCCACTGCCACACTGCCTGCATAGGTTGCAATCACATCGGTGTCAATCACTATCTGTCCGAGTCCGGAATCTATACGTCCATTCATATAGGTACCTCCATTTTTTTAATATGTATGTATTATAACCTTTTTTCCCGGAAAAGGAATATTATTTTTATATTTTTCCTTTTTTTGCTTGCAAAAGCCTTTTTCATCTGTTAAAATAAAATCTGTTGAAAAAAAGCGTCAAGGAGGTGCTATCATGGCTAAATGTGCAATCTGTGAAAAAGGTGCTCACTTCGGAAATAATGTAAGTCATTCCCATAGAAGATCCAATAAAATGTGGAAATCCAACGTAAAGTCTGTAAAAGTTAAAACTGCTACAGGCGGAGCTAAAAAGATGTATGTATGTACTTCTTGTCTGAGATCCGGAAAAGTTGAAAGAGCATAAAACTCAAACTTAAAAATTCCCCTCGCAAAAGCGTGGGGAATTTTATCTGCAAAACATATGATATCCGCAAAGCAGACAGAGACCTGCTGCGATCACAATAATCACACTTTCCGCGATCAGCATTCCGATCACCATTCCAATCCCTATACAAAAAAGCATCAGTCCCAGAAGTCTTCCCACATCGCACAACCTCTTCTCTTTGGTCTATACTATCTTATGCGGCAAATACTTCCGGGAACACAAATAAAAAGATAAAATCAGATTTCTGTGCCGGTTGTTTCACTGCTGTTTTTTCCTGCGGCAAATCTGTCCACAAAATCCGGAACCATATCAAGAACCTTGGTCAGTCCGTCCTGATTTTTAATATTTACCAGCTTCGTAGTTCCGTTCTGGATCACCAGCACAGCGCTCGGCGTCATCTTTCCGGTCATTCCACCGCCGCCGTTGCTTTTTTTGTCCCCCTCAAAGGCTCCCGCGCCTACGCCGAAGGTAACGTCTACCAACGGAAGGATGATGGTATCGCCTACATGGACTGCCTCCCCCACAACGGTTTTTGCTGAAATAAATGTGTCCAGTCCTTTAAAAAGGGAATTTACCGTGTCCTTAAAATTATTTTCGTTTGCCATTTTCAGACCTCCTTATGCTTCCATCGGCTGATGATATATTTAATATTTTTATTGAAATAAAGCTCTGCCAGCATTTTCACCGGTACAAAGCCGTAGATCCTGCCTTTTATTTTTATATTTCCCTCCAGAATATTCTGATTGTCAAAAACAGGAACAATCTCCACTCTGTTTTTATGGAAGGGCATTGTCATTCCCAGAACTGCAAGAGCGGTTCCGGTTATGGAAGGATCTTCGCTTCCAAAAGTCACCTTCCCCTTTATCTTTTTTGGGAAAATATGATGCATCAGTTTTGCTCCGGTCAAGAACCAGACTCACTGCCTCCTTTGTCCTAGGATACTCAAAAAACTGTCTGTACCAGTCTATCTTATCATAAATCCTCCGGATTGTTAACGGAATTTTGCTGAGCATGGAAGGAAGCTGCGCAAGCCTGTCCATGATTTCTTTTAGTTTGTCCGGAAGTGCTGATATTTTATTCTTGTTTTCAGTCCGGATCTTCTCGTCTGATTCACTGAGATCAGAAGTGCCTGTTTCCGGATCTTTTTTCTGTTTTGCTTCGGCAGAACCATAGGGAATATCCGGTTTCTTTTCCTGCGGCAGGGATATTTCTGTCTCAGGCAGGGATATTTTTGTCTCGGGCAGCGGCTTCTCAGTCGGCTGTTCAGACAAAGGCTTTTCTCTGCCGTTTGCACTTTCCCGGCAGTGGCCTTTTTCTGTTTCCGTTTTTGGAGAAGGCTCAGAACCGGAATCCCAAAAACGCAAAGTTTCTGAGTATTTTTTCCCTGTATTCTTCTGAAAGTAAAGGAAATGCCTCCGAACAGCCAGCTTACACGAACTGCGGCTTCGGTTTCCTTAAAAGAGGACGTTTCTTTTAAAGCCTCGGCGCTGTATCTGACAGGACAGAACAAAAGCAGCAGCAAAACAAGCACTGCCAGTCCCAAAACCGTTCCCAGAAGGATCAATATCAATTTTATCAGCATCCATAAGATATGTAACATGCCTTCACCTGTTTTTTAAATATTTTTCCACCAGGACATCCCCTGTCTCCTCATACACAGTCTGTACGATCATCTGCACCAGTTCCATGGCTTCATCCATGCCCTTTGCCATGCCTACGATCTCAGGACACAGTCTGGCAGCAGTTTCTGGAACAGGGTCACAGCCGGAATGATCTCCAGAATGTTATGAGGTTGTCCGAAAAAGTCACCAGATAAAATTCCGGGCACAGGTTTTCCTGCATCCAGCTTCTCACGGACTGCGCTTTCATCACGTACACTTTCTCCTACGTAATAATGGTCATGCCATTTCAGCATTTAAAGGATTCCCCCTTTTTGATAAATCTAAACAGGGCTGCGTAAAACACAACCCTGTTTATTTTTTGCCCCAGAGTCCCTGACTCCTCATTTCCAGATATTCCTGATACGCCTTCTCCACAATCTGTTTTTCATTGGAAAAACGGAGAAGATGATAAATTTCATGAAACTTGTAATACCCGGAGTCCACAAAAAATTCCTCTCTCTGAGTCTGCTATGATAATTATCAGCCGTCATCAGATACCAGTGAACTTCCTTGGTGACCATATCCTCGGGAACTGTAAAATTGTAATGACTTTTGCCTACATATTTTACAATAGAAGCGTTTACATCTGCTTCCTCCTTGACCTCCCTAAGCGCCGTCTGGATATGGGTCTCTCCCTTTTCAACGGTTCCCTTTGGCAATACCCAGCCTTCATATCTGTTTCTGTAAGATTTGTATAAAGCCAGTATTTTTCCACGATAAATTACCACACCGCCACAGCTCGTTGCTTCTATCATCTGCAAGTCCCTCCTGTAATGCGTGTGAATGATATTTCAAACTGGATATAGTATAACTCTTTTTGCCTCTGCTGGCAACTGTTTGTTCCGGTCAGTTGTAGTAATAAGCGTTAAAAAGCTGAGAGGCGATCGGCACAGCAGCCTCGCTTCCGGTACCTCCTCCTTCAACGATCACTGCAACCGCAAGATCCGGATCATCCACATTGGAATATCCGATAAACCAGGAATGACTGGAGCCGTTTTCATCATATTCGGCGGAACCGGTCTTTCCTGCCGCCGTATAGCCCTGTCCGGAAAGAGCAGAGGCGGTTCCGTATTCTACAACATCTTTCATCAGCTCTCCCAGCATCACTGCCTCATTTTTTGTCATGAGACGTTTATACACCTCCGGAGCAGTTTCATCTACCTGATCTCCTGTATTGTTTACTACTCTGTCAATCAGATACGGCTTCATAAGCACTCCGTTGTTTGCAATAGCGCAGGTGATCATTGCCATATGGGCAGGGGAAACAAGGGTGTTTCCCTGACCGATGGAGGTCTGCATGGTAAGAGGGATTCCTGACTTTCCGTTCAGGCTGAAGGTACTTTTTTTGTAGGAGGCAAGGGGAAGCTTTTTATTAAAAAGCAGATCCTCGCTTGTTTCCAGCAGAGATCCTCCTCCCAGATCCAGCCCCATCTGCGCAAATGCACAGTTGCAGGAGCTGGCAAAGGCCGAGTAAAAATCCTCCTGTCCGTGGACTGTCCCGTTATAGCACTGAATGGTATGATCTTCTTTTGTAATACTTCCCTCACAGACATAGGAATATCCGTTAAAGCTTCCATGTTTTCTGAAATAGTCAAGAGCTGTCACCACTTTGAAGGTAGATCCCGGCGGATACTGTCCCTGGGTGGCTCTATTTAAAAGACTGGAGTTTGTCTCATCACTGACCAGCCATTCCCAGTTTTCTTCAATGGAGTTGGGATCAAAATCCGGTTTGCTGACCATGGCAAGTATCTTTCCTGTAGAAGGCTCCATGCAACCACAGCCCCTCTTCTGTCCCCCAGAGCATTATAGGCGGTTGTCTGCAGGTTTGCGCTCAAAGTGGAGATCACGGTATCTCCCATATTTTTTCTTCCCAGAAATTCATTTTTCATCTGGTTCAGGAAAAACTCATGAGAGGTCAGAAGCTGAAAGTTTGCCTCTGACTCCAGTCCGCTTTTTCCGTTGGAATCATATCCGATCACATGGGCAAACACATTTGCATAGGGATAGATCCTGTCCTCAGTACCGTCATCATAAACATCCGTCCTGGCAAGAATTTCTCCCTCAGAAGAAAGAATCTGTCCTCTTACCACCCGGTCCGAAAAGGTGTCCTGTCTGGTGTTGTACGGACTGTTGATAAAGTCTTCGCTTTTTACCACATTAAAATATACAAGATATCCGATCATTGCCATAAAAACAGCCACAAAAAACCAGGATACAAATGTATATTCTCTGTTTCTGGCACGTCTTTTTTTAGATATCTCTCGCTCTGCGCGCTTCCTCTCTTGCTCGAATTCTCTGCGCTGCTTCTTTTCTGCGTCTCTCAAATTCCTCGTCCTCGTCTTCTCTTAAAATATACAGTCCCTGGATAATGGCAAGCATCAGGATCGTACTCATTACAGAGCTTCCTCCGTAACTTACCAGCGGCAGGGTAACGCCTGTCATAGGAATAAACTTGGTAGCTCCGCCAATAGTGAGGATGACCTGAAATGCATATTCTGTTCCCAGTCCCAGAGCAATCAGTTTGTAAAACGGATTTTTGATCCTGAGAGCAATATTTACGATCATCAGGAAAAAGCTCATACATACCAGGATCAGACAGATTGCAAAAATCCCGCCCAGTTCCTCACAGATAGCGCTGAAAATAAAGTCATTTTTTACAACCGGAATAGACTCCGGCGAACCCTGGCAAAGTCCCATGCCGAACCAACCGCCTGTTCCGATGGCAAACAGTGACTGGACGATCTGATAGCCCTCGTTCTGATAAACAGCCATCGGATCTCTCCATGCGCTGACTCTCTGGCGCACATGACCGAAAAGGAAGTATGCCACCACTGCCCCAAGGCTTCCCCCCGCCAGTCCAAGTCCCAGATACTGAGGCTTTTTTGTGGAAACATAGAGCATTACAAGATAGGCGGCAAAAAAGATCACCGCGCTTCCAAGATCTCTGGAAAGCACCAGGATGCCCACATGAAGAGCCGCCACTACAGTTGCCTGCACAACCGTGCGAAAATCGTTTGCTCTGGAAAACAGAGAGGCTGTAAAAACACAAAGGTAATTTTAATAACCTCAGAGGCTGAATTCCCATCAGAGACAGTTTTGCTCCGTAGCTTGTTCTTGCAAGAAGAAAAACTGCCGCAAGCAGGATGATGCCCACTCCTGCGTAAAGCCAGGTAAGCCTTCGGAAAAATTTCATTTTCCGGATCATAACCGGAATGATCAGCGCGATTCCGCTGGCTGCCGCCGCGATCACAAGCTGTTTCGTGGCTGTGGCGATATCCAGTCTGCAAAGCATGATAAATCCCACGCTTAAAAGCATACACATATTGTTCAGAAGAAGCAGGGATGCCTTTTTGTAAAAAATCCTGTACAGGATCTGCACCGCTGCAAAAACACCATCATTCAACATAAAAAACAATCACCTGAAAATTAAAGGTTTTCAGATAGATCACCAGAAATGCAGTGAAATCCATAAAAAAGATCAGTACCATCTGCTGGCGCAGAAGTTCGTTTCTCTCAATCTCATCCTGCTGGCGCACTGTGTAAAAACAGTGAAAGGTATAAATGATCATCAGCGTCAGGATCAGATACTTTGATAATTCAACAATTACATTAATCATATGCCTTATTCGGCTCCTCTTTTAAAATGTCCCTTTGTAAACTCACGGGCAGAAGCTTTTTTTTCCGTAAACATATACGTCCAGAAACTCTCTGACGATTTCCTTTGTCTCCTTTGCAGATTCCAGAGTAAAGGAAAGTCTGAGAGATGCTGTTTTAAGTTCCTTTACCTTTTGGCTTTCATTTAAAAGTCCATAAGGGATGCTGTTATAAATAATATTATAACAGAACTCTTTTTGGTCTGTAGTTCCGGTTTTCCAGGGATAGCAGACGCAGGCGCATGGAAATTCCTTATCATATCTGTCCTTTAACACCATATGCGCTTCTTTTCTGTCACACTGAAAAGTGTTCTTGTGCACACACTGGGCAGACAGCATCAGAGGAATATAACCATAAATAATAAACTCACTGTCCCGGTTTGTTCTGTGGCGCAGCTCCTTTTCATTTAATTCCAGAGGAACAGTATTTCTCAGAATCCCCTCGTCTTTCCAGAACGCGCAGGCTTCATCATTCCAGGTATAAAGAGACGCATCTGCCACACAATATTTCTGAAGCCCCTCTTCTCTCAGCATTCCATAGGCTTCCAGATTTCTTACCAGAAAGCCTTTCATTCCCATGGAAAGCCAGGTCAGAGCCTTTTTTCGATACTCTTCCGGCATTTTCCCACGGGTGATCCGCGGAAGAGAAAGGTACAGTTCTTTTTCCTTCTGAAGTCCCTGTTCCATACAGGTTTCCATCACATCAAAAGGCAGATAAAGGCCTGTGATCTCCGGACTGTTCATAAGGACCTCTGCCTGTTCCGGTTTCTCGCAGGAGGCATAGATACCCAGTGGATCCTCTGATCTGACTCCGGGCTGTATCTTCGCTTCTTCCCCCCGGAGAATCTTTTCCGGAGCTTCTCTTTTGTATTTTTCAAGAAACTCCTGCTCCAGCTGTGCAAGGGCAGTTCTTCTCAGTTCATTTAAAACCTTTACAGGCACAAAAATATTTCCGTCGGACTGAATATCAAGACTGTCCCAGACAAATTCTGTGTTTCCCAGTTTTTCCATTTGCTGGCGGATCCGCGCTTCTTCACGGGATGCTCTCTGGCATACTGAACCTCCCCCGCTGATACAACAGTCTCTGTATCCTTCAGAGAAACCTGAAGCACTGCAGGGCTTTCCGGATACAGCATCAGTGTTCCGTTTATTTTTTCCTTTTTCTGCTTCAGAGGCACAGAGATATCTCCTGTTTTTTATGATTGGAAAAAGCCACCATGGAAGGGCCGTTCTGCTGTTTATAATATCCGGAGCAGGAACCGCCTCTGTTAAACACCTCCAGAAGATATTTCCGGTCCTGAGCATCCACCTGATAGGAATCCGGATTTTTCTTTAGTATATCCAGATACTTCCGGTAAATTCCCGTAACTGCAGCTGTATATTCCGGCTGCTTCATTCTTCCTTCGATTTTAAGGGACATCACTCCTGCATCCAGGATTTCCGGAAGAATATCAAGGGTACAGATGTCTTTCAGGCTCAGAGGACAGGTTTCTTTCCCTTTAAATCCTCCCTGCTGCTCCCTTACCTGATAAGCAAGGCGGCAGGCTGAGCACATCTTCCCCGGTTTCCGCTTCTTCCTCCGATCATACTGCTCATAAGGCACTGACCGGATATGCTGTAGCAGAGCGCCCCGTGTATAAACGCCTCAATCTCAATAGGGCTTTCTCTGTGCATGGAAGCAAGCTCCTCAAGCGTCAGTTCACGGGCAGGAACCACACGGGTTACTCCCTGCTGCTCCAGAAACCGCATTCCCTTCGGTCCGGTAACAGCCATCTGCGTACTTGCATGAATGGGCAGATCCGGAAAGTTTCTCCTGATAAAACGCAGAACTCCCATATCCTGAACGATCACCGCATCCAGTCCTTCCAGATAAGATGGAAGAAGGGAATCATAAAGCCGCTCCTTCAGCTCTCTGTTTTTCAGCAATGTGTTTACTGTAAGATATAATTTTTTCCCATGAAGATGGGCTGTACGCACAGCGCGGATCAGCTCCTCCTGGGTAAAATTCTTCGCATAAGCCCTGGCGCCGAAATCGGGACCGCCTACATACACCGCGTCCTGCCCCTGCTCCCAGGGCTGCCTCAAAGGCTTCATAGGAACCTGCAGGCGCCAGAAGCTCTGTTTTATTCATATCTGTCATAATCCCTCACTTCTCTTTTCTGCTGTACAGAACCTGTTTTCAGAATCCCTGAAAACAGACAAAGGGGACTACCGAAGCAATCCCCCTCTGACTTTTACTTTAGTAATGACTCAATTTCGCCTTCCAGCTCTTTGATCTTCCCTTCCATCAGGATACGCTGGTGCTCTGACTCCTGCTGGTGTTTTTCTGTTTCCTCCATTTTCATACGGAGGGCGATCAGTTCATGCTTTAACTCATACATTTCCTGATCCTTCTGCTGAAGATCCTGTTCAAAAATTTCTGCCTGCTTTTTTGCCTTAAAATAATCGTCTGTAATATTCAGGCTGAGCAGAGTATGCTTTGTTTCCATTGGCTGCCTGGAATAACCCGGCATTTCACTGAGCTCCGCAATTTTATTATTTATGTAAGACGCTACCTTCTGAAAATACTCCTCTGATTCATAGCCTCCCAGAGTGATGATTTTTCCCCCGATCACTACCTGTGCCGTATTCTTGACTGCCATACAAAGCCTCCTGTGTATATAAAATTTCCCTGATTTTCCATTAAAGTTCCTGTCTCATTTTCCTTCAGAATCACGGTTTCCCGGAGACAGAAAAAATCATTCATATTTTATTATACCCGAAACCTGTCGAAAAGTATAGAATTTTTTATGAAATCTTCTCATAGCCCAGATGACTGTAGGCAAGGGGCGAGGCCATACGCCCTCTTGGCGTGCGGTTTAAAAAGCCGTTCTGAAGAAGATATGGCTCATACACATCCTCCAGTGTACCGGAATCTTCTCCAATAGCTGCAGCCAGTGTTTCCAGCCCCACCGGGCCTCCTTTGAAGTTTACGATCAGAGTTTTAAGGATCCGTCTGTCGATCTTGTCAAGCCCGTACTGATCCACTTCCAGAAGATCCAGGGCAAAAACAGCCACCTCATAGGTGATCTTCCCGTCATATTTTACCTGAGCAAAATCCCGGACACGCTTTAAAAGCCGGTTGGCAAGTCTTGGCGTTCCCCTTGACCGTTTGGCGATCTCCGCCGCCCCCTTCTGGTCGATCTCCACTTCCAGTACCTGCGCGGAACGGAGAATAATTGTTTCCAGCTCTTTATGATTATAAAATTCCAGATGATGCATCACGCCGAAACGGTCACGGAGAGGCGCAGATAAAAGACCTGCTCTTGTGGTCGCTCCCACCAGTGTGAACTTGGGCAGATCCAGACGGATAGAGCGGGCAGACGCTCCCTTTCCGATCATAATGTCAATGGCAAAATCCTCCATGGCAGGATAAAGAACCTCCTCTACCTGCCGGTTCAGTCTGTGGATCTCATCCACAAAAAGAATATCTCCCTCCTGAAGATTATTAAGGATCGCCGCCATTTCACCCGGCTTTTCTATGGCAGGTCCTGAAGTAACCTTCATATGCACTCCCATCTCATTTGCAATGATTCCGGACAAAGTTGTTTTTCCCAGTCCGGGAGGGCCGTAAAAAAAGCAACGTGATCCAGCGCATCCTTTCGCTGTTTTGCTGCTTCTATATAAATTTTCAGTGTTTTTTTTGTTTTTCCTGACCAATGTACTCTTCCAGTGTCTGAGGCCTTAAATTTCCCTCCAGAGGAAAGTCCTCTTCTGTTACATCGGTGGTGATCATTCTTTTTTCCATATAAACTCCTACAGATTTTTGAGGGCTGCTTTCAGAATGGCTTCCACATCATCCGGCGGCACATCTGTTACTTTACGTACTGCCCGCAGGGCATCCGTACTGCTGTAGCCCAGCGCAACCAGTGCTTCCACCGCCTCTTTGCTTCCATCCAGGATATTTGTCCCTGAAATGCTGCCGCCTCCTGCTCATGGGCAAGCTTCTTCTCAAAAGCATCCTCCAGCTTCAGCTTGTCTTTCAGTTCCAGGATCAGCTTCTGAGCCGTCTTCTTTCCAATGCCCGGAGCTTTGGAAATGGTTTTTGCATCATCCGATAAAACAGCAAATCTCAGTTCATCTGCCGTAAGCCCTGCGAGAACCCCAAGCGCCGCCTTTGGGCCGATTCCGTTGACGCCCAGAAGAAGCCGGAACATCTGAAGATCATCCTTGCTTAAAAAGCCAAAAAGCTGCATGGCATCCTCTCTCACATGGAAATGCGTATGTATCTTTACCTGTCCTTCTTTTCGGACTGCCTGTTCAATGGCAGAGCCTGTCATAAAAATCTCATAGCCGATCCCGCCTGCCTCTACGATCACTGAGGTTTCTGTGGAATCCACTACTGTGCCATATATAAATGAAATCATAAGCTGCCGCTCCTGTGCTTGATTTTTCCTGTATCGATTTATGATATCACAGTTATCGCAAAAAAGCAAACATCTATTCGAGAAATCTCCCTCATCCTCCGGCGTCCGTAAAGGTTCATACAGAATGCGCTGCTCTCCCGGTAATACAAAATCCCGGTGCAGAGTTTTATCTGTAAACCGGGATCTTACTGTATGTACAACAGTCTTATATTTTTTACAGGATCACGCCTCTGGGGCAGACTTCCTTACATGCGCCGCAGTTGGTGCATTTTTCATAATCAATATGAGCACAGAAATCTGTTACGGTAATAGCGCCGTTCGGACAGGTTTTCTCACATTTTTTACAGCCGATACATCCCACCTCACAGGCAGAAGTAACAGCTTTTCCTTTATCATGAGAACTGCAGCCCACAAAGGTGGTCTGGGTATAGGGAACCAGCTCGATCAGATGATTCGGACATTTGGCAACACATTTGCCGCAGGCCTTGCACTTCTCCTTATCTGCCACAGCCACACCGTTGATAATGTGGATGGCATCAAAGGGACAGGCCTTTACGCAGCTTCCGAATCCCATACAGCCATAGGAACAGCTTTTTGCACCGCCGCCCGGGATAAAGGCCATCATCTCACAGTCCTCAACACCGGTGTATACAAAATCGCTTTTTGTTTTTTCACAGGTTCCGGTACATTTTACAAACGCAGTCTGACGGACCGTTTCCACAACCTCCTGTCCCATGATCCTGCGATCACTTTTCCTACTGCATCTCCGCCTACCGGACAGCCGTTAACCGGCGCCTCTCCTTTGGCGATCGCCGCAGCCAGGCCGTCGCAGCCGGGGAAGCCGCATCCGCCACAGTTATTTCCCGGAAGGGCCTCACGGACAGCCACCTCTTTTTCATCTGTTTCCACTGCAAATTTCTTTCCGGCAACTCCAAGAAAAATGCCGATAAAGAGGCCCACTGCCGCAACTACAACAGTTGCTACGATAATTGCTCCGATATTCATATTTACGCCTCCTTAGATCAGTCCTGAAAATCCGAAAAACGCGATTGCCATCAGTCCTGCTGTAATAAGAACAATAGGAAAGCCGCGGAAGGATTCCGGAATGTCATTGTACTCGATTTTTTCACGGATACCTGCCATTACGATAATGGACAGAGTAAAGCCTACTGCTGTGGCAAAACCGTTTACAGTGCCCTGAAGGATATTGTAGTCCTTCTGTACATTGATAAGGGCCACACCCAGAACAGCGCAGTTGTAGTGATCAGAGGAAGATAAACTCCCAGAGCCTGATAAAGAGAAGGCATTGCCTTTTTCAGGAACATTTCCACAAACTGAACAAGGGCTGCAATAATCAGAATGAACACAATGGTCTGCAGGTACTCCATATGAGTGGGAACCAGAATAAACTGATAGATCACACTTGTAACAAAGGAAGAAAGCGTAATAACAAAGATTACGGCTCCTCCCATGCCTGCTGCGGTTTCTGTTTTTTTGGAAACGCCCAGGAACGGACACAGTCCCAGGAACTGGCTGAGGACCACGTTATTTACAAGTGCAGAACCTACAATGATAAGCATTAATTCTTTCATTAATGTTTACCTCCTTTGCACATGGTATTTCCGCAGGAAGCACAGGCTCCGCCGCACTTGTCCGGATTACTCGGATCAATCCCGCGCTTTGCCGCGCCGATCTTGAATTTGTTCTGAAGAGCTGCCAGAAGAGCCAGAACAAAAAATGCTCCCGGAGCCAGAATAAAGATTGTAACCGGCTCATATCCCATTTTTCCGGCTGCAGCATCTGCCAGCGGCAGAATCTGCTGACCGAAAAGCTGTCCTGCGCCGATCAGCTCTCTGACTGCGCCGATACAGGTAATACTTAACGTAAATCCAAGCCCCATTCCGATACCGTCAAAAAGTGATGGGATCGGAGGATTTTTGGATGCATATGCTTCCGCACGGCCAAGAATGATACAGTTTACAACGATCAGAGGAATATATAATCCCAGAGATGCATAAAGACCCGGAAGGAAGCCTTCCAGAAGCATCTGTACAATAGTTACAAAGGATGCCACAACAACAATAAATGCGGGCATACGCACACCGTCCGGAATAAATTTGCGCAGCAGGGAAATCAGTAGATTGGATGCTGCAAGAACGGCTGTGGTGGTCAGTCCCATTCCGATGCCGTTCACTGCTGAAGTGGTAACTGCCAGTGTAGGGCACATACCAAGCATCAGCACAAAAGTAGGATTTTCTTTAATAATACCGTTGATCAGACGTTCTGATGGTGTATTTGCTTTCATTGTTCTCCTCCTTCCATGTACTGAAATGCGGCAAGGCCTGCGTTTACTCCGTTGGTTACAGCATTGGTGGTGATTGTCGCGCCGCTGATGGCATCAATTTCATCTTCTGATGCTGCTCCTGTTTTGGTGTATTGGAATTTTTCCACCTTTTTATCCCGGAACTGATTTTTAAAATCATCTGTGTCTGCCTTCATTCCAAGACCTGCAGTTTCACTGATCGACAAAATAGAGATTCCATTCAGTGTACCGTCTTTCTGTACGCCCATGGCGAACTGAATGTCTCCGCCATAGCCCTCGGAGGTTGTCACAGTAAACGCATATCCGATCTCATTGTCAGAAGCGTCAAAGGCTGTCATTACTTCATCAATGGTCTGCGCGCCGTAGCCGCTGTCACTGAGTACGCCGGCCAGCTCCTGTGTCTTATCTCCCAGTTCAACTTCCCCAAAGCTGTCTGCATCCGGAAAAACAGATTTATAGGCTTCCTGTTTTGCTTCATCTTCTGCTCTGCAATAGGATCCGCAGTAATATCCTGAACCACTCCCAGAGCCAGACCTGCAACGAGGGTGATGACAGTAATGGAAATCGTGTCTTTTACAATACTCATGATTTTTTCCCTCCTTTTCCAAATGCAGCAGGATAGGTTGCTTTTTCAATAAGCGGAACCAGAAGGTTGCAGAAAATGATCGCATAGGAAACACCTTCTGCAGAACCGCCAAACAGACGGAACACTGCAGTTACCACGCCAAGGCAGCAGCCGTATACAAGCTGTCCCTTAAAGGTAATGGCGTTGTCACATAATCGGTTGCCATAAACCATGCTCCAAGCATCAGACCGCCGCCGAACAGATGACTTAACAGATAATTTACATCAAATCCCATTCCTGTGCACAGCATATAGATGATCACAAACACAGAAAAACTGCCGATATATGTAAGCGGGATCTTCAGGTCGATCACCTTAAATACAAGAAGGATCACTGCGCCGATAAGGATCGCAAGAGCGGAAGTCTCTCCGATGGTTCCCTGGATATTTCCAAAAAACAGATTCTGTACCGGTACAGAGGTACCTTCTACAAATCCCTGGGTTTTCAGAGCTGCCAGAGGAGTGGCTCCTGTGACAGTATCCACAACTCCCCGGAAATGATCTGACACTGCAAAGTCTGTCATTCTTCCTGCAAAGGAAATCATCAGGAAACACCTTCCTGCAAGAGCCGGGTTCATAAAGTTCTGTCCCAGTCCGCCAAAAAGCTGTTTTACTACAATAATAGAAAATGCGCTTCCCAGAACCGGCATCCACAGCGGGATCTGCGCCGGCATGTTCAGAGCAAGAAGAAGTCCTGTAACAACTGCGCTGAAATCCTTTACTGTATTTGGTTTGTGCATAAAATGATCATAGAGCCATTCAAAAATAACGCTGGATGCCACTGTTACCGCAACAACAAGGAATGCACGAAAACCAAAATTCCAGATTCCGAACAGTGTTGCAGGAAGAAGCGCGATCACTACCAGCTGCATGATTCTGCTTGTTGTCATACCATCTCTTACGTGAGGATTGGATGACACATTATACTTTTGTTCCATTGGTTTACCTCCCCTATTTCTTTCTGCGGCTGGCAAGAACCATTTTCCGCATGGATTTGATGCTCTGAGTCAGCGGTCTCTTTGCAGGGCATACATAGCTGCAGCAGCCGCATTCACAGCATTCCATTCCGTTTAATTTTTCAAATCCTGCCATATCCCCTCTTTCTGCCAGTGTGGCAAGACGGCAGGGAGAACACGTCCCGGACAGACGCGCACACAGCGTCCGCAGTTAATGCAGGCTGTCATCTGTTTCTGTGCCTCTGAAACAGCATCCTTTCCAGACAGAGGAACGCAGATGTTGTTTTTACACATGGAACATGAAGGTCAAACATGGCAAATCCCATCATAGGACCGCCTGAGATTACTTTTGCAGCGCCTGTTTTCAGTCCGCCTGCGGCTTCGATCAGCTCCTCCATATTTGTTCCTGTAAGAACCGTAAAGTTTTTTGGACTGGCAATGGCATCTCCTGTCACTGTCACAATCCTGTTCATAACCGGACGTCCAGAATAACCGCTTTATAAACAGCCACAACTGTATCTACATTATCCACCACGCAGCCTGCATCTGCCGGAAGCATGGAGGAATTGATCTCTCTTCCGGTGGTGGCATAGATCAGAGTACGCTCGCCGCCCTGAGGATATTTTGTCATAACCTCTTTCACTTCAATTCTGGAATGTCCCTTTACCAGTTCACGGAGCTTTGCAATACAGTCCGGCTTATTATCTTCAATGCAGATATAGCCTTTTGCATGATCAAAAAGCTTCAGCATTACCTCAAGACCCGCAACGATCTTGTCCGGTTCTTCCAGCATTCTCCGGTAATCACTGGTCAGATAAGGTTCGCACTCCGCCCCGTTTACCAGAACATATTCAATCTTATCCGGCTCCTTCGGAGACAGCTTCACATGAGTAGGGAAACCGGCTCCTCCCATTCCTACAACGCCGCCTTCACGGATCCTTGCTATGATCTCCTCTTTTGACAATTCAGAAAGCTCTGCTGCCTGGAATGCTGTCTCTTCATACTGCTGGTCGTTTTCTATGATAATGGAATCCGCCATACTTCCCGCAGCAGTCAGTCTTTTTTCAAAGCCCTTTACGGTTCCTGAAACAGAAGCGTGCAGAGGTACGGATACAAATCCGTTGGCTTCTGCAATCTTCTGTCCTGCCAGGACCCGGTCACCTTTGTTCACACAGGGAACAGACGGAGCTCCAATATGCTGAGACAGCGGATAAACCATCTCTCCTTTTGGAAGATACTTTTCAATCGGACTGTTTTTGGACAGTTCCTTGCCCTCATAGGATGAATCCCACCCTTAAAGGTAAGTTTTCCCATATCTATTTCCTCCTTTTGCAAGTTATTTTTTATCTTTCTTATGGCGCATACGGTATCCACGATTCAGATGAGGATAAGCTTCAGGAAACGTCTGGTATTTCCCTTTGTTCTGTTTACCAGCGTTTTTCTGTAAGCCCGGAGCTCTTCTGTGAATTCTTTCTGGAATGCAAGACGCTTTTCGCTTAAAATCCTGAGAGCTTCTGAATCTTCCAGCTTTTCTCTGAGAAGTTCAGGAGAAGCACCTTTGGGAAGCTCCAGCGATTCCAGTTTCACATTTAGCCTCAGCATAAGCTCCACCCGCTTCTTTTCCAGATCCTGCTCCCAGTAAGGAATTCTCTCCTTCAAATGGAAGGCTGCAGATGCGGAACGGCAGAAATCACACAGATACCCCGCTGCTATTACGCATACTGAGATTTTTCCGACATACACCGGATAAAGAGCAACCAGTTTCTCTACAAGCGGATGCAGAACCCTGAACAGAAGAACTGTCAGAACTCCCCATCCCAGAGAAACTCCCAGGCAGATACGTCCCTGAAAATTAAATTTCTGGTCACTGTAATCCCACCAGGAGGTATGAAAAATACTCTCCATCAGAACCGCCGTAATATATTCCAGCACTGTGGCAACCACAATGCCCCCTAAGAACAAAAGCAGCACATGATTTTCTATCGGCTTCAGAATCAGATAAACAGATATTGCCCCAAAGCCATAGATTGTACAAAAAAGGCCCGCTGACAAAGCCTCGGTTCACAAACTCTCCATGCTTTGTAGAAACATAAAAGGTTTCCCATACCCAGCCCAAAAAGCTGTAAATAAAAAACCAGTTTAAAATATGGTAAAGATCTGTTCCGTTAATTGTCAGATTCCACATAATCATCCCGTCTTTCTGTTTTAAATTCCTGTTTCAGACAAACATCTGCTGATGTTCCGTTACAATCCATCTGACCTTCGGTGATGGCATTTTGCCTGAATGTCCCGGGAGCTTTGCATATATATGCCAAAATGCCCGGAGGAAGCATGCCTATCTGAACAGTAACGATGTTTATACTATAACTCAATTTATGAAAAAATTCACTATTATTTTTTTATTTTTTTGTGTATAATTAAGTACAATCACGAAAGGAATGAAAAAATATGATTGTTAAAAAAATGCCTATTTTACAAGGGTTTCCGGACTTCGAGACTGTTAAAAAATTATCGAATTCCGTCTCTTTCGACTGTGGAAACGCCCCTGTTTTTTATGATATCGAAACCACCGGACTATCACGATATTCCACTTTTTTATATTTGATTGGCGCGGTAATGCAGGAAAATAACAAATGGTTTCTCCATCAGTGGATGGCGGAAAAAGAGGATGAGGAACCTGAAATTCTTTGTGAATTTTTTAATTTTCTGACTTCTGCAAGCTCCACAATCCAATATAATGGCAGACGATTCGATCAGCCGTATCTGGAAGCGCGTTACAAAAAACACAATCTGCCCTCTCCCTTCGGAAATCTCCCTGTCCTGGATCTGTATCAGGAACTGAAGCCCTGTAAAGATCTCCTGAAGCTGGAACGAATGAAACAGCCGGATCTGGAAGAATTCCTGGGGCTGGACTCCCGCCTCCACTGCGATGGCGGACAGTGCATTCGTCTTTATAAATCCTACATAAAAAATCCAAAGGCCGAGCCTGAACAGACCATCCTCGGTCACAATCAGGAGGATCTCCTGGGACTTGGCAGCATTTTTTCCATGCTCGGATACCGGGTTCTGATGGAAGCAATTATCAGCCTCTGAAAGCGGAAACAGATGAAGACCGGATGATCCTTCTTTCCGGCTTCCGGCTCCTGTGCCAAAACCCGTCTCCAAAAAGGGAACAGATTTTTATATTACTGTCCGGGATCAGGAAGGAGCTCTTCTGGTCACTTCCACAGATCAGAAAATACGCCAGTACTACAGAGATTACAAAGCCTATGATTATATTCCCGGAGAAGATACCGCCATGCCCAGACAGTTAAGTCAGTACATGGACAAAAGTCTGACGGATTCCCGCCACTCCGGAAACCTGTTATTACCTGGTTTCCCTGCAGCGAAGCTTCCTGAACAATCCGGAAAAACAGGCGCAGTATCTAAAAAGTACCCTTCCATGCCTTCTCAGCTTTTAGAAATTCCGAGGCCATAAACCGTCTCCTGTGTCTCAGATCATATTCTGTATGCATCCGGAGGCATTCTCACAAAAATTTTTATGTACCAGAAAGGTCAGTACCGAACGCACTCCTTTCTCGGTAAAGAAAGAAAAAAGGATCATTTCAGTCTGCCATATACGCATAACTGCAATGATCCTTTTTGTTAATTCAGTTTATCTTCTGTATTCAGACTGACAAAGCAATTCTTCTTATGCCTCTTCGCCTTCTGCTTCCTCTGCAGCCGGAGCTTCCAGAGCTTTCATGCTGAGGCTAATCTTTTTGTCTTCGCCGTTGAAATCAACAACCTTTGCCTGAATTTCCTGGCCGATGGAAAGTACGTCAGACGGTTTGGCAACATGCTCTCTGGAAATCTGAGAAACATGAAGCAGTGCGTCGATTCCAGGTGCAAGCTCTACGAAAGCACCGAAATCTGTCATACGTGCAACTTTTCCTTCTACTATGTTGCCTACTGCAAATTTCTCAGCAGCAGTCAGCCACGGATTTTCTTCCGGAAATTTCAGAGAAAGAGCAATCTTATCTCCGTTGATCTCTTTGATCAGAACTTTAACTTCTTCACCAACAGTAAATACCTTCTTCGGATTCTCTATCTGCCCCAGGACATTTCGGAAATATGAAGAAGACCGTCAGCTCCGCCAAGATCGATGAATGCACCAAAATCTGTTACATTCTTAACAACACCTGTTACAGTATCGCCTGCATGGATTCTCTCCATAAGCTCTTTCTGCTTCTCAGCTTTTTCTGCAAGAAGAAGCTGTTTACGGTTACCGATAATGCGGCGTCTTCTCGGATTGAACTCTGTGATAACAAATTCAATCTCCTGATCTGAGTATTTGGACAGATCTCTCTCGTAAGTATCAGATACAAGGCTTGCAGGAATAAATACTCTTGCTTCCTCAACGTTTACACAAAGACCTCCGTCCAGTACCTGAGTTACAGGCGCTTTCAGGACTTCCTGAGACTCGAATGCAGCTTCCAGACGTTTGTTGCCTTTTTCAGCAGCAAGTCTCTTGTATGTCAGGATAACCTGACCTTCACCGTCGTTCACTTTAAGAACCTTGGCTTCCATTGTGTCACCTACGTGTACAACGTCTGCAAGTACAAGGGAGCTGTCGTTGGAATACTCGCTCCTGGTGATAATACCGTCTGCTTTATAGCCGATATTCAGGATAATCTCATCCTCTTTTACGTCGATGACAGTACCCTGCACGATCTCTCCATTTCTGATAGTTTTTACGGAATCTTCCAGCATCTGTTCAAAACTTAATTCTGACATGTTCTTGAACCTCCTCAATAATTTTCTTTGGGGTGGACGCCCCTGCTGTAATACCTACATAACTACTGTGATGGAACATTTCAGAATCCAAGTCTACAGGTGTTTGTATATAGTAAGTATTTTCACATTCCTCTTTACATATTTCAAACAGCTTTTGAGTATTGGAACTATGTCTGCCGCCGATGACAAGCATAGTGTCTACCTCTCCGGCTATGGACTGTGCTTCTTTCTGCCGTTCTTCGGTAGCATTACAAATAGTGTTTAAAATATTGTCAATATTTAAAACATTATTATCATACCTCTTTTTGCAGAGAATTTCAACTAATTCTTTAAATTTGTTGTAATTAAATGTCGTCTGCGAAACAATGCAGGGTATTCGCCCCGGATCCGGGACAAAATTTTCTGCATCCTCTCTGTTTCTGAGAACAGTACAGGAACCCTCGCACCATCCGCAGATCCCTTTTACCTCCGGGTGGGAAGGATCTCCAAATATGATAATCTGTTTTCCGGCCCTGCTTTCCCGTTCCACGATCCTGTGTATCTTCAGAACAAAAGGACAGGTTACGTCTACGAAGGAAATTCCCGCAGTCTTCAGCATATCATAAATCCTGCGGCCCACGCCGTGGGAACGGATCACAACCGTCCCTTCACGAAGCTTCGGAATGTCCTCTTCCGAGATCACGGTAACGCCTTTTTTTTTCAAAATCCGAGACAACCTCTTCATTATGGATGATCGGACCCAGCGTATAAATAGGCGAAACTCCGTTCTCAATAAGCTCGTACACCTTGTCCACCGCTCTTTTTACACCAAAGCAGAAGCCAGCTGTTTTTGCGGTCTTAACTTTCATTTTTTTCCAACCTTGTCTGATAATATCACTTTTCATGAAAATCTGTAAAATACGTTTTACCACTTCCTCAATGGTCATTTCAGAGGAATCTACCAGAACCGCATCCTCAGCCAGCTTAAGGGGAGAAATTTCCCTGTTCATATCACGACTGTCACGCTCTTCAATATCTTTTCTGATCTCTTCCAGGTCACAACACAGCCTTTTTCCTGGAGCTCCAGATAACGGCGCTTTGCTCTTGTAAAAGAGCTGGCAGTCAGATAGATCTTCACCTCTGCATTGGGAAGGATCGTAGTACCGATATCTCTTCCATCCATAACCACGTTCATGGAAGCGGCAAGCTTCCTCTGAAGGTCAAGAAGCTTTTCCCTCACCCTTGGATTTGCAGAGCTTACAGAAGCCATATTGCCTACCTCTTCTTTCCTGAGAAACGGATTCACGTTCTCCCCGTTTAAAAGAACGATCTGTTCTCCGTTTTTATACTCTATGGATATTTCCGCTCCCTGGCAGGCCTCTCCGATCTCATCCGGATTTTCTCTGTTTACATTCCGGCGAAGAAGGTAAAGAGCCATTGCCCTGTACATGGCACCTGTATCTACATACACACAGGAAAGCTCTCCGGCAACCTTTTTGGCAATCGTACTTTTTCCGGCTCCTGCCGGGCCGTCAATGGCAATATTATAGATCATTTCATTGTCCTCCTTTATTCTCCGCATACAGCCATAGCTGCAAGGTAGGCAGTTGACCATGCGATCTGAAGATTATACCTCCTGTCACCGCATCCAGGTCAAGCACCTCTCCCACAAAATAAAGATCCTGTATTTTCTTTGATTCCATAGTTGCAGGATTGATCTCTTTTACAGAAACTCCCCCTCTGGTGATAACAGCCTCTTTAAATTCTCCGAAACCATTGATGGTAAAGGGAAATGCTTTTACAAGAGCACCGAACCGGAGGCGTTCCTCTCTGGAAATCTCATGAATGGGTTTTTCCGGAGAAATCCCTCCGATCTTCAGCATAACCGGTGTCAGAGAGGAGGGAAACAGAACGATGATCACATTTTTAAACTGCTTATTCTTTCCGGATTCAAACTCTCTCAGTATTCTGGCATCCAGCTGCTCCGGCGTAAGCGCAGGCTTCAGATCCAGAAAAGCCGAAAGCTCTCCTGATTTTCTGAGGGCCGTGCCCAGTCTGGCGCTGGCAGAAAGAACCAGAGGTCCCGTAATTCCGGAATGAGTAAACATCATCTCCCCAAAATCCCTGTAAAGGACTTTTTTTCCGTTTTTCACGGTCAGCTCCACATTTTTCAGGGAAAGACCTGCCATTTCCGGAATATACTCTTCTTTTGTACGAAGAGGAACCAGAGAGGGGGCTAAATCGGTCACAGTATGCCCCGCCTCCCGGGCAAAACGATATCCGTCTCCTGTAGAACCGGTTGTGGGATAGGAAAGACCTCCCGTTGCCACAATAACCGCTTCTGCCCTGTGAACGCTGCCGTCTGTCAGAATGATCCCTGCCGCCGTTCCCTCTTCCAGAAGCAGCCGCTCTACCTGGCTTTTCAGATGGATGCGAACTCCGTATTTTTTCATCTGACGCTCCAGTGCCCGGATCACATCGGACGAATGATCGGAACAAGGAAAAACGCGGTTTCCCCGCTCTGTTTTAAGAGACGTGCCTGCTTCCTCCAGAAATTCCATCATATCCTGACTGGTAAAGGTATAAAAGGCACTGTATAAGAACTTGGCATTTGTTACAACGCTGTTTAAAAGTTCTTCCGGATCACAGTTATTGGTCACATTGCAGCGCCCTTTTCCTGTAATATACAGCTTTTTGCCAAGTTTTTCATTTTTTTCAAAGAGTGTGACCTCACAGCCTTTTTTAGCTGCAAAAATCGACGCAGCATTCCCGCTGCGCCTCCGCCAACAATTATGACTCTGTTTTTCATCCTTATCCTTTCATGTAGCAAAGGGCTGTACAGTTTTTCCTGCACAGCCCCCTGACTTTTCTTTTATAAAAACCTTATACCGGATAAGCTCCGTTTTTTGTGTCCGCTGCTGTCTCGTCCACCTTTGTCTCCTGTGCCTGACGGTACTTGAAGAACTCAGTAGCAACCTGTGGGAACAGTGCGTAGGAAAGTACGTCCTCGTCCTGTTTCTTGTACTGTGCCATCTCGCCTTCCAGTTTGTCAAGCTCGTTGTCCAGAAGGTCTGCCGGACGGCAGGTGATCGGCTGAGTATCTCCGATACATTTTTTCTGAACGTCCTCATTAAACGGTTTTACAGTAGCGCCGTATTTACCGCTTAAGATATCCTTTGTTTCTTTTGTAACCATCTTATATCTCTCGCCCATAAGAACATTGAATACAGCCTGTGTACCAACGATCTGTGAAGACGGAGTAACCAGAGGCGGCTCGCCAAGGTCTTTACGAACTCTCGGAACCTCTTCAAGAACATCGTAGAACTTGTCTTCCGCATGCTGCTCTTTCAGCTGGGAAGTCAGGTTGGAAAGCATACCACCCGGTACCTGATACAGAAGAGTCTTGATGTTTACGCCAAGGTTCTTCGGATTCAGAAGGCCGCTGTCCAGAGCCTCGTCACGGATCGGACGGAAGTAGTCAGCAATCTCAGCAAGGAGCTGCTGATCAAAGCCTGTATCGTAAGGAGTACCCTTAAAGGTCTCAACCATAACCTCTGTTGCCGGCTGAGAAGTACCCAGAGCAAACGGAGAGATTGCAGTATCAATGATATCTACGCCGGCCTCTACTGCTTCATATAGGTCATGGAAGCAACACCGGAGGTATAGTGTGTATGCAGGTCGATCGGAATCTTAACTGCGTCTTTCAGAGCACCTACAAGCTCTGTAGCCTGATACGGAAGAAGAAGTCCTGCCATATCCTTGATACAGATAGAATCTGCGCCCATTTCCTCGATCTCTTTTGCAATGTTTGTCCAGTATTCCAGAGTATAAGCATCGCCAAGAGTATAGGAAAGAGCAACCTGAGCATGAGCTTTTTCTTTGTTTGCAGCCTTAACTGCGGTTTTCAGGTTACGCATGTCGTTGAGGCAGTCAAAAATACGGATGATATCAATTCCGTTTGCTGCAGATTTCTGTACAAAATACTCTACCACGTCATCTGCATAAGGACGGTATCCGAGGATATTCTGTCCGCGGAACAGCATCTGAAGCTTTGTGTTTTTGAAGCCGTCACGGAATTTACGAAGTCTTTCCCATGGATCTTCCTTCAGGAAACGAAGAGAAGCATCAAAAGTAGCGCCGCCCCAGCACTCTACTGCATGGTAGCCTACTTTGTCCATTTTATCAACGATAGGAAGCATCTGCTCTGTGCTGAGTCTTGTTGCGATCAGAGACTGATGCGCATCACGCAGAACAGTTTCCACGATTTTAACAGGTTTTTTTTCTAATTCTGCCATTATTTATTCTCCTTTAATCAGTTTTCACAAGGAAATTCAATATATCTGACGATTACAGGCATCTGTCTGTCACAACAGATCAGACACCGAAAATAGCCATAAAGGTTCCAGCTGCCACAGCTGTACCGATAACACCGGCAACGTTTGGTCCCATAGCATGCATCAGAAGGAAGTTGGTAGGATCTGCCTCAGCGCCAACCTTCTGAGATACACGGGCCGCCATCGGAACTGCGGATACACCTGCGGAGCCGATCAGAGGATTGATCTTTCCGCCGGAAAGCTTGCACATCAGTTTTCCAAGCATAACACCGCCAAAGGTACCGAAAGCAAAGGCAACAAGACCAAGAGCTACGATCTTCAGAGTATCCAGGTTCAGGAATGCCTCAGCGCTTGTGGAAGCACCTACGGAAGTACCCAGAAGAATAACTACGATGTACATCAGTGCATTGGAAGCTGTCTCTGTCAGCTGTTTTACAACGCCGGACTCACGGAACAGGTTACCAAGCATCAGCATACCTACCAGCGGAGCTGTTGTAGGAAGGATCAGGCATACTACGATAGTGATCACGATCGGGAAGAGGATTTTCTCCAGCTTGCTGACCGGACGAAGCTGGTCCATTTTGATCTTACGCTCTTTCTCTGTTGTACAGAGCTTCATGATCGGAGGCTGAATGATGGGAACAAGAGACATATAGGAATATGCCGCCACCGCAATCGGTCCCATCAGGGCAGTCTGTCCAAGCTTTCCTGCAAGAAGATAGAAGTCGGGCCGTCAGCACCACCGATAATAGAGATGGCTGCTGCTGCCTTACCATTGAATCCCATGAAGATCGCAAGGAAGTATGCAACATAAATACCAAGCTGAGCCGCAGCGCCGAGAAGGAAGCTCTTCGGGTTTGCGATCAGCGGACCGAAGTCTGTCATGGCTCCTACGCCCATGAAGATCAGGGACGGAAGAATACTCCATTCATCAAGCAGGTAGAAATAGTGAAGAAGTCCGCCTACTCCGTTTGACATATCCTCCGGACGAGCCATAATATCCGGATAAATATTTACCAGAAGCATACCAAAAGCGATAGGAACAAGAAGAAGCGGTTCAAATCCCTTCTTGATAGCAAGGAATAAGAATACGCATGCCACCGCGATCATCAGATAGTTGCCCCAGGTAAGATTAAAGAAGGCTGTCTGATGAATCAGGTTAGACAGGGTTTCTGTTACATAAGACATCTGAATACCTCCCGTCTTAGTTCATAGTAGCCAGGGTATCTCCGTTCTCTACGGAAGCACCTTCTGTTGTATCAATGCTTGCAACTGTACCGTCCTGAGGTGCAACTACAGGAATTTCCATTTTCATGGACTCCAGGATCACGATGCTGTCGCCTGCTTTTACTGCCTGTCCAGCAGATGCAACGATCTTAAGAACTTTTCCCGGTACAGATGCTGTCACTTTTACAGCGCCTGCACCAGCTGCAGGAGCTGCTGCTTTCGGAGCGGGTGCAGCTGCAGCCTTAGGTGCAGCAGGAGCTGCTGCTCTTGCTGCCGGAGCCGGTGCAGCAGCACTTCCAGTTTCCTCTACAGTTACTTCATATGCAGTTCCGTTTACAGTAATTGTATAACTTTTCATTTTATAATCCTCCTAATTGTCAATTATCTTCTTGGGCGGTTGATTTTGCGGATAGAACGCACGACAAATCCGTCTGTTGTGGTTCCCTCTGCGGCCGCGATCGCTGCTGCGATAACTGCGATCAGTTCTGTATCATCAGCTGCCTGCACTGTTTCCTGAACCGGAACAGCGGCAGGTGCCGGTACCGGAGCTTCTTCTTTTTTCTCTTTTTTTGCAGCTGCCGGTGAACCCGGAATAAATTTGAAAAGAGAAATAATAAAGATCAGAAGAACCAGGATCACAAATACGGTTCCAAGTCCCATAACTGTATTCAATCCGGCATTTTTCATGGTTGTGGATAACGGGTACTGAACGTCTACAGAAGCAGAAACAGGTGTCAGCACACCTTCCACGTCCTCAAATACATATACAAATTTTGCATCCAGCTTTTCAAAATCCACCGGAACTGTGGCAGTATACTGATGATTGGAAAACTCCACCTCGGCCTTTCCGGCCTCTTTCAGTTCACCTACTTCATCCCTGGCGTCATCCCATGCGGTCATGCTCCCTCGGTAAATTCGTCACCGGATTCCAGATATGCCTCAATTTCTTCATCACTGAGCGGAATGATCGTCTGAGTCAGTCCCTCTGCAGTCATGGTGATCTGAGTCATGATTTCCTCGTCGATCTCACTGCCAGCCATTACAACGGAAGCGCCGGAAAACATAAGTGATGCGGCGCACACTGCTGCTGCGCAGACAGAGGATGCTTTTTTTAACATCTGATTCATATGCTCACCTCACTTAGACTGCGCTGTGCTTTTTAGCCGGACGGTCTTCTCTTTTTGTGAACAGCATTTCAAAAGCTCCGATCACATATTTTCTGGTATCAGCCGGAGCAATCACAGTATCTACATAGCCTCTTGCCGCTGCAGATTCCACACCCGACTGAAGGTTTCTGTACTCTGCTGCCTTTTCATTAAGAGAGGCAGCATCTGCGCCCGGATACATGATCTTAGCTGCCAGAGAAGCGTCCATCATACCGATTTCTGCGCTGTCCCATGCATACACAAGATCCGCGCCTACAGATTTGCTGTTCATGGCAACATATGCGGTTCCGTAAGCTTTGCCGATCACTACGTTTACCTTCGGTACAGTTGCATCTGCAAAAGCACGAACCATCTCACCGATGGATGCTGCCATCATTTTTTCGTTGCAGAGAGTTGCCTTAAATCCGGTCACATTGGTAAGTGTCAGAACCGGGATATCAAAAGCGTCGCAGAATTTTACAAAGGCTGCTGCCTTTCTTGCGCCTCTTGCAGAGATGGTGCCGTCAAATTCTTCTGTTTTTTCGCCTTCTTCGTTGTAGATCTCTGTTCTGTTTGCCACAGCACCTACAGTTGCTCCGTTCAGACGAAGGAAGCCTGTAACAACATCTTTTCCGTAATTTTTCTTTGTTTCAAAGAAAAGTCCCTCATCTGCGATTCTGGAAAGTGCAAGGGAAGTATCTCCTGCACATGCAGCCAGATCATCACAGGTACGGTTCAGATCATCTGCACATTCTACAAAAGAATCATTGTCCTCAAAGTTGGAAGGAAGCAGGCTTACAAGCTGACGGATCTGACCAAGGATCTCTTCCTCTGTGCCTGTACCGTCAATAAGACCTGTCTCCTGGCTCTGGAAATCAGCAGATGCTGTATCACATTTGTCCACATGATTGCCTTCCAGTGCATTTGGAGTATTTACAAACATTTTACCTTTTTTTGCTTCCATAAAAGTAAAATCCGTCAGTGCCGGAACAACGGCCATACCGCCTCCGCAGGTGCCGAAAATTGCTGTAATCTGCGGGATCATTCCGGATGCCAGTGTCTGCTTCAGGTAAATGGAACCAAAAGCTTCCAGAGCGTCTGTAGCCTCCTGGAGTCTCAGACCTGCACAGTCAACAAGACCGATTACCGGTGCGCCTGTTTTCATTGCAAGGTCATACAGTGCGGAAATTTTCTTTGCATGCATTTCTCCAACGGTTCCGTCAGAACAGAAGCGTCCTGGCTGTAAACATAGACAAGATTTCCGTCGATCACACCAGAGCCGGTGATCACACCGTCTGAAGGTGCTTTTGTTTCAGTCATGTTAAAATCAGTGGATCTTGCTGTAACACTTTTTCCGATTTCAACAAAACTGTTCGCGTCAAGCAAAGAAGTGATTCTTGTGCCTGCTAAACTTGGTGTTGCGTTACTCATTCTCTGTTTGCCCTCCATTTTATAAGAATTTTAAGTATAACCAAAATTTCAGCCGTATTATTAATTTGTAACCTTTTTTTCTTAAATTTTTTCAAATT